>LXNJ01002360.1_pt1 | contig 10431 bp, 8 predicted proteins | sample 809081 | NCBI WGS metagenome assembly LXNJ01 (sample SAMN04870510, study PRJNA318959) | sponge metagenome | biome: sponge; feature: marine sponge reef; material: water | host: Petrosia ficiformis | place: Greece: Milos, Mediterranean Sea | collected 2013-05-29 | depth 5-7 m
GGCGATAGCGGCGGGGTCACACCCGTTCCCATTCCGAACACGGAAGTTAAGCCCGCCAGCGCCGATGGTACTTGGGTGGAGACGCCCTGGGAGAGTAGGTCGCCGCCGGATTTCGCTGATCAGAAGGCCCCGCTCACCTCGGCGGGGCCTTCTGGCGTTGTTGGGCCGCGAGCGTTGCTTGGGCTCGGGCGAGGATCCGTTGGCTGTGGTCGTCAAACTGCCCGGACGCGGCCAGAGCCTGGGCCTGCTCGCGGCCGGCATCGCTCATCTTGGCGAGCGTCTTGGCCACTATGCCGGCCGCCTTGGCGTCATCAGCCAGGCGGGCGACGACCGGTTCGAACTCGGTGGCGAGGAACGTCAGGCTCACGGCGTCCTCGAAGGTCTGGACTTCGGGATCCGATCCCAGACCCTTCTTGGACACGATCTCCGCGGCTCTGGCCGAGACCGAGCCGTCCAAGCCGGCGAGGTCGGCGACGGACGCAAGGTCACGAGCGTGGCGCTGTTGCTGGGAGCGCCGCCACCGGAGGTAGCCGGCGCGGCCCGGCGGATAGTCGGAGCGGGGCAACTCCCAACGGCGCAGATGATGGGCCCGGGCCGCCAGCCTCAGCGCGTCGGACGCTTGCGGCGCCAGGCGCATCACCCACTCCTCGGCCATACGCCCTTGCGCCAGCGCCAGCGGCACTCCGTGATGATCGCGGGGATCACGCGAGTTGGCCAGGTCGATCGCGGCCCGGCAACCGTCCAGTCCATCGTCACAGGAGGTCACATCACCGCTTCGCCCATAGCCCAGTTGGTGAGAGTAGTCGCGGCGCGAACCGCCGCGGATGGGTAGCGGGGTGCGGCCTCCCTGGCGGGCACGGCTGCCCGGTGCAGTGAGGACATCCCCGTTCCGGGGCGCCGGTAGGCTCCGCACCATGTCGCGCCCGCGCCGGAGGCCGGATGGGTCACCGCGGGCGCCGCGGCCGCGCCAGCGGGTCGCGCTGCCGTCCGTGCCGCACTCTGCGCTCGATCCTCAATCCGAGCTGCGGCGCGCGCTGGGGCCCGAACGGGGCAGGAGCGCGGCGAGGCGCTTCGAGACTGCGGCCAAGGCCTTCCGGGCCGAGCGGTTCAAGGACGCCCTCCCGCTGCTCGCCCGGCTGGCCCGCGACGCCCCCGACGTCGCCGATGTGCGAGAGCTCCACGGGCTGGTGCTGTACCGCCTGGGGCGCTTCAAGGCGGCCATGAGTGAGCTCGAGTACTTCCGGGAGTTGAGCGGCTCGGTCGAGCAGCATCCCGTGCTGGCCGACTGCCACCGCGCCCTGGGCCGATGGGCTGACGTCGAGGCGCTGTGGCAGGAGTTGGGTGCCGCGTCGCCGTCGGCGGACCTGGTGACCGAGGGGCGGCTGGTGCTGGCGGGCGCCAAGGCCGACAGGGGAGAGCTGCCGGCGGCCATCAAGGTGCTGGAGCAGGGCTGGCGGCTGCCGTCACGGCCCCGCGACCATCACCTGCGGCGTGCCTACGCCCTGGCCGACCTGTACGAGAAGGCCGGTCGTTCGCCCCGGGCCCGGGAGCTCTTCCGCTGGGTCGAGACCCACGACCCGCGCCTGGCCGACGTGTCCGAACGGGTCCGCGCCCTCAGCTGAGCGGGGACGCTACGGTTGCACCACGCGGGCGCGGGCGGTCCGGGCGGGCCCAAGACGCACGCATCCCACCACCGATCAGGAGTTCCCCCGTGGACATTCACACACTGCTCGGCGACGACGCCGATTCACTGCTCGAGCACGAGTGCAAGACCTTCGAGCGTGAGTCCCTCACGCTGCCCGGTCCCGACTTCGTGGACCGTGTCCTCTCCACCAGCGACCGCTCGCCGCAGGTGCTGCGCAACATCGGTTCGATGTTCGCAAGCGGCCGCCTGGCCGGTACCGGCTACGTGTCGATCCTTCCCGTCGACCAGGGCATCGAGCATTCCGGGGCGGCCTCGTTCGCACCCAACCCCGCCTACTTCGACCCGATGCGCATCGTCGAGTTGGCCATCGAGGGGGGCTGCAACGCGGTGGCCACCACCTTCGGTGTGCTGGGGTTGGCCTCGCGGCGTTACGCCCACCGGATCCCGTTCATCGTCAAGATCAACCATAACGAGCTGCTGAGCCATCCGGAGTCGCACGACCAGGTGATGTTCGGCTCGGTCGAGCAGGCCTGGGACCTGGGCGCGGCCGGCGTGGGCGCCACCATCTACTTCGGGTCCGACAATGCCCGCCGCCAGATCGGTGAGGTGTCCGAAGCGTTCGCAGCCGCCCACGAACTCGGCATGTTCACGGTGCTGTGGTGCTACCTGCGCAACCCGGCGTTCAAGGTGGACGGCACCGACTATCACGCCGCCGCCGACCTGACCGGGCAGGCCAACCACCTGGGCGTCACCATCGAGGCCGACATCATCAAGCAGAAGCTGCCCACCAACAACGGCGGATACCTGGCTGTCGGCTTCGGCAAGACCCACGACCTGGTGTACGACCAGCTGACCAGCGACCATCCGATCGACCTGTGCCGGTACCAGGTAGCCAACTGCTACATGGGCCGGGTCGGACTGATCAACAGCGGGGGAGCGTCGTCGGGGGCCGGCGACCTGTCCGAGGCGGTCGCCACCGCGGTGATCAACAAGCGGGCCGGCGGCACCGGTCTGATCTCGGGCCGCAAGGCCTTCCAGCGGCCCATGGCCTCCGGCATCGAACTGCTCAACGCCATCCAGGACGTGTACCTGGACCCCTCCATCACCGTCGCCTGACACCGAGCGGTTGAAGCAGCCGGGAAGTGGTCGGCGGGGACGGTATACCGGCTAGGGTGACAGCGGCGGGACGGATGCGGCGGGCTACCACCGCGCGCCGGGTTGCCGACTTGCTCAGAGCCGGTGCAAAGGAGCATCAGTGACCGACATTGCGCAGCAGGCCGACGATGTCCGCAAGGCCGACGGGATCGTCCTTCGCTTCGCAGGCGATTCCGGCGATGGGATGCAGCTCACCGGCGACCGGTTCACCTCGGCCAGCGCCCTGTTCGGCAACGACCTGGCCACGCTGCCGGAGTTCCCCGCGGAGATCAGGGCCCCGGCCGGAACGCTCGCCGGCGTCTCCTCGTTCCAAGTCCACATTTCCGACCACGACATCACCACTCCCGGAGACGCCCCCACGGTTCTGGTGGCCATGAATCCGGCCGCGCTGAAGTCCGACCTGCGGCTGCTCAAGCCGGGCGGCACCGTGATCGTCAACTCCGACGCCTTCAACGAGCGCAACCTGGCCAAGGCCGGATACGAGACCAGCCCGCTCACCGACAGCACGCTCGACGGCTACACGGTGGTCACCGCGCCGATGACCGATCTCACCAAGCGGGCCTGCCAGGACCTGGGCGTCAAGCCGCGGGACGCCGAACGCTCCAAGAACTTCTTCGCGCTGGGGCTGGTGTCCTGGCTGTACTCGCGTCCGGTCAAGCCCACCGTCGACTGGATCGACGGCAAGTTCGCGGGACGCGACACGGTGATCGCGGCCAACAAGGCCGCCTTCGCGGCCGGGCACGCCTTCGGCGAGACCGCCGAGCTGGGCGCCAGCCGGCTGATGGTCGCCCCCGCGGCGCTCGATCCCGGCACCTACACCAACATCAACGGCAACACCGCGCTGTCCTGGGGGCTGATCGCCGCCTCCCAGCAGGCCGGGATACCGCTGTTCTTGGGGTCGTACCCGATCACCCCGGCCAGCGACATCCTCCACGAACTCGCCCGGCACAAGAACTTCGGGGTCCGCACGCTGCAGGCCGAGGACGAGATCGCCGCAGTGGGCGCGGCTCTGGGCGCGGCCTACGGAGGCCACATCGGCGTCACCACCACCTCGGGGCCGGGCATGGCCCTCAAGGCCGAGACCGTGGGTCTGGCCGTAAGCCTCGAGGTGCCGCTGGTGGTGATCGACATCCAGCGGGGCGGCCCCTCCACGGGCCTGCCCACCAAGACCGAGGCCGCCGACCTGCTAATGGCCATGTACGGCCGCCACGGCGAGGCACCTCTTCCGATCGTGGCGGCCCACAGCCCCTCCGACTGCTTCTTCACGGCCATCGAGGCGGTCCGCATCGCCGTCGAGCACCGCACCCCGGTGATCCTGCTGTCCGACGGCTACCTGGCCAACAGCAGCGAGCCCTGGCGCATCCCCGACATCGAGCAGCTGGGCTCCATAGACATCGAGTTCGCCTCACGCCCCAACCATGTCAACGACGATGGCGAGGCCGTCTTCTGGCCGTTCCGGCGCGACGAGCGGCTGGTACGGCCCTGGGCCATCCCCGGCACGCCCGATCTGATGCACCGCATCGGGGGCATCGAGAAGGAGGACGGCAGCGGCAACATCAGCTACGAGCCCGACAACCACCAGGCCATGGTGCGGCTGCGGGCCGAGCGGATCGCGCTGATCGCCCAGCACATCTCGCCCGTCGAAGTGATCGGCGATCCGGATGCGGACGTCGTCGTGGTGGGCTGGGGATCGACGTGGGGCGCCATCACCGGGGCCCGCCGCCGGCTCGAGTCGGCCGGCCGCCGGCTGGCCCACATCCACCTGCGCCACCTGAATCCGCTGCCCGCCAATCTGGGCGGGCTGCTCTCGTCGTTCGAGCGGGTCGTCGTGCCCGAGATGAACATGGGGCAGCTGTGCCGGATGCTGCGGGCCGAGTACCTCGTCGATGCCAAGTCGGTGGGCAAGGTCTCGGGCCAGCCCTTCACGGCGGCCGAGCTGGCGGAGGCGTTCTACCGGGAGATCGAGACCGTGGGAGCCGCCCGATGACCGACGTTCCGGTGACAACCCGCAAGGACTGGGTCACCGACCAGGAGGTCCGGTGGTGCCCGGGCTGCGGCGACTACTCGATCCTCACCGCGGTGCAACTGCTGATGCCGGAGCTCGGTGTGCGGCGCGAGGACACCGTGTTCGTGTCGGGGATCGGCTGCGCGGCCCGGTTCCCGTACTACATGAACACCTACGGCCTGCACGCCATCCACGGGCGCTCCCCGGCGGTGGCCACCGGTTTGGCCATGGCCCGGGGCGACCTGCACGTGTGGGTGGTGGGCGGCGACGGCGACATGATGTCGATCGGCGGCAACCACCTGATCCACGCGCTGCGCCGCAACGTGAACCTCAACATCCTGCTGTTCAACAACCAGATCTACGGGCTCACCAAGGGCCAGTACTCGCCCACCAGCGAGCGGGGCAAGGTGACCAAGTCCACCCCCCACGGCTCGGTGGAGCAGCCCTTCAACGCGGTGTCGCTGGCCCTGGGGGCCGAGGCGTCCTTCGTGGCCCGGACCCACGACATGGATCGGGGCCACATGCAGGAGATGTTCCGGCGGGCCCACGACCATCCGGGCGCAGCGCTCGTGGAGGTCTACCAGAACTGCAACGTGTTCAACGACGGCGCCTTCGCGGCCATCACCAAGCGCGACGCCCGCGATTCGATGCTGATCGACCTGAAGCACGGTGAGCCGGTGCGTTTCGGCGCCGACGGCGAGTGCGGCGTGGTCATCGAGGACGGCCGGGCCCGGGTGGTGACGGTCGCCGACGTGGGCGTCGACGCCCTGGTGGTGCACGACGAGACCGACCCCGACCCGTCGGTGGCGTTCTCCCTGAGCCGCCTGGCCAACACCAACGACGTGCCCACCCCGGTCGGGGTGTTCCGGGCCGTGGACCGCTCGGAGTACGGCTCGGCCGTCACGGCCCAGATCGCGGCCTCCCAGGCCAAGGCCGGCCCGGGCGACCTGCACAAGCTGCTCCACTCCCGCCCCACCTGGCAAGTCGCCTAACCAGCGGCCGCGGCGGGGCTTGCCTACCCGATCGGCCTCTAGTCCGTGACGGTGTCGGGGCGTTCCCAGGCGTAGGGCGGCTCCAGCATGCGGCGCTCCAGGGGCGTCCAATCGTCCGCGGTCGCGTGGGAGGGCCGGGGATAGGCGCCGCCGGGATGCTCCCGGCCGTCCTCCCGGTAGCGCCCCACGAAGGCCATGTGACCCGGCATGTACCGGTAGAACAGCGCCCGGCGCTCGTGGTCCGCGGTCCAGGGGAGGGTGCCGTGGGTGAGGGCCTCGGTGAACAGCACGGCCGAGCCGGCCCTCAGCGGCACCGGCTTGATCCAGGGCCCCGGTTCGGTGAGGGATTTGAAGCTCTCCGGGCAGGCGAAGCTGCTCTTGTGGCTCCCGGGCAGCGCGCAGAACCCGCCGTCGGCCGGGCCCACGTCGCACAGCGCGTAGTGCACCACCACCAGTCCGCATTGGATGCGCCCCTCCGACACGTCGTAGGCGATGGCGTTGTCCCACGGCGTAGCGCCGCCGTGGAGCCCGAACGGCCGGCCGCCCCTGCTCATGATCATGGCGTGGCCGTGGTCGTAGCGGAACCGGGGTCCCAGGATCTCGGCCAGGTAGGGCACCATCCTCGGGTGGGCGATGAGCCGCCGGAACGGCTCGTCCCACATGTGCAGGGGACCGGCCGAGACCTGATGCTCGTCGTTCTGCCAGAAGTCGAAGGACAGATCCTTGCCCCTGGGCCGGTTCCATAGGTCGTGGTCGTCGAGCAGGCGGTTGAGCTCCTTCAGCTCTCCGGCCCCCAGCACGTCCTCGATGACCAGGTATCCCTGGAGGTCGAACAGGTAGCGCTCCTCGGTGGTCATGCCGACTGCGGTCATCTGCGCTCGCTCTAGGAGGAGAGCCTGTCCCGCTCGGAGACGTAGGGGTACTCGAGCAGGCGGCGCAGTTCGGGCGTGAGGTCGGCGTCGGCCGCGTCGGACGGCTGGGGGTAGGCCCAGCCGGGCTGCTCGGCGCCGTCCTGGCGGTAGCGGCCGACGAAGGCCATGTGGCCCGGCGTGTACCGGTAGAGCAGGGCCCGGCGCTCGTGGTCCGCGGTCCAGGGGAGGGTGCCGTGGGTGAGGGCCTCGGTGAAGATGATGGCTGAGCCGGCCCGTTGCGGGACCTGCCGCAGCAGCGGCCGGCACGCCTCGGGATCCAGCAGGCCCTCCGGGCGGGGGAACCCGCTCTTGTGGCTGCCCGGCACCACCACGAAGCCCCCGTCGTCAACACCGACGTCGCGCAGTGCGTAGGAGATCACCGTCAGGCCGCAATGGATCGCGCCGTCGGCGACCCGGTAGAAGCCGACCGGATCGCAGGGGGTGCCCCCGCCGTGCAGCTCCAGCGAGCCGCTGCCCTTGCGCATGAACATGGCCTGGCCGTGGTCGTAGCGGAACTGGGGACCGAGGATCTCCCGCAGGTAGCCGGTCATCCGCGGGTGGCCCATCACGTCTAGGAACGGCTTGCCCCAGCAGTGGGGCGGGCTCACGTGGAAGAAGAGCTCGTCGAAGGTCTCGTAGTCGAGCGGCGCGTCCTGGCCTCGGGGCTGGTTCCAGAGGTCGAGGGTGTCCAGCTGCTCGTTGAGCTCGCGGACCTCGGCGGGATCGAGCACGTCCTCCACGAGGAGATAGCCCTGGAGGTCGAACAGATAGCGCTCCTCGGCGCTCATCCCCCCTGCGCTCACGGCTCGGACCCTACTTGGCGCCGGGTTGGCGTGTCCCACCGCGCGTGCAGCGCTCAGGGGGCTACGGCGTGCCCGCCGAGGTCCGGGTTCGGGGCGTCAGAGTTGGACCGACCCCACCTCGAACGGGTCGGCCGTCTGGCGGGTCCAACCCTCCAGAAGTACCCGGTGCTCGGCCAGGACGGGGTCATGGCCGGCCGACCCGACCAGGTTCACCGTCTCCAGAGGATCGGTGTCCAGGTCGAACAGCATCTCGGGGTCGGCGCCCGCGCTGAAGGCCACGTACTTGTAGCGGCGGGTGCGCAGCATCCGGCCCTTCAGCTCCATCCTGAGCGAGTCGGGCTGCAACTCGGCGACGACGAAGTCGCGGCCGCCCATCCTCGGATCGTCGATCACGGGACGCAGGGACCCTCCTGCCAGACCCGCGGGCGCGGCGACCCCGGCGTAGTCGCACAGCGTCGGGACGACATCGACGCCGGAGGCGAGGTGGGACCGGTCGAACCGCTCCACCGGGACCACCCCCGGCCACCGCAGCACGAGGGGGACCGTCACCGGCTCCTCGTAGAGCATCTGCTTGGTGGCCCAGCGGTGGGCGGCCACCCCCTCCCCGTGGTCGCTGGTCAACGCCACCAGCGTCGTGTCGGAGATCCCGGTGTCGGAAATGGCGCTCAGCACGCGGCCGATCTGGACGTCGACCATCTCGACGAGGCGGTCGTACTCGTACAGATACCGCCGCCAGTGCCGCTCGTCCCAGCTGTCGGTCCAGCGCAACTCGTTCCAGCCGTAGTCGGGTACCACCGCCGCCTGCTTGCGCATCCACCGCACCAACTCGGGCTCGTCGGCGACCGCGTCGAAGTTCTCGGGCAGCGCGGGCAACTCCGGCAGCGGAGCATCGGCCCAGGGCAGCACGTCGTGGTCGCGGTCCATGATCCAGAAGCAGATGTCGTGGGGGTTGTACAGGGAGACGGCCAGCAGGAACGGCCGGGTCGGGTTCCCGGCCAGATACCGGACGGCCGCGTCGGTGATGTCGGCGTCCATGGAGGCGCCGAGATCGCGGTACGTCTCCGGCTGCGTTGCACGACCCGCGCAGCCGGAAATGATCTGTTGCGTCGAGGGGTACGGCTTCCGCTGCCACTCGAGATTCCAGAACCCCGGTATGGCGTCGGGCTCGGGCGGGAACGACTCGGGCAGGTTCCACTTGCCGGCCCAGACGGTCTCGTACCCGGCGCTCGAGAAGATCTCGCCGAGGTTGGCGATGCCGTCACGAACCGGCAGGTCGTTGATGTCCACGCCGGCGGTGTGGGGCATCTGCCCGGTGACGATGCTGGCCCGGCCCGGGCTGCACAGAGGCGACGAGCAGTACGACTTCTCGAAGGCGACGCCGCCCGCGGCCAGCTCGTCCATGTGCGGGGTGTGGGTGCGGTCGTTGCCGTAGGCGCTGATGGTGGCCCGGGTCTGCTGGTCGGTGATGAACAGGACAACGTTGGGACCGGTCATTCTCCCTTGCCTTTCACGAACGAGTAGTCGCCGGAGCCGACATCGAACACGACGGTCCCGTCCTCCTGGTGGGCTCCGTTGATGCCGCGACGGCCCCCGATGGGCTCACCGCGGTTCCAGACCGTCATCCCGCCCTCGGAGATCACCGGATCAACCTCTCCGAGTTTGGGGACGCTGACGGTGGCACGGGTGTTGGCCGGGACGGCCACATCGAGTTCGAAGGTGCCGTTGCCGCGCCGCCAGCCGGCCGAGATCGCGCCCCGCACCGTGCTCAGCTCGGCCCGGGCGTGGGCCAGACCGCCCACCACCTGGGGTTCGACCGCGAACGTGGCGTAGCCCGGAGAGCCCCGGCGGATCCCTGCCAGATCCCGGAAGAAGAACTTCTGGACGCTGCCGAACAGCTTCATGTTGTAGCTGAGCTGCGGGTCGGTCTCTCCCTCCCACGCCTCCCACAGCGTGGTCGCGCCCTTGGCGATCTGCTCGCCCCAACTCGGGAACGTCGTCTGGGTCGCGACGGTGAAGAACACGTCGGCCCGGCCGGCGGCGGGCAGCACCCGGGCCAGGGCGTCGGTGCCCAGCATCCCGGTGGACAGGTGCCCGTCGCCCGGGCCTTCGATGTCGGCGACGATGTTGTCCAGCACCCCGTCCTCGTAGCCGGCGGGCACGAGGCCCAGGGCCAGCGGGATGGCGTTCGAGCTCTGGCTGCCGGTGGCGTAGTCGGCGGTCGCGGCGTCGAAGTACCGCTCGTTGAACGCGTCCCGGATGTCCGCGGCGAGCTGCGAGTACTGCTCGGCCCGGCGCTCATCGCCCAGCACGGCCGCGGCCCAGGCCAGGATCTGCACGTCGCGGCAGTAGATGGCGCTGGATGTGAGTCCGGCCGGCGTGTGGACCGGAGCGAACGCCGATGTGCCGTCGGGCTGGGGCTCCATGTGGTCGCCGAGTCCGCCGGTGAGCAGGTGGCCGTCGGCGTGGCTCTGAAGGAACCGCACCAGGTTCTCGATGCGGTCGTAGTGACGCTCCAGGACCCGGGGGTCCCCCGACTCGAGGTACACGTCCCAGGCCACGATGGGGTAGGAGCTCTTCCACACCGGGTACCACAGGTAGCAGTCGTAGGTCCGGCGCCAGTGCAGGGGCGAGATGACCGGCAGGTCGCCCGACGGCAGCTGTGAGTCGGCCAGGTCGTCGAGCCATTTCGACCAGAACATCATGTCGTCGAAGGTGAAGCTGAAGTCACCGGCGACCGGGTCGCCGAGCCATCCGACCCGCTCGGACCGGTCGGCGGCGTCCTGGGGGTATCCCTGCAGCGAGCACGCGAACGTCCAGGTGACGTTGCTGTGGATCCGGTTGAGCAGCTCATCGGAGCACTCGAAGCCCTCGGTCTCCGAAACGGCGGTGCGAGCGTGACGGGCCTCGATGCCCTCGACGG
>LXNJ01002361.1_pt1 | contig 10426 bp, 11 predicted proteins | sample 809081 | NCBI WGS metagenome assembly LXNJ01 (sample SAMN04870510, study PRJNA318959) | sponge metagenome | biome: sponge; feature: marine sponge reef; material: water | host: Petrosia ficiformis | place: Greece: Milos, Mediterranean Sea | collected 2013-05-29 | depth 5-7 m
CGAGACGGAAACGCCGGGAGTCCACATCGTCGCCGGATTCACGGGCCGCGGCAATGCCTACGCCACGGTGGCGGCGCGCATGCTCAGCGACCGGCTGCTTGGCAGACCCTCCAGCGTGGAGCGCCAGTTCGAGACAGTAAAGAAGGTCTTCGATCCACTGCGCGGCGGAATCGACGCGGAGAACAGAAGGCGTTAGGCGAACTGGTGGAAGTGCCGGGTCATGCGCCGCTCGACCTGCCTGAGCAGGATGGAGAGCGTAAGGCAGAGCAGGAAGTACACGAAGGCTACCAGCAGCCACACCTCGAAGAGCAGCCCGCTGGAATTGGCGATCTCGGAACCGACGAAGGTCAGCTCCTGGACGGAGATCAGGGAGACGATGGAGGAATCCTTCACCAGGGAGATGTACTGGCCCGTAAGCGGCGGCGCGATGCGCGCCAGGGCCTGGGGAAAGATGACGAACCGGTAGCGGTCCAGCAGAGGTATGCCCAGGCTTTCCCCGGCTTCCCACTGTCCCCGGGGAATGGCGGCCAGGCCGGCGCGAACGACTTCGGCGATGTACGCGGCGCTGATTAAGGAGATGCAGAGCACGCCCGAGACCAGGTTCTCCCAGAGCGCCGGCGGCCCGAAGAGGAAGCGCTGCCAACCCGACGCTTCCTCCGCGGGGCGGTTGAACAGGATGTCGAGTCCCAGCAGGGGCATCAACTGGCTGCTGATGAAGAAGTAGAAGATGAAGATGAACACCAGCGGCGGGATGTTGCGCAGGATCTGGATGTAGGTCCCGCAGAACATGCGCAGCGTACGCACCCCCGAGTATCTTCCCACGCCGATCAACACCCCCAGAATCGTGGCAAGCACCGCGCCCCAGAGGCTGAGCCGCAGCGTCGCGTAGATCCCCGTCAGAAAGAAGGGCGTGTCGCCGGCCTCGTTGGAGGCGAAGACGGTGGAAAGCGCCTGGGGCCAGTCCCAGCTGTACGCCACGCCGATGGCCGAACGGTACCACAGCCATCCGGCCGCAATGACCAACATCACCAGAAGGATTCCGTCGAGCCGGGTCGGACGGAATCTGTTTACCAGCGTGCCTGCGCGGCTGCGCGTGTCGTCGCGCGCGCCATCGTGCGCGGTCGCAGTCATCCTACCCTCGCCTTCCCGCGTTCTGCCATCGATGCCGCGGTCGAAAGGGCCAGGGTCACGACCAGGTAGATCGCGGCCACGGCCAGCCAGATTTCGAAAGTCAGGAAGGTATCCGCGATGAGGTTCCTGCCCTGTGTGGTCAGGTCGAAGATGGCGATGACGCTGACGATCGAGGAGTTCTTAACGAGCGATACCGCCTCGTTGGTGAGCGGTGGAAGCATGTTTCGGAGTACCTGTGGCAGGATGACGTACCGGTAGTTGTCGACGCGCGTCAATCCCAGGCTGTTCCCCGCTTCGATCTGTCCACGCGGGATGGCGCGAAGGCCGGCCCGGAGGATCTCCGATGTGTAGGCGCCCTGGAACGCGGCCAGACACGCGATGGCCGTCGTGGTCTGGCCCCAGCCGAGAATGGGGCCCAGCACGAAATACATCACGTAGAGCTGGATCAGCAGGGGGGTGTTCCGGATCAGTTCCAGGTACCCGCGGGCGAGTCCGCGGCCGACTACGGAATTGGAAAGGCGGAGCATTGCGGTCGCGAGCCCGATGACGAGGGTCAGGAGGAGGCTGAAGATGGAAATCTCGAGCGTGACGAAGAGGCCCTGGACCAAAGGTCCCGCGGTCCAGACGCCGTTTTCCGACGTAACGAGGAAGTCGCCCACCCGGTACCACTGCCACCGGTAGTTGATGTTCTCGGCGCCGCGCATGACCGCGAAGACGAGGATACCCGCAATGGCCGCCGGTTGTATCCAGTTCGACAGGACACTTCGTACCCATGGCCTGCGAAGTGGGCTGATCACGCCGAAGCCTCGTAATGGAGGATCTGGTTGAGGAAGGCCCTGGTTCTTTCTTCCCGGGGGGTGTCGAAGAACTCGTCGGGGGCGGCGCTCTCCACGATCTCGCCGTGGTCCATGAAGATCACTCGATCGGATACCTTGCGGGCGAAACCCATCTCGTGGGTGACGCAGACCATGGTGATGCCGTCGTCCGTGAGTTCGTAGATGACGTCGAGGACCTCCCGGATCATCTCAGGGTCCAGGGAGGAGGTGGGTTCGTCGAAGAGCAGGATATCGGGCTTCATGCACAGCGCCCGGGCGATCGCCACGCGCTGCTGCTGCCCGCCGGAGAGCTGGTCGGGGTATTTACCGGCCTGGTCCCCGATGTGCACGCGCTCGAGATAGGCAAGGGCGGTAGCTTCCGCCTTTTGCCTGTCCATCCCGAGATTGCGCATGGGGGCCAGCGCCAGGTTCCGCAGGACCGACATGTGGGGAAACAGGTTGAAGCTCTGGAACACCATGCCGATCTTGCCGCGCAGGTCACGGGGAAGGGGCTCGCCGGGTCCCAGCGTCGCGCCGTCGACCCGGATCACGCCCTGCTCGTGAGTTTCAAGTCGGTTTATGCAACGGATCAGCGTGGATTTGCCCGAACCGGACGGACCGCAGATGACGATGCACTCGCCATCGCCGATGCGCAGGTCGACGTTCCGGAGCACCTGGAATGCGCCGAACCACTTGCTTACGTTCTCGAACGCGATGATAGGTTGGGTATCGTCAGACACGAATCAGCCGTCCTCGATCATCGCCTTCATTCTGGCCGCTACCCAGTCGACCGCCGCATCGATCATGCCCTGTCCCTTCACGGCGTCGGCGAGTTTGGCCTCATGGTGGAATTCCCGGTCCTGGTCGGCCCGGTCGGCCTCGGAAATCGTCAGCCTGGCCGAATCGTAGTCGACGCCCTGCCAGTGAACGTGCCCTGGGAATGCCGCGTAGGCGAAGGAAGTCTCGAACTCGCTGGCATGGCCGGGACAGTTGTTCGAGTCCATGTACTTCCGGACAATCTCAGGGGTATAGGCTTCCCAGTAGCTGCAGAACTGGAAATCGACTCCGAGGCGAGACTGAATATCCTCCAGCGCGTTCATGACGGGCCCGGCGTTCCCGGCATGTCCGTTGACCGCCAGGATGTGGTTGATCCCTCCCCGTTTCATGCTGTCGGCCACATCGTGGAGGAGTTCCGTGAAGATCTCGGGCCGGGTAGTCAGCGTGCCCCTGTGGTCCATCCAGTGTTCCGACACGCCGATGGCCAGCGGCGTAGTGACCACGACCTCCGGATAGAGTTTCTGCGCGGCGAGTTCGGCCACGTGGACGGCGCTGGAGGTGTCGTGGGACATCTCCAGGTGTTCGTTGTGCTGTTCCGTGCTGCCGGTGGGGATGATCGCACCTTTGAGGTTGCCGGCGTAGATCCCTTCGCGGAACTGTCTCCGGGTCATTTTCCAGAGTTGTACGGGTCTATCCTGGGGTAGGGCATCGGACATGAATCTCTCCTGACTGGTTGGCGCTGCTTTGCGGCTTCGGGTGGTCGTTTATGCGTAGTCCTCGCGGGGTGGACTGAAGATGTCCAGGGCGACGGAATCTACCATGACCTCGGTCACGCCGTGTTGGACCCCGCCGGGAATCACGTACTTGTCCCCTGTTTTGATCGTCCTGCTCTCTTCACCGATGACCATGACGAATTCGCCTTCCAGCACGACGCCCATCTGTTCGTGAGGATGATCGTGCATGGGTACCTGCGAACCCGGCGAGAGCGATACGAAGGACATCTGGGCCCGGTCGCCCCCCGCCACGGCGATACTTACGCCCGGCGCGATCGATTTCCTGGACATGTTTTCTTCTTCGACGAAATACATAGATTCCTCCAGCTGTACAGTACGATGCGCTTTAAATGGTTAATCGGTGACCGGGACAACCTGGTCGTTTGCGGCATACACGGCGCTCGCCGCGGCCACGCCGCTTCCCGCGACTTCGTGGCCTTCCGATCGCAGGGCCTGTTCGAGGGCGCCCAGGCACAGTATGACGTGATCACGCTGGGAGGATTGGCCCATGAGTCCCACGCGCCAGGCCCTGCCCTTCAGTGCGCCCAGACCGCCGCCGAGCTCGAGACCGTATTCCTCCAGGAGCCGCCGCCGTACGCCGGCCTCGTCGATTTCCCCGGGTGCCAGGACAGGATTGATGGTTGGTGCGCGGTGGGGTGCGTCGACGAAAAACTCGAGACCCATGGCATCGATTCCTGCCTGGAAGGCTTCATAGTTCAGAACGTGCCGTTCATGGCCATTCTCCAGGCCTTCCTCGTTAATGAGGACGAGCGCTTCACGCAATGCGTAGAACAGGTTCACCGGTGCGGTGTGATGATACACCCGGTCGCCGTCCCAGTATGCGTTGATCAGCGAAAGATCCAGGTACCAGCTGTCGACCGGTTTCTTGCGCGCGGCGATGGTCTCGAGCGCCCTGTCGTTGAGCGTGACGGGCGCGAGGCCCGGCGGGGCGCTGAGGCATTTCTGGCTGCCGGTGTAGCAGATGTCGATACCCCATTCGTCGACTTTCACGGGCGATCCGCCCAGGGACGCCACGGTGTCTACCAGGACGAGGGCTTCGTGTTCATGGACGACCTGGACGATCTCCTCGAGCGGCTGGAGCACGCCCGTGGACGTCTCCGCGTGCACCAGGCCCACGAGCTTCGGACGGCAACCCTCCAGCGCCTTCCGTACCTGCTCGGCCGTGAACGGATGCCCGGGTTCGCCTTCCAGCCGGGTAAGCTGTCCGCCGTGACGTTCGACCATTTGCGCCATGCGGTCTCCGAAGACGCCGCCCACGCAGATGAGCACCTCGTCGCCCGGATCCACGAGATTGCAGATACAGGTCTCCATGCCGGCCGAACCCGTAGCCGAAATGGCCAGCGTCATGTCGTTTTCGGTCTGGAAAACGTAACGGAGCAAGGCCTTGATATCGTCCATGACCCGGATGAAATAGGGATCCAGGTGGCCCGTAAGCGGCGCGCCCATGGCCTGGTAGACCCTGGGATGCATGTCGCTCGGACCGGGTCCCATCAGTACGCGCCTGCCGGGATCTAGGGGCGGGTAGGAACGACCGCTTGTAGACATGATTCGGAAGTCCTTCGGGTGGAATGGCTGCCGGAACGCCGGGAAGGTGCAATAGCCGGGTGACTGCCTAGCGGATCGGGACGGTCCAGGCGTCGGGATAGCCTTCCCGTCTCAGCCGATCGCGCAGAAGGTCGGCATCGGCCTTGTCGGTGAAGTCACCCACGCGGATCTTGTAGTTTCCGCCTTCTTCCTCCAGGTAAACGCGATGCGACCAGTCCGCCAGGTACCGCTCCACCCGGTCACGGGCGGCTTCCGCCGCGTCCAGGTCGATGAACGAGTAGACCTGAACCCGGTACGCCAGCGCCGCATCCCCGCCAGAACCCGTTCCGGCCGGAACATAGGTGGACGGCGCCGAATCAGCATCCGGTATGGCTGAACCGGAATCCGGTTCGATCATGTCGCCGGCCTGTTCTCGATCGGAAAGGGAGGCATCGTTACCCGGTTCCGTGGTCCCCGGGGATTCCTGAGGCGTTTCGTCCGTCCCGCCTCTTCCCAGGTTCAAATAACCGCATCCCGCGACGGTAAGGCCGAGACCAATGCAGAGCAACAGCGATATGGACCGAAACTTAAAACGGATCATGTGATATCCTCTGCCAGGCGACGGTTTTCGAGGGACCTGCCGTCTGACGATCCCGAAACGGTTCTCCGTCTCCGGGCGCGTCATCAGGATATGTCGAAGGAAGTATGTGAAAAGCAACGGTAGTATAGGAGGTAGCCATGGGGGTGTCAATCAAATTGGACCAAACAAAAGAGGATTCCAGGCACGCCCGGAATCCTCTTGTAAAGCAATGCAAACATGGCATGTCCAGCCATCGGGATCCTGTCCCGAATCCTACATTCCTTCACCCGAAGTGATCAGGTCCATTTTCTTCTTCTGGTGTTCTTCGCCCTTGGTGAAAAACGCTCGCTTTTGCTCCTCGTCCGTCTGGATGCTGGCCAGTCCAATATAGGCATCGCTGAGAATATCGTGGCCTTCTATGCTCTTCGGCTCCAGTGCCAACAGCTTATCCATGCTGTCCACGGCACCTTGAAACGCCGTCAGGGCGGACTCGGCATCCCCGGCATCTCTAACGGACAATCCCTTGTTGTAATAGTTGGTCCCCAGGTACCTCAGGAGTTCGATATCTTCGGGAAGGGCCGCATGCCCCTTTTCGAGTACGGTGATCGCCTTGTCGTATTCCTTATTGGCGCCGTAAATGGAACTGACGTCCCGGTACAGCGACTTTTCTGCCGGAAAGGCTTCGATCGCCCTTTCGTAGGTTTCGATGGCGCTGGTCGTATCGGCCAGGTTGAAATAGGCGTTACGCAGTATGAGGTAGCTGTTTATATCGACTGCTTCCGACATTTCAATGACCTTGTTGCTGGCCGTAACCACGTTGTCCCAGTCCTGGGTGTTGTAGTAGATGTTGACCAGGCCGTCCCAGGCTTCGAACTTGTTGGGATCGGCTTCGAGCAGCATCTCCAGGGCCATCTTGGCATTTTCGTTATCATCGGCGCCCAGGGCCGAGTAGCCCCAGTACAGGTAGCCCTGCAGTTTGGCGGCTTCCAGTTCATCGGCTGTCTTGGCCTCATCCTTCTTGCCCGTGGAACGCAACGCAGCCTGCAGCATGGAGGTCGCTCTTACCGACCGGCTGTAGAAATCGGCGGCATCCACGAACTCACCCTTCTCGTAACTCTGTTTGCCCACCTCGTAGTTCATGCGGATCATGGAGTTCAGCGTTTTCATGAACTGGTTCCGGTTCTTCCCGTCCAGTTCGCCGAATTCAGCCACTTCCCAGTTCTTGAACATCTGGTCGAAGTTGCCCTTGTAGTAATTAATGAGCCCCAGCAGGTAGTGGGCTTCGTTATTACCCGGATCCTTTTCCAGGGCAGTCTCGAGCAGGGCCATAGCCCTGTCCCACTGCGGCGGCGTTTCCCGGATGTAGATCTTCGCCGAACGCAGCTCAATCTTCTGTGCGTCGGCCGCAACCGGTATCAGCAGGGCGAATAAGACGGCGAATAACACGCAGAAGGAAACCTTCTTGAATAACATCACAGACTCCTTTCGACAGGTACGACGACGGCATAAATCCGCGCCCTGCCATGGGTATTCATCTCAACGATCATGCCTGGTTTTTTCTGCATAGACAGTTTTTAACAATACACGGTTTGTGAGTTTTAGTCAAGATGATTCGGGGTCGTCACGCTGGTAACTTGTCCGTCCTCCGACGATGGTCCGGACCACGCGGCCCGTCAGATTCCGGTCCGCGAAGGGCGTGTTGGCCGATCTTGATCTGAAGGACGCGGGATCCACTTTCCAGGACCCATCCGGATCGAACAGGCAGAGGTCGGCGGGACTTCCGGCCGCCAGGTTCCCGCCTCCGACACCGAGTATTTCCGCGGGGGTCGTCGACATGGCCTTCACCGCGTCGCCGGCAGTCAGGATGCCCGGTGCAACCAGGTCGTTAAACACGACGGCCAGCATGGTCTCCAGACCTGATGCGCCGGACAGCGCTTCCTGGAACTCGGTGTTCTTCTCGTCCACGGACCGCGGGGTGTGGTCCGACGCGATGGCGTCGATGGTGCCATCCGCGAGGCCTTCCCTTAGCGCCTCCACATCCGATTCACTCCTCAGGGGCGGGTTTACTTTAAGCTTTGTGTCATAGGTGGAGAGCGCCGCGTCCGTCAGCACCAGGTGGTGGGGACTGGCATCGGCGGTTACCCGGACGCCCCGCCTTTTCGCCGACCGGACAAGGTCCACGGTCACGGCAGTACTCGCGTGGGTGACGTGCAGCCGCCCGCCCGTCCATTCCGCCAGCATGATATCCCGCGCGGCGATCGTTTCTTCCGCGATGGAGGGAATGCCCTTGAGACCCAGCCGGGTCGCGTGGTTACCCTCGTGCATAAGCCCGCCGGCCGAGAGTGAGGGGTCTTCGCAGTGCACGATGATGGGCAAATCGAACATGCGGCCGTATTCGAGGGCCCTCCGCAGGACGGCAGGATTCCGGATGGACCGGCCGGCATCGGAAACAGCCACGGCGCCGGCCTCGGCCAGTTCGCCGAATTCAGTCAGGCGTTCTCCCGCCCGTCCGGCCGTAACCGTGGCGATAGGATAGATCTTCGCCGCCGCTCCCGCTGCCCGGTTTCGCACGAATTTCACCGTGGCCGCGTCGTCCATGGCCGGTTCGGTATCCGGCGTGCAGGCCACGCCGGTGATCCCGCCCGCGGCGGCCGCAAGCGCTCCACTCTCCAGGGTCTCCCTGTACTCGAACCCGGGTTCGCCCAGGTGGGCGTGCATATCGATCAGGCCCGGCAGCACGAGCAGTCCGTCTGCGTCGATGACGGTGACGTTCTTCGCCTCGTCGTCCGCGGGTTGATCGATGATCAGGCCGTCAAGCATCCAGAGATCGGCGGTCTCGTCGCGGCCGGACGCGGGATCGATGATGCGCCCGTTGCGGACCACCGAAAGTCCACCGTCTCCTGATATATTCAGACTTTCAGGCTGCATCGCGCTCGCCTCCGCCGTTGAGGAGATAGAGGACCGACATGCGTACGGCGACCCCGTTCGTCACCTGGTCCAGTATGACCGATCTGCCGCTGTCCGCCACCCGGCTGTCGAGTTCCACGCCGCGGTTGATGGGACCTGGATGCATGACGATAGCGCCGGGTTTCGCAAGTTCCAGCCGTTCCGGACTGATGCCGAAGAGCCGCGTGTATTCCCGCAGCGAAGGGAAGAAGGCTTCCTGTTGTCTTTCCAGCTGAATCCGCAGGGCGTAGACCACATCGGCGTCTCTGAGGGCGTCTTCCAACCGGTAGCATACCTCCACGCCCATGTCCTCGATGTCGACCGGGATCAGCGTGGGCGGCCCGCAGACGACGACGCGGGCGCCCATTTTTCTAAGTCCCCATATGTTGGACCGCGCCACCCGGCTGTGGGTGATATCGCCGATGAGCGCGACCTTCAGTCCTTCCAGGCCGCCCAGCGCGTCCCGCATGGTCAACAGGTCCAGCAGGCCCTGCGTGGGATGTTCGTGGGCCCCGTCGCCGGCGTTGATGACGACCGCGTCGGACAGGCACTGCGAGAGGAAGCGTGGCGCTCCGGCCGCGGAATGACGCACCACCACGCAGTCCACCTGCATGGCCTCGATGTTCCGCGCCGTGTCGCTCAGGGATTCTCCCTTGGACAGGCTGCTTCCCGTCGACGTGAAATTCAGGGTGTCCGCGGAGAGTTGCTTTTCGGCCAGTTCGAAGGACAGGCGCGTGCGGGTGCTTGATTCGAAGAAGAGGTTGACGACATTCTTGCCTCTCAGGGCGGGGACCTTGCGGATGGGCCGCCGGATTACTTCCTTGAAGGAGTCGGCCGTGTCCAGGATGAGGCGGATCTCCTCGCGTGAATAGTCCTCGAGGCCGATCAGGTGCCGGTGTTGCAGCGATTTGAGGCGATCCTCGGCCATCACGCCACCTCCTCCACCGCTACGTTGTCGTCCCGGTCCAGTTCATGGACGTGTACGACCACGGTCCTGCCGGGACCGACTTCGACGTGCTCGCCCACGTAATCCGCCTGGATGGGCAGTTCCCGCCCCTCCCGGTTGATCAGGACGGCGAGTTCGATCCGCCGCGCCCGGCCGAAATCCTTCAGCTCGTCCAGCGCCGCCCGTATGGTACGGCCCGTGTATAGCACATCGTCCACGAGAATGACGGTACGCCCCTCGATATCGAAGGGGATGTCGGTGGTGCGTACGACGGGGTAGTCCGCGCGGACCTGGAGGTCGTCCCGGTACAGGTTGATGTCCAGCACGCCGACGGGGACCGCCTTGTCCTCCACCTCGCGAATGGCCTCGGCCAGCCGCCGCGCCAGCCAGTCGCCCCGCCGCTGGATGCCGACGATGGCGATACCGGATGCGCCCTGGTTGCGTTCCAGGATCTGGTGGGCGATACGGGATACCGCCCTGGCGATGCCTTCCCTGTCGAGAACCTGCTGTTTCACCCGGCCGCCCCCTCGTCCGGCGCGTTGAATGCCGCCTCCTCGTTCGGCGCGGACGCAGCCGCCTCCACGTTCGGTGCGGACGCAGCCGCCCAGGCCGCCCGGAGCGTCTCCAGGCTCTTTCGGGCTATGTTCTCCGCACCGTAGGAATAGTCGAATACCTCCACCGAACCGTACCCCTCGTATCCCGTGTCCCGGAGCGCCTGCAGGATGGGGGTGAAATCGGTATCGCCGTATCCCGGCCCATCGCCGTCGGCGTTGTTGAAATGAATGTAGGCCGTGTCGTTTCGGTGTTCGCGGATGGCCGCCGCCACGTCCAGCCCCTGGCAAAGGGTCGCCCGGACGTCGATGATCATGCGAAAATTCGGATGGTCGATCTCGCGGACCATCCGGGCGGCTTC
>LXNJ01002362.1_pt1 | contig 10424 bp, 5 predicted proteins | sample 809081 | NCBI WGS metagenome assembly LXNJ01 (sample SAMN04870510, study PRJNA318959) | sponge metagenome | biome: sponge; feature: marine sponge reef; material: water | host: Petrosia ficiformis | place: Greece: Milos, Mediterranean Sea | collected 2013-05-29 | depth 5-7 m
GCTCCTTCAGACAGTCGCCGGGCACGACCCGCGCGACCCCACGAGCGCCAGGAGACCGGTCCCTGACTACGCGCAAGAGCTGGGAAGGGGCATCCACGGTCTCAGGATCGGGGTGCCCCGCGACTACTTCTTCAGGACCGATCTGGGCGCGGACGCTGAGGTCATCCGGTGTGCTGAGCAGGCGCTTGACGTGCTCGGGGAGCTCGGCGCCTCAATCGAAGAAGTGTCGGTCCCCAGCGTCGCAGACGCACGGTCCGCTCAGATGGTAATCATGCATGCGGAGGCGTTCGCCTACCATCGGCAGTTTCTTCGCAGCCGCCCCGGAGACTACGGTCCGGTGCGCTTTCGCTTCTGGCTCGGCGCCCTCTACACGGCCGAAGACTACCTGCAGGCAAACCTGTTTCGCCAGCAGCTCGTCAGAGAAGTTGACGACGTGTTGGGAAGCGTGGACCTGATCGTGACGCCAACCATGCCCCGGCCTGCTCCGGCGGGGGGAGATTCTTCCCCCTTCGGCACGTTGACCGGCCTCAATTTCCTGGCTCCGTTCAATCTCACCGGCACGCCGGCCGTATCCGTGCCCTGCGGGTTCACCAGCGGGGGGCTGCCTGTGGGGCTCCAGATCGCAGGGCGCTGGTTTGACGAAGCCACCGTCCTGCGCGCGGCGGACGCCTACGCGCAGGCGACGCCCTGGTCCGGGATGCACCCTGACCTGTAGCACCCAGGCCATACGAGGGAGACACAGCACGCGCGCGGGAGAGCCGCCAGAGACGATGACCATATGGTAGAAGCCAGCTTCGAGGCCATCCAGCACATCATATCCCCGTGGGGGATGATTGCTCTCATCAGCGGCACGATGATCGGGATGCTGAGCGGAGCGATGCCCGGAGGAACGCTCCCCACTCTGGTCGTCCTGCTCGGCTTCGCGTACACGATGGACCCGGCAACCGCGCTCCCCCTCGCCACGGGGATGATTGCGACGGTGAACACCGGCGACACGCTTCCCGCGGTGCTGCTGGGCATTCCGGGCTCCGCAACGGGCCAGGCCACGATCCTCGACGGCTATCCGATGTCTCGACAAGGCAGGGCTGGGGAGGCGCTCTCTGCCGCCTATTTCACTTCGATGCTTGGCGGCGTCTTCGGAGCCTTGTTCCTGTTGGTAACGATTCCTGTCGTAAGGCCATTGGTGTTGACCTTCGGCTCTCCAGAGTTCTTCATCCTGGGGATGGTTGCCATCTCCGTCGTCGGCGTCATCAGCAGCGGGGCCTTTCTCAAGGGACTGGCTTCAGGCGCTGTCGGCCTGTTGATCACTTCCATCGGGTTCGACGTCATCAACGGCACGTCGCGCGCGGTGTTCGGCGTCGACTACCTCTGGGATGGCATCCCGCTGGTTCCTGCCGTCATCGGGCTGTTCGCCGTCCCTGAACTCGTAGACCTGTCCATCAGCGGAAAGCCGATCGCGAGGGGAGACCTCCGGGAGCTCCTCGACAAGGTGAACAAAGGACGCAGGCTCGGCATCCAGGCAGTCCTGAGCAACATCCCCCTGATGCTACGGTCGTCCGGGCTCGGCATCCTCATAGGCATCCTCCCCGGCATCGGTGGCTCTCTGGCGAACTGGCTGACGTATGCAAACGCCCGTCAGACGGTGCGGGGAGGAGCGCAGACTTTTGGCACCGGCGACATCAGGGGCGTCATCGCCCCTGAGTCGGCCAACAATTCGGTCGATGGGGCGACGCTCGTACCCACACTCTGGTTCGGGGTGCCCGGCAGCGTCGGCATGGCGATCTTCCTGGGCTTCATGATCATCATGGGGCTTCAGCCGGGACCGCGTATGCTCGGAGAGGACCTCGACCTGACGCTGACGATCGTCTTCAGTCTGGCGCTTGCGAACGTGTTCGGCACAGGGGTCGCCCTCGCGTTCTCGCCCACCCTTGCCCGTATCGCCTTCGTGCGACCCGGGGTACTGGTCCCCCTTGTGCTGGCGGTGCTGATGATCACCGCGTTCCAGGCGAGCGTGTCGATGGGCGACCTGCTGGCAGTGCTCGCATTCGCCGCGATGGGTTTCTTCATGAAGACGCACGGCTGGCCGCGCCCGCCGATCATCATTGCGCTGGTGCTGGGCTCCACGATCGAGCGCTTCTACTTCCTCGCCACCAAGACCTACGGCCTCTCCATGCTTTGGCGGCCCGGCTTCCTGGGCATCATCATCGTCGCCGTCCTCACAGCGCTCTACACCGTGTGGATCCAGCGGTCCGTGGCGGCGCAGGCGCGCAGGCAGCAGAGCCTCGCCGACGGCCCGGTGCCGTCAGGATCGAGCGGCACACCGCACCCCGGGCCGGATGACGCACCCGCGGCTCGCGCGGGGGCCCGAGGCCGTAACCTGTCGGCCAGCCTCGTTATGAGGAGGCTGAGGCCCGGCCCGGACGGCTTGTTCGCCCTCCTCCTGCTTGGAGTATGCGTCTATTTCCTGATCGCATCGTTCGAATGGGTGTTGGAGTCCGCCTTGTTTCCGAGAACGGCGAGCATCGCCGGCCTCACTCTGTTGGGGTTCTACTTCCTGAACCGGGTCCTCAGGCGCGTCGAACACGATGGCGAAGAAACCACTCAACTGATGGACATAGGAAGAATGAGGTCTGACCTGCCGCCGTCCGTCTTGCGGCGCCGATTCGCACAGTCGACCGGGATGCTCGTGGCCCTGGTCGGCAGCATCTGGCTATTCGGTTTCCATGTGACGATACCGATCTACGTATTCCTGTATCTGTGGCTCGTAGGCCGGGTCCGGCCCTGGATAGCCGTGCTCCCCGCCATCCTGTTCGAAGCACTGCTCATCGGCTTCTACGACCGGCTGTTGTACACGAACTGGCATACGCCGATCCTTCTTCCGTTCCTGGGTTCGTGACGAGACGAGACTCACGCGTTGAGTGCCAGCAAAGGAGAACCGCTATGAAGATGAGGACCATTGCACGTAGACCCGTCATTCTGCTGAGTCTGATGGCCGTAGTATTGATGTCGCTCCTGGGCGCTTGTGGGGGTGAAGACCCGACTCCCACGTCTCCACCCTCCCAACCTGCGGCCGCCACACCCACGCCGGTGCCCGCCGGGGAACCCACGCCCACGCTGGCGCCAGGCCAACCCACGCCGACGCCGAGTCCGCCCACTCCCACACCCAGCACCACTACGGGGCCGGAGCCTGCTCCTGCTCCAACTCCCACGATCCCTCCTCCGGACCCGTCGTTCGACGCTGAAGGCTACTTCGGCGGCAGAACGATCAAGTTCACCGTGGGATTCGCTCCCGGTGGCGGCTTCGACGCCTTCACACGGATCCTCGCGGTCCATCTGCCGAACTTCATCCCAGGCAACCCGAAGATCGTAGTCAGCAACCTGCCGGGCGCGGCATCCCTGCTCACCGCGCGTGCGACCGCAGGGAGAGCTCCGGGCGATGGCTTCGACATCGGCGTCTTCACGCAGGGTTTGCTCATCCAATCGCTGCTTGGCGTCGAGTTCGAGGGGTTCGAGCCGACCGAGTTCATATTCGTCGGTTTGCCCGACAACACGCCCTCGAGGGGAGCGATCTGCGTTCGTACCGAATCGGCGGACAGCCTGGACGCCTTCGTGAACAGCTCACGTCTGTTCCGCCTGGGAGAGTCGCAGCCAGGGTCGGCGCCGGCGCCCCACGAGGAGTGGCTTGTAAGGGCTGGCCTCCCGATAGAGATCATCTACGGTTACCAGGGGACTGCCGACGTCCGTGTGGCGTTCGAACGGGGCGAGATTGAAGTGACCTCGCGCTGCGACGACTCTGCTCTTCCCGCCTACCCGCACTGGGCAGACCCGGCGAACGTCACGCCGTTGTTCCACCACACGCAGTTGCCGCCTGATTGGGTGGTGGAGGGCCAGGCGAACGGCCTGTACCCGTGGTTCAAGCCCCTGCGTGAAGTCGTCAGTGTGAGTGACATACTCATGACGGCGCTGGAGCTGGAGACGAGTCTTGCGGGTAGCCGCGTTTTCGCCCTGCCCCCAGGCACCCCGCCGGAAGTCGCCCACGTGATCAGGGAGGCGTTCGCGGCCGCGGTGGAGTCCGGCGACTTCCGGGCAGACATGCGAGCCCGTGGATACACGACCGGACTTCTGAGGGGTTCGGAACTGCAGGAGCGCGTTCAGAGCTTCGCAGACCAGCCAGCGGAGGTGCTCACGGTGCTCCGCGACATGTACAGGATCGAGTGATCGACCAGCGACGCGTCAGGGGTCTCCCGGCCTCTCTTCAAGGCCGGGAGACTCCAAGCGCAAGTGCTCCCTCCCGTGAACGGCGTTCCCAGCCCCTGCGTACAATGACGTCGTGAGGATTGGACGTACAACCGAAAGCCGGGGCCGTGGCGGCCATGCAGATTGACGACGCGTTCCGCCGCGTGCTGGACGCCAGTTTCGTCATCCGCGTGACCCATAGAGGGCGCCGGAGCGGCCTGCCCCGGGTGCTGGAGACGACCTACTACTGGGACGGCGCGGGGAAGATCTTCCTCTCCGGCTACCCCGGCAAGCGGGACTGGGTGGCGAACATGGGGGCGGACCCGGACGTGACGGTCTACACGGTCGAGCGCGGTTGGTGGTTCGCCGCTCCGGCGACAGCACGGGTGCTGCGGTCCCGGGAAGAACGCACACCGTTCGTCATGGCGTACGTGCGCCACTGGCTGCGCCTGGGCGGAGGGCAGCGTCGAATGGTCCGGTGGGCACTGGCGGCCGTGCGAATGAACCGCGCACTGCGCCTGCCCTGGTGGGGTCCCTTCTACTGCATCCGGCGCGTGTTCGACTCCATGCCGTGCGTCGAGTTGACGCTGACCGGTGCGCCCGTCGCGCTGAACGCTCCGCCACCCGAACCTACCCTGCCGCGGCGGAGTGAGCAGGTGCATGATTCGTCGTAAACTCGTTAACGCAGCGTTGACATCGCCCTAACCTACCGCGTAGAGTGCCGCCCTGTAGCATGGCCGTGTATAATGCGCGGAATACATCCATGCATATGCCCCGATCCGACAAGAAGGCCGGCGTCGAACTACCGCAACACAGGTACTCGCCAACGCTATGATGCATAGCTTATCCAGTCGTCGCATCGGTAAACCCCGCAGGATACCCCCCCTGACCAGGAGCACTTTGCCATGAGCGCCTCCGTCCGATTCCACTTGCCGCCCGGAGCCGTATCCCGGCTGGACACGCTGGTAGACGGTATCGAATCGAATCCTGGCCCCTTGCTGAACCCAGCCGCCATGCGCGAGGCGTCCGAGGACCTGAGCATCCGCGGCGTGATCGAGCAGCTGCCCGAGGGCATGACCGACGAGGACCTCGTGGGCATCCTCAAGCTGGCCATGCTGACCGAATGCGCGACCGACTCGTACTCTGCCGTCTTCCAGGACGGCGCCCAACGGTTCGACTCGCCCTGGCTGGGGCGGTTCAACGAGCGCGTCTGGACTCCGGACGAGCACACCCACTTCACTCCTTACAAGTTCATGCTGCTGTCGCTCGGCTACTCGGAGGAGGAACTGGACCAGGAGATGCGCGAGGTGCAGGACCGGCAGTATGAACACTGCTGCGGCCGGACGCCCGTCGAGCTGACGACCTACGGCATCATCCAGGAATACCTCACGGACAACTGGCACGGCATGATCAGCCAGCTACTGAAGCCGTCCGCTCCCTACGCGGCCCGGTGCGCCTCCATGGTGAAGCGCCGCGAGACGCTGCACACAACCTGGTACAGGGAGATGACCGCAATCCAGGTGGAGGAGAACCCCGAGATGCTGGGGCTGGTGGCAGACACTGTGCTGTCGTTCCAGATGCCGGGAACGCAGCTCGTCCCCGAACTCGGCACCCGCTCGCTGGAATGGATGAGCAAGGCCAGCGTTGACTTCTCCCGCGTCGCCAGGGACTTCGTACGCAACTTCCAACAGGTCGCGGGGAGCGTGAAGCGCGCCGGCCAGCTGTTCGTTGACCTCGCCGCGAAGCGCGGCATGCGCGTCGGTCCTGTGCCGCTGACCGCAGCACGGCAGGTGTTGGGAAGGATTGGCGGGCCGGGCTACGGACTCGTCGGCGAGGCGGTGCTGGACAAGTTCGGCATCCCGCGTCCCACCAGCCAGTCACAGACCGGGCCGATCAGCCTGCCGCCCCGGATGTACGAGGCGTTCCGCGCCCGCATGCGCGGCATGATTGCACGACGCATCGAAGTCGCGGCCATCATCGGCGAGGTCTAAGGGCCACTCCCATGCCGCGTTCCCCTCTGCGGCCCGTCGCACACACCGCCAGACGCGTCACCACCCCTGTGGCAGACGTAGCCGCCCGCAGGGTGTTCTTCTCCACCGTCGCGAAGCTCAAGGTCGGTTCACTACAGGTCGAGACGCCGGACGGCAAGTCCTACTCCTTCGAGACGACCACCCGCGGCCCGCACGGTGTTCTGCGGATACACGACAACTCCTTCTACCGGCGCATGCTCGCAGGCGGAGAGATAGGCTTCGGCGAGGCGTACCAGGCTGGCATCTGCAGCTCTCCCGACCTCGTGCAATTGCTCATGCTGGCGATCATCAACCGGCGCGAGGTGAATCTGAACCGTGGAGTGATGCGCCTCCTCTCCAAGCGTTCCAATCTCCGTCTCCACCGCAAACGGGTGAACACGAAAGAACAGAGCAAGCACAACATCCACGCGCACTACGACATGGGCAACGAGTTCTTCGGACTCTTCCTGGACCCGACGCTCACCTACTCCAGCGCCGTTTTCGCGTTCGACGGGCAGTTGCTCGCGGACGCACAGGTCAACAAGTACGATCGCATGTGCGGGCTCGCCGGCATCACGCCGGGGAGCCGCGTGCTCGAGGTCGGCAGCGGCTGGGGCGGGTTTGCCATGCACGCCGCGCGAGAGTACGGCTGCCACGTCACTACCATCACACTCTCCCAGGAGCAGTTTGACCTGGCCTCGCAGCGCATCCGGGATGCCGGACTGAGCGACCGCATCGACATCCGCCTCGTGGACTACCGCGACGTCGAAGGCGAATTCGACAACATCGTTTCCATCGAGATGTTCGAGGCAGTGGGCGCCGAGTTCTTCGAGACGTTCTTCCTCAAGAGCGCGTCGCTCCTGAAACCCGGCGGCAAGCTGGCGATGCAGGTCATCACGGTGCCTGACCGGAACTTCGAGTCCCAGAAGCGCGGCGTTAACTGGATACAGAAGTACATCTTCCCCGGCGGCGTACTCCCGTCGCTCGCCGCGATGGAGCAGGCGAACGCCCGCACCGGGCTCGTCATCGCGTCCGTGGACCACATCGGACAGCACTACGCCGTGACCCTGCGGCAGTGGCGCAAGGCGTTCTGGGAACGCATTGACGATGTGCGCGCGCAAGGCTATGACGATCACTTCATCAAGACGTGGGACTACTACCTCGGGGCCTGCGAAGCCGGGTTCCTCTCCAACAACACGGACGACCTCCAGATCGTCTTCGAGAGACCCTCCATCCCCACCTGATCCCCGTCGCTTCCGCACAGAGCGGGGACCAGAGTGCGGCGCCGCGCACGCGGCGGGGCCGGAAATGGAAGCGCGTCACGCTGAGTGAAGCCAACGCTTCTCTCAGGCTCCCACTCTTCTGACACCAGCCCCTTACGCCAACACCCCACAACTCCGTACGCTGTCTCTGGAGGACAGCAGCACTTGCCAGCGCAACGCAAACGCCAGCCAGGGGACTACTCCGTGCGAACGGACCGGAATGAGCAGTTCTGGGCGGTTTTGATCTGCGATGAACTGCGGATGGGCTGTGTTGAGCCGTCCGACGGCCCACGCAAAGGGCCGTCGCCAGAGGTGAATCAGGGCCGGTGAGCCTTTTTGGGCCGCTTTTCCCCCCGAACCTCGCTGTCCGCGCTCTCCGGTTGCTTGGTCTCCCTTTCTGAGGGAGAGGGTTAAGTCGTGACACGCGCCCCTTGCGCGGTCTAGCACGGCACGCAGACCATGCCCGCAAGGTTGGGCCTCACTCGTAATCGCTCCTGACGCAAGGTACAATATATTGGGACGGGCGAAGAGAAATCACTAGATATAGGGCACTGCCCCCTTGACAAGACATAGGGGAAGGGGGTAAACAGAGATTCCTTTCGCGTACGCGCGGGGCGTGTACTGCGTACACACCCTATGTGCGCGCGATTCATTAAGCTGAGGGGCGTGAAATGACTTACGTCGCGAATATCGATCAGGCCTACGCAGGGACGCCGGGGCAGCAGGCCCCGCCCGACGCAGCCACGTCCACCACTATGCACGTCCGCAAGCGGAACGGGGGGCTCGAAGCCGCTGACGTGATGAAGATCGTGCGCGCGGTCGAGCGCTCGTCCGGCGGTCTGGAGAGCGTTGACCCGCTGCGCGTCGCCACCCGCACCATCAGCGGGCTGTACGACGGCGCGACGACGCGCGAACTGGACGAACTCTCCATCCGCACCGCCGCATCCCTCATCGCGGAGGAACCGGAGTACTCCAAGCTGGCCGGGCGCCTCCTTGCCGTATTCATCGACAAGGAAGTGCGGAACCAGGATATCCACTCCTTCTCCCAGTCCGTGAAGTCCGGGCACGCCCTGGGACTGATCAACGACGACGTCGCCGAGTTCGTCTCCGTCAACGCGCGGAAGCTGGACGACGCCGTCACCTCGGAGCGGAACCACCTGTTCGAATACTTCGGCATCCGCACCCTGTACGACCGCTACCTGCTGAAGCACCCCGTCAGCAGGCACAGCATCGAGACGCCGCAGCACTTCTTCCTCCGCATCGCCTGCGGGCTCGCGGAGAGCCCGGCCGACGCCATCGACTTCTACGACTTGATATCCAGCCTGGACTACATGCCGAGTTCGCCCACCCTGTTCAACTCCGGCACGCGCCACTCCCAGATGTCGTCCTGCTACCTGCTGGACTCCCCCCAGGACGATCTGGAGGCCATCTACAACCGCTACACGGACATAGCCAAGCTCTCCAAGTTCGCCGGCGGCATCGGCGTCTCCTTCTCGCGCGTGCGCTCCCAGGGCTCCCTCATCGAAGGGACGAACGGCACGTCCAACGGCATCGTCCCGTGGCTCAAGACGCTCGACTCCTCCGTCGCCGCCGTCAACCAGGGCGGCAAGCGGAAGGGCGCGGCGTGCGTCTACGTCGAGAGTTGGCACGCGGACATCGAGGACTTCCTGGAGCTGAAGAACAACACCGGCGACGAGTCCCGGCGCGCGCACAACCTCAACCTCGCCAACTGGGTGCCGGACCTGTTCATGCGGCGCGTCGAGGAGGACGGCATCTGGTCGCTCTTCGACCCGAAGGAGATGCCGGAACTCGTCGACACCTACGGCGAGGAGTTCGAGCGCATCTACACGCAGGCGGAGGCCGAGGGACGGTTCGAGCGGCAGATCTCCGCACGCGAACTCTACGCCCGCATGATGCGCACGCTCGCACAGACGGGCAACGGCTGGATGACCTTCAAGGACACTGCCAACCGCAAGTCCAACCAGACCCTGCTGCCGGAGAACGTCATCCACCTCTCCAACCTCTGCACCGAGATCCTCGAGGTCACCAGCAACGACGAGACCGCGGTCTGCAACCTCGGCTCGCTCAACCTCGGCCACTTCGTCGCGGACGATCGCACGTTCGACTACGATCGCCTGCACCGCGCCGTGAAGACCGCCGTACGCTACCTGGACCGCGTCGTGGACATCAACTTCTACCCCACCAACGCGGCCGCCTACTCCAACAGCAAGTGGCGGCCCGTCGGCCTCGGCGTCATGGGCCTGCAGGACGTCTTCTTCAAGATGCGCATGCCGTTCGACAGCCAGGAGGCCATCGAACTCGGCGCGCGTATCCAGGAGGAGGTCTACTACGGGGCGCTCGACACCTCATGCGCGCTCGCGGAGGAGCGCGGGGCCCACGAAACGTTCAAGGACACGCGGGCAGCGAGCGGCGAGCTCCAGTTCGACTTCTGGGGCGTCACGCCCAGCAGGCCGGACTGGCCGGAGCTGCGCGAGCGCATCAAGCGCTTCGGGCTGCGGAACTCCCTCCTCATCGCCATCGCCCCCACCGCGACAATCGCGTCCATCTGCGGCGCCTACGAGTGCATCGAGCCCCAGGTCTCCAACCTCTTCAAGCGCGAGACGCTCTCCGGCGAATTCCTCCAGATCAACCACTACCTCGTGAACGACCTGAAGGAGCGCGGGCTGTGGACGGAGGCGATAAGGAACCGCATTAAGCTCAGCGACGGCTCCGTGCAGTACGTCGACGACATCCCCGACGACCTGAAGCGGCTCTACCAGACCGCTTGGGAGCTGCCGCAGAAGGCCCTGATAGACATGGCCGCCGCCCGCGGCCCCTACATCGACCAGAGCCAGTCCCTCAACCTCTTCATGGCCGCGCCGACCATCGGCAAACTCTCCTCCATGTACCTCTACGC
>LXNJ01002363.1_pt1 | contig 10419 bp, 9 predicted proteins | sample 809081 | NCBI WGS metagenome assembly LXNJ01 (sample SAMN04870510, study PRJNA318959) | sponge metagenome | biome: sponge; feature: marine sponge reef; material: water | host: Petrosia ficiformis | place: Greece: Milos, Mediterranean Sea | collected 2013-05-29 | depth 5-7 m
GGCCACGTTGTTGACGACCTGGTCGTAGCACTCGGCGATGAAGTCGGCGAACATGATCTCGGCCACCGGGCGCATGCCGACCATGGCCGCGCCCGCGCAAGTGCCGATGATGGCCGCCTCCGACAGGGGAGTGTCCCGGACTCGCTCGGGCCCGTACTTGGCCAGCAGCCCCTTGGTCACGCCGAAGTCTCCGCCCATCTCGGCGATGTCCTCGCCGATCAGGAACATCTCCGAGTGCTTCTCCATGGCCAGGTCCAGGGCGCCGTTGAGGGCCTGGGTGAAGCTGGTCTTGCGAACTCTGTCCTTGCCCTTACGGGGCGTGCGGGCGGTGCGGGCCGGCTTCGTGACGGCTGCTTCGGTGCTCATCGCGAGTCAACCTCCCACCCGACGTAGACATCGGCAATGGCCTTGGCCGGGTCGGGGGCAGGACTGTGGATCGCGAAGCTGATCCACTCCTCGATCAGATCGCGTGTCTCCTGCTCGATGGCATCGAGCTCGGCCTGGCCCACGCCCCGCTCGGCCAGCGTCTCCGCGGCCAGCATGATCGGGTCGCGGTCCTCCTTCCAGTACTTGACCTCGGCCTCGGGCCGGAACTCCCCGGCGAAGATCCCCTGCCAGCGCCAGGTCTTGAACTCCAGGAAGTAGGGGCCCGCGCCCGAGCGGATGTGCTCGACGGCGGCGCCCACCGCGGTCCAGGCCTCGACGATGTCGTTGCCGTCGACCTGACGGCTACCGATCCCGTAGCCCTGCACCATGTCGACGATGTCGGCCGATGCGTGGCCCTCGCCCACCGGCATGGAGATGGCGTAGCCGTTGTTGACGCAGGCGTAGAGCACAGGCAGGTCCCAGATGGCGGCCATATTGAGACTCTCGTGGAACTCGCCCCGCCCCACCGTGCCGTCGCCGATGATAGCGCAGGCCACGTTGGGCTGGCCCCGCATTTTGGCCGCCAGCGCCACGCCCAGCACCGTGGCCATGTAGGAGCCCTCCACCGCGTTGTCGCCGAAGTTCCCGACGGCCGGGTCGGCCGAGTGCAGGCTGCCGCCCTTGCCGCTGCACACCCCGGTGGCTCGGCCGAACAACTCGGCCATGATCCGCTCGCCGCTGCCGCCGTGGCGCTGCTGGGCCAGGGCGTTGATGCCGTGGCAGCGATGGTCGGGAAAGAAGGCGTCGGTGGCCTTCAAATGCCAGGCCAGCGAGGCCTGGGTTGCCTCCTGGCCGAGCCCGGTGTGCAGCATGCCGGGCACGTTGCCCTTCTCGAACTCGCGCTCGAGGCCCTGCTCGAAGGCCCGTATGAGCCACATGTTGCGGTACAGGCCCGTCAGCGTCGACGTGTCCACTAGGGCTCCTTCCTGTTGGCGATGAACTCTGACCATGGAATGCGGGGCAAGAAGTAGGCGCCATCGTCCACCGTGCGAAGGAAGGTCCGCAAACCGAGCCGGCCGATTGGTCCCAGCCGCAGCGGGTCGATGCGGCCCTTGTCGTCGCAGATGGCGGAATCGTAGGCGACCCAGACCACCTCGGCGATCACCAGGTGGACTTCCCCGAAGGGCAGGCCCGGTGTGCCCAGGTCCACCACCCTGCGGACCTCGCACTCGAGGCGGGCCAGGGCCTCGCCGATGGCAGGCGATGTCACCTTGGTGGCTGGCACCGGGGTCCATCCGGCCAACTCGAACTCGTCCACCTCGGCGGGCGCTTCCATGGCCACGGTCTCTATCCGGTCGCGGAACTCCTCGGTGGTGACGTTGACTACGAGGTCGCCGCTGTCCATGGCGTTGGTGTAGGTGTCCTTGAGCTGCCCACTCTCGCGCAGGCCCATGGTGATGCCCACCAGCATGGGATCGCCGGTGATGGGCAGGTAGTAGCTCATGGGCGCGATGTTGGCGACCCCTTCGGGGCTGCGGGTGGAGACCATGGCGATGGGTCGGGGCACGACCAGTTGCGACAGCATGTACTGCCGCTCCATCGGCGGGTGCTCGGCCGGGTCGAAGGTGATGGTGCGCTCGGAGTCCACTGTTGCTGGTAAGGGTTGGCGTCACGTTCCTCGACGGCTGCTCAACAACGAACCCGGCGCTGCCGCGGCATCATCCGGTGTGGCCCCGAAGCTAGCGCTCGGCCTGCATCGTCCTGCCATCGTAACCAGCCGGATCAGATGCCGGTAGCGGCCTGTAGGACTGCGCCGACGTTCAGGCACAGGGCGTCGGCGTGGTGCGGGGCGACGATCTGGACGGCCGCGGGCCGACCTTCGTCGAGTCCGGCCGGCAGCACCAGCGCGGGATGGCCGGTGACGTTGAAGGGAAGGAAGTTTTGGGCAACCTTGTCGAGCCAGAGCCGGTCGCCGTCGTCGAAGAAGGTGGCCGGGTCGGGCGCGGAGGTGGGAGTGGCCGGGGTGACCAGCACGTCCACTTGTGCGAACGCGGCGTCGAGATCGCTCTGCACCAGGCTGCGGGCCCTCAGGGCCCTCAGATAGTCCGAGGCGCTGGTGCTGGCTCCGGCAGCGAGACGGCAGGCCGCGGAGGGTGTGAACTCGCCGATGCGATGCATGTTGCTCACGTGGTGGGCGGCGAACTCCACCACCGTGATGACCCAGGCAATAGTGCCGGCCAGCTCGGCGTGGGGGAACGGGACCGGCTCGACCGTGCAGCCGAGAACCTCCAGCCGGGCGAGCATGCCGGAAAGCGCGGCCGCCACCCCTGGCGAGGCGCCTTCGGGGAGCCATCCGCCGGGCACCCCTATGCGCAGCCCCCGGATCGATGCTCCGATCGCTCCGTAGTCCGGGACCGGGCTAGTCGACGAGTAGGGGTCGGCTTGGGATCGGCCCGCGATCACGCCCAGGATCAGCCCCAGGTCTTCGGCGGTGCGGGCCATAGGACCCACATGGTCCAGCGTCCAGGACACCCCGAAGACGCCGTCGCGGGGCACCCGGCCGAACGTCGGCTTGAGGCCGCTGACACCGCAGTAGGACGACGGCACCCGGATCGAGCCGCCGGTGTCGGTGCCCAGCGCCACCGCGAAGAGCCCGGCCGCCAGCCCCGCGGCCGAGCCGGAGGAGCTGCCTCCCGCCCACCGGCCCGGCGCGTTGGGGTTGGCGACGCCGTTGCCGGTCTCGTCGCCGAAGGCGAACTCCGGAGTGGTGGTCTTGGCCACGATGACCGCGCCGGCCTGCCGCAGCCGGGCCACGACGGTGGCGTCGGCGGCGGGAACATGGTCGGCGAACAGCGGCGATCCGGCGGCTGTACGCAGTCCCCGCGTGTTGATGATGTCCTTGATCCCGACCGGGACGCCCTCCAAGGCTCTTGCCGTGCCTTGGCGCCACCGTGCCGACGCCTGCGTCGCCTGGGCTCTGGCGCCGTCGTCGTCTCGGGCCACCACCGCAGCGGTGCGCGCGCCGGTGTCGTCGATGCGAGCGAGGCAGGCGTCGATCACTTCAACCGGATCGAACGCGCCGCCCCGGTAGCCCGCCAGCAGCGAGGCGGCGCTGAGTTCGGCCAAGTCGTCAGGGCCTGCGGGAGGTGGTGGCGACATCTCGTCGTCCCCGGAGACGACCCGACTGTCTGTCGTATCGGCGTCGGACATCCAGCGGTCGCTGACCGCCGGCCCCACCGTGTTGGGGAACGGCTCGCTCAGCGAGCGGAGCGCGGCGAGCTTGTCACCCAGCGTGGCCTGGGCCGCCGCGGCCGCAGCCAGGATCTCCGTGGGGATCCCGGCGCTTCCGTCCGTGACCGTCCATTCGTCATCCACTTGACGAGGGTCTCAGTTCCAGTCTCGCGGCGACCACACCAGCGGGAATACGTCGCCGAAACAGTCGAGTGTCTAACCGGTCGGTCACCAATATGCCGTCCCGGTGGCCTCGCTGCTGATCCCGGCATAGACCCCGGTGCGGCTGCCCTTGAGCCCATCCGGATCGATGCCGGCGTCCTCCAGGGCCTGCCAGCTCACTTCCAGCATCAGCGGCTGCTGCGGATCCAGCAGCTGCGCCTCCACCGGGGAGATGCGGAAGAAGGCCGCGTCGAACTGATCGATCCCGTCGATGAAGGCGCCGAACCGGTGTCCGGCACCGAGCCTCCCGATGCGGCCGGCCTGCAACGCGGTGAGCCCTCCGGCGATGACCAGCGATGCGAACACGGCCCAGGTCAGGTAGGCGTCATCCTGATCGCCGGCCCGGGCGGTGCTGGCCACGATCAGCACGATCGTCGCCGGCACCAGCATGACGCCCTGGACCCCAACGCCCAGCGCGATCAACGGCGGGCAGGGCTCGTCCGGTTCGTAGCGGATGGTTTGTTCGGCTGGGGGTGGTGTCATCGGCGCCTCTCATTGTCGCACCGTCGCGCACCATGGCCGGGCCATGGCATTCCACCACGTCGCGTTCGCGACCAGGGACCTGGAGGAGACCACTACCTGCTCGATCCTCCTGTCGCCCGGGGCCGCCGACCTGATCGCCGAGAGGCTCCGCGACCGACTTTGATATAGCGCCAATTGCGTTATTTTGGCGCTACCCTGAGGGCATGGCCACGATCCAGATCAAGCATGTGCCCGAGGACATCCATCGCAAGCTCAGGATTCGGGCCGCCGCCGCGGGCCAGTCGCTCCAGCAGTACATGCTTGACGCGATCTGCCGGCAGGCGGACCTTGCTAGTGCCGAGGAGTTGCTTGCTCGAAAGCGGGTGGAGGCTCTCGCCGACAGCGCGACGCACTTGGACCCGAGCATGATCGTGGAGACAATCCGGGCTGATCGTGAGTCGCATTGATCGTCGTCGACGCCAGCGTGGTCACCGAGGCGGTGGCTGGATCGAGCGAGCGCAATCTCAACGTGCTGCGCCGCATCACTGGTGAGACCGCGCTGGCACCGCATGTCCTTGACCTCGAAGTGACTTCGGCTCTTCGTGGACTCGTGCGGCGCGGCGCGCTTGCCGAGGCGGTAGCCCGAGCCGCACTGCGGCATCTTGCGGTGCTGCCGGTGGTCCGGTGTGGTCACAGTCCGCTGTTGTCGCGCTGCTGGGCGCTTCGGGACAATCTCACCGTGTATGACGCAGCGTATGTTGCTCTGGCAGAAGCCATCGGAGCGCGGCTGCTTACGTCCGACCAGCGGCTAGCCCATGCCACAGGCATCCGTTGCGAGATCGAACTCCTCTGATCCGGACGTACCTCTTATCTGGATTCCATGAAAATTATTGAAAACAACTTATGGATGTCATACCCCTGTGGCAGGATGTGTTCATGGGTGTCGAGGCGGCACGGCGGGTGCGGGAAGGGTTGGCGGAACTGATCCGGCTGGTGAACGATCCGGCCACTTCGACTTCGGATCTGCGAGCGCTGCTGGGAGAGTGCAAGGCGTTCGGCGGGCAGTTGACCGTGTTGCAGGCCGATGCGGCGGCTGGACTCGCGTCGCGGGAGCGTCACGGCGATGGCGGTGTCGGCGTGCTGGCGCATACTGCGGGCTTGGGGCCATCACGTCGAGGCGGTGTCGCGGGGCGGGCCGACGAACATCGACAACATGATGCTGGCGTGCTGGGCCTGCCACCGGAAGATCCATCACCACGGCTGGCGCGAAGTGCCCGACGGGCGAGGGCTCTACACCATCGCACCACCCGAGCGGATCCGTCACGGACCCGCCCACGCTGCCGACTTACCACCGGCGAATGGGCCTCCCCGGCGTCGAGCGGGGCCGCGCCCCGGACCAGCCCGAAGCGCCCGGCCGGTGCCGGACCGAGTCGAGTCGGCTCCTCCCGCCGAGACCGAGCCGCTGTTCACCCTCGCCTAGCGGCCAGCCAACCGGGCAAGTTGCGGCCTGGGCAGCACCATTCGCATTCTGAGTGACCCTTGTGGGGCGGCTAAGGATGTCGCCGATAGCCGTGACCTACAGTTCGGGTGTGAGCGTTGCTTCCTGTCCTCGGGTTGCGCCCGTTGAGGTGTGAGCCATGGCGCGAATCGACTTGGTTCATCCAGACAATGTTGAGGGGCCTTGGTTCGTCGACACTCGCTGCATCCGCTGTGACGCCGCCCGGCACTGGGCGCCGGGGCTCATCGACATGGACGAGGACGGGCTCTCGTTCGTGGCCCGCCAGCCCGAGACCCCTGAGGAGGCCGCCGCGCTGTGGCGGGCTGCGGTGGCCTGCCCGACGCGGTCGATCGGCACCACGGAGTCCCGGCGGCCGCCCGAGCCGGCCTTCCCGTTCGAGCTGACGCCGGGTGTGTACGCGCTGGGGCACAACACCCGGGAGTCGTTCGGAGCGCACTCGTACCTGGTACCCCGGCCCGACGGGAACCTGATGACCGATTCGCCCCGGTACACCCGCGGCCTGGCCGAACTCGTTGACGCTCTTGGCGGGGTGCGCCATGTGCTGCTGAGTCACCGGGACGACGTCGCCGACGCCGACCGTTGGGCCGACCGGTACGGCGCCGATGTTTGGATCCACGAAGCCGACGCCGACGCCGCGCCGTACGCCACCGCGCTGTTCGAGGGCGATGAGTCAACCCAGACCGCGCCGGGTGTGGTGACCGTTCCGGTGCCCGGCCACACAGAGGGGTCTGTCGTATTCCACGTGGATGACCGGTGGCTGTTCACCGGCGACACCTTGCACTGGAACCACCGGCGCGGCGAGTTCGACGTGTTTGCCGGCGAGATGTTCCACTCGTGGGCGGCGCTGGCGGACTCCATCGACCGGCTGGCGAAACTGCGTGTGGAGTGGGTGTTCCCGGGGCACGGCAACTGGCACAACGTCGGAGCTGGGTTGTACGCCGGGCAGATGGGCCGGCTGGGACCGGCGATGCGCGAGATCGGCCGGGCCGGCTGGGCTTCCCGCCCGAACACCGCCTACGACTGGTACTAGACCAGGTCGGCAACGGGCCGGCGCGGGCTTGGACTGGTGCTGGGCCGTGGTCGGCAGTGTGCTGTTGTGTCCTTGGCGCGGGCTTGGACTGATTGGCGAGCTCTCCGGTAGGGTCGCGTCGTGATCGCGGACCTCGAGCACGAGCCTGTGGTGGAGCGTCTGCGACGCAGGGTCGGAGAGACGGGGGGCCTGGTCGACGCCCCGCTCGACAGCCCGATGCTGCAGCCCTACGAGGTCTACGACCAGGACTTGTTCGACCTGGAGATGGTGCGGGTCTTCGCGCGGTCCTGGGTGTGGCTGGGCGACACCGAGGACTTGACCGAGCCCGGCGACTTCATCACCGGAACCATCGGCTACCAGCCGGTGATGGCCATCCGCCAGGAGGACGGCTCGGTCCGGGGATTCCTCAACAATTGCCGCCACCGGGCCTCGGGCTTGCTGTACGAGCCGGCCGGCAACTGCGGCAAGACCATGACCTGCCCCTACCACAACTGGGCCTACAACATCGACGGGCGCCTGATCGGCATCCCCGACCGGGCCCGCATGTACCCCGACGACCTGCCCACATCCGACTACGGGCTGGTGCCGATACGGATCGAGGTGGCCTGGGACAAGCTCGTGTTCGGCTGCCTGTCCCGCAAGGCGCCGCCGTTCCGCGAGTGGATCGCGCCGCTGGCCGAGCGTTACGACCTCTACCGGTTCGGCAACTTCACCCGCTACTACCGCGAGCTGGACGAGACCTATCCCATCAACTGGAAGGCCTTCGCCGAGAACTCCAACGACGACTACCACGTGCGCTTCGTGCACCGTCGCCTCAACCGGTTCCGCAAGCAGATGGACACCATCGTGCGCTTCGAGGGCCGCACCTGCAGCGGCTTCAAGCCCCACTCGGACGAAGAGAACGCAACCGGCGGGCGAGACGATCTCACGCCCGAGCAGCTCCTGGGCCACTACGCCGACTTCATCTACCCGAACCTCACGCCGCTTCCGTACCCGACGCAGCTCATCCTGGTGCGGGCCGACCCCGTCGCGCCCGACTGCACCCGGCTGTTCAGCCGCATCTACGGAATCGACAAGTCGACAGAGGAGCAGGACTTCGAGCTGGACCGCCTGGCCACCACCAACCTCGAGGACACCAACATGGTGACCGAGCTCATGAAGAACCTGCGCTCGCCGTTCTACCGGGTCGGGCCGGCCTCGACCTGGGAGGGCCGGGCCGCCCACGTGATGAAGCTGGTGCGGGCCGACGTGGCCACCCCGCTGGCCGACGACGAGTTCGACGGTCCGGTAGCTCCTTAGCTCCCCGATGCCTGGCCCGTCCCGAATGGCCTCCGCAGTGGCGGCCGGCAAGCTGCGCCGGGCCCGGCGTCTGTTCGGTGCTGACGGCCGGGCGGTGTTCGTGGCCATGGACCATCCCGCCTACATGGGCGCGGGCGTCAGCGCCGCCGCGGCCGGCGCCATCGCGGAGGCTCAACCCGACGCCATCCTGGCGACCTGGCAGCTGGCCCGGTCCTGCCCCGAAGCCTTCGCCGGGTCGGGCCTGATACTCAGGGTGGACGGAGGGATCTCCGACCTGGGCGAGCCCCCCGCCTCCGACACCACGTCGCTGCTGTATTCGGCGGAGCAGGCGCTGGTGCTCGGAGCCGACGCCGTGGTGATCATGGTGTTCCCCGGCACACCCGACGAGGATCGCTCGCTGGGACGGCTGGCCCGTCTCGCGGCCGAGTGCGAGCAGCTCGGCCTGCCCGTCATGGCCGAGTCGATACCGGGCGGTTGGCCCCGGACCGTCGAATGGAATGCCGAGAACGTGGGTCGCGGTGCCCGCATCGCGGTCGAGCTCGGAGCCGACATCGTCAAGACGGTCTGTCCCGGCCCCGCCGAGGAGTTCGCCGCGGTGGCCGAAGCTTGCCCTGCGCCCGTGGTCGCGCTGGGCGGCCCCAGAGTCGACGATGAGGACCAGGTGGTGGCGCTGGCCCGCGGGGTGGTCACCGCCGGAGGCGCGGGCGTGGCCTTCGGCCGCAACGTCTGGGGCTCGTCCGACCCGGCCGCGCTGGTGGGACGCCTGATGGAGGCGGTGCACGGCGCTCCGGGCATCGCCGACGGCCGCCGCGGCCCGGCCGGCCCCGGATAGGGCCAGGATGGTCGAGCCGGCGGCATCGGTCCTGGACGACGGCCTGTACCAGCGCCTCGCGGACATGGTGTCGGCGGACTCGCCCGACCGGGGTCCCGGCCACACCGACCTGCGTCCTGCGGTGGAGCAGGCCCTCTACCACGAGGCCCGCTTGCTGGACGACCGCCGCTACCGGGCGTGGCTGGAGCGGTTCACCGACGACTGCGTCTACTGGGTCCCCCTCGATCCTGTCGCCGATCCTCGGACGAAGGTCTCCTATTTTCTCGATGATCGCCGTCGCATGACCGATCGCATCGGGCTGCTGGAGACCGGATGGGCCCACGCCCAGGAGCCGCCCTCGAGGACCTCTCGCACGGTGTCGAACGTGGAGGCCTGGCCTACCGGCGACGGCGACACCCTGGCCCGCTGCTCGACAGTGGTGTGGGAGCACCGCAAGGACCGGCTGAACGCGTTCGCGAGCCGCAACGAATACGTGCTGGCCTCGCTGGGAGACGGCTGGGCCATCAGGTACAAGATCGTTCGCCTGGTGGACTGTGCCGGCGACGTCCGCAAGTTCTCGTTCGTGCTATAGGTGGCCGAATGGATAGGCAGTCGTGATGAGGATCTTCAGGCAACGCCGAGCGAAGCCCGGGCCCGAGCGGCCCGTGAGCGCAGCGAACAAGAGCGGGAGACACGTGAATCCATGAACGATCTCGACGCTCTGATCCAGCCCCATCGGGTCCATCGCTCGCTCTACACCGATGCCGACATCTTCGTCACCGAGATGGAGAGGATCTTCGGAGGCGCCTGGGTCTATCTCGCCCACGATAGCCAGCTGCCCGAACCGAACGACTTCATCACGACCCGGATGGGCCTGCGTCCCCTGATCCTCACCCGCGACGAGGACGGCGGGCTGCACGGCCTGTTCAACCGCTGCGCCCACCGAGCCTCGACCGTCTGCCAGTCCGAATGCGGGTCGGCGCGGCGATTCCAGTGCTCCTACCACGGGTGGACCTACTCGAACCGGGGCGAGCTGGTCAACGTGCCCTTCGCCGAAGGGTACCCGCCGGAGTTCGACAAGGCCGATCACGGCCTGGCCCTCCTGCCGCGTCTGGGCACCTACCGGGGCCTGATCTTCGGCACGCTCAACCTCGACGCTCCCACCCTGGCCGAGTGGCTGGGCCCGGCCGGCCCCCTTATCGACGAGTTCGTGGACCGCTCGCCGGCGGGACGGGTGGAGGTGCGCAACTGCCAGCGGATGATCTTTCGCGGCAACTGGAAGCTGGCCTGGGACAACGCCGGCGACGGGCTGCACCCCACTTTCGCTCATCGCAGCTTCCTAGTGCTCAACGAGCGCCAGCACGGCGGCGCCCGCTCGCTGTCGCAGTTCAAGGCCAGCCCCGACGACACCGGCATGTACGGCCTCGACCTGGGACACGGCCACATGTTCGTGGACCAGCGTCCGGGCCTTCAGCAGTC
>LXNJ01002364.1_pt1 | contig 10418 bp, 7 predicted proteins | sample 809081 | NCBI WGS metagenome assembly LXNJ01 (sample SAMN04870510, study PRJNA318959) | sponge metagenome | biome: sponge; feature: marine sponge reef; material: water | host: Petrosia ficiformis | place: Greece: Milos, Mediterranean Sea | collected 2013-05-29 | depth 5-7 m
GCCCGAGATGGTGCGGCGGCTGGCCTGCGACGCGGAGATCATCCCCATGATCCTGGGCGGCCCGGGCGGGTCAGCCGACGTCGGCCGAGCCCGCCGCACTGTGCCACTGAGGCTGCGACGCCTGCTCATCGCCCGCGACCGCCACTGCCGATGGCCCGGATGCGGACAGCCGCCGTCACGCTGCGACGCGCACCACATCATCCACTGGCTCAACGGCGGCCCCACCGATCTCGACAACCTGGTGCTGCTGTGCCACAAGCACCACCACCACCTCCACCAGCACGACTACAAGATGGTCCCCCAACCAGACGGCACCTGGACCACCGTTCAACAAACAGAGCCCACAGCCGCACCGCAGCGAACCCCACGACAACCCCGCGGCCCCTAAGGAGGCGAGCCGGTAGGCACAGATGCCAGAGCTGTGGAGGCGGCAGGAGACTCGGCGACGTTGCGACCGGTCGCAGAGGTGATGCACCGAGATGCATCGATGACATCGGTGAGAAATGCGGTGCGGTACGCATCTCTCGTCTGGCGGATCTCTCGCCTGGCGGATCGCTGGTCGCAGAGGCTCGTGCCGCATCCACAGCGGGCGCACCTACCCGCGCGGCTCCTGAGAGCAGGCGGGGCGGGCCGAAGCACTGAACCCCTCGACCCGACAGACCGAAACCGGAAGCACCGAACCCCTCGACCCGACAGACCGAAATCCGAAGCGCCGAAACCCTCGACCTGACAGGCCGAAACCCGAGGCGCCAATCCGCTGGACCTCGCGGGCCGAACGCTGATGCGCTGGGCTGCAGGGAGCCCGCCGAGGGGCTTCGAGGCGGTTCTGGATCAGGTGTATTCGTTGTACTTGTCGAGGAAGCGGACTGGTCGCTTGAGGGCGTCCTTGCGGAACGGGTCGCCCAGTTCCATGGTGCACATAGCCTCGATGACGGTGGTGCGCCCGCCGTTCATCTGGGCGTCGATCGCTGATTCCAGTGCCGGGCCGACGTCTTCGAGCTGGTTGACGCGCACCCCGTCGGCGCCCATGGCCTTCGCCACTTCGGACCAGTCCTCGCCGCCGTCGAGCTCGCCGGCCACGAACCGGCGGCCGTAGAAGTCGACTTGGTTCTTCTTCTCTGCACCCCACTGGCGGTTGTGGAACACCACGGCGGTCACGGGGATGTTGTGGCGCACCGCCGTGAGGACTTCCACCATGCTCATGGCCCACGCCCCGTCGCCCGCGTACGCCACCGCGGGCCGATCGGGTGCCGCCTTCTTGGCGCCGACCATCGTCGGCAGCGCGTAGCCGCAGTTGCCCCAACTCATCGCCGCGAAGAATGATCGGGGCTCCTCGAACCGCAGGTAGCTGTTGGCGACCGAGTTGATGTTGCCGATGTCGGTGGACACCATCACCCGCTCTGGCATCGCCCGCTCGAGCTCGCGCAGCACCTGGCGGGGGTGCATCCAGTTGTCGGTCTCCTCGGCCGCCTGCTTGATCATGTCGACGCTGAAGTCGTCCGTCTCGTGGATCCAGGCGTCGAGCTCGGCTTCCCAGTCGGCCTTGTCTGCCGCAATCTCGGCGGCCCGCTGTGCCCGCGTGGCATCGCACGCCAGCTCTCGATCGGCCAGCCGCCGTGTGAGGGCAACGGCCGCTGCCCCGGCGTCGCCGCATATGCCCACATCGATGCGCTTGACCAGGCCGAGCATCGTGGCGTCGGCGTCGACCTGAATGATCTTCGCCTCGGTCGGCCAATAGTCCAAGTCGTGCTGGGGCAGGGTGCCGAAGGGGCCGAGCCGGGTTCCGAGCGCGAGCACCACATCGGCTCGGGCGATCAGGCGCATCGCAGCCTTGGAGCCCTGATAGCCGAGCGGCCCGCACCACAGCGGATGCGACGCAGGGAATGAGTCGTTGTGGAGGTAGCTGTTCACGACCGGGCAGCCGAGTCGCTCGGCCAGCACGGCCGCCTCGGCCATGGCGTCGCCCATCACCACGCCGCCGCCGGAGATCATCACCGGGAACTCGGCGCGGGCCAGAAGCTCAGCGGCCTCATTCAGTGTGCGTTCGCCGCCGGGGCCCCGATCCACCCGCTGCGGCTTCGGGATGGCGACGTCGATGTCGCCGTAGAAGCGGTCACGGGGAATGTTGAGCTGCGTCGGTCCCATCTCGGACAGGGCCCGGTCGAAGCAGCGGCCGGTCAGCTCCGCCATGCGGTGCTCGTTGTTGACGTGGCCCTGGTACTTGGTGAACTCCTCGAACATCGGCAGCTGGTTGGCCTCTTGGAAGCCCCCCAGCCCGATGCCCATGGTTCCGGTCTCAGGCGTCACGACGACCACCGGGCTGTGCGCCCAGTACGCGGCGGCGATGGCGGTCACGCAATTGGAGATGCCCGGCCCGTTCTGGCCGATCACCACGCCGTGGCGGCCGCTGACGCGGCTGAAGCCATCGGCCATGTGCGCAGCGCCCTGCTCGTGCACGACCGGCACCAGCTCGATGCCGGCCGGCTCGAAGATGTCCATGGCATCCATGAACGCGCTGCCCATGATGCCGAAGATGGTGTCCACCCCATGGGCGACCATCGTCTCCACGAATGCTTCGCTGGGAGTCATGCGAGTCATGTCTTCCCCCTCTGTCGAATGAGATCCCGCCTGATCGACGCCCGCCCCGCCGTCGGGTTAGAGCTTATAACAGAAAGAGGAAGGTGTTGAACTGCGAATCAAGACTCCTCGCCAGAAGACCCCTAGACAGCAAGGTCGCGTGAGAGCCGCTGTATTCCTGCGCACAGCAGTTGCACCATGTGCTCGAAGGTGTCCTCGGGGTCGTGGGGACGCGGATGACCGTCGCCCGCCTCGAGATGGCTGAACCCGTGGAACGCACTGCGCATGGTGCGCGCTGCGTGCACGCGGTCCTCGTCGCTGAGGTCATAGCCCCGAAGGGTCTGTCCCAGCACGGCCAGCACTCGCTCGACCGCGGTTTCCAGCTCAGCGTCTCCAGCGCACGGGTAACGATCGGTGGCGGCGTAGATGCCTGGATGGTCTCGAACCATGGCCCGCCAAGCGTGGCCCACTGCAGCCACCGAATCGTCGCCCGACAGGCCGACCGCGGCGTCGGTCAGCCGCTGAGCCAGTATTTCCCGGCCCCGCAGACTGAGACTGCGGAGCAGATCGTCATAGCCGCGGATATGGCGGTACAGGGCCGGCTGACGGACTCCGAGTTCGTCTGCGACCCGGGTCAGAGTCATGTTGCCGAGTCCGTGCGAGTCAGCAATGGCGGCTGCCGTTGCGATCACCCTGGCGCGGTCCAGCGGCCGGCGTGCCGTCGACGGTTCCGCGTTTCGTGCGACCACTGCACCAGGCTTTCCTCTGCCCCACTGATGTCCGGGCTGATTCACGCGGAAGTTATCAGGTATATCAAAAACGTTAGAGATCCGAGACAGTGCCCTGAGCGGCCTGACAGGCCGCAATCACGGCGACGGAGACGATGTCGTCCGTGTCGCAACCCCGTGACACGTCGTGAATGACTCGGGCGGTTCCTTGCAGCAACGGTCCGTACGCTCTCGCTCCGCCCAGCCGCTCGGTGATCTTGTAGGCGATGTTGCCTGCGTCGAGATCCGGGAACACGAACACGTTGGCTCGGCCGGCGACTTCCGAGCCCGCAGCCTTGGCGGAGGCCACCTGCTGATTGCAGGCGGCGTCGAACTGCAACTCCCCGTCGACAGCCAGCGAGGGCATGCGGTCGCGCACGATCTGGGTGGCCGATCGCACACGTTCCACTCGTGCGCCGTCAGCGCTGCCCTTGGTGGAGTACGACAGCATCGCAACCCGGGCCGGCTCGCCCACCAGCTGTTCGTGCGTGGCTGCGGTGGATATGGCGATGGAGGCGAGCTGGTCGGCGTCGGGTTCGGGTATCACGCCGCAGTCGCCATAGGTGATGGGGGTGCCGTCGGGCAGCACCATCACGAAGCAGCTGCTGATGGCGTCGATGCCGGGCGCTGGGCCGATGCAGAACAGCGCTGCCCTCACGACGTCGGCAGTGGGCCGGCTTGCGCCCCCCACGCAGGCGTCGGCTTCGCCCACGGCGACCATGAGCGCAGCGACATGGAGCGGGTCGCACAGATCAATCCGTTCGGCCCACGACGAGGACTCCGCCTGGGCCTGCACCGCCGGCGAGCAAGCGCCGACATCTCTCAACAGCACAGATTCGGCCAGGCCTGCCTCGTCCAGCAGACGCGCTGCAGCCTTGGCCCGTTCGTCGGTGCCGTCGGCCAGCACGACTCTCATCTGCGACGCCCGCGCCCGCCTCCGCCATGACTCAACAATGGGAGCGGGGCCCGCGTCTGGCAGTGCGGTCGTCAACCCTTGCCCCGCCAGGGAATGAGCCGCTTCTCGGCCAGGCGCATGGCCACGTCCATGGTGACGCCCAAGATGCTGATGAGGATGACGGCGGACAGCATCAGGTCGAGCAGGAAGAACTGCCGGGCTTTGAAGATGGTGAATCCGAGACCAGAGCTGGCACCAAGGAGCTCGGCCGCGACGAGCGTGCCCCAGCACACCCCGATGGCCACTCGCAGCCCAGTGAATATCTCCGGCAGCGCATTGGGCAGGATCACATGGCGCAGCACCTGGGCCTTGGACGCACCGAGTGAGTAAGCAGCGTGAACCTTCGTGGTGTTGACAGCCAGGACGCCGGATCTGGCCGCGATGACCATGATCCAGATGGCAGCGAACAACAGCAGGTTGACCTTGCCCTCCTCGCCGATGCCGAACCACACGATGAACAGCGGGATCAGCGCCAGCGGCGGGATGGGCCGGAGCAATTCCACGACGGGGTCGAAGATGCCCCGCCAACGGCTGGACAAGCCCATCGCCAGCCCGATGGGCACGCCGATCATCACGCCCCAGAACAAGCCCTTGGCCAAGCGGCTGAAGCTCAGCCACAGGTGCTGCCACAAGGTGAACCCGCTGTAGCCGTTGCGGGCGAAGTCCCATGAGGCGTCCCAGACCTGGATTGGGCTGGGGAGCGTGGACTCGCTCAGCCATTGCGTGTACGAGCACGCAGGCAGCCCTGGGAACTTCGAGGGTTCGTCGGCGGCGGTGTCGCAGTCGCGCAGCAGGTCTCGCTGGCCGTAGCTCTCCAGCGAGGACAGGCCGGCCCGGACGTCGTCGGCGTGGTCATACCACTCTTTCGGAAGTCCCCACACCGTCGTTGCGACGAACCACAGCACCAAGATGACGATGAGGGTCGTGACGGTCCACCGAAACGCGCCGCTCACCTCGGCCGCGTCACCGAAGGTGACCGTCTTGCGAGTGCCGCGGCCGCGCTTCGCGAACAGCCAGTTGAAGGGCCAATTCGCCAGCTTGTTCTGCTGTTCGATGTTGTCCTTGAGTGCGTGCCCGCCGGGGCCCTCAGCCATCAGCTTCCCTCCCCGGTGCCCATGATCTGTTCTTCCATCTCCCAGATGAGCGAGAGAATCTCTTCCCGGGCTTGGATGAATTCCGGCGACGCCTTCAGCTCGCGGGCATCGGCGGTCAGCGCCTGGCGGGCGAACGGCAGGTCGTAGACCCGCTCGATCCGGCCCGGACGAGGCGCCATGACGAACAACTGGTCGCCCAGGTACAAGGCCTCCTCAACACTGTGGGTCACCAGTACGATCGTCTTGCCCGTCTGGTTCCACAGGTTGAGCACCAGGCCCTGCATCTTCTCCCGGGTGAGCGCGTCGAGGGCCCCGAGCGGCTCGTCCATCAAGATGATCGTCGGGTCGTTGGCCAGGCATCGGGCCAATGCCACCCGCTGCTGCATGCCGCCCGACAGCTCGTACACGGCCTTTTCGCCGAATTCGGACAGTCCAACGACGCGCAGCAGCTCCTGAACCGCCTCACGCGAGGCGGGACGGGACCGGCCGTTCATCCGGGCGCCGAAGCCGACGTTGTCGTTGACGCTCAGCCATTCGAACAGTGCCCCCTGCTGGAACACCATGCCGCGGTCTTGGCCTGGGCCCGTGATCGGCGTGCTGCCGAGCTTGGCCTCTCCCGCCGTGGGCGCCAAGAAGCCGGCGATGATGTTCAGCAGCGTGGTCTTGCCGCATCCTGACGGGCCGAGCAGTGTGAGCAGGCGACCTGGTTCTAACGTGAACGAGACGTCCTTGAGCGCCTCGACGGTCTCGCCGTCGGGAAGCTCGTAGGTCATCCCGAGGTTCTCCACTGTCAGTGAGCTCTCGGTCCGGGACTCCTGAGTGACTTCGACTTCCGATGGATCGAAGCGCACCTCGGTGCGGGCCAGCAGCAGCCATGCCCGAGCCATGAGGCACGCCGTCGCAAGCAGACCCAAGTACGCGATCGACGTGCCCTCGATCTGCATGTATGCCAGCACGACCGCGATGGCCGAGCTCACCGCGAGCGACAGCCACAGGTATCGAACCATCGAAGTCTGACGGGTCTCGTCGGCTCGGCGGAACAGCACCAGCAGCGATATCAACACGGCCCCGCCGACCAGGGCCGCAGCCGGCTGCCAGGGCGACGCCGTGTCACGGAAGATCAACACGATGCCACCTGCCACGGCCGCGCCCCCCATGAGCTGCCCGATGAAGATCACCCCATCGGTGGGGTGCGCGGCACGGTCCGCGGCCTTGAACCGGCGTGTCGGGGTGATGAGCAGGTCGAGCACCATGGCTGCCACACCGATGGCAGTGACGAACAGGAACGCCACCGAGAGCCAGTAGGCACCTCGCGCCACCACATAGGTGATGCCGTCGTAGATTTCGGCAAGTACGTCGACTACTGAGTCCATTGTTCGACCTCAAGCCCGGCAATTGGTGGTGGCGACCGTCATGTCATGATGCTCGTTCGACCGGCCGTGGACGGGCGCCCCGGGGAGGTCAGGCACCCGCCCACCAGCCGCCGGCTCAGTTGACGGCCTCTAGGAAGCTCGTGTCGACGAAGTCGTCGTAGCTGGGCAGCGCCGAGTCGATCTCGCCTTGCGCCACAAAGAAGTCCATCTGGTCCTTCATCACCTGCTGCACGGTCCCGCCGAGCCACGCCTCAGACAGCTGCGTGTCTTTCTCGGGGAACGAGAATGCGTCCAGCAGGGCGATGGTCGACGCGGGGTCCATGCCCGCAGCCTCGGCGATGGCGCCGATGAACGGTTCTCTGTCGCTGTTGTAGGCCCGGTTGGCGTCCTCGGTCACCTGCAGGAAGCCCGTCAGGATGTCGGGATAGTCCGCTGCGAAGTCTCCGGTGGTGGAGATGATGTCGAAGACGCGGATGCCGATCGCTTCCTGCTCCGAGCCCGTCATCACCAGGTTGCCGCCGTTGGCGATCATCTGGTTGACCGCACCGCCGAATGCGCACGCCAACGCCACTTCACCCGAATCCAGGGCCGCTGCAGCAGCGGGGCCGCCCTCGGACTGGATCAGCTCGACCGTGGAGGTGTCCACGCCGAGATGTTCCAGCATTTTCAGCAGCTTGAAGTGCGTCACGTTGCCGAGCGGCGTATAGATTTTCTGACCCGCCAGGGTCTCCGCTGCGTTGTCCGCAGTGATTCCGAGGTCCGGGTTTGCCACGCAGTTGTCGGCATCGGCGTAGCTCACCGCCACACCGATCAACAGCAGGTCAGAGCCTCCCGTCACGAAGTTCGCAAACGGCGTCAGTCCCTGCGAATAGGAGATGTCGATGTCTCCGGACTCCATCGCTTGCGCCATGTCGCCGCCGGATGCAAACGGAATCCAATTCACCGTCATACCCAACGCCTCGTCGTAGGTCTGCTCGATCTGCGCCACCTGATTGGCTGTCGGCCACTCGAGGAAGAAGGCGACATTGAGCTCGTCGAGCATCATCTCGTCTTCGGGTTCCGGCGCAGCCGTGGCAGCCGTGGTGGCGGGCGCTTCGTCGGGTTGAGCCTCAGGCTCCCCCGAGTCGTCGTCGCCGCAAGCTGCGGCAACGAGCGCCAGCACCATGAACAGTGCCAGTAGTCGTTTCATTCGGATCCCTCCATGTCAGTGGGTCGTGTTCGCCTCATCTCGAGGCAAGGAGCCAACCGCTTGTGCGGTCGAGCACCTGGTCGACCCGGCTCAGCAGGTCGTCGATAACGGCAATGCCCGCCACCAGCGGCGGCGAGATCATGAGCATGGCGGCGCCCCGAGCATCGGGCCGCACCAGCACGCGGGCCTCTCGGACGAATCGGTCGAGCACACCGCCCGCAAGCAGCGATGCGAACTCGGCCTCGGTGAGGTCGATGCCGGCGGTCCGGTCTCGCATCAGTTCCACCGCGTAGAAGTAGCCCGCTCCCCGCACATCTTTCACGCACGGGTGGGCCGCCATCAGGTCGTAGAGCCCGCCGCGCAGGTATTCCTCGTGGCGCAGCACCTGGTCGAAGACGCCTTCGTCGCGCAAGGCCGACATGTTCGCCACCGCCACCGCAGTGGCGACGGGATGGCCGCCGAATGTGGAGCCGTGGTTGAACATCGCCAGAGGCGAGTCCCACACACGCTCCACGAGCGAGTTCTTCGCGACGATCCCGCCGAGGGGTGCGTAGGCACTGGTGACGCCCTTCGCGAACGTGATGATGTCGGGCTGGGCGCCGAAGCGTTCGCTGCCGAACCAGTAGCCGAGACGACCGAACGAGTTGATCACCTCGTCGGCGCACAGCAGCACGCCGTGCGTGTCGCAGATGCGGCGCAGCTCCTGCCAGTAACCGTCGGGCGGCACCAGCGCACCGCGGCCGTTCTGGACCGGCTCGGCGATCACCATAGACACGGTCTCGGGCCCTTCAGCCTCGATGGCTTCGGAGATCTCCGACACACACGGCAGCTCGCTGGCCGGTCGGCCCGGTGGGAGGCGGCAGTCCAGCGTGTTGGACACGTGTCGCACGGTGTCGGCGGCGATCATCGGCAGGAATGGGTCGCGCACTCGGGGAATGCCCGTCAGCGCGAGCGCTCCCAGCGTGGTGCCGTGATACGCCCAGCGCCGCGCGATCACCTTGTGACGCTGCTCCTCGCCGTTGGCCAGGTGAAAGCAGCGGGCCAGCTTGAGTGCCGACTCCACCGCCTCAGAGCCGGAGTTCACAAAGAACACCCTGTCGAGATCGTCCGGCGCGACCGAGGCGATCATCGACGCAGCCTCAATCGCCGACGGATGGGCGAAACCCCAATTCGCAGAGAAGGCCAACTGGTCCATCTGCTTCGCCGCCGCTGCGGTCAGGTCGCTGCGGCCGTGACCGAGATTGGTGCAGAACAGGCCAGCGAGAGCGTCGAGGTGCTCATTGCCGTCGGCATCCCAGACGTAGCAGCCCTCGCCGCGTTCGATCACCACGAGATCGTCCGCATTCCAAGTACTCGCCGAGGTGAAATGTGGGACGAGATGGCGGCGAGCCCGCTCCCGGTCGTCAGGCATTCTCCCCCCCCCGATCCCCCGGGCGATGCGCGACGTGGCAGTTAGAGCATATCACTCATCCATTAGTGCAATTACCGTAACGAGAACAGGTATTCACCCACCGGCGGGCCGAACGGTCACGGCGGATTGGTTGCGCGCCTCGAGATCGACACAACGCGCCTCGGCTTGTGCCGCCCGGAAAGTGCCGCGTGGGTTCTGACCAGGACTGATGCCGCCATCCTGGTCGTCGTGTTCCGCCTCCTCTACCGACTCTTGGCCATCGTCGCTCGGCTCGCAGCGCGGTCGGGGCTCTCCAAGGACCTCGAACTCATCGTGCTACGCCACCACAACGCCGTGTTGCGACGCCAGGTCGCGCGACCTGCGCTCACCGATGACGACCGCACATTGCTTGGAGCGATTGCCGCAGTGCTTCTGTAGGGGCTGCGACTGGGTTGGATCGTGACGCCCGAGACGCTGCTGCGATAACACCGCCGGCGAATCGCCAAGCACTGGACTTAGCCTTCGGCCCGACGTATTGGGCGGTACACCCTGTCAGGACCAACGGGTCTCCGCCAGTCTCAGACGGCGGCAGCTCTCCAACGTGACATTCGCTGGCCCCGGTCGAGATACCCGCAATTGCAGGTGACATGGCGTTCGGGCGCGAACTTACGCTGCGAACGGCTCGACCCTGTCAGGGGTCGCGACAACGGACGACGTGGGGGTGGCGGTGGCCGTTCCAGTACCCGACCTGGATGAGCTGCGTGAGATTTCGCAGCGCTGGAGTCTGGGACTTCATGACGACGAGCTCTCGGTGTACCAAGCGCTGATCGAGGGTGCGCTGGGGTCATACGACTACGTGGATGCGATGTACGACGCATCCAAGCCCGTGGCGCCCGAGCGGAGCAGTCACCGACCGGACGACGCCGACAACGAGCTCGGCGCTTGGTACGTGCGATGCGACCTCCAAGACGCCGATTCAGGACCTCTGTCGGGCAAGACGTTCGCCATCAAGGACAACGTGGCCGTTGCGGGCGTGCCGATGATGAACGGCTCGCGCATCGTGGAGGGCTACG
>LXNJ01002365.1_pt1 | contig 10418 bp, 6 predicted proteins | sample 809081 | NCBI WGS metagenome assembly LXNJ01 (sample SAMN04870510, study PRJNA318959) | sponge metagenome | biome: sponge; feature: marine sponge reef; material: water | host: Petrosia ficiformis | place: Greece: Milos, Mediterranean Sea | collected 2013-05-29 | depth 5-7 m
GCGGAGATCGACCATATCGAGTTGTTCGGGCCGGCTGTCTCTCGGGACGCGCACAGTCGTAACTTCGTGCTTTGTCCCGGTGCCGCCTACGACCGTTCGCCCTGCGGCACCGGAACCAGTGCCAAGGTCGCCTGCCTCGCGGCCGATGGCGAACTGCAACCCGGTGAGGCCTGGGTGCAGGAAAGTCTGATCGGATCGCGTTTCGAAGCGTGTTACCGGTGCGGTAGCGACGGCGAGATCATTCCCAGCATCACCGGGGAAGCATTCGTTTGCGGCGACACCACGCTGATTCGCCACCCGGGCGATCCGTTCCGGGACGGCATCGGCTGACGTGGCCGAGCGCGTCCTGATTGCGGGCGGCGGGATCGTCGGCATTGCCTGCGCCCACTACCTCTCGCAGGCGGGATACGAGGTCACCGTCCTCGATCAGCGCGGCATCGGCGCGGGCTGCTCGCACGGCAATTGCGGGCATGTGTGCGCCAGCCATGTGCTGCCGTTGAACGAGATGGCGAGTCTGCGCGCCGCCCTCGGGTCTCTCGTCAATCCGCGCGCGCCGTTCCGCGTCAAGCCGCAGTGGCGAGGGTCGCTCTTGCGTTGGTTCTGGGAATTCGCGCGCCGCTGCAACCATCGGCACGCGTTGTCGGCCGGGGCGGCGATGAAGTCGATCCTCGCCGCCTCGATCCGCGAATACGCGGCGTTGTTCGAAGCCCCCGGGTTCGAGGCCGAGTGGCAGCCCCTCGGATTGCTCTACGTGCTTCGTACCCGACGGGGCATGAATCGATTCGCTGCCCAGGACGCGATGCTCCGCGACACCTTCGGCGTTGCCGCCACGCGGCTCGAAGGCAGCGAATTGCCGGATTTCGATGCCGCCCTACGCCCGGGGCTGGCCGGCGGGTTTCTCTACGAAGGCGACGCCTTCCTGCGGCCCGATGCGCTGACGGCGAACTGGGCCGATTGGCTCGGGGGGCGCGGTGTGCGGTTCGAGGAGAATCGTCGCGTGCAAGGCGTCGAGACGATTGGCGGGAAAGTCGCACGGCTCGTCACCGATGCCGGTCAAATGACCGCCGACCACTACGTTTTCGCCCTCGGCGCGTGGAGCACGCGGTTGGCGGCGGACCTCGGTTGCCCCATACCCGTCGAACCGGGCAAGGGCTACTCGATCACCACGACCCGACCTGGGAACTGTCCGCGCCACGCCATGCTGTTCACCGAGCACCGTGTAGGCGCGACGCCGTTCGACGACGGCTTTCGCCTCGGATCCATGATGGAGTTCGCCGGCTTCGACGAGACGATCCCGCCGGCTCGGATCCGCCAACTGGTCGACGCGGCGCGTCACTACCTGCACGAACCCGTCGGCGAGACGGTTGTCGAGACCTGGTGCGGGTGGCGTCCCATGACCTGGGACAGTCTGCCCATCATCGGCCGTGTTCCCGGCCTCGGTAATGCCGTGCTGGCCACCGGCCACCACATGTTGGGCATGACGATGGCACCGGCCACGGGCAGGCTGGTGGCGGAGATGGTCGGTGAAAGACCTGTGCACATCGACCCGTCGCCCTATTCGCCGGGACGATTCTCGTAGCCGCCCCGCAATCGGTTAAGGTATGTTGATTGTCAGGGGGCGAAGTTGAGGGGGCGCGGTCGACGTGGGTAGATACGTAACCCGCCGGATCCTGCTGATCTTCCCGACCCTCATCGGGATCATCACCATCAACTTCTTCATCGTCCAGCTTGCGCCGGGCGGGCCCGTCGATCAGATGATTGCGACGCTGACGGGCCAGGATGCCGGCGCCGCAAGCCGCATCGCGGGGGCGGATGCCGGTCGCCAGGCCATGGAGTCGACCACCGCCGAGAGCCAGCTTGCCGGTGCCCAGGGCCTCGACCCCGAATTGATCGAGATGATCGAGAAGCAGTTCGGCTTCGACCGGCCCATCCACGAACGCTACCTGAAGATGATCGGCGACTACCTGACCTTCGACCTCGGCGTGAGCTACTACCAGGACCGACCGGTCGTCGACCTTATCGTCGAGCGGCTGCCGGTTTCTATCTCGCTGGGCCTGTGGTCCATGCTTCTCATCTACTCGATCTCGATACCCCTCGGCGTCGCCAAGGCGGTGCGCGACGGCACCCGGTTCGATGCCTGGACCAGCGGGCTCATCTTCGTCGGCTACGCGGTGCCGAGTTTCCTGTTCGCGATCTTTCTGATCGTGCTGCTCGCGGGTGGCTCCTATCTCGACCTGTTCCCGTTGAAGGGGCTGACGTCCAACAACTTCGACGACCTGTCGCTCATCGGCAAGGTCGGCGACTACTTCTGGCATCTGGCGTTGCCGGTGACGGCACTGACGATCGGCGGCTTCGCCACGCTGACGATGCTCACCAAGAACTCGTTCCTGGACGAGATCGCCAAGCAGTACGTGTTGACCGCCCGGGCGATGGGGCTCAATCAGCGCCGGGTGCTCTACGGCCACGTGTTCCGCAACGCGATGCTGATCGTGATCGCGGGATTCCCCGCCGCGCTGGTCGGGATCCTGTTCACGGGGGCGCTGTTGATCGAGGTGATCTTCTCGTTGGACGGCCTGGGGTTGCTCGGGTTCGAGGCCGTGCTGCGCCGCGACTACCCGATCATGTTCGGGACCCTGTTCGTGTTCACCTTCGTCGGTCTGGCCATGACCCTGGTCGGTGACATCGTCTACACGCTCGTCGACCCCCGCATCGATTTCGAGACGCGGGAGACCTGATGGCCGCCACCTTACCGGGAACCATGGCGCCGACGGACGGCTTCGTCGTGGACGAACGGGCGGCACCGCCCAAGCCGGGCCGGATCTCCCCGCTGACGCGGCGAAGGTGGGCGAACTTCAAGGCCAACCGACGTGGCTACGTGAGCCTGTGGATCATCTCCATTCTGATCGTACTCTCCCTGTTCGCGGAGTTCATCGCCAACGACAAGCCGATCATCATGGGCTACAAGGGCGAACTCTACGCGCCGGTGTTCTTCTTCTATCCCGAGACCGAATTCGGCGGCGTGTTCGAGACCGAAGCGGTGTACACGTCACACCACGTCAAGGAAATGATCGAAGCGGGCGACGGTTGGATGATCTGGCCGCCAATCCCGTTCAGCTACGACACCATCGACTTCTACACCGAAGGCGCGGTGCCGGAACCGCCGAGCCTGCGACACTGGCTCGGCACCGACGATGTCGCCCGTGACGTGACCGCGAGGATCATCTACGGGTTCCGGCTTTCGGTGCTGTTCGGCCTCGGACTGACGTTCCTGTCGGCCATCATCGGGATCGCGGTCGGCGCGACCCAGGGTTATTTCGGCGGCTTGATCGACCTGATCGGCCAGCGCGTGGTCGAGATCTGGGCCGGGCTGCCGGTGCTGTTCGTGATCATTATCCTGACCAGCCTGATCGAGCCGAACCCCATTGCGCTCCTCCTACTGCTGCTGCTGTTCAACTGGATGGCGCTGGTGGCGGTCGTTCGCGCCGAGTTCCTGCGCACGCGGAACTTCGACTACGTCAACGCGGCGCGCGCCCTGGGTGAGAAGAACGCTACGATCATCACCCGCTACGTGCTGCCGAACGCCATGGTGGCGACCCTCACCTACCTGCCGTTCATCCTGAACGGATCCATCACCACGCTGACGTCGCTGGACTTCCTCGGCTTCGGGCTGCCCGCCGGCTACCCCTCCCTCGGCGAACTGCTGGCCCAGGGCAAGGCCAACATCCAGGCGCCGTGGCTGGGGCTGGCCGGCTTCTTCACGCTGGCGATCATGCTGACCTTGCTGGTGTTCGTCGGCGAAGCCGTACGCGATGCCTTCGACCCGAGGCGGTCCGCGGTATGAGCCGCATATTGGAAGTCGACGATCTCGCGGTGGCGTTTCGCGACGAGGAGGTCGTGACCGGGGCGAGTTTCCACATCGACCGCGGGGAGACGCTGGCGCTGGTCGGCGAATCCGGGTCCGGCAAGTCCGTCACCGCGTTGTCGGTGATGCAGCTATTGCCCTACCAGTATGCAAGCCATCCCACGGGGTCGATCAAGGTGGACGGCCAGGAGGTGATCGGCGCGTCCGAGGACGACATGCTGAAGATCCGGGGCGAACGCGTCGGCATGGTGTTCCAGGAGCCGATGACCTCGCTCAATCCGCTGCACACCATTGAACAGCAACTCGGCGAGATTCTCTTCGTCCACCGGGGCATGGGCAAACAGGACGCTCGTCAGCGCGCCCTGGAAATGCTCGACATGGTGGCGTTGCCCAACGCCACGGAGCGCCTCGGCGCCTACCCCCATGAACTCTCCGGCGGCCAACGTCAGCGGGTGATGATCGGGATGGCGCTTGCCAACGAACCGGATCTGCTGATCGCGGACGAACCGACGACGGCCTTGGACGTCACCGTCCAGGCACAGATTCTCGAGCTTCTGATCGAACTCAAGAACCGTCTCAACATGGCGCTGCTGTTGATCACCCACGACCTCGGCGTGGTGCGCAAGATGGCGGACCGGGTCTGCGTCATGACCCAGGGCAAGATCGTCGAGCACGGTCGCGCCGAGCGGGTGTTCAACGAACCCCGGCACGACTACACGCGAGCCCTGCTGGCGGCGGAACCGAGCGGCGACCCGGTGGACGCACGTGCCGACGCCCCGGTGGTCATGGACGCGGATCAACTGACCGTCAAGTATCCCTTGGGACGCGGCTGGTTCTCGGCGAAGCGGTTCCTGACCGCCGTGGACGACGTTACCGTGAAGATCCGGCGGGGCCAAACGCTCGGCATCGTCGGCGAATCCGGCTCGGGCAAGACCACCTTGGCGATGGCCCTGCTGCGCCTCGTGGCGAGCGAAGGCGGGATCCACCTTGGCGACGACTCCATCCAGGGTTGGAAGGCCAATGCGCTCAGGCCCTTGCGGCACCAGATGCAGATCGTCTTCCAGGATCCCTACGGCAGCCTGTCGCCGCGCTCCTCCGTCAACCAGATCATCGAAGCGGGCTTGAAGATCCACCGACCGGAGCTTTCCCCCGCCGACCGGCGCGAGGAGGTCGCGCGTGTACTCGTGGACGTCGGGCTCGACCCCGACGCCCAGGACCGCTACCCCCACGAGTTCTCCGGCGGACAGCGCCAGCGCGTCGCCATCGCCCGGGCGGTGATACTCAATCCCGCCGTCGTGGTGCTCGACGAACCCACCTCGGCCCTCGATCTGTCCGTGCAGGCCCAGATCGTCGACCTGTTGCGCGATCTGCAGCGACGGCACGGGCTCGCCTATCTCTTCATCAGCCACGACCTCAAGGTGGTGCGGGCGTTGGCGCACGAACTCGTGGTGATGAAGGACGGCGTGATCGTCGAACAGGGGACTGCCGATCAGGTCTTCGAGGCGCCCAAGACGGACTACACGAAAGCGCTGATGGCCGCGGCGTTCGAGTTGGAGGCGGTTTCCGGGGTCTAAGCGAATCGGGGCGGCGGTGTCGACCCGAGAGCACACCCGTCTCCTCCTAACCGCCACTCCCCGCCGACAGGGCAGCCAGACGAACATTTCGTCGCCGCGGTGTCCCGGCCGCTAAGCCGTTTCGAGACGCCGGTTCAGCACGTACTGCAGGATGCCGCCGCACCGGAAGTAGTCGATCTCGGTTTCCGTGTCGAGGCAGGAGCGCACGGTGGTCTCGATGACCGTATCGTCCGCCCGCCGGATTCTCAGCACGAGTTCCTGTCGTGGCGTGGCGTCGTGGACACCCTCCGGCAAGGCGATATCGACGATCTCGTCCCCGTTGAGCCCGAGCGACCCCCGGCTCTCGCCGGGTTGGAACACGAGTGGCAGTATGCCCATGCCGATCAGGTTGGAGCGGTGGATGCGCTCGAAGCTCTCGGCGATGACCGCCTTCACGTTTAGCAACCGGGTGCCCTTGGCCGCCCAATCGCGGCTGGAGCCGGTGCCGTACTCCTTGCCGGCGAATACGACGAGCGGGACGCCTGCGCCCTGGTAGCGCATCGCGGCGTCGTAGATCGCCAGTTCGTCGCCGGTTGGGATGTGACGCGTGTAGCCGCCCTCGCGTTCCGGCGTCATTTCGTTGCGTATGCGGATGTTGCCGAACGTGCCGCGCATCATCACCTCGTGATTCCCGCGCCGCGACCCGTAGGAGTTGAACTGGGCGATGTCGACGCCGTGCTGCTGGAGGTACTCGCCGGCGGGGCTCGCGGGTTGTATCGCACCGGCGGGCGAGATGTGGTCGGTGGTCACCGAATCGCCGAGCAGGGCGAGGATGCGCGCACCGGTCACCTCGACGGACTGGTCGAGGTCGCCGCCGGCGGAAAAGAAGGGGGGCTCCTTGATGTAGGTGGAGTTCTCCCAACCGTAGGTGGCGGCTTCGTCCACCTCGATGGCTTGCCAAGCCTCGGGCCCGGTGAAGACGTCGGCGTATTGGCGATCGAACATGGCGGGCGAGACCCGGGCCGCCGCGTCCTGGATCTCCGCGTTGCTTGGCCAAATATCCCGAAGGTAGACGTCGTTGCCGTCGCCATCCTGTCCGATGGGTTCCGCTTCGAGGTTAATGCGGGTGGTGCCCGCGAGCGCAAACGCAACCACGAGCGGCGGCGACGCCAGCCAGTTGGTGCGTACTTCCTGGTGCACCCGGCCCTCGAAGTTGCGGTTGCCGGAGAGCACCGAGGCGACGACCAGGTCGCCATCCCGAATGGCGTCGGAGACCGGCTCCGGCAAGGGGCCGGAATTGCCGATGCAGGTGGTGCAGCCGTAGCCGACGAGATTGAAGCCGATTCGGTCGAGGTATGCCTGCAGTCCGGTCGCGTCGAGATACTCGGTCACTACTTTCGATCCGGGGGCGAGCGAGGTCTTCACCCAGGGTTTGACCGACAGGCCGCGCGCCACCGCCTTCTTGGCCACCAGCCCGGCACCCAGCATCACGGCCGGGTTCGAGGTGTTCGTGCAGGAGGTAATGGCGGCGATGACCACGTCGCCGTGGCCGAGGTCGTAGTCGGTTCCGGCAACGGGGACGCGTCCATTGTCACGGACGCCGGCGAGTTCCAGCGTATCGTTGAATGCGTCGCGGATGTCGGCGATGTCGACCCGGTCCTGGGGCCGCTTGGGTCCCGCGAGGGATGGCCGGACCGATCCCAGGTCGAGTTCCAGTGTCGACGAGTACGCGGTTTCCACCGTGGCGTCGCGCCACAGGCCCTGAGCCTTGGCGTAGTGCTCCACGAGGGCCACCGTCTTCGACGGGCGACCGGACAGTTCGAGGTAGCGGACGGTCTCGGCGTCCACCGGGAAGAACCCGCAGGTGGCACCGTATTCCGGTGCCATGTTGGCGATGGTGGCCCGGTCCGCCAGCGGCAGGTGGTCGAGACCGTGGCCGTAGAACTCGACGAACTTCCCGACCACGCCGTGCTCGCGCAGCATCTGCACCACGCGCAGCACCAGGTCCGTGGCGGTGATCCCTTCGGCGAGTTCGCCATCCAGGCGAAAGCCGACCACTGCCGGGATCAGCATGGAGATCGGCTGACCGAGCATCGCGGCTTCGGCCTCGATCCCGCCGACGCCCCAGCCGAGCACACCCAGGCCGTTGACCATCGTGGTGTGGCTGTCGGTACCCACGAGCGTGTCGGGGTAGGCCACGGTGCGCCCGTTCTCCGTCTTGGACCACACCGTTCGGGAGAGGTATTCGAGGTTCACCTGGTGGCAGATGCCGGTGCCCGGCGGCACGAGGCGGAAGTTGTCGAACGCGCTCTGGCCCCAACGCAGGAACCGGTAGCGTTCGGCGTTGCGTTCCATCTCGATGGCGACGTTTTCGTCGAATGCCGCGTCGTTGCCGAACCGGTCGACCATCACGGAGTGGTCGATGACCAGGTCCACCGGTGATAGCGGGTTGATGATCGCGGGATCCTTGCCGGCGCCGACCACGGCGCTGCGCATGGCGGCGAGGTCGGCGACACCGGGCACGCCGGTGAAGTCCTGCATCAGGACCCGAGCCGGGCGATAGGCGATTTCCCGTGCCCCCGGCGGCTCGTCGGCCCAGTTGGCCAGGGCTTCGATATCTTCGCGCCTGACCGTGGTGTCGTCTTCGTACCGGAGCAGGTTCTCGAGCAGTATCTTCAAGGACATCGGCAGCCGCGCCACGTCGCCCGCCCCCGCATCGGCCGCCTTGGGGAGGCTGAAGTAGTCGTACTCGTCGTTGTCGATGCGGAGGGTGTCGCGGGTTGCGTAGCTATCGCGGCTCATTCGGGTCCAGAAGGGGGTCGTGGCGAAGGGGTGCGTATCTTACACGCAACGGCGATCTCGCCGGCCCGTCCATGGGCGCTTGGATGTTCCGGCTAGGGTCGCCCCATCTAGACGAGACGGGACAAGCCCGTCCCCTTCGGTGCCGTTCGTGGACGCCGAGATCCGAGCCGCACCCGGCGACGAACCGGGTGCGGTCGGGGACGCTTAGGCGAGTTCGACCTGGATCTCCTTGGCCGAAGCCTTCGCGCTCTTGGCAACCGCGATGGAGATCACGCCGTCCTTCGCCGTGGCGCGGACCGTGTCGGCGTCGGCGTCCTCCGGCAGGCGGAAACTGCGCGTGAACTTGCCGTAGTGACGCTCGCTCCTGTGTACGCGCCCGGACTCGTCATCCTCGGCGAACTGCCGTTCGCCGGAGACGCTCAGGATGCCGTCCTTCAACGTGATGCTGACATCCTTCGGATCGACAGCAGCCAGTTCGAGTTCGACGCGGTAGTCGTCCTGGGTCTCGCGGATGTCGACCAGCGGTCGCCAGTCGTCGCCGTTCGTAGCGAACGATCCCGGTACCGGCAGGACGTAGCGGTCGAACACCTGATCGAGTTCGCGGCTTCGCAGGGGAAAAGCGTTCCAGCGTACGATGTTCATTTCGGTTCTCCTATTTCCAGTGGTCAAACAATCGATGAACCGGGAAATAGGGGTTGGAAGCCTTAAACAAAAGGCCTTGAAAAATGCGGCTTTCGCCCCACTCGGCCGCAAAAGTTGGGTTTTTCCGTTAGTGGCTCGTCAAAACGCAGCCGCCCCGCCTGCGTTGCGTGGGTCGGAGCGGGCGATCAACTCCTCGTCGACGCGCATCACCGAATTGGCATCGCCAAGCCCTGCGGTTTGGGCGAACCCGACATGGCCCATCCTCGCGAGGTCGGCAAGCGCATCCGCCGTAATCGCCCCGGGTTCGTAGCGGATCTGATTCGGTCGCCATTGGTGGTGGAATCGCGGTGCCGCCACCGCTGTCGCGACATCCAAGCCGTGGTCGACGACATTCGTGACGACCTGCAGGACGGTGGTGATGATGGTGCTGCCCCCGGGGCTGCCCGTGACCAGCACCGGTTCGCCGTCCTGCAATACCAACGTTGGTGTCATGGAACTCAGCATGCGCTTGCCCGGCTCGATGGCATTGGCCTCGCCGCCAATCAGTCCGAAGGAGTTGGCGGTATTCGGCTTGCTGGAGAAGTCGTCCATCTCGTTGTTGAGCAGGAACCCGGCGCCGGTCACGACGATCTTCGATCCGTAGCCGAGGTTCAGCGTGGTGGTATACGCCACCGCGTTGCCATCACCGTCCATCACCGAGACGTGGGTCGTCTCGGGACTCTCCGACGGCCAGGTTCCCGCACCGACGTCTTCTGAACGGGAGGCGCCGTCGGGATCGAAGTCCGCGAACCGGCGGCGCGCATAGTCCTTGTCAATGAGTCTGCCCAGAGGCACCTCGTAGAAGTCGGTGTCTCCCAGGTACTCGGCACGGTCGGCGTACGCCCGTCGCTCCGCTTCGACCATGAGGTGGACCGTGGCCGGGCTGCCACGGCCAAGGGCCGCCAGATCGTAGGGTTCGAGCATGTTCAGCATCTGGATCAGCAATGCGCCGCCGGAAGACGGCGGCGGCATGGAGACGACCTGGTGGCCTCGGTACGTCCCGCGCACCGGTTCGCGCCACACGGACCGGTACGCGGCGAGATCCTCGTGGCTGACCAGGCCGCCGCCGCGACCCATTTCCGCGACGAGCAGATCGGCCGTGGTTCCCTCGTAGAACCCTGCTCGACCGTGATCCGCGATGCGGGCAAGCGTCGCCGCCAGGTCCGGTTGGCGGAACACCTCGCCGGCAACCAAGGGATTTCCGTCGTCCCGCGTGAACTTGGCGAGACTCGCGGGATAGGACTCGAAACGTCCGCGCAGGCGGTCGAACTGCCCGGCAAGGTCCGCCGGCAGGGGGAAACCGTCCCGCGCGAGGGCGAGTGCCGGCGCGATGACCTCCTGCCGCGACAACGTGCCATGGCGCTCAAGCACGCCGAGTAGACCATCGACGCTGCCGGGTACCCCGACGGCCAGGTGTGAAGCGGTGGACAATCCGTCGACGACCTCGCCGCCCTCGTCTAGGAACATGTCGCGATGGGCCTTCATGGGGGCTTTCTCGCGGTGGTCGTTGGCGACGAGTT
>LXNJ01002366.1_pt1 | contig 10416 bp, 6 predicted proteins | sample 809081 | NCBI WGS metagenome assembly LXNJ01 (sample SAMN04870510, study PRJNA318959) | sponge metagenome | biome: sponge; feature: marine sponge reef; material: water | host: Petrosia ficiformis | place: Greece: Milos, Mediterranean Sea | collected 2013-05-29 | depth 5-7 m
GAAGTGGAGGTGTTTGTTGAAAAATGAAGCATGGAATAATTATTGGTATACAAACACAAAAGCAGCGTGATATTCATGCCAAAAACTTTACACACCCTACACCTTAAGGAATAGTTGACAAAAACCTTAAGGTTGAATATACTATAAGTATCGCTTTTAACCAACAGCAAATCAGAATACGTCACGGAGAGGAGAAATAAATTGAGGTTTCAGCAAAATATCGTAAAAATCAGTTGTATATTGATGTTTATATTAGTTGGTAGTGTTAATGCACAGCAGAATCTGGCACAAGAAGCTTATGCGATCTTTGAGCAATCCTGCCTAATATGCCACGGTGAAAACGGCTCCTACCGGGAATCACTCATCATTGAACACAAAGCACTTATTGAAGGTGGCACAGTCATCCCTGGAAACCCAGGTGATTCCGTGTTCTATCAACGGCTCATTGAAACGAACATTGCCAAACGGATGCCACAAGGACAACCGCCACTTGACCCCGAAGCGATTGAGACAATTCGCCAATGGATTGCTGCAGGCGCTCCCGATTGGGAGGCTGTTCCCAGACCAAAACCTGACTTCATTACAACCGATGCGATGCTTGAAACGATTGAAAACCACGTCAATTCTCTTTCCGTGCGTGACAAATCGTTTGCACGTTATTTTACGCTGACACATCTCTATAACGCAGGTGAGACAACTGAAGCGCTCAACGCCTATCGGCGCGCCCTCTCAAAACTGATCAATAGCCTCTCTTGGGGACGCGAAGTTGTTAAACCGCAGCCTATTGATGTGGAACAAACGCTTTTCTACATTGACCTTCGTGATTACGAGTGGGATGTGCGAAACGATGCATGGACACAGATTGAACAGGCATATCCCTACAAAATGACGTTTGATGCCCCGACACAAGCACATCTCCGCGAAAAACTCACAACTTTACAGCAAGAGATGAACTGCGAAGTGCCATTTATCAATGTGGATTGGTTTCTCGCAACTGCCTCATTGCCACCGCTTTACCACGATATTCTCGCACTTCCACAAACAGACCGTGAATTAGAAGCAGCACTTGAGGTATTCGTTGCTGAAAACCTCCAAAATGCACCAGGGAAACGCGTTTGGCGCGCGGGTTTCAATAATTCCCGTGTATCACGCCACAATCGTGTTCTTGAACGTCACAAGTCTCGGTATGGAGCGTATTGGAAAAGTTACGACTTTGCGGGGAGTTCAGAGTCTCAGAGTATCCTTACACATCCGCTTGATTTCTCACAAGATGGTGGCGAAATTATCTTCAATTTACCGAATGGTTTACAGGCATATCTTATTGTAGATAGGGAAGGCATTCGCCTTGATGCGGCACCAATCAGCATCGTATCTAACCCGGCAGCAAGTGATCCGACAGTGCGCACTGGGCTTTCCTGCATCGGGTGCCACACAAAGGGAATGCAGACGTTTGAAGACGAGGTGCGTGCTGTTGTTGAACAAGCAGATAGCCCACCTTTTAACAAAGAGCAAGCGTTAGACTTGTATGTTGTAAAGTCGGTAATGGATGATCTTGTAGCGGAAGATATGAAACGTTTTCGTGTAGCACTTGAAGAAACAGGTGGGGTGTTTGGTGGGATTGAACCGGTCCAACGATTGCACGAGGCGTTTCAAGCACCTCTCAGTGCGGCACACGCTGCTGCTGCAGTTGGGTTAGAAACAGGAACGTTCCTTGAGAAAATTAGTAATAATGTAAGTTTACAAAACTTATTAGGTGCACTGGTATTAGAAAACGGTGTCATCAAAAGAGACGCATGGACATCGGCTTTTCACGATGTGGTTGCTGCGTTGGATTCTCCTGATACCGTCCTGCCCCCAGTTGTGGAACGTCCGGAGCGAATACCTGGTGCAGGTGTTTATATTCCCGATGCGAACTTACGTGCAGCAATTGAGGAAGCACTCGGTAAAGCAGCAGATGATGTGATTACAGTTGAAGATATGGCAACTTTAACAACTCTAAGAGCAAGTAACAGGTACATTAAGGATTTGACAGGAATTCAGCATGCAATAAATTTGGAAGAATTGTGGATTTCAGGAAATCCGGTATCCAACATTTCGCCACTTGCTGGATTGAAAAACCTTATCGGTTTAGCTGCATGGGACATGGATATAGAAGATTTTTCGCCACTTGCAGAATTAACAAAATTAAAATGGTTAGAATTGTTTAATACGCCAATATCAGACATTTCACCACTAGCACACCTTACGAGCCTGAAAAGCTTGAGGCTCTATGGAACTGGTACAGAAAACCTGGCACCACTGGCAGGCTTAACCAGCCTAACACTATTGCAGATTGCTAACAATGAGACGCTATCGAATGTTTCACCCTTGGCAGGCCTAATCAATTTGGAATGGTTGGACCTTCATCGTTGCGACTCACTAACGGATATTTCATCATTGGCAGGGTTAACCAAATTGGAGTATATTAACCTTAACCATTCCAGAAGAGTGTACGATTATTCTTTATCGCCATTATCAGGTTTAACAGGATTAAGACGTTTGCGACTTGCCGAGAATAGAATATCAGACGTATCTTCACTTGCAGGGCTAACAGGCTTGAAAAGGTTAGATTTAAACAGGAATCAAATAGTTGATATATCACCGTTATTCGGTTTAACAGGATTAACTGAGCTTTACCTCCACGCAAACAGTATCTCAGACGTATCTTCACTTGCAGGGCTAATTAACTTAGAATGGTTAGATTTACGTGTAAATCAAATAGCTGACATATCCGCTTTAGATGGGTTATCTGCGCGCACTCATATAAGTTGGCTTAAAAACCCAGGTGCCCCTGTAGGGGGTCCTAAAATAGAAGGGCCTTGGTTATGGGTGCCTATTCCAGAAAAACAACTCGACAACAATACAGATTTATTGTCAGAAGTGAGTGGAGGTTCTGTAACAGAACCTCAGATTGCTACGAGAGGTGCTACGGAAGGAAAAGCAGTCGGAAATTATGAGTGGACAGCACATAATATTTCTCCTACAGGGATGGATGATGATATAAATAATATGTGGGAAATGGTGCGTGCTTTTGGCTTACCTGAAGAATATGAATGGAAGACTGAAGTTATTATTGTTTACGGTTCTGTAATCTTAGATTCACCTCTGGAACAAAAAATAAACATGTTTGTGGGTAGTGAAGGTCGCCACAAAGTTTGGCTTAATGGTGAGTTAATCTACGAGCAGTTAAACAGACCTATAAAATACGATTATTGGACGGAGGATAGTGACGGTTTCGTACAGTTTTTTCCTATTACTCTGAAACAGGGAGCAAATGTTCTGTTAGTCGCAGTTGGCAACGGGGGAACGTTTACGGGGCACTTCGGTTTTGAAGAAGGCACAGAATATACGTTGTTACCCCCTTCAGGAATTGATATTCCTGACCCAAACCTCCGCTCCGTTATCGCAGAGGCACTTGACAAAGAGGATAATTTTCCAATTACGCGTGAAGAAATAGCAACATTAACAATCCTAAGAGCAAGCAACAGGGACATTAAGGATTTAACAGGTATTGAGTACGTTATAAATCTGGAAGAGTTGTGGATTTCAGAGAATCCTATATCCGATCTCTCACCACTTGCGGGATTGAAAAACCTTATCGGCTTAGGAGCATGGGATACACCTAATATATCTGATTTATCGCCACTTGTCAAACTACCCAAACTGAAATGGGTAGACTTTGGTAGATTCCCGGCACCTGACTTCTCTCCTTTGGCAGACATAAAAAGTCTGAGAAGATTGACATTTCATGATGGGGGCATAAAAGACATTTCACAGTTGGCAGGGTTAACACAGTTGACTATTCTTGACATTCCCTATAATAGCTCCTTGATACCAGATTTATCCGCTATTACAAAGTTAACAAACTTGGAGATATTTGTAGCGAATACCTGTGGTATATCAGATATAACGCCTCTGGCAGCATTGACGAAATTGAAACATTTAGATCTTCACAATAACAAAATATCGGACGTATCTCCGCTCGAAAAATTGGTAAATCTGGAAATGGTTAAACTTTATGGCAACTTAATATTAGACATTTCTCCTTTGGAAAATTCCCCTATATACCCTAATGTTTTTTGGCTTGAAAACCCAGGTTCTGCTATGAGCGGACCGAGAATAGAGGGGCCTTGGACGTGGCTAAAATTACCTGTTGAACATTTTGACGCAGATTGGTTATCTGAAGTGAGTGGCGGCACCGTTACAGAACAGCAAGTCGCTACATACGGTGCAACAGACGGACAACACATCGGAGATAACGTGTGGAAATCTGCCAAAATTATTGACCGAGATGGCATTAATATCCTTGAAATGCTGTCTTTTGGCAAGGAAGACAGAGGAAAATACCCCTTAATTTACAGTGCTATCGTCTTGAATTCACCTCGTGAACAGAAAACAAAAATACTTGAAGGAAGTCAAGAGGCGTCTGTAAAAATCTGGCTCAATGGTGACTTGGTACATAAAGCCGTTAGAACAAAGAGTGGTGCACGGCTTTATGATCGATTTTCCCCTGTTACACTCAAAGAAGGCGCAAATGTCTTGTTAGTTGCAATTCTAAACTTGCATGGAAGGTTTGGGTTATGTTCTGTCGGGTTTGATGAAGGCACAGAGTATACGGTAATACCTCCAGATATGGTTTCACGTCTCAGATTCTCTACAATGGAGACAGCAAACCTTCTCGCTGGCGATACGTTTACTCTAAACCTTAATGCAGAAAACATCACTGATTTAGCAGGATGGCAAGCCGATATTGCCTTTGATCCAAATGCGCTTGAAGCGGTTGAAGTCACCGAAGGCAATTTCTTGAAGTCGGAAGGCGGCGATACCTTCTTCCAAGGAGGCACGATTGACAATAAAGCAGGAAAAATTACCGGCCTGTTTTCGGCGCGGCAATCTGAAGGCGGTGCCAGCGGCACAGATGCATTACTCACTATAACATTTAGGGTGAAAACAAGTGGTGAATCCGAAATAACATTAGAGAATTTTGAATTTGGTTCTATCACCGGTGACATTATTCCTGTTGTTCCTCCATATATTACTATCACTGTAGGAGACTATCCTGCTTGGGATGTGAATCAGGATGGACGTGTGAGTATTTTAGACCTCATTCTCGTTGCACAAGATTTCGGTTCAGACGCACCCGCTAACTTACGGACAGATGTAAATCGTGATGGCGTTATCAACATTCAAGACCTTATTCTTGTCGCGCAACACTTTGGTGAGTCAGCAGATTCGGCTGCTGCGTCTCCGATACTTGCAACAAACAACAAGGAACTCATGCCTATAATGGTCCAAACATGGATAGATCAAGCACAGGTTGAAAACGATGGTTCTATTGCTTTCCGACAAGGGATAGAGAATCTCGAACGGCTATTAGCATCGCTACTTCCTGAAAAAACAGCACTCCTTGCGAACTATCCGAATCCGTTCAATCCTGAAACATGGATACCGTATCACCTCGCGAAGTCTGCAGAGGTTACTTTGACAATCTATGCTACAAATGGTGCGGTTGTTCGGACATTGGCGTTAGGACATCAGGCAGCAGGAATATATCAAAGTCGTAGCCGTGCGGCGCATTGGGATGGCAGAAACAGTGTGGGGGAGTCTGTGGCAAGCAGTATTTATTTCTATACGTTAACTGCAGGAGATTTCATGGCAACGCGGAGGATGTTGATTTTGAAGTAATTCTTATAAGGCGTAGTTAATAACAAAACTCACACCTTATAAAATAGTTGCAACTTTTTCATCATTTTGTTAAACTGAAAATATTGAAGTTGCAGTTGTTCGGAACTCAGTCTACCCGCTGTAATAAGTTTAGACACTATGTCAAAAATAAATTCCGAGAATTAATTTCTGTTATTCTTGGGTTTTATGGAGGTAATCTAATGATTACGAAATGTCAGTTGATACTTGGTTTACTCTTCAGTTTTATGCTAATGGCTGTTGTAACAGTGTTTGCCGTAGAAGAGGTTAAGGTTTCCGAATATGGAAATGGCAAACAAATTTGGTTTGAAGCTGAACTTTTTGATGAACGCGATGAAAATGAAGTTTACAAATTAGGTAAAGGTGAAGGCGCAAAAGAGCCCACTGATGGTGCCTACGGTGATATTGTCACCAACTCAGGTGGAGATGGATGGCTCCGTTACAATTTTGACATCAGTCTTGCTGGTGGAGAAGCGGGGGATTGGCGGTTTATCGGACGTGTCATCAATCCGAATAACCATTCGGATTGGTTGTGGGTTCTGGGTGACGATGGCGATGAAATCCCCAAGGAAAAACCTGGCCACTTTCAAAAAGATGTGGAAATCATTTTTGAAGAAAATACGCCTGAGTGGGCATGGGTACGAACCGGCATTTTCGGTGCGGATGGCGGCACCGTCAATAAATTGCGTGACGGTGAAAACGTCATGATTATATACACCCGTCAAAGTTCCAATCTGGTTCAATATGATGTTTTTCTCTGGTCAAGCGATTTAGAGTATGAACCGACCAATGAGGACTATGAAAACGCTGAAGTCGCAACTTTGCCTGTTAATCCGAAAGGATTGCTGACAACAACTTGGGGTAATCTCAAGAATCGGTAGGAATTGAAGGTTCTAACTCAGTTGAGGTAGTTGGTTCTAATTCTGCCTGACATTCAGAACAGTAGCCAATTATCTCGTTCCGGAAGCGCACTGGTTTAAATTGGTGCGCATCACACACAGATTTCTGCAAAGCATCGATTTGCGGCTCTTTAAATTCAACGATCTGACCACACCGCAGACAGATAAGATGGGCATGCTCTTTGAGCGAATGGATGCTTTCGTATCGGGTGTTTTTGTGTGCGTCAATGAATTCCGTTAGCAGCCCGCTTCTAACAAGCAGCGGCAGAGTCCGGTAGATAGTTGGACGCGAAACATTATAACCATTTTGACGCATCTGAACCAAGAGGTCTTCGATTTGGAAATGTCCTGGGTAGGCAAAGACTTGGTCCAAGACATCCATCCGTGTTTGAGTCAGACGGAGTCCGGAACTTTTAAGAAAATCTTCAAACTTTTGTGTAATTTCGTCAGCAGTGGTAGGTTCTTCAACGGAATTCATTTTTTAACCTGTTTTCGGTTTTAGTTGTCAGATTATTTAAGTTTCAAAGCATAAGGTTTGCTCTGATTCAACAAGCTTGTTTTTTACAGCAAGTTTATAAAAACGTTCAAGCCCCGCGACTTCCGATTCTGCCAAGTCATAGTGGATGTGATGTTGTAAATAGTCTTTACAGAGGTTTTCGGGCAAATCAAGTTTTGGTGCTTCAATCCGGGCAATTTCAGGTATTTGTGTAATACCTTGATTTTTCGCTTCTAAAAGTAGGTTCGGTGCATCGCCGAGTTCCACTTCTCCCCTCGCAACCCAACAAGCATAGACAAAAGGTAACCCTGTTAATTCTTGCCATTCTGTGCCGAGATCAATGCTATATTCTGTGGCACCGAGGTTTTTAAGTGCTGCATCCCCAATAAGTAGCACTGCCTCTGTTTCTGCAGTGGCAGGATCAATTGACGGATCACAAGGAACGAACGTCGGAGAAAGTTGGTATTTTTCAGCGAGTAAGATTTTCAGCAATGCTACAGATGATCGGGAACTTGTATCTAAAGCAATTTGTTGGATGTCCTGAATCGGCACGCGACTGAACAATTGAATGCTGAGGACGCTACCGCGCGATGCTATTGATATGTTTGGGAGAATGCGGTAACCTTCACCTCTATCATTTGCCCGAAAGTATTCAACAATTGGGATCAAACCAATGTCTAATTCGTTATCACTCAAAAGAACCGCAAGACGACTTGGCACTTCGAAGCTGAGATCAATTTCTTCTGTTTGAAGTTCACCATTCAAAAGTGGATAAATGTGTGGTTTAGTGTTCAAAAATGACACTGCACCGACCTTTAGGGCGCCGCTTGCAAGCCCATATTGAGATGTGCGACTTTTCTGTACCACTGATTCCCCTCTCGGATGATTTCATTGTAAAGTGTATCGCGTTCTACTGGGATATATCCTGCCTCTTCAATTAGGCGCGTGAGTGCATCTACAGAAACAGCCTCCGGTGTATCAGCTCCTGCCATGTGTGTAATTTTTTCCTCTGTCACTGTGCCATCAATATCATCAGCACCAAAACTAAGTGCGATTTGTGCTGTTTTTAACCCTGTCATAATCCAATAAACTTTTATATGCGGCATGTTGTCCAACATTAAACGGGATACTGCGATGTTTCGCAAATCAGTTAAGCCTGATGTAGAAGGCAGATAAGCCAGGCGTGTGTTTGCTGGGTGGAATGCAAGCGGAATAAATGTGACGAACCCGCCTGATTTATCCTGCTGTTCTCGCAATCTAATGAGATGGTCAACCCTATCTTCATTTGTTTCAAGATGTCCATAGAGCATTGTTGCGTTCGTAGGTATACCGAGTCGATGCGCAATGTCGTGAATTTCAAGCCATCCCTCAGCACTTAATTTGCCGGGACAGATTTTTTCACGCGTTTCTTCAGCAAAAATTTCTGCACCACCACCGGGTAACGAATCTAATCCAGCCTCACGGAGTTGTTTTAAGACATCCTCTATAGACATTTTGAAGATACGTGAGAAATGATGGACTTCAACAGCCGTAAAAAATTTGAGGTGGACATCAGGCATCCGTTCTTTGAGTCCACGGATAATCTGTAGATAGTAGTCAAACGGGAGTTTTGGGTGTAAACCACCCACGCTATGAATTTCGGTGCATCCGTGCTCTATAGAATACATCGCTTTGTCTAAGAACTCATCAACACTCATCTCCCACGCGCCTTCTGTTTGCATGTTTTTTCGGGCAAAGGCACAAAAATGGCACCGCGCATGAAGGATGCACACGTTTGAATAATCTATATGTTGGTTGATGTTATAATATACGACGTTGCCGTTTAGGTGTTCACGGCTTTGGTTCGCGATAAATCCGACTCCTGTAATATCAGGACTTTCGTAAAGCGTGATTCCCTCCTCAAAAGAGAGTCTCTTTTTCGCTTTGACTTTTTCATAGATGGTGGGTAATTTAGGGTCTGTAAAAAGGTTATAGTTCTCCATTATCTTCCTGTAACTTCTCCTCTATGGCTTTCTCCAGCATTGCCAGAGCCATTCAATTCTCCAATAATTTCTTCCTTCTCTCTAAAACCTCTTCCTGTAGGAGCGAACTCCAGCTCGCGCCCATGCGCAAAATGTAAAAAAACACAAAAACTGAATGGCTCTAAGCATTTGCAAAAACTGCTTGACACTTATCTATTATGAAGGTATTATAGCATAATCGCTTTAGAAATGCAAGAGAATCTTTTTGGAAAAGGACGAAAAGAATTATGTCAAAACTTGGACTTATTCATTACAACTATGCAGGTAAATCGCTTGATGATTTTCTAAAATTCACAAGTGAAACAGGATTTGGATACGTTGAACTCTCTATCGGTGATGTTTGGAAATCGGATACTGCTGATCCCGAAAAGAATGCTGAGGCAGTGCGCGAACAAGTTGAGTCTTACGGTTTGCAGGTCTCGGCACTTGGTGCAGGAAACGATTTTGTTGTGTTGGAGGAAGAAACTATCCAGGCACAAGTTGAACGGATGGAACACATCGCTGGACTCGCAAAACGTGTTGGCACTTCAGTTCTTCGGACAGAAGGCGGCTCTATGAAGGATTCTGTGCCAGAAAGCCGATGGGTTGAAGCGATGGCAGGATGTTTAACCCGTTGTCTTGAATTTGCTGAAAAGGACGATGTTTATTTAGCAGTAGATAATCACGGCTTGGTTACTAACGATGGCGATTTGCAGGTAGAACTATTTGAACGTGTCGGTTCTAAACATGTCGGTGCGAATATGGACACCATGAATTATCGTTGGGCGGGTCATGATTTAGAGACAGTCGGCAGATATTATGAAATTATTGCCCCTTGGACATTACACACGCATCTGAAAGATGGAACGGGGTCACGCGGGAGTTACCGTGGGGAAGCACTCGGTGAAGGCGAAATTGATCTTGAGAAGGCGATCAATTGTTTGCGAGAAGCAGGTTATGATGGGGTCTGGTGTTGTGAATATGAGGGCAGAGAAAATGATGGCACGGGTCAACGGAAAAGCTTCGCGTGGATGCAGGAAAATCTGTAGTGTGCGAAAATGAAAACACATGAATGTGAATATTGCAATGGTGAAATTCGTGAGAGAAACGTTACTGTTAATCACTGGTATGAAGATAAATTAGTGATTAGTGATACCACCCACTAACTAAAGGTAGGGGCTTCGGTTTCATCGCGATTGCGCTGTTTCCGAAGAAATCAGCGTCTTACTTTCGCTCCACCAGCAGGCTCTTATGCCGTATCAGAACGGTTTTATCGTGC
>LXNJ01002367.1_pt1 | contig 10415 bp, 8 predicted proteins | sample 809081 | NCBI WGS metagenome assembly LXNJ01 (sample SAMN04870510, study PRJNA318959) | sponge metagenome | biome: sponge; feature: marine sponge reef; material: water | host: Petrosia ficiformis | place: Greece: Milos, Mediterranean Sea | collected 2013-05-29 | depth 5-7 m
CGAACGGCAGGCTGCGACGCGTCGTTCGATATCGTCGCCCTTCAATCCCCGGCCGATCAGCACGAGGCGCGTCTGCGCCCTGCCGCCGGGCCACGTCTCGGCATAGGTCGGCGGGCTGAAGACCTCCTGCACCCCCTGGAGAATCACCGGCCGGTCGTTGCCGACGAAGCGGCACAGGCCCTTCACCCGGTACAGGTCGCCGCCATACTCTTCCGTCAGTTCGACCATCAGTTCCATCAGGCGGTGGTAATCGAGCGGGTGTTCGTCCTCGATGCACACCGCCGATACATCGCCATGGTCGTGGTGGCTGTGATCGTGGTCGTGATGCTCGTTATCGTCGTGGTGCCCGTGATCGTGCCCGTGGCCATCGCCGTTCCCGTCGCCGTCCGACGCGGCAGCGTCGACGATGCCGATCCATTCCCCGAGCGAACTCTCCCTGATCTTCGGCTCGAACAGGTCGAGATCGAGCAGCCGGTCGAGCGCGATCGCCGAATGGGTTGTGGTTTCCTTGACCGAATACGGATTGAGCCCGTTCACCGCCTCGACCGACGCGCGAAATTCCGTTTCCCCGACCAGGTCCCGCTTGTTGAGGATCAGCTTGTCGGCGATCGCTACCTGTTTCCTGGCTTCGTCGTTGGCTTCGAGCTGGCCGCCGACATGCTTCAGATCGACCAGGGTGATGATGGCGTCCAGCCGGTAGGACAGGTTGAGCTGCATATCGGTATACAGCAGCTGGGCGAGCGGCGACGGGTCGGCAATCCCCGTCGTCTCGACCAGGACCCGGTCGAACTCGATCTGCGGTTCGAGGGCGCCAACCCGGCGCATGAATGCCGTGTAGAGGGTTTCGACGAGGTCGTCCTTGCTGGCGCAGCAGATGCAGCCGTTGGTCAGCTCGAGCATGTCGTCCGACGCGCGGGCGATCACGTCCGAATCGATGCCGATCTCGCCGAACTCGTTGACGATGACCAGGCATTTGCCGCTGCCGGGATCGGCGAGGACGTGGTTGACGAGCGTCGTCTTGCCCGCGCCCAGGAAACCGGTCACGAAGGTGATCGGCACCCGCGGATCGTCACCCGCTGCGGATGGTCGGACCGACATTCCGTTTCAGCCTTTCACGCCCCACCCCCGCGCCGGCCGAAGCCGGCGCAAGGGCGGGCGCGCTCCCTCCCTCAATCGAGCACGGCCCAGGCCCGCACCGGCGAGCCGCTGCCGTTGTTGATCTTGAGCGGCGGGCCGTAGAACATGAACTCTCCCTTGCCGACCAGCTCTTCGAGGTTGATCAGCCATTCGTAATGGGAGATGCCCCGGTCCCGGCACACGCGATGGTTCGGGAACTCGTCCCATGAGGGCTTGTCGGTCGACGGCCCCTCGACGCCGTGGAAGGTCGAGTTGCGGTCGGCCAGCCAGTGGGTCGCTTCCCCGGTCAGCCCGGGGTTGCTCCAGACCACCTTGACGTCCGGATAGTGGCGGTTGTGCAAACCGGTGTTGAGCAGCACGATATGGCCGTCGACCTTGACGCCGGCCTTCGCCTCCGCCTCTTCCATCTCCGCCACGTCGATATCGCCGAGATCCGGGATGTGGGTCATGTCGAAACACACCGCCTTCCCCATGAAAATCTCGAGCGGCATCTTGTCGACCGACGCGCCGTTCGGATTGACGTGGTAGAAGGCGTCGACGTGCGTGGCGATGTGGTCGATGGTGCCGATATAGGTCGTGGCGAATGTCAGCCGGTCCCCCGGCACGCCGAGGTTGAACGACTTGGTCTGGTCGTGCGTCAGATGCGGGACGACAACCGGCCGCTGAAACAGCTTGTGCGCCGGCATGTTGTCTTCCAGCGTCAGGGTCAGATCGACAATTTGCGACATGGTCTTTCCTCCTTGCTTTCCCGGTTAAGGGCTTTCCTCGTTTCGGCGCCGATTACACCGTTCGGCACCGGGACCGTACCGGCCGCGTTTTCCGTCCGTTGCCGCGCTTCGGCGCGTCGGCCCGGATCGGCCCGCGACCCATTCTCAACTCGTTTTCCTCCGTCCCAGATACGACTCGATGACCCGCTCGTCGCTGGCCAGCTCCCGGGACGTGCCGCTGAGAAGAATTCGCGAATCCTCCATGACATAACTTCGGTGCGCATAGCGCAGGGCGACCGTGGCCAGCTGCTCGACCAGCAGGATCGCCAGGCCTTCCCGGTTCAGCCTTTCGATGACCGGGAACAGCGTTTCCAGGACCCGGGGGGCGAGGCCCAGGGACATTTCGTCGATCATCAGCAGGCGGGGCCGCGAGAGCAGGCCGCGCGACAGCGCCAGCATCTGCTGCTCGCCGCCCGACAGGCTGCCGGCAAGCTGCTGGCGCCGGTCCTTCAGGATCGGGAACAGCGCGAACATGCGCTCCAGGTCTTCGGACACCTCCTTCGACCGGCCGCCGCCGCGCCGGGCGTAGGCGCCAAGGTAGAGATTGTCCTCGACGGTCTGGTCGGCGAAGATCAGCCGGCCTTCGGGGACCATCGACAGGCCGAGCCGGACAACGTCGTAGGACGGCTTGCCCGCGATCGGCTTGCCGTCCAGGACGATTTCGCCGCCCACCGGTTTGACGACCCCGGCGATGGCCTTCAACGTCGAGCTCTTTCCCGCGCCGTTGTTGCCGATGATCGAGACATACTCGCCTTCCTCGACCAGCAGCGACACGTCGCGCACCGCCTCGACATGCCCGTAGGTCACCGACAGGTTCTTCACCTCGAGCAGGGCGGCCACGGCTAGCCTCCTCCGCCCGGCGTTCCGGCCGCTGGCCCGGCTTCGGGCGCCGGTCCGTCGCCGAAGCTCTGGCTGCCGAAATAGGCCTCGATCACCTTGGGATCGGTCTGCACCTCGTCGGCGGTGCCGGAGGCGATCAGTTCGCCGTAGTCGAGCACCGTCACATGATCGGAAATCTCCATGATCAGGTCGACATGGTGTTCGACGATCAGAATTGTCATTCCGTTGGCGGCGAGATCGCGGACGACCTCGATGAGCTGTTCGATTTCCGTGTGGGTCAGGCCCGCCGCCGGTTCGTCGAGCAGCAGGAGCCGCGGCGACAGGGCGAGCGCCCGGGCGATCTCCAGTTGCCGCTGATGGCCGAACGCCAGGTTCTCGGCCTTTTCGTGGGCATAGGCGGAAAGGCCGACATAGCCGAGCAGGTCCATCGCCGCCTGCCGGAAATGCTGCTCGTCCCGCCGAAAGGAGGGCAGCCGGCAAATGGTCGAGAAGATGTTCGACCGGTACTCCTTGTGGAAGGCGACCAGCACGTTTTCCAGCACGGTCATGTTCGAGAACAGCTCGGTATTCTGGAATGTGCGCGCCAGCCCGAGGCGGGCGAGCTGATGGCTGTTCATCCGGGTCGTATCCCGGCCGAGGAAGGTGATGCTGCCGGAATCGGCCCGGTAAACCCCGGAAATCGCGTTAAGGAAGGTCGATTTGCCCGCGCCGTTCGGCCCGATCAGCGCGTGGATCTTGCCCGAATCGACGGTTTCGTCGACCTTGTCGACCGCGACGAGGCCGCCGAAGGCGACCGAGACGCCCCGGGCGTCGAGGCAGGCCGATCCGTCCGCCGGCGCAATCGCGACGATGTCGGCGAGGCGGGGGCGCTGCGTGGGCGCAGTGTCCGGTCGCGCTTCGGCCATGCGGCCCGACAGGAAGAATTCGATCGATCCGACGATCCCGCGCGGCAGAAAGAACATCACCGCCGCCAGCAGCAGGCCATAGGCGAACGCCTGCCAGGGGCCGAACGCCTGCAGATATTCCGGCAGGTAGGTCATGATCGACGCCCCGACCACGGGGCCGAGCGCGGTCCCCGACCCGCCGAGGATGACCATGAGCAGGAAACGGATCGAATCGGTGAAGGAGAAGATGTCCGGGCTGATATACTTGTTGAGATAGACGTAGAAGACGCCGGCCGCCCCCGCCGCCATGGCCGAGACGACGAAGGCCAGGGTCCGGATCATCACGACGTTGATGCCGAGGGACCGGGACGCAATTTCGCTCTGGGCGGTGGCCCGCATGGCCCGGCCGAAACGCGAGTTCATCAGGTTCAGATTGACGAGAAACGCGATCAGCGCGCTCGCGCCGACGACGATGAAATAGGCGTTGGTGTCGAGCGGCAGGCCGAGCAGCGTCGGCGCCGGCACGTTCGAGATGCCGACCCAGCTCCCCGTCAGGCTGTCCCATTCGATGGCGACATTCTCGACGATGATGCCGAAGGCGATGGTGACGACGGCCAGGTAGACGCCGCGCACCCGCACCGTGGGGTAGGCGAGCAGGACGCCGAACGCGCCGGCAAACGCCATGCCCAGGATCAGGCCGGGCACCAGCCCGACGCCGAGCCGAGTCGCGAGGATCGCGGCGGTGTAGGCGCCGATGGCGTAGAGCCCGGCCTGGCCCAGGGAGACCAGCCCGGTCAGGCCGACCAGCACGTTCAGGCCGAGCGCGATGATCGCGTAGATCAGCAGAAGCGTGATCAGCCGCAGTTCGTATTCGTTGGCGGCGATGTGCGGCAGCGCGAGAATGAGGATCGCCGCCGCGACGACGAAGGCCGGATTGAAGTGGCGCGCGATCCGGCTCATACCTTGACGAGTTCCCTGCGTCCGAACAGGCCCTGCGGGAACAGCATCAGCACGACGATGACGAGGCTGAAGCCCACGGCCTCCCGCGCCGCGGTGCTGATGTAGCCGTCGACGAATTTTTCGATGATTCCGTAGAGCAGCCCGGCGATCACGACGCCGGGGGCGCTGGTGATTCCGCCGATGATGGCGACCGCGAAGCCCTTGATCCCGAGCAGCAGGCCCATGGTCGCCGACGCCTGGATGACCGGCGCGACCAGGATGCCCGCGAGGCCGCCGAGGGCGCTGGCGAGCGCAAAGGAGAACATGGAGACGTGCAGCACGTTGATGCCGACGATGCCCGCCGCCACCCGGTTGAAGGCGACCGCCCGCATGGCGCGCCCGAGCTGCGTCCGGCGCTGGAATATCCCGAGCAGAACGACGATCAGGATCGCGACGAACGGGATCAGCAGTTCCTGGATGAAGACGCCGGCCCCGAAAATGATGATCGGCTTGTCGACGCCCGGCGACGGCAGCGGCCGGGCGAACGCGCCGAATTCGATGGTCGCGTAGCTCTCGAGCATAATGCCGATGGCGATCGTCGTCAGCATCCAGCCGATGGACGCGGCGTGATCGGCAAAGGGCCGGATGGCGACCCGTTCCAGCACCACCCCGAAGACGATGGCGACGCCGATCGACAGCAGGATCGCCAGGGGCATGGCGATGCCGTGGTCGAGGAAGACGATGGTGAGCACGGCGCCCAGCATCAGCGTGTCGCCGTGGGCGAAGTTCACGGCCTTGGCCGACGACCACATGATGTGGAAGCCGATGGCAACCAGCGCATAGATGCCGCCGATCCCGAGCCCGGCCAGAAAATACTGGAGGGCGGCGCTCATGGAATGCGGCCTGTCAAGGGCGGAAATTCAAAGGACGGTTGCCGGAGAATCCCCGGGGCGCGTCAGCGACGCGCCCCGGAGCCAGGCCGTCTACTTGCAAGGCGTCTGCTCGAGCGGCAGCAGTTCGCCGTTGTACCAGGCGGTCAGCTTGTAGGCGCTGGGCAGGATCGCGTCGTGGCGTTCCTCCGTCCGCTCGAAGGCCGGATTGTAGTTCATCACCAGACCTTCATGCTTGACCGAGAACATGGCCTCGTAGACCTTCTGCCGGTCGAAGCTGCCGGCGATCTTGATGGCCTTGGCGATAATGTGGATGGCGTCATAGGCGTCGGCCACGCCGCTGCCCATGCGGATCTCCACCTGGCTCTTGATGCCATAGCGCTTCTGCATGGTGGCGTAGAGCTTCTGGGCCCGCGGCTCCAGTTTGCCCATCCAGGAATAGGTCTGCATGATGAGCGCGCAGTTCGCCAGCTTGCCGGCCAGTTCGCCGAGATTGCCGGCAAAGCCCCAGGCGCCGATCTTGACCGGGTTCCAGCCGATCTTCTGCAGGCTGCGCATGATCTGGTTGCCTTCGCGGTCGAGACCCCACATGACCAGCGATTCGGCGCCCGCCTTGCGCAGGCGGATCAATTGCGGGGTCATGTCGGTGTCGCGCCAGTTGAAGGTCTCGGCGCCGACCTCCTTGGTGCCCTGCTCGCGCAACGCGGCCTGGATGTTGGGATAGGCGCCTTTGCCCCATCCCGTATTCTCGTACATGATGCCGACCTTGTTGTTCGGCGACCGCTTGAGCGCCTCGGCGACCAGGAACTTGGAGACCCAGCGGTCCTTGGCCGACACGCGGAACATGTAGTTGGGATTGCGACCGTTCTCGATCACTTTCGTGTTGGCCGCGATCACGCCGACATAGACAATCTTGATCTCGTGGATCGGGTCGCGCATGGCCAGCGCCACGGTCGAGTGGTAGCCGCCCAGCATGGCGACGCAGTTGTCCTTCAGGCCGATGCGCCGGACATTGTCGACGCCGCGCGGCGGCGCGCCGCGGTCGTCGTACTGGATGAATTTGAGCTTCTTGCCGAGGACGCCGCCGGCGGCGTTGATCTCGTCGACCGCCATCTCGGCGCCCATTCTGATGGATTTGCCGCCGAAGGCCGCCGGGCCCGTCACCGGGCCGGAATTTCCGATGCACGGATTCGCCTCCGCAGCGTTCGCGGGGCCGGCGCCCAGTGCGATCGCGGTGGCGAGGACCGCCGCTCCGCCGAGCGCGGCACGCTGTGAAAATTTCGACATATCGCTTCCTCCCTCTAAAACTCCGTACCGAGCGGGAACCCGTTGCCCCGCTCTCAGGGGCGCGGCGCGGTAACTGTCCGGACGGCGCCGATTCTTGCCGAAGCGACCCCGGCGGACGGTATGTTCCGGGCAGGAAAATCCGCATGTCCGGCGAATGTGCTGCCTCGGACCGCGCCGGACAGCGCATAGTATTCGCCGGCACCGCCATCGATCAATAATATAATGACAATATCTAATATCATTTCAAATTATAGTGTTATTTTATAACATAATATTTTTCTTTAGCGGAAATTCCAATTCCTCATATTATTTAGAATGATATATGGTTGTATCGGTATCAAAGAAATTGCGACCGGCGGAATGCGAACGGGCGGCCGTCCCGTCCCCGGTTCGTCCGTCGATCGCAGGATGCGAAGCGGGCGGGTGCCGCCGCGCCGCGGTTCGGAGATTCCATCGGGAGGCGGGGCGTTATGGTCGATTTCAAGCAGCTGAAGTATTTCGTGCAGATCGCCGAGGCCGGCAGCCTGTCGCGCGCCGCCGAGCAGCTCAACGTCGTCCAGCCGTCGCTCAGCCAGCAGCTGCGCAAACTGGAAGACCAGCTGGGCGTGGAACTGGTGACACGCCATTCCCGGGGCGTGACGCCCAACGAGGTCGGCCGCCTGCTCCTCGACCATGCGCGCTCGCTCCTGCTTCAGCTCCAGCGCACCGAGGAACTGGTCCAGTATCACGCGTCGAACCCGTCCGGCGAAGTCCGGCTGGGCCTGCCGACGTCGGCCGCCCGCGGCCTGACCATTCCGCTCGTCAACGCGGTCGAGGACCGCTACCCCGGCATCTCGCTTCATGTCGTCGAGGGCATGAGCGGGCACCTGACGGAGTGGCTCCATGTCGGCCGGCTCGATATGGCGCTGCTCTACGACGCCAAGTCCCACGAGGGGATCCACGTCCAGCCCCTGATGGCGGAGGACCTCTATCTCATTTGCCCGCCGAACCGCGAATTCCGCCGGATGAAGGCGATCCGGTTTGCCGACGCGGCGAAGCAGATCCTGGTGCTGCCGGCGCTGCCGCACACGATCCGGCTGGTGCTCGAGGAGACCGCGGCGCGGACGGGCGGCGCGCTCTCGGTCAGGATCGATCTGGATTCCCTGCCCAGCATGATCGAGCTGGTCTTCGAGGGCTACTGCACGGTCCTTCCCCTGTTCGCGGTGTCGAAGGAAGTCGCGGCCGGCCAGATGACCGCAGTACCGCTGATCGCTCCGCAGATCTCCTGGCAGCTTTCGATCGCATCCGTCGTTCGCGGCGTGCAGTCGCGCGCGACCAGGGCCGTCTCGGCCCTGATGCTCGAAGTGATGGAGCGCATGGTGCGCAACGGGGAGTGGCCGGGACGGTTGCTCTAGTATGGCGGCATCGTGCCGGTGATCCGGCCCTGATCCGGCCCTGATCCGGCCCGGTTGCCGGACGGTGCCGGTTGCGGGTTCCCCGATGTCCACCGCCGCCGTTTCGTGTGTATGTTCCAGACGGGCCTCTGACCGGATGGCGCAGCGGTTTGTCTTCCGAACGGCGGTGTCGCGACATTGCGACTCCCACGCCGCCGCCGATCCGGCGATGGAACAAAGGGGGATGGAAACCCAATGAAAGTCTGGCAGATCGTCGGCGACGGCGGCATCGACGCCCTGGAACGCGCCGAACGACCGTCCCCGGCGCCGGGCCCGGGGCAGGTCAGGGTCCGGGTGCGGGCGAATTCGATCAACTACCGCGACCTCAACGCGGTCCGGGCGCCCGGCCGGATGGGCCTCGCCTTTCCGCGCATCCCGAATTCCGACGGCGCCGGCGACGTGACCGCGGTCGGCGAAGGGGTTGCCGGGGTTGCGGTCGGCGACCGGGTCGCCGGCTGTTTCTTTCAGAACTGGGCCGCAGGAGGGATTTCGCCGGCCGCCATGGCGAGCGCCCAGGGCGGGCCGATCGACGGCATGCTGGCCGAAGACGTCGTGCTCAACGCCCATGGGGTCGTGCCGATCCCGGCCCATCTCGATTACGCCGAAGCGTCGACCCTGCCCTGCGCTGCGCTCACGGCGTGGAACGGGCTGGTCGTCAGCGGCGGGCTCAAGGCCGGCGAGACGGTGCTGCTGCTCGGCACCGGCGGCGTCTCGATCTTCGCCCTGCAATTCTGCACGATGATGGGCGTGCGGGCGATCGTCACGTCGAAAAGCGACGAAAAACTCGCCCGCGCCCGCAAGATGGGCGCGTGGCGGACGATCAATTATGCCGACACGCCGGACTGGGCTTCAGTTGCCAGAGACCTGACAGGCGGCGCCGGAGTCGACCATGTCGTCGAGGTCGGCGGCGGCGGCACGCTGGAGCAATCCATCGAGGCGGTGCGGATCGGCGGTCATATCGCCATGATCGGCGTGCTGACCCAGGGCGCGGTCAGCCCGATCCCGATCCTGCGCAAGTCGATCCGCCTGCACGGCATCTATGTCGGCAGCCGGGCCATGTTTCTGGACATGAACGCGGCCATCGAAGCCGGCGGCCTGAAACCGGTCATCGACCGGCGCTTCGCCTTCGCCGACGCGCCCGCCGCCTACCGCTGCATGGAAGCGGCCGGCCATTTCGGCAAGATCGTTATCGAGGTCTGAGGCCCCGTCGCGAAGGATGGCCTCCCGCCGCGGCATGCACCGCAGCGGGAGGATTGCCGACCCTATTCGTCGATCTCGCCGGTGAAGTAGTTGACGTGGGTGTCGCCCTGGTAGAACCGGAAGAAATACTCGTCGTGGATGTCCTCGCCGGCGTAGAATTCGGCCAGGCCCCGGTTCCAGTCTGCCCCGCCGAGCACGCCGACCTTTCCGGAATCCGGGTATTCGGTGATTTCCGGCATGAGGTTGGTCGACAGGCACAGATAGACCAGGTCGGCATCGCCGGTGTTGACCAGCTTGTGGGCCAGGTGCCGGCCGACCGGCAGGGCGGCGTAGTCGCCCGCCGACACCACGACGACGTCGTCGCCGATGGTCAGCGTGCCGCTCCCTTCGAGGATATACAGGGCTTCCTCGTTGCGAATGTGCGAGTGCCTGGGAAAGGCGTACTTCCCCGGCGCGACCCGGAAATGGCTGCAGCCCAGCTCGACGTTGCCGGTCGAACTGCCCAGCCCCCTGACGATGTGGTGGAACTTGTCCGCGACCGCGATTTCCTTCGGCTCGACATCGTTGACGTTGATCACATGCTTGTGGCGGGCCATGGCAGATGTTCCTTCCCTTGTGTTGCAGTCCCCATTTTTTACAAGCGGCCGGCTCCCGGCCCTTGTTCGTCGAAGATGAGATAGGCGCGCGTTTCGATGCTCTCGCGCGGCGGCGCGGCCGGATCCTGGTCCGGCAGGTTGAACGATCCGTGCGGCGTGAAGCGCGCCCGGCCGTCGTCCAGGCTGTCCCAGCCTTTCAGCAGCAGCGTTTCGTCCCGCGTCATGCCGGAGACCCAGCACCAGCGCTGGTCCGGCGCGTGGGCGATCATGTAGATTTCGCCCGTCCGGTCGGGAAATCTCTGCTCGGTGGCGATCAGGTCGGTCCGGTCGATGCTGCTTGCGTCCGCCACCGCCAGCGGCGAGCGCCGCACCGGCCCCGCGATCGGGCGCCAGACGTTGATTTCGGCGATGCGTCCGCCCGCGCCGAGGATGCGCTCCACCG
>LXNJ01002368.1_pt1 | contig 10414 bp, 8 predicted proteins | sample 809081 | NCBI WGS metagenome assembly LXNJ01 (sample SAMN04870510, study PRJNA318959) | sponge metagenome | biome: sponge; feature: marine sponge reef; material: water | host: Petrosia ficiformis | place: Greece: Milos, Mediterranean Sea | collected 2013-05-29 | depth 5-7 m
TCGCCGGTGGCGGTTATCGACCCGGCCGCGGCGGCCCGACTGGCTGTTGCCGAAGCGTTGACCAACCTCGCCGCTGCCCCCATCGACAGCCTCTCCCGCGTGGTCCTGTCGGCCAATTGGATGGCCGCCGCCGGCCACGCCGGCGAAGACCAGGCGCTGTTCGAGGCGGTTCGGACCGTCGGCGAGGAACTGTGCCCCGCACTCGGCATCGCGATTCCCGTGGGCAAGGACAGTCTGTCCATGCGCACCACCTGGGAAGAGAAGGCCGTGGTGTCGCCCGTGACGCTCATCGTCAGCGCCTTCGCCCCCGTCGCCGATGTCCGCCGAACAAAGACGCCGTCCATCGATGGGGACACCCACTGCCTGGGGTTGATCGAACCGGCGTTCAGCGGGCGTCGCCGGCTTGGGGGGAGCGCCCTGGCGCAGTGCTACGGTGCTCTCGGCGATGAACCTGCCGATGTCGACGACGCGGAAGGTCTGAAGGCGTTAGTGGAACTCGCAGGCCAACTCATCGCGGACGACCTCGTCACCGCCTACCACGACCGCTCGGACGGCGGCGTCCTGGTCACACTGCTGGAGATGGCTTTCGCCGGTCGCCGCCACGGACTCGACATCGCCGTCGGCGACGCCCCCTTGGCCGAACTGTTCGCGGAGGAGATCGGCATCGTCGTCGGGATCACACTGCGCCACGTCGACCGGATTGCCGAACTGGCCGCCGCCAGGGGTCTGGGGTTCTCGATCGTCGCGACGCGACGCGACGACCAGGAGATCGTCATCCGACGGGGTGATGAACGGCTATTCGCATCGACTCGCGCCGACCTCGAGCAGACCTGGGCGACCCCCAGCCACGCCATGCAACGCCTTCGGGACGACGCCGCGTGCGCGGACGAGGAATTCGACGCCATAACGAGTACCGACGAGTCGGGACTGACGTACGAAGCGGGCTTCGATCCCGGCGACGACATCGCCGCGCCCTACCTCGCGACCGGCATCCGGCCGCGCATCGCCATCCTTCGCGAGCAGGGCGTCAACGGCCAGCTCGAGATGGCCGCGGCGTTCCACCGGGCGGGGTTCGAGGCGGTGGACGTGCACATGTCGGACCTGTTCCGGGATCCCGATACGCTGAGTGGTTACCAGGCGCTCGCGGCCTGCGGCGGGTTCTCCTACGGCGACGTCCTCGGTGGCGGCGGCGGCTGGGCCAAGTCGATCCTGTTCGAACCGCGCGTGCGCGACGCGTTCGCAGCCTTCTTCGAGCGCGACACCCTGACGCTCGGCGTCTGCAACGGCTGCCAGATGATGGCCGAACTCAAGGAGCTAATTCCCGACGCGGACCGTTGGCCTCGATTCGTCGGCAACCGCTCCGAACGCTTCGAAGCGCGTACGGTCCTGGTCCGTGTCAACGACGTCGATTCGCCGTGGCTCGCGGGCATGGCGGGCGCGCTGTTGCCGATTCCCGTGGCCCACGGCGAGGGTAGGGCGGAATTCGACACGGGTGTGACGGCGGCCGATGTCGAGCGCGACGGGCTGCTGGCTCTCCAGTACGTCGATTCCACGGGCACACCCGCCACCCGGTACCCGGTGAATCCGAACGGCTCCGAACTCGGCCTCGCGGGCGTGACGAACACCTCCGGTCGGGTTCTCGTCACGATGCCCCACCCCGAGCGCGTGTTCGGGGCCGTGCAGAACTCCTGGATCGACCCTTCCTGGGGCGAGGACGGTCCTTGGCTGCGCCTGTTCAGAAACGCCCGCGTGGCGCTTGGTTGATGACTTTGCCGGCCATCCTCCGACACAATGCGCGAGGTCGACCGATGCGGCAGGACCGATGATCTACAAGCTTGGAGACGGCGGACCGGAGGTCGAGGGCGACTGCTTCATCGCCGAGACCGCCGTGGTCGTCGGCTCGGTCAGCTTGCAGCATGAATCTTCGGTGTGGTGGGGCGCCGTGCTGCGCGGCGACTACGACTCCATCACCGTCGGCGCGCGCAGCAACATCCAGGACAACTGCGTGGTGCACATGGACGAGGGTTTTCCCGTGACCATCGGCGAGAGGGTCACGGTCGGCCACCACGCGGTGCTGCACGGCTGCACCGTGGGCGACAACAGCCTGATCGGCATCCACGCCGTGGTTCTGAACGGCGCGGTGATCGGCAACGACTGCCTGATCGGCTCCAACGCGCTCGTCACCGAGGGCAAGGTCATCCCGGACCGCAGCCTGGTGCTCGGCTCTCCCGGCAAGGTGGTGCGCGAACTGAGCGACGAGGAGGTCGAGGAGATCACCGGATTCTCGGAACTCTACGTGAACAACCTCCGCCGCTATCGCAGCGAATTGCAGACAAGCGTGCCCCGGCGTCGGCGCGTCCGGCAGGAGGGAGGGCAGTAGTGACCACGATCGGCACCCCGCTGTCCCCCAGCGCGACCCGGGTGATGATGCTCGGCGCCGGTGAACTCGGCAAAGAGGTGGTCATCGAGTTGCAGCGCCTCGGCGTCGAGGTGATCGCGGTGGATCGCTACGCCAACGCTCCCGGCATGCAGGTCGCCCACCGCAGCCACGTGGTCAACATGCTCGACGGCGACGCCCTGCGGGAGGTCATCGAGACCGAGAAGCCGGATCTCGTGGTGCCGGAGATCGAAGCCATCGCGACGTCGACCCTGGTGGAGATGGAAGCCGAGGGCTGGCGCATCATTCCAACCGCCCGCGCGGCCCGCCTCACCATGAACCGCGAAGGCATCCGCCGCCTGGCGGCCGAGGATCTGGGGGTGGCGACCTCCGCGTACCGCTTCGCCGCGACGGAGGAGGAATACCGGGAGGCGGTGGCGGCCATCGGCACCCCGTGCGTGGTGAAGCCGGTCATGAGTTCGTCCGGCAAGGGGCAGACGACGGTGCAGGCCCCAGCCGATGCCATGGCATCGTGGCTGGCCGCGCGGGAAGGTGCCCGGGGCGGCGCCGACAAGGTCATCGTCGAGGGTTTTGTCGACTTCGACTACGAGATCACCCTGCTGACCGTGCGCCACCTCGACGGGATTACCTTCTGCGCACCGATCGGCCACCGCCAGGAAGGCGGCGACTACCAGGAGTCCTGGCAGCCGCAGCCCATGACCGACGCGGCGTTGGCCGAGTGCCGGCGGATCGCGGAACTCGTCACCGGCGAACTCGGCGGCACCGGCATCTTCGGGGTCGAGTTCTTCATCAAGGACGACGACGTGTGGTTCAGCGAAGTCAGTCCGCGTCCCCACGACACCGGGATGGTGACGCTGATCAGCCAGGACCTTTCCGAGTTCGCGCTGCACGCCCGCGCGATCCTCGGCCTGCCGGTTCCCGTCATCCGCCAGTTCGGGCCGTCGGCGTCCGCGGTGATACTCGCCCGCGGCGACTCCGACCGCGTCGCCTTCGGCAATCTGGAGAGCGCACTCGCGAGCGAAGACACCCAGCTGCGCCTGTTCGGCAAGCCCGAGGTGCACGGCGAGCGGCGTATGGGCGTGGCACTGGCGCTGGCCGAATCCATCGAGGCGGCGCGGTCCAAGGCGAAAGCCGCCGCCGCGGCGGTCGAGGTCGTGGCGGCGTAGCGCACTGGTTGGCGAACGTCGTTTCGGCTATAGTCCGCGCCGTTGACATGAACGCATCGACCCCGCATACCACGCCGTCCGCCGCCGACGCGGATTACATTCTGCTGCTCCTGCCGGCCTAGCCGGCTATACCTCATCGAAAGGGCCGAATCAGCCCACCGTCCAAACCCCGACATCCGCCGCAACGGAGCTTGCGATGACCACGCAGCAACAGACGGCAGGCCGCGCTGCTTCCGGCAGCCGCAAAGGTGCCATGCCGTATCACAAATATCAGGCTTTCGAGCCCGTGGATCTCCCCGACCGTCAATGGCCCAGTGCCATCCTGACGACCTCGCCGCGCTGGTGCAGCGTGGATCTCCGGGACGGCAACCAGGCACTCATCGACCCCATGAACGTGGACGAGAAGCTCAGGATGTACGAACTGCTTCTCGAGGTCGGGTTCGTCGAGATCGAGGTGGGCTTCCCGGCGGCGTCGCAGCCGGACTTCGACTTCATCCGCCGGATCATCGACGGCGGCATGGTGCCGCAGGGCGTGACGGTCCAGGTCCTCTGCCAGGCGCGTCCGGAACTGATCCAACGTACGGTGGAGGCGCTCGACGGCGCACCGAGCGCGATCTTCCATCTCTACAACTCCACCTCCGAGTTGCAGCGCCGGGTGGTGTTCAATATGGACCGCCAAGGCATCATCGACCTTGCGGTGGAGGGTACGGCGGTGGTCAGGGAAGGCGTTGGCCATCTCACCGACACCGACATCCACTTCGAGTACTCGCCGGAGAGCTTCACCGGTACGGAGCTGGACTTCGCGGTGGACATCTGTGCCGCGGTGGCGGACGAGTGGGGTGCCACCGCGGAGCAGCCGATCATCGTCAACCTGCCGTCCACCGTGGAAATGGCGACGCCGAACATCTACGCCGACCAGATCGAGTGGTTCGCACGTCGGTTCCCCGACCGCGAGCGCATCGTCATCAGCCTGCACACCCACAACGACCGCGGCACGGGCGTGGCCGCCACGGAACTCGCGCTGATGGCGGGGGCCGAGCGCGTGGAAGGTACCCTGTTCGGCAACGGCGAGCGCACGGGGAACTGCGACCTTGTTACAGTTGCCATGAACTTGTTTTCCCAAGGTGTTGATCCAGAATTGGATTTTCGCGACATGCCTCGTATCCGGGAGACCGTGGAGGGGATCAACAAGCTGCCCGTTCACGAACGCCACCCCTACGCCGGGGACCTCGTTTTCACGGCCTTCTCGGGTTCGCACCAGGACGCCATCAAGAAAGGCATGGCGCGGGTCGACCGTGAGCACTGGGAGGTGCCGTACCTGCCCATCGATCCGTCGGACGTCGGCTCGTCCTACAAGGAGACGGTGCGCGTCAACAGCCAATCGGGCAAGGGCGGCGTGGGATTCGTGCTCGAAGAGCATTTCGGCGTCGCGCTGCCGCGGGAGATGCTGGTCGAGTTCTCCAAGGCGGTGCAGGCCCTGACCGAGCGCCTTGATCGCGAGGTGCGCCCTGACGAGATCTTCGCGGCGCTGAAGGACGAGTACCTGGTGGAGGCCGGCCCGTACCGCCTGGTCGACTACCAGCTGTACCGCGGCGACGGGGACGAGCAGTACTGCGCCGCGAAGCTCGAAGTTCCCGACGGCGAGGTCGAGGTCTCGGGTAGAGGCTCCGGCCCCATCGAGGCGTTCGTCAACGGCATGGTGTCGACATTGAACGAACCGCTGAACATCACCGACTACCACGAGCGGGCGATGGGGATGGGCAAGGACGCGAGCGCCATCTGCATCGTCTCCATCGGCGATGCCGAGGTGGCGAGCGAGGCCAGTGCCAACTGCTACGGCATCGGCATCAGCAAGAACACCATCACGGCCTCGCTGATCGCCATTGTCTCGGCTGTGAATCGACGCTGGAAGCGCTAGTGCATCAAGTTGGCGCGTCGCGCCCCGCCGGGGTGCAGGGCTTCTCTCGCTTGGGCTCCAAAAGGGTGCGTCACGGCGCGCAAGACGCTGGCACGGCTCTTGCTCGATAGACGTTGAGGGGGGCGATTCCGCGTTGCCTCCTCGTACGTGCAACGACCGGAGGCCCTCATGGCTAACCTATCGAACCGCTGGATCGGCGCGCTGCTTGCCGCTGCGCTGACCGTATTCTCCGCCACGGCGTCCGCCAAGGACGACTACCGCATCGCTTGGAGCATCTACGTCGGTTGGATGCCCTGGGGTTACGCCCAGGACGCAGGCATCGTCGACAGGTGGGCGGAGAAGTACGGCATCACCATCGAGGTGGTGCAGTTCAACGACTACATCGAGTCCATCAACCAGTACACGGCGGGGGCCTTCGACGGCTGCACCATGACCAACATGGACGCACTGACGATTCCCGCTGCCGGGGGCGTCGACTCGACGGCGCTCATCGTCGGCGACTTCTCCAACGGCAACGACGGCATCGTCCTCAAGGGGGCCGGCAAGTCGTTGGCCGACCTTCGGGGGCAGGACGTCAACCTGGTGGAACTGTCCGTCTCCCACTACCTGCTCGCCCGGGCGCTGGCGTCGGTGGACATGACCGAACGCGACCTCACGGTGGTCAACACGTCCGACGCCGACATCGTCGCGGCGTTTTCCACGGACGACGTGACCGCGGCGGTCACCTGGAACCCGCTGCTCGCCGAGATCACGTCGCTGCCGGACGTGAGCCCGGTGTTCGACTCGTCCCAGATCCCCGGCGAGATCATCGACATGCTCGTGGTCAGCACCGAGGCCGCCGCCGATCCCCGCCTGGGCAAGGCCCTAGTCGGCGCGTGGTACGAGACCATGGCGACGATGTCCTCGGAGGGCGGCGATGGCGCCAAGACGCAGATGGCCGAAGCGTCGGGAACGGATCTTGCGGGCTATGAAGCCCAGCTGGCGGCGACCCAGATGTTCTACACCCCGCAACCCGCCGTGGAGTTCGTCCGCTCGAACGCGCTGCGTGAGACCATGGCGAACGTCACGGCGTTCTCGTTCGAGCACGGTCTGCTCGGCGAAGGCGCGCCGGATGCGGGCTACATCGGCATCGAACTGCCGGGTGGTGAGGTGCTGGGCTCGACGACGAACGTCAAGCTGCGATTCACCGACATCTACATGAGCTTGGCGGCCGACGGCGAGCTGTGAGGGTCGCTGTTGGGCAAACGGGCGCCTGACAGACAGACATGGAGACTGCGAAGCAGTCTCTAACGCGCGGTGAGGTGTACCGCGGTAAGTCCAGCCAGGAGATTGCGCAGCAATCTCCAACGCGCCCCGAGGCGAACCCCCGTCCGTCGAGTCGCGAGATTGCGGAGCAATCTCCAACGCGCTCCGAGACGCACCCCCGTCAGTCGAGCGGAGAGATTGCGCAGCAATCTCCAACGCGCCCCGAGGCGAACCCCCGTCCGTCGAGCCGCGAGATTGCGCAGCAATCTCCAACGCGCTCCGAGACGCACCCCCGTCAGTCGAGCGGAGAGATTGCGCAGCAATCTCCAACGCGCCGCAAGGCGCGCATGCGCCTGCTCAATCGCCGGCCGGGCAACGTCGGCTCGCTGGTCAGCGCGGCGATGCCGTTCGCGTTGGCGCTCGTCGTCTACGTGGCGGCATCCGGCGTTCGCCTGGCGGACAACCCGGACGACAAGCTGCTGCCGAGTCTCTCCACCATTGGCGAGGCTGTCGAACGGGTCGCCTTCGAGCCGGACCGCCGGACCGGCGACATCATCCTGTGGAGCGACACCGCCGCCAGTCTCCAGCGACTCCTGATCGGAATCGCCGTGGCCGCGCTGGTGGGGCTCGCGGTGGGCGTCCCCAACGGCCTCCTGCCGTGGTTCGGTGCGTTCTGGTCTCCCTGGGTGCGTGCGCTGTCGATGATTCCGCCGCTGGCGATCCTGCCGATCCTGTTCATCGCCTTCGGCATCGGCGAACTGGCCAAGGTGATGCTGATCGTACTCGGCACGGCCCCGTTCCTCATGCGCGACGTCGAGCAGCGGGTGCGCGAACTGCCCCGCGAGCAGCTCGTCAAGGCGCAGACGCTGGACGGCACGACCTGGCAGATCGCTCTGCGCGTGGTCTTGCCACAGGTCCTGCCAAGGCTCGTCGACGGCGTTCGCCTGTCGCTCGGCAGCGCGTGGTTGTTCCTAATCGCGGCCGAAGCCATCGCCTCGACGGACGGACTCGGCTACCGCATCTTCCTCGTCCGCCGGTATCTCGCGATGGACGTGATCCTGCCCTACGTGGCGTGGATCACGTTGCTCGCCTTCGCGCTGGATTTCGCCCTGCGCAAGCTCAACCGACGCTGTTTCCCCTGGTACGGGGCGTGACATGGCGTTCGTGGACGTGCGCAACCTGTGGAAGCGATATCCCGGCAAGACCGTTCTCGAGAACGTCCGTCTGAGAGTGGACGAGCAGGAGTTCGTGACCATCGTGGGGGCGTCCGGCTGTGGCAAGACCACGTTCCTGCGCATGCTCTTGGGGGAGGTCGAGCCCTGCCAGGGCGTCATCGAGATCGACGGCGAGCGCCTTGTGCCGGAGCCACGGGCCGATCGCGGCGTGGTGTTCCAGCGGTATTCCGTTTTCCCCCACCTGAACGTCCTGACCAACGTCCTCCTGGGTCTCGACTTCGGTGCATCGGCCTTGCTCGGCCGAACGTTCGGCCGGCGTCGCGCCCTGGACATCGAACGCGCCGAACGGATGCTGGACCGCGTGGGACTGCTGTCGTCGGCCAAGAACTACCCGGCGGAGCTGTCGGGCGGCATGCAGCAGCGCCTCGCCCTGGCGCAGACGCTCATCACCGAACCGGGCATCCTGCTGCTCGACGAGCCGTTCGGCGCCCTGGACCCGGGTATCCGCGCGGACATGCACGACCTGGTGCGCGAACTGCACCGCGAGCTGGGCCTGACGGTGTTCATGGTCACCCACGACATCGCCGAGGGCTTCAGCCTGGGTTCACGTCTTCTCGTCTTCGACAAGCCCAGGATCGATCCCCACGAGCCGGATCTCTACGGCGCGACAATCACCTTCGATCTGCCCGTGGGTCAACGCCCGGACGTGGACTCCGTGGTCAACAGCATCAACGTCAGACAGGAGGCATGACAAGCATGGGAACGATTGGGACCCCCACCGCGGATGTGCTCTACGAGGATGTGCTGCCCGGCGGCAGCCACTGGTCCTTCACCGTCAACCCCGGCGTGCAACTCAGGCTGATCGACGTCGAGGGCGTCGGCAACGCGGCGATGTTGGCCTACAACCCCGCCAACCCCTTGGAACGCCTCAACCTGCCCGACACCTTGAAGTGCCAGCACACCTTCCGCCTGACCTTGGGCCACTGCCTGTACTCCGACATGGGCCGCATCTTCTGTTCCATCGTGGCGGACGACCTTGGTTGGCACGACGCCGCCAGCGGCACCTGCAACGCCGCCATCGTCCACCGCAAGTGGGGCGCCTTGTCCTTTCAGGAGGCGCGCAACGAATACCACCGCAACGGCCGCGACTGCTTCCTGGTGGAACTCGGCAAGTACGGTCTCGGCCAGCGCGACTTCGCCGCCAACGTGAACTGGTTCTCGCGGGTGGATGCGGCGGCCGACGGCACCATGGTGTTTCGCGAAGGCCACTCCGCGCCGGGCGCCAGCGTGACGTTGCGCTTCGAGATGCCGACCCTGGTCGTGCTGCACACCTGCCCGCACCCGTTGAACCCCGCACCGGAGTATCCGCGCGGGCCCATCGCCTACCAGCTGAGCTTGGCGGACCCGGTTGGCGAGGACGACCCGTGCCGCGCCTCCCGGGAGGAGAACGGACGGGGCTTCGTGAACAACGCCCTTTACGCCTTGGGAGGGTAGCCATGTACAAGGAAAGCACGCTGTCCCTGGAGCAGGCCGACTGGACGCGCACCGTTGGCGCGGGTGACTACTGGATGGACACGATCGGGGCCGGCGACGTGTTCCGCATCACGGACCTCGAGGGCAACCAGGCGGTGGATACGCTGTTCTTCAACGCCAGGAACCCCTACGAGCGCTACAGCGCCGTGGACACGATCCGCGAACAGGGGAATCTCTACCTCACGACGGGCACCGTCCTGCTCTCCGACGACCTCTACCCGATGTTGGAGATCGTCGCCGACACCTGCGGTCGCCACGACACCCTCGGCGGTGCCTGCGCGGGCGAGAGCAACACCGTCCGCTACGCCCTCGAGAAGAAGACCATGCACTCGTGCCGCGACAGCTGGATGTTGGCGCTCAACACCCAACACCACTGGGGACTCACCAAACGCGACATCACCCACAACATCAACTTCTTCATGAACGTGCCGGTGACGCCCGACGGCGGGCTCACCTTCGAGGACGGCATCAGCGCGCCCGGCAAGTACGTGGAACTCCTCGCGAAGATGGACATCCTGGTGTTGATCTCGAACTGCCCGCAGCTCAACAACCCCTGCAACGGCTACAACCCGACCCCGATCTCGCTGTCCGCCTGGACCGGCGTCGACTGAGTCCCGCCCATGTTCGGCAAGATCCTCATCGCCAACCGCGGCGAGATCGCCGTGCGCATCGCCCGGACCCTCGACGCCATGGGCGTCGACAGCGTCGCGGTCTACGCCGAGGCGGATCGGGACTCGATGCACGTGGAGGCAGCGGGCGAGGCGCATCCCCTTGGCGCGGATGGTGTCGAGGAGACCTATCTCGATACCGCAAGGCTGCTCGAAGTGATCGCCGCCAGCGGTGCCGAGGCGGTGCATCCCGGCTACGGTTTCCTGAGCGAGAACGCCGATTTCGCCGCGTCCCTAGAGGCCAACGGTGTCGCCTTCATCGGACCCCGTGCGGAGCACATTCGCCGCTTCGGGTTGAAGCACGAGGCCCG
>LXNJ01002369.1_pt1 | contig 10411 bp, 11 predicted proteins | sample 809081 | NCBI WGS metagenome assembly LXNJ01 (sample SAMN04870510, study PRJNA318959) | sponge metagenome | biome: sponge; feature: marine sponge reef; material: water | host: Petrosia ficiformis | place: Greece: Milos, Mediterranean Sea | collected 2013-05-29 | depth 5-7 m
CTTCGGCAGCTTGTCTGGGATTGCTCGCGAGAGATCCCACCCTAGGGTTTGGCCGGTCCTCCTGCGGCTGACCCCGACGACCTCATGGCTACGTCGAAGGACCCGGAGTATCGATGCACCGACGGCGCCGGTTGCTCCAGTAATCAGCACCCGCATGTCAAGCCGCCCGCACCCGGCGTTCGATCTCGCGTAGCATTGTCTCAGAGTTCTCGCGCAGTGCCCGCGAGGCGACAGGATTCAACATGTCGGCGAGAAGCGGAATTCCAATCTCGAACTCGATCGAGAGCGACACTTCGACTGACTTGGCCCGGTCGACCACCGACCAATGGCCGTCGAAGAGGTCCAGATCTCCATCGAGTTGGTTGAACTGGATCGTGCCAGTCGACTGATCGAGCACCTCGCGTTCAGTCCACTCCAAGATTGACCCCTTCAAGATCGTGGACCATGTGCTCGTGCGCTCGTTCCCATTCGTGTGCGTAATCTGGACCGACCTGACATTCGCCATGAATTTCGGATACGCCTCAATGTCGCAGACGGCGTTCCACACCTCGGCGAACGGCGCTTTGACCGTTTTCTTGACTTCTACTGTTGGCATGAGTCCTGTTCTCGCTGTTCCTGTACGTGTTCCGGCGTGAGCGGCGGAGTTCGACCGGCCGCGAGAAAACCCAGTGACTCGTCGCAGCTGATCAATGAGGGCGGATGATGGTGGACCGCTAGGAGATCGAGTGCCAGCGGCCCTTCGGCACTAGCAGTGAAGACTCGGCCGCCTAGTAGGGGTGTCAATGCCTTGACCAGTCGGTCACGACACTCGCTCAGTTCGGCCCGCAACGAAATCGCGAGGGTAAGTCCAACTTCTTCGTCGAATTCACCCCTCGACCACTGCAGGATCAAGCGCTGAGTTCCCGCGCCCAACGACGTGAGTGCTCTGACTGCCGACCCGAACAGCGAGCGGCCTCGTCCGTCGTGAAGGCTCTTGGAGCCTGCAGTTCGTTCTAGAAGGGTGGTCATCGCACCGTGGTACGACGCAGCGAGCAGAGTCACGAACCAAACGATTCCAGCGACGACCAAGCTGTCGACGCCGTCGGCCGGCCCCGAGTGGAAGACCAAGCGGTCATCGATCTCGACTTCGTCGAAGCGAACAGTCGCTGTATCGGAGCCGATCATTCCAATGCTGTCCCACGGATGTACGACACTGATACCCGGCGACTTCGCGGGACAGAGCGCAACGATTGTGTTGCCGGACCCGGGGACGCGTGCCGAGATGCAAAACAGATCCGCAGTCGTCGCGAGGGAGCAAGGGGCTTTTGTACCCGAGAGGCGGTAGCCCTTCTCGAAGGGCACTGCCACTGACTTGGCCTCCATCATATTGGCGCTGCCACCCGGTTCGGCAAACGCCGAGGCCACGAGCGAGCCGGTCTCGGCGATCCCCTCTAGGACGAACCACGCGTGGTCCTGGTGCTTGGACCAGTATTCGGTCAGGACGCCTACGGTGAAGCTGTGCATGTTCAGCGCGATTGCGGTCCCCGGGTCGCGTCGCCCCAACTCTCGCTGAGCCGAAGCAACCTCAAGCATCGACGCCCCGAAACCGTGGAAGTCTTCGGGGATTGCCAATCTGACGAAGCCGGCGTCGACTACGGAGCCGAAGCGGGCGCTCGTCGGCAGCGACGGGTCAAAGTCCGGACAGTTCCAGGCATTCTCCCAACCTGCGTCAAGCACGTTCCGCAGATGACTCATAATGCCGCTCCTTCTGTGGTACGAATCGCTTCCACGAACTCGGGAACCAACCGCAGCGTCAGTTCCGGGATGGCAGTCGCGTCGATCCCGTCATGTCGTTGATGGCCGCAAACGTGGCTACCAAGCTGATCCAATTCACCGACTGCGACAGAGGACGAGTCGATCAGATCATCCTCGGACAGCCCACGAGAGAGGCTCATCGCTGAACGCCATGCTTGCCTGTTGCCTTCTTGGGCAACCGCAAGGATAAAGCAGAATCGGGCGCCTGAGCGGCCCCGTACGCAGTCCTTTCGCCCCGCGATCATTTGCCGTGTAACGCCGCCGGGCGCTGTGCAGTCGGTTCGTAGCGGGTCGAGTGCAACCGAGTCCCCAATCGTCGTGGCAATCCCGAACACAGGTGAGCGGGCAGTTGCGATTGCGAGTTCAGCCGGATGCCCGACAGCTTCAGGCCAGGACAGCGCAAGGTCAGAAGCTTTAGAGGCGTGGTGCTGCTCCACCAGAAGATCACGGCAACAGCACGCGACAGACTCGATTCGGTTGACGATCAATCTTGAGTCATATCTTGCGAGCGCTGCAAAGCCTGCCACCCACATACAAGCGCCGAATGCCAACCTCACCGCGTGAGGAGATACGCGTGCGAGGCCGATGTACACACGCAACAAGCCTTGAAGCTCCGATGGTGTGTAAATGGCGTTGGTCCCGATGGCGGGCGGGGCCATGGATCTCACCAATCCAAACCACAGAGAGAAGACGTCGTCATCATCGAGGTGAACGCTGACGTAGATCGCATCCAAGCCGGAGCGATCAATGAATGCGACGCGCTCGCGATCGGAGGCCGGCAAACCAATTCCTGGGGACTTGAGCGCGGCGATCATCCGCGTCACGACTTCCTGGCCACGACGAGCAAGGGCACGACCTTCCCTCGGCGGTACATGTCGACCGTCACCAAGAGCGTCCGCTCGATAATGCCGACACGTTCGGCCCCGTAAATCCGTTCGGCAGTTCCTCGCAGGAGATCAATCGCACCAAGCCTGGCCTTGAGCAAGTCGACCGCCCAATCGGCTAGAAACCGCCGCTCGTTCATCTCGAGGCCTGCGTGCCGCAGCTGAGTGTCGCGCTCTTCCCAAGTCTGGAAGTGGAAGACACCGCGGGGGTGCTGCTCGAGGAACTCGCCGCGCAAAGCTGCTGGATCGGGCGCGATACTGACCTCTTCAATGACGACGAGAAGTCCGTCTCTCTCAAGGACACGTGCGATGTCGCGAAGGACCATGTCCGGCTGTTGGAAGTGTGAGAAGGAGCCAACTGCTACGACGGCGGTCATCGACTCATCACGGAGGGGGATTTGCGACGCATCCGCGACAATGAACGACACGCCAGGCACTTCCGACGTCATTCCGATGCGTCGAGCGACACGAACGTGTTCTATGAGTAACTCGACGCCGATCGGCACCGGCCGATGGCCCAGAGCACGCAGTCGAGCAGTGATGTCGCGCAACGCACCTCCGAACCCAGATCCGACCTCGCAGAGGTAGCCGATTCCATCCAGATTCCGGCTAAGCGTCTCGGCTACGAGCTCACATCCATGGGGCCCGAAGTGACCCATTTGATCAAGACCGATTATGTCAGCATGCGACAGCCCGCCGCACAGGTCGGCGATGACGATCGACGAGGTATCCCAGTCAGACAACCACCCGAATCGCTCGTCATGGTAGGCAAGCTGCTGGTCGGTATCCTCCGTCATCCCCACCTCGTTCTTCGAGTGTGACCGAACCGGCCGATGCGTTCCAAATCTAGGTCCCTATAACGGACCCATCCGTCGAACGGATAGACAGTCATTCCGATATTTGCGTCGAACAACGGGTCACCTCGGAGGCGAATCTCACCGATTCCCTCATTGGTGCCGCCGACGACGACGATCTCGGTTCGGGTGACGAGCAGGCCGCAACCTGCCGCCACGGATTCCCTTGCCACGTCGACGTCTGGAAGCGGCTGGACCCGATATCCGTCGCCCGAAGGCGTTGCCATGATTGAAACACAATTCGACACCATGCCGTGCGGTCGTCACCGATGCGTGATACTCCACGCATCGGACCATCAGACTCCCAGGCGATGGGGCGAAGCTGTCCGCGCTGTACAGCACCAAGCCGTCAGCTCCAGCTAGCTCCGCGGCGAACCACAGAATCAGGAAGCGCCTGACCAGACCCATTCTATGTGACATAGAGAGCCACCCGCATGGTGCGTACCAGTTCCAGCCGCGGCCTACGACATCGGCCGACTCCTCGCAGATTCGCCATCGGGACGATACCGGACAGGCCGGTCGCTTTGAGAAACCCGGCGTTGCCCGCGCTGCGCCGTACGAGACTGAGTAGTCCGAGTGCTTATGAGGACGTCTCGAACCTCCTGCCGACGGTCCCCACGGATTCTTGGTTGGCAATGGAACCCCAGATTGTGACAGGAACGCGTGATGGGCTCGCACCGGCCCCTTGTGCATCGGCTGAGAAACGGGTGTGAGACCGTGGCGGCAACACTTCCGCAGTAGTGCAACCAACTTTAGGGTAAAGCCAAGCTCGAGCGCACCAGCATCTATCCATGTGCCTGTTGTCAACGTCTCGGCCACCTCGGCTGGGAAACGCATGAAGAAATGCTCGGGAGTCGTAGCCTCAAGCAGCGCTGTGATCGAGTCGTGGCACCGCTCAACGGCCAAAGTCCCACGCGTAAGGCGGCAGTCCGAGCTGGCGCCTTAGCCGTTCGACTTGGCGCATGACTCGCACAGTCGGGAAGAACCCGGTCGGGGTTCGAACCTCAGGGAATGAAATCGGAATCTCATGTATGAACGCTTCCACTGCGCCCTCAATATCGCGGAATAGCTCCGATACTCCACGTCTGTCCACCGGTGCGGTCGCCTCAAGGCGTTCGAGAAGTGCGATGTGCTCGTCCCGGCCGAAGACTGCAGCAGCCGCTGCCGTCGCCGGCCCCGGCGGGCCTGACCCGGGCAGTTGATCGAATCGGGCGGCACTGCTCATGAGCCATAAGAGCGCGTGCTCAAGGCAGACGATTGCCGTCGGGGCATCGCCCTCTGCCGACGCAGCGCGAGCGTCCTCGATGAACGCGACAACGTACATCTGCGTGTCGAATGCGGCGTCGACAACCGGCCCCGCTAGGTATCGTGCATCAAGTGCTCGCCGAGTCATTGGAGATCGGTCAGAATGGCGTCGAGTGACGGCTGATCGAGCGAAATCCCGCCGTCGGCGACGGCAGCGCCAACCATCACCCGGTCGTCAGGATGGACTATCCAATCGCCAGCGAGAACGACCTGCCGTCCACAACCGAAGTCCATCGACATTTTGCTCTCGAGAGGCAGCGGTACCAATACAGCCCTTTCCCACTCAACTTGAGGCACGCCTACCGAGGCCAGTGCAACTCCCAAGCTTTCTCGATCCGACACGTCTGCAAAGAGGCCCAGCTGGGCATCAGTAAGCCGATCACATCGTCTGGCCATCTTCCACACCCACTTGGGCCCGAAGTAGCTCTCACCGAATCCGTGGACGATTGTATCCAGCCACGCGCGGCCGGTACGCGCCCACACCCACTGGGACAGGCGAGAACCAGACTGATCGGCGGTATGAGCGAGCCATTGCCACTGGACAGCGGCCTCGAGGCAATAGCGGGTGATCGCGGGCCTCAACCCGTCCACTTGGTCCGGTGTCAATAGCGGCCGTCCGGAATCATCAATACATAGTGCGGAAGCCCACCGAGCCAGACACTTGACTTGCCGAACGGGGGGAGCAGGGCCACGTTGGACAAGACCCACGCCGTCGAAATGAATGACCTCGTGTGCAGTGAGTGTCCTAGCGTCAACGTGAGGAAAAAACTGTACGTCGACGATTCGCTCGCCGAGGAAGAGCATGAGCGGTTGTTGACCAGTCGTATCCCTCTCGACAAAAAGATTGAGATCTATATCACTCTTAGTGTTGCCGAGTCCCGCTGCCAAGGATCCGACCAAATAGACATCGGCGCCCTCGGCAAGCTCGCCGAGAAGATCGCAGACCTGGAGAGGGGTCACGTCGACAATCGCCAGTGCATCCGTCACCGACTGGCGTGGCAGTGGATCTGCTTCGGCTCTCACTGCGGCCTAAGTACGGCCTGCTGGCCTTCAAGGACCAGTTGGTGCATCAGAATCTCCATTGTTGAACGCAAGTCTTTGGGGAACGGGCCCACTCCTGTCGTTGCGTTCCAGAATGGATGGGATGGATCCTCGTCCCAGTAGCAGTTCGCCAGAAGATCCTCAATATCACGGCAGGCGATAGCTTCGACGGGGTACCAGCGCTCGTAATCGGCACCGAAGCGCTCAGCTACCTCCGAAGGTGTCAGACGGATCTTGTCGTCGTCCTCGAGTCCGAGATCTGGAATATCGAGACCGAGCGAACGTATAGTTCCACAGCCGATATTGACCGGAAGTGGGAATCCTCGGACCTCAATGCCTTCACCGCTGAGACGTAGAAAACCGCGATCGTTCGAGAGGAATCTCGCTGCGCCGTTGCTCACTTGTCGAAAGAGCTCTGTCGTTTTACCGATACCCGAGCTACCAACCAGCAGTCGCGCTCGATCGTTCTCGATCCAGCCCGAGCAGTGCACTTGCACCCAGCAAGACTTGCGTGCGTTGGATAGCAGATGGTTCTCGACGATGTCGGAGGCGAGCATGGGAGGCAGATCAGCACCGACGATAATCGCCGAGTTGCTGTCGGCAACCAGCCACGTACCTTGCGTTGCGTACACGGCGGCGGCGGCGAACTCTTTGACGATAGCGATATCGCGTGTCTGCTCTGTAGCGTCGAATCTGGTGCCGTCAAGGAAGTACTTGCACGCCGCGGAACCGCCACGATGACGGACACGATCCTCGGCAATTGTCTTCGGGGCCGCCGGCCCATCCACGAAGGACAGCGTAAGTGAGATGTCTGCGTCAGTGCCGAGCGGTCCGACGGCTCCGTTGAACGTCACGTCGAGCTCCTCGACGATTGCGTCGGCTCGGTCACCAATCATGGCGACGCCGAAGCCCCACACGGACAATCCTTTGGTCATCCTCGCTCCTTCACTTCGCGAACTTGGGTCCGAAGCACCTCGAGGTGCCGATCCGGCTGCCAGTCGAAGATCCATTCGTTCGGCCGGTGGTTACCGTTCTCTGCGAGCCCGCCAGGGACGACTAGCACTCCACCCCGCAACGGCGCACCGCCGAGCCATCCCGAGAACGGTGCATAGGCTTCGGCTCCTTGCGCCGATGTCAGCGGATACATGAACTGACGAGGTCGAAGAGCGTACTCATCCCAAAAGCCAAGAACCTCGTCAGCCTGACGCTGTTCGAAGCGGACGTCGAGCCTAACCTCAAGGTCCTCGATTGACAGCGAGCGCTCCGTCGGAGTACACTGGAGTCCAGTGATCGTCGGGTTCGCCTCAAGCGAATGCAACCGGTCGAGAAGACGATATAGCGGCTGTGCGATACCCGGCCATTTGGCTCGCGCCGGGTGTCGGGGAGTCTTCCCGGTCGTGAGCGTTACGGAGCCATCGAGCTGCCCGACCATTGCATCGTAACAGGACCCAATCTCGTCCGCCGACCCGTCGACGACGATCAGCATGTCGGGGTCAAGCTGTTCGATCCTGCGCCGGGCCTCACGCCCTCCGCTTTCCTCCATCGTGTCGACTACCAGATGGAGATCCTCTTCTTCCGCGCTAACCAGCGCGTTAAGCAACTGGAATTTCGAATCGGAAATCCCTAGGCCCACTAGCCGATCGCCGTCCCGGATCATCTTGAACGGGTCCGTACGCCATTCGGATGAAGGATTTGGAGGCTTGGTGTCGGCCTGGGCGTACAGAACGATCTTCGCGTCCGGCGCTAGCCTTTCGAATAACTCACCACCGGTCCACCGACAATTGTAGCGGCCGAGAAAGCCATTCAATGCTTGCCGCGACTCGTGATTCAGCGGACTCACCGTATCGATTCCTATTAGAGTACGAAGAGCAACAAAGTCGAAACCCACTTTAGCAAACATCCTCTGGTCGCATCAAGAAACAGATGATCGTCGGATTCGCCGTGAGGGCCATGTTGTATCGGTCATTCTTGAGCTGGTGGCAATACAGGTAGGAACCGTCGGTGAGGTCGATGTCAATGCCCGCCGGAGCGAGTAGATCTACCCCCTCAATTACTTCGGGCTGCGAGAGAACATCAACATACCAATCGCTCGGAAAGACCGAGAGCTGTTCGACGAGGTCGGTGCTTCCATCGAAGATCACCCGTGCTCTCTCATTCTTCGGGTCGACCATGACCGATTCTTCGGCAGTGCCAAGTAGACCGATCCTGTCAACAAAAACGATCGAAGAACCCACTACCCCGGGGGCGGTCACGTTCACGCGGTAGCCGTAGCGCGCGCCGATCGGCAAGAGGCCAAACTCAAGCTTCAGACGCTGGCTTGCGGGCGTGTCGCACGCACAGCTCACATACGCGCCGAGGCCCGTGTGTCGCACATAACGGAGCCGGGTGTATTCGAGGCGGCGGCCGATTCCTTGGCCTCGTGCGCGCCGATCCACTAACAAGTTTGAGAGCTTATAGAACATACCGAACTGCTCGGCGGCGCAGAAGCCGACGAGCGCCCCATCGTGGGTCCTCGCGAGAAAGCGGATCCGGTCTAATCGGTCGATATCGTCGAAATAGTGGTATCGGTAGTATGCGGCACCGAAGAGATCTAGCACCGCACGCTGATCACACAGATCCAAACTGACTCCGGCCTCGTGTGTCTCGATCGAGATTGTCACTAGAATTGACCCCGGAGCCAATCGAGAGATGGGAGGCGCCTAGTCCCGAACTGCACCGCCTCAAAACCGACAGACCGCGCGGCATCGACGTTCTTTCGACGATCGTCAACGAATAGGCACTCGCGAGAGTCAGCTTCGATTGCACTGAGGAGCAGCCGATAGGCTTCGGTGTCGGGTTTTCGAACGCCGATATCGCCAGAGATGCACCAAGGATCGATGAATTCGGCTAGTCCGAAGTGGTCACGCTGAAGAACGGCCCATTCACTCACATCGTTCGAAAGGCAAGCGACGCGTACTCCACGGGATCTCGCGACTTCAAGCACTTCCTTGAGGCCGGGCGAAAGCGTATGACGTGTGATGTACTCGGCGTCGTTGCCGTCAACGCCACACTGCTGCCAGAATTCTGAGCTGGTAGTCTGACCAAGGCTGGCTCCGCGATAGAGGTCCTCGATTTCGGCTTCCGCGAGCCGACATCCGTTGTCGCGAAGGTACGGAATGAGAAGCTCGGCGACATCGTCGGCAGCGCTGTATATGACCCCCATCGCGTCAAGTACAAGCCAGCGGATGGTGGTCATGCGTAGCGATCTTGTTCGAAGAACATGCCGTATTTCATGTCGAGATCTGCGAGTTCGGCCGCGATCGATGGACTGTAGAAAGACACGGAGAGTTCATCGCCGAAGAAGTATCCGAGTTCGGTCGGCACAATCGCGTCATCGCTGACCTCTATCAAACCTAGCTGACAGGCAGCGTTGATCTCGTCAGCGAAGAACTCGCGGGGATCGACACCGAACTTACTGAAAAACGCTGGTCGATCAATCCCTTGTGATGTGTGGACACCAAGGACCATCGATTTCCGCATCAGGTCATCGCGGCTCAGGATTTGACCTATCCAGACCGGGTGCTCCCGACGACGCGTGCGCTCGGCCCATTCATCGAGTGATTTCGTATTCCAGTAAAAGCTCGCATTCATGAAACCATACGAGCCACAGCCTGCACTCAGCAGTTGCGTACTTAATACGCCGCGCTTGCGTTCGGTCTGATGCTGGATCTTGTCACTGGCCGCTGCGTACTTATGACTCTGTACCCGCACGAAACCGGCTCGCTTCGCCTGGACGGAATGAGCGATTTGCATCCGTAGTCCATCCTCATAAGTAGGGTAGTGTACCGACGACAGCCGTGTAATACGCTTCATCGGATGCTGACGAAGCCGGTACACCGAGATCGACTCGATCCCGAGACTTACGACCTCATCCATGGTCGCTATCCAAGAATTGAGGGACTGACCTGGAAGCGCATAGATGAGGTCGACGTTAGTGTTGTCAAAGCCGGCCTCGTGGACGCGGTCCAAGGATTGGCGCGTCTCATCGGCACCATGACGACGGCCCATGATGCGAAGCACGTCGTCATCGAGTGACTCAACACCGACGTTTATGCGATTAACTCCGGAGTCCAGCAGGATCTTCAGTTTGTCCGGGTCATGGGCGATGGTCTCAGGTGCACATTCGAAGGTCACTTCAACCGATGTATCGGCCAAAAGCGGTCGAATGAATGCCATAATGCGCTCGATCTGGCGGGGCTCGAGAATTGACGGAGTTCCGCCTCCGAAGTGCACAGTATTGAATTGCGCCAATGGGTTGTAGCGCTCAAGTTTGTCGGCGATCTCCCAGATCAACAGCTCGATGTACTCGTCTTTGTCAACCGGTGCGCTGGCGTTGTCGACTACCTTCGCGAAGTAGCAGTAGGAACAGATTCCACTACAATATGGGATGTGCAAGTAGAGGTTGAGCTGATCTTGGGATGGTTCGGATTCTGAACCCTCGAAGATCTCGTTGGGACGCATGGGTTTCAAGGTACGTACCGGCGGATAGGAATA
>LXNJ01002370.1_pt1 | contig 10409 bp, 10 predicted proteins | sample 809081 | NCBI WGS metagenome assembly LXNJ01 (sample SAMN04870510, study PRJNA318959) | sponge metagenome | biome: sponge; feature: marine sponge reef; material: water | host: Petrosia ficiformis | place: Greece: Milos, Mediterranean Sea | collected 2013-05-29 | depth 5-7 m
CCGGTTTACCCCGGCGCCGGCGGTCCACTCCGGGGCGAGGCCGTTTACGCCACCGAGGTACACGGACCAGGAGGACTGGGGGATTCCGCGTTGCCGCTGCCAGGCCGTTCGTCTTCGGGTGACGCGGTCTCGTTTTTGATCGAAACCCTCTCGGCCCGGCCGGGGGAGGTGACGTTGATCGCCGTCGGGCCGCTGACCAACCTGGCCCTGGCGGAAGCGCGGGCGCCCGGGGTTTTGAAGAAAGCCCGGGAGGTGTGTGTGATGGGCGGCGCCGTTGACGAGCCCGGCAACATAACGCCCGTGGCGGAGTTCAATTTCTTCGCGGACCCCGACGCCGCGAGGCAGGTCGTGCGATCCGGCGCAAGTATTACGCTGGCGCCGCTGGACGTGACCCATCGGGTGGCACTGGAGGCATCGCACCTTGCGGAGATGCCTGCAACGCCCACCGGTCGATTTGTGAAGGGTGCGGTGCGTCCTGCCCTGGAACTTGCCATGCGGGTTCGGGCGGGACGCCGGTTTTTTCTGCACGATCCGTTGGCGGTGGGGCTGGCGATCTGCCCCTCCCTCTTCCGAATCGAGACGGTATTCGCAGACGTGGAAACCGGGGGTGATCTCACCGCGGGACAGGTGGTGGCGGACCGGCGGTTGTTCACGACGGACGGAAACCGCAAGGGATTGCCGATAAGATGCGCACTGGACGTGGACGCCGGTCGTTTTCTGGCGTTATTTTTTCCCCGGATTTTTTCGGAAGCCGTTTCGCGGGAGGATTCCTGGCGTTGAAAGCGATCATCATCGGTGCGGGGCGAGGCATTCGATTGATGCCGCACACGAAAAACGCGCCCAAATGTCTTGCTGAAGTGAAGGGCAGGCGCATCCTGGATTGGGGTCTCCACGCATTGCGTTCGGCCGGCCTGCACGATATCGTGTTCGTCGGCGGCTACCGCATCGAGCAGGTGCAGACCGAGTATCCCGGCCTTACGTATTGTCACAACGCGGACTGGCCGAATAACAATATCCTGATGTCGCTGATGCACGCGGAATTCCATATGGACGATGGCTTCGTCTGCGCCTATTCGGATATTCTCTACAGACCCGAGATTGTCGCGAGTCTGATGGGCAGTATGCACGAGATCACGCTGGTTTGCGACACCGCCTGGCGTAAGCGATATCGGAAACGGACGGAACATCCCGAGACCGATGCGGAGAAGATTGCCAGTGTGGGCAACCGGGTGGTCACGATCGGAAGGAACGTACCCGGCGAAATCGCCCACGGCGAATACACGGGCATCGCCCGTTTCGGACGAGACGGGACCGTACAGTTACGGGAAGCCTATCACCGGGCCAGGTCGTTGTACAACGGCAGACCGTTTCAATCGGCCGTCACCTTTCAGAGAGCGTATCTGATCGACCTGTACCAGGAGATGCTCGACGCGGCGGTCCCGATCCATCTGATGGAGACGGACGGCGGGTACATGGAGATCGATACGAATCAGGATTTCCGAATTGCGCGGGAGGAATGGTAGTTTGAAAAGCAACCGGGTTCTATTCCCTGCAGGCGTAGTCGGGAGCATGCCGCGGTCGCAGTTTGTGCGGGACCTGCTGGATCCCGGTAAGGCGCCCGAAGACCCCGACGAGTTTTCCGTTCGGATGGATGCCGCCGTGGACTACGTTCTGGCGTTGCAGGAAGCAGCCGGGCTGGACATCGTCTCGGACGGTGAGTACCGCCGTCGGTCCTATATCGGCATTATAGCTGATGTCGCGGACGGGTTCGTGCGCGAACGGAAGGAAGGACTATGGTGGCACACGGTGGTGGAACCCGTGGAAGCGAAACGGACGGGGCTTGCCGCGGCCGAGGCGAAATACCTGAAGGCGCGGACCGGTAAAGCGATCAAGGTGTGCCTGCCTTCTCCATACCTGCTGGGCCAGCGGATGTGGCATCCGCAACGTTCGTCTGACGCGTATCCCACGCGCGAGGCGTTTATGCGCGCGCTGGTGCCGATTCTGCGGGGAGAACTGCTGCTGCTGCGCGACGCGGGCACCGACGTGGTCCAGTTCGACGATCCGCATCTCTGTCTGTTCGTGGATCCCGGTGTGCGCGGGAGTTACGAGAAACCGGACCAGGAGGTGGACCTCTGCGTGGATCTCCTGAACCAGATTGTGGACGGTGTTGACGGATTGGCCGTGGCCGTGCATCTGTGCCGGAGAAACAAGGGCCGGGCCGGCTGGGTCGGTCAGGGTGGATACGGACCGATTCTGCCCGCCCTGATGCGGTTGAACGTGGATCAGTACGTGATGGAATTTACCGTCCCCGCCGCTGGTGATATGGACGTACTGGAGCAGATCCCGAAAGACCGGCAGGTGGGACTGGGTTGCGTGGATTGCAGGTCGCCAGACATCGATCCGGTTGCCGGGATTGTGCATCGGGTGGAAAAGGCTCTGGAATTCCTGCGCCCTGAACAGATCGTTCTGAATCCCGACTGCGGTTTTGCGCCGGGCAACGCGGCGGAGATCCCCGTTGAAGAGGCTTTCGCCAAATTGCGTAATGAGGCAAGCGCCGCGCGACAGCTGAGGGAAAGATACGGTTAGCAGTCCGTTGAAAAAGGCGCTCTGCAGGCGAGGCATTGTGGCCGTAGACAAGGCGCGCGACCGCGTCGAATCGGGGGATTCGGGGAGGGAGCGCAACGCAGTAATACGGCCCGAATCACGGTTTCCATGTCGCTTCAGGGATTCTTTCGGAGATGGAGGTAGGATTCGTATCGCTCGCGGGAAACTTCGTCGCTTTCCACTGCATCCTTGACGATGCATCCCGGCTCGCCGACGTGGGTGCAGTTTCTAAAACGGCAATGTCCGGGCAGATTCCGGAATTCGGGAAAAAGCCCGGGGATTTCTTCAGAATCGACATCCCACAGGTGAAATTCCCTCATGCCCGGCAAATCGCCGACCAGGCCGCCCGCTTCGAGTTCCACGAGTTCCGTGTGGGTGGTCGTATGACGGCCTTCCCCGGTGGTTTCACTGACTTCCCTCGTCCTCAACTCGAGGCCAGGCTGCAGCCAGTTGAGCAGGCTGGATTTGCCCACCCCCGACGGCCCCATGAAGAGCGAAATCCGATCCCTCAGGAGGCTCAGGAACATTTCCTTGCCTCTGTCGGAAATGATGCTCGTGAACACAACCGTATAACCGATTTGTTCGTAGATCGATGCCAACGTCTCGAACGCGGCCGGACAGGGCAGGTCCAGTTTGTTGAAACAGATGGCGGCCGGGACCTCGCACCATTCCGCAACGGCCAGCATACGGTCGAGCATGCGCCAGTCCGGCGGCGGTTCTGCCACTGAAAAAACCGGAATGAGCCGGTCTATGTTGGCGGCCAGGATCTGTTCTTTCCGTGAAGTGCCGGATGCCCTTCTGGATATTTTGTTTCGCCTCGGCAGAATTTCACGGATCAGACCTGTATTCCCTTCCCCTGTATCGATGCGTACCCGATCTCCTATGGCAACGGGATCCACGACGCGCGTGCGGCGAACGGCCTGTACCCGCTTTCTCCGAGAACCAGGTGCCGCTTCGGGGTATTGAAGCTGTTTTCTCAATTTGCTGGAGACAGCACAGTCCACCACACGGTTTCCGGCGGCGACGTAGTAATGCCTGCGGTGTTCCCGAATGACAATGCCTTCGACGTGCTCCATAGCGGGTCCGGACAGTTGAAGGTGTCCCGATTCGCATTTTGCGCCGGGATACTTCGACTTTTCAAAAAAAGAAGGTTTATGATTGACGTCAGTCGTCGAACAATGGTTCGCGGGCGCGGAAAATACAGAGCTGAAAATTGCTTGTCAAGGAAAACGGCTTCATAACGCATATTCCGGATCGCGCCCGTCAGGGGTCCGGCGAATCGGGTTGACTTTCGACGGCCATTTGTATATTCTTCGAAGACGGGGTCCAAGAAGCTGTTCCAGAATTCCCGGCGGTCTTCGAGCGGCTGCAAGAGCGCCGGTCGGCGTTGGTCAAACCCACACGTCTTAAGAGGTCGAGGCTGCGCTCGCTCGCCTCTCATTGGCGGATTTTCCCGTCGGCGCTGCGCCCCTCTCATCCGCCACTTTTTCGCTCGCGCTCGGTACACTCACCGGTAATTCTAAAACAGCTTCTAACGAAAACCCCACGTTGATCGTGTCGTTCATGCGGGAGTCTTCCATGGAGAAGGATCTGTCACCGATTTTCAAGCGCTGGATCTTCGATCCTCAGAAGACCTGTGCCAGAAAGATCGTGGGAATCGACGGACGGGAAAAGCTTCAGGTCCGCTTCGAACTGGGCCTCCTGCAGATGGAAATGACCGGTCGCCCCGACGGCAAGTCACCCAAAGGATATGAGTCGGCCCTCGATGCGTACCTCGATCGGCTGGAAGCACACCGCCGGCAACACGGTTCAGACGAAGAATACCGGCTGGATGAACAGGCATGCAACGTGTTGTGGACGGAGGGCGTACTATTCTATCAGCGGTACGTCTGTCTGATGCACCTGGGCGATTACGAAGGGGTTCTGAGAGACACCGCGCATAATCTGGCGTTGCTGGATCTGGTGAGGACCTTTGCCGGCGATGAAGAGATCAAGTGTGAATTCGAGCGTTCAAGAACATGCGTACTCATGGTGCATACCAGGTCCAAGGGCGAAATATGTCTGCAGAATGGAGATTCCGAGGGGGCGCTGGAGGTGGTGCGGGAGGGGATCGAGGAAATTCGGAGCTTCCTGATCGAGTCAGGGGAACCGGACTCGCTCGAATCCAGCGATGAGCTTCGCACACTGGAAGACTGGGAGGAAGAGATACTGCGGAAATATCCCGCCCCAGTAAAGGAAGACCTTCTGGCACAGATTCAGACGGCGGTCGCCCATGAGCGTTACGAACAGGCTGCGCTCTTGAGAAACCGTCTTCGCGGATTGAACTGAATTCGCTTTCCACGGTCGAACAGATGTTCACGCGTTGCTCCGGCGCCGGGTGGACAACAAAACCGCATATTCCGAATCTGAACAGCAGTGCGTTTTCAGATCCGGTTTTTTTGTTTGTGGACAGGGTGAGGCCCGCCCTTTCATAGCCCGGGGGTCGACCGACTCGGAGGGAGCAGTGGATGAACCCTGAGTTCATGATCGCGCGCAGACATTTCCGGTCTTTGCGCGCCAGGAGGCGAATCTCATTTACGATTTGTATCGCGGCCGTCGGCGTGGCGTTGGGTGTGTCGTCGCTGGTGGTCGTGATGTCCGTCATGAACGGTTACACCAATATGATTCGCGAGCGTCTGCTGGGCGTGAATGCGCACGTGACCGTGCGCAGGTCCTATCGCAAGCCCATTGCGGACTATGGGCCCGTGCTCCGCACGCTGGAAGACCAACCTGAAGTGCTTGCGGCGTCTCCATTTATACACGCAGAGGGTTTTGTTTTCAGGAAAACGGCCGCTGCGGGCGTGGTAAAGTCGGGTGTTCTGGTGCGAGGTGTGGACCCGTCGGCCTTTGTCCGAACCAGTGACGTTGGCACATACGTCCGGGACGGAGCAATAGATCTCGGTCCACGTGAGGAAACGGGTTCGCGGGCGGTCCATGGCATACTGTTAGGCCAGGTCCTGGCGCAAAGACTGGATGCGGGCCCGGGGGACGACCTGTACCTGGGCCTGGTGCCTAAGGATGTTTTCGGCGGCCGCGGACGCCGCTGGCAGCGTTACCGGGTGACCGGGGTCTTCAACACGGGTTATTTCGAGTTTGATTCCCGGCTCGTTTATATCTCGCTCGCCGCTGCGAGGCGGGACCTGGGCTGGCAGGACGCCGTAACCGGTATTCGACTGCGATTGCAGGATCCGATGGCAGCCGACCGGCTGGGTGCGACGTTCAGACAGCTCCTGCGTGAGACGGACCCCGGTCTTTTTGCCTCTTCATGGACGCGAAACTTCGGGAATTTCTACGTTTTGATCCAGTTGCAGAAGTGGACGTTTTTCCTGATTCTGAGTCTGATCGTGGTTGTGGCGGGGTTCAACATCATCAGTATTCTGACGATGAACGTCACGGACCGTCGACGGGAAATCGGAATCCTGAAGGCAATTGGAATGACCCCGCGGCGAATAGGGCGGATTTTTACCCTCGAGGGCGTGGTTGTGGGCGTGTCGGGAATCGCGTTGGGGAATCTGCTCGGGTTCGCGCTATGCTGGATTCAGGAGCGGTTCGAAGTGATTCGGGTTCCGGGAGAGGTCTATTACGTCAGTTCATTGCCGGTGGAGATGCGCCCCGGGGATTTTGGACTTGTATCCCTGTGCGCCGTTCTGATCTGTTACCTTTTCAGCCTTTTTCCGTCCCGGGATGCGGCGGCCCTGGATCCGGTGGATGCAATCCGCTATGAGTGATCGACGGCGCGGCGGCTTTTGGGTACCGGGCACGCCGGGGCAGTCGCGTGGTCGCTGACGGTGTCTTCCAATCCGGACGGGGGATCGGCGATGTATGAGTTTTTGATTGCACGACGGTATCTTCGCTCGATGCGGCGCCGGAAGCGGGTCTCGTTTACGGTGATGGTGGCGGCTGCGGGGGTGGGTCTGGGCGTGGCGGCGCTGGTGATCGTGTTGTCCGTGTCGAACGGCTTCTCAACGCTGGTATGGGACCGGTTGCTGGGCGTGAACGCGCATGCGACGGTGAGGAAGGAGGCGGGGCAGCGGATCGAGGACCCTGAGGAACTCCTGAACGTGCTGTACGCCCATCCTCAGGTTACTGCCGTTTCTCCGTTTGTGGCTTCGGAAGGCGCACTGTTGCACCGGTCCTTCGACGACGAGGTATATAGCGCGGGTGTGATGGTGCGGGGGGTAACGCCGGACGGATTGGAGGCGGTAAGCGATTTGTCGGACTATATCTGGGGAGGCGCGCTGGATCTGGGTCCCCGGGAGTCGGAAGGCCGGGGGCGGGTATACGGGATCGTGATCGGGCGCTATCTCGCCGATCAGTTGGGCGTACGGGTGGGATCGCAAGTGCATCTCTGGATTCTGCCGCAAGAGATTTTCGCCGCGCAGACGCGGTTCCGACGGTACGTGGTCACCGGCATCTTCAGCTCGGGCAACCCGGATTTCGATAGCGGCCTGGCCTTTGTTTCGCTTGCGGCGGCCCGAAGGGATCTCGGCTGGGAGCGCCACGTTACAGGCGTCCGCCTCCGGTTCGACGATGCGTTCCGGGCGCAGGAAACCAGCGCGGTTGTTGAGGAGTCGGCCAGGCGGCTGGATCCGGCGCTTGCCGTGCATCCGTGGATGCGGGACCACGGCAATCTGTATTTTTCGATTCACCTGGAGAAGTGGGCGAGTTTTCTGGGTATCGGGCTGATCGTTGTCGTAGCCGGCTTCAACATCGTCAGCGTAATGACGATGAACGTAGCGGAAAGGCGACGGGAGATTGGTATTCTGAAGGCCCTTGGGGTGCCGCCGCACCGGATTGGACGGATATTTACCTGGCAGGGACTGGCTGTGGGTCTGTCCGGCGTGTTGCTTGGCAATCTGCTGGGGCTTTCCCTGTGCTGGGCGCAGCAGAGGTACGAATTTTTGAAGATTCCTGGAGACGTCCTGATCACCCAGGCGTTGCCCGTGGAGATGCAGGCGTCTGATTTTCTGGCGATCTCGGCTTCCGCCACGTTGATCTGTTATCTGTTCACGCTGTTCCCTGCCAGAGACGCCGCTGCGCTGGACCCCGTTGAGGCAATCAGGATGTAGCGCGCCCAGCCTTCTGCGACCGGCCCTGCCGACGGCTCCCGGGATGGGGCGGAAGGATAAAATGGACCCCGATCCTTTCAAATCGTATCCGCCGGGCGACCCCAGGCGTCCACCCTCGAGGGTGTTCCTGGTGCTGCTGGCCGTTGCCGTTGCGATTGTCGTCACGTTGTTCGCCGCCCTCATTGTCTATCTGCGCGAGGTCTGGACTGCCCAGCCGCTGGGTTAGCGCGGCCCATCGAGGTTGAACGCGAAAAGGCCCGGACAACCGTCCGGGCCTTTCACTTACCCATGCGGAAACGCCGTTCAGTACGTGGCCCGTCCGCCGCTGACATCGTAACACTGACCCGTTGTAAAGGTGGCCTCGTCGGACGCCAGGAAGTGTACCAATGCGGCAACCTCGTCGGGTTTGCCCAGCCGACCCATCGGTATTTTGGACGTTAGAAAGGCGGCTCGATCCGGATCCAGGCTCAGGGTCATTTCGGTTTCGATGAGTGCCGGCGCGACGCAGTTGACACGAATATTGTCGTCCAGCACCTCCCTTGCCAGCGCCTTTGTAAAACAGATGACTCCGGCTTTGGAGACCGAGTAGGCCGCCATATTGGCGTTTCCCTCTTTGCCGGAGATTGAGGCGATGGAGACGATCGCACCCTTTTTGCGTTCCGCCATGTGTCCAATGACCGCGCGCGAACAGAGGAAGACGCCCTTGACGTTGGTGTTCATCACGCGGTCCCAGTCCGCTTCGCTCAAATCCCGCACCGGCGCCTCCGGACCGACAACACCGGCATTGTTGACCAGGACGTCGATCTGACCGAGGCGGTCCAGAACGGTTTTCACCAGGCGGGTCACATCCTCGCTGCTTGAGACATCCGCCTTCAGAGCGAGGCTGATGGAGGAAGTCGGGGCGGCCGGTGGGTCGAGGTCTGCAATGGCCACGGTTGCGCCTGCGGTCGCCAGGCGTTCCGCGATCGCGGATCCGATGCCCCTGGCGGCGCCGGTGACGATGGCAACGCGGCCGGTCAGGTCCATAAACGTCTGTGGCATGATCGCTTCTCTCAAAGGAGTTCAATACCGTCCATGTATTCGATGAGTTTCCGGTTCGCCCTGGAGAAGGCATAATCCTCGAGACTGTCGGGCGCGACCCATCTCACGTCGGAACAATTGACCGCGCGTGCCTCGCCGCCCCCGTAGTCGCATTGAAAGGCGTGCATGGTCACGCTGAAGTGGGTAAACGCGTGTCTGACGGTCCTGAACCGGTTCCGAACGGCCGCGTCGACGCCGGTCGCCTCACGTACGGCGCGAATACACGTTTCGCTAAGGGACTCTTCCTTCATCTGACGGGCTGAAGGAAATTCCCAGAGCCCGCCGAGAAGCCCGTTTTCCGGCCGCCGCGCAATCAGCACGCTGTTGTTGCGGGATACAATTCCAACCCCCAGGATGTAATGCGGACGCGGTTTCTTTGGCGCTCTGACCGGGAGCGAATCCGCGTTGCCGGCGCGAAATGCGGCGCAATGATCGTTTACGGGACAGGAACCGCAGCGGGGCGCTCGCGGGCGGCAGACCGTTGCGCCAAGTTCCATTATCGCCTGGTTGTGCTCACCGGCGTCGCCGCGGTGCAGCAGGTTGTCCGCGAGATTCTGGAGCATCGCCCTGATGCGGGTTTGCCCGGTGTCGTCCCGGATTCCGAAGAGGCGGCACAGTACACGGATGACGTTGCCGTCGAGTACGGCGTAATCCCGGTCGTAGGCAATGCTCAGGACCGCGGCCGTGGTGTAGGGGCCAAAGCCGGGCAGAGAGGCGAGTTCGTCATAGGCATCCGGCACGGCGCCGTCATATCTGTCAACGATGAACCGGGCCGTTTTGTGCAGATTTCGTGCGCGGGTATAGTACCCAAGGCCCTCCCAGGCCTTGAGAACACGGTCCCGCGGCGTTCCGGCGAGAGCCTGAACGGTTGGAAATTCTCTCAGGAAACGCCTGTAATAGGGAATAACGGTCTCGACCTGTGTCTGCTGAAGCATGAACTCGGAGAGCATGACGCGGTATGGATCGGTCGTATCGCGCCACGGAAGATCCCTCTTTTCCTGTCGATACCAGGCAAGCAGGTCCTGTTTTATCGCCGCACGTCTGGATGGGTTGATTTCCATGTCTACAGGGGCAAACGTCATGTCGCCGCGCCCGGACGGTCTTCGTTGCGGCGACGTTTCTCTTCGGCAATATCACTGGCGTGCCCGGTAACGACGTCCGTCGGACTGCTTCTGATCAGCTGCTGCAGCGCCAGCAGGAACAACAGAATATCTTCGCCATAACCCAGGTGGGGAAACAATGCTTCCGGTAACAGGTCCACCGGAGAGATTCCGTAGAGAATGATGAGGCAGACAAGCAGTTTGCTGTACCACGGAACGCGCGGATCTTTCATCAGGCGCCAGGAGAGTCTGACGTATTGGGGAAGACGAAAGAGAATGGAGAAAATGCCGCGCATGGCAGTAGCGATCGGGGTCAGATGGACTCACTATCCGTCGTCAGAGCCTGGATGTCGACGGCGCATGGTGTTCTGTCCCAAAAATAAGTTGCCCGAATTCGGCCGCAGAGTCGCCCGGCTCGCAAGGCACCTCCGACCCGGCACGGTCGGCGAGCGATGGCAACGCAGCGAGACGGGATGAATCTGCGGAAAAATAGTAAGATATTATTGGGACAGAACAC
>LXNJ01002371.1_pt1 | contig 10406 bp, 8 predicted proteins | sample 809081 | NCBI WGS metagenome assembly LXNJ01 (sample SAMN04870510, study PRJNA318959) | sponge metagenome | biome: sponge; feature: marine sponge reef; material: water | host: Petrosia ficiformis | place: Greece: Milos, Mediterranean Sea | collected 2013-05-29 | depth 5-7 m
CCTCTCCCTGATGTGTCCCGGACCTGCCGGGGCGGAAGAGGCCGGTGAGCTGGCGGAGTTGAAACAGCGCATCCGCCAGGGTCAGGCGGCGCTCGAAAGAGTACGGCGCGGGGAGTCCTCGGTCCTGGAGGTGCTGGACGAGATCGACGTGGCGCTGGATCGCAGGACCAGGCGGCTCGAGACCCTGAATTCGCGTCTGCGGCAGCGCCACCGGGATGTGGAAGAGGCGGAGGGAGCGGCCGGCAAGGCCGCGGCGGTCCTCGACGAGGGGCAGCGGGCCCTCGCCGGACGAGTGCGGGCGCTCTACCGGTGGCAACGGGCGGGGACGCCGTTCGTGCTTCTCAACGGCGAGTTCTCGGTTGCCGAGTTGATGCGACGTAAACGGCACCTGGAGAACGTGCTGGCCCGGGACCACGCGCTCATCCGGCGACTTTCGCGCAATTTCCGCCGAAGCCTGGACCTCCGAGTGGCGCTCGAGGCCAAGCGGCGGGAGCTTGCGGAGGAGCGTGACGCCGTCGCGGCCCTGCGCGGCGAGCTCGAGGAGGAGCGGGCGCGCAAGCAGCAGACCCTCGACGGCCTGCGGCGCGAGCGCGAGTTCCAGGCCCGGGCGTTGAAGGAGCTGGAGCAGGCCGCCCGCCGCCTCCAGGGGATCATCGACGGATCCGAGAAGAACCGCGGGCCGGCCTTGAAACCGGCGCCGGGCCTGCCGGTCGCCGGCCGGGGGCTGGAACTTCCGGTGACGGGCAGGATCGTGAGCGGCTTCGGCATCCACAAGCACCCGGATCTGAACGTCGACGTACACCGTCCGGGGATCGACATCTCGGCGCCCGCGGGGGCCGAGATCCGGGCGGTGGAACGCGGCAGAGTGCTCTTTGCCGATCGGCTCCCGGGTTACGGGCAGATGCTCATCATCGATCACGGCAAGCGCCACTACACGGTGTACGGGCACCTGTCGAAGCTCGACAAGGCGGTCGGGGACCGGGTGGAGCGGGGCGAGCGGATCGCCTGGGTGGGGGATAGCTCGGCGTCCGGCCAGTCCCGGCTCTACTTCGAGGTCAGGAAGAACGGCAAGCCGGTGGACCCCGTTCCCTGGTTCCGCCGGTCCTAGGACCTCCCGGGCGCGTTTGCGCCGCCGGCGGTTTGCGGAGCGCGTTCCAGGGCACTAGAATCAATCAGCCGGAGGAAACCATACGATGAAGCTGTGGAATGGAAAACACCGGGTGCTGGGCTGGTTCCTTGCCCTGGGGTGGGTGCTGTTCGTCGCCGGGCTGCTGGTGCCGCGGGTTTCCGCGGTGGGGTCCGCCGGCTACCAGAGCCTGGAGACCTTCGCCAATATCCTCGCCATCGTCCAGAGGAACTATGTCAAGGAAGTGGAAACGGAGAAGCTCGTCACCGGCGCCATCAAGGGCATGCTGGCCTCGCTGGATCCCCACAGCAGCTACTTGACCGAGGCCGCGTACCAGGAGCTCCAGACCGAGACCGAGGGTCGTTTCGGCGGCCTGGGACTCGAGATCACCATGCGTAACGGCGTGCTGACCGTGGTGTCGCCCATCGAGGGCACCCCGGCCTCCCGGGCCGGCGTGCAGCCGGGCGACCAGATCGTCGGCATCGACGATCACTCCACCGAAGAGATGACCCTCACCGACGCCGTCAAACGGCTCCGGGGTGTCCGGGGCTCCAGCGTGACGATCCTGGTGCGGCGAAAGGACCAGGACAAGCTCCTGACCTTCACCATCGTCCGCGACGTCATCGAGATCAGCAGCGTGCGCGCCTACGTCCTGGAGCCCGGGTTCCTTTACGTGCGTATCGCGCAGTTCCAGGACCGCACCAGCGAGAACCTCGTCGCCGCCGTAATCAAGAACCAGCCTGCCGCCGGGTCTTTCAAGGGTCTCGTGCTCGACCTGCGCAACAACCCGGGAGGCCTGCTGAGCCAGGCCGTGCGCGTCTCGGACCTCTTTCTGGACTCCGGCCTGATCGTGTACACCGACGGCCGTCTGGACCAGCAGAAGCAGAAGTTCTCCGCCAGCCGCCCCAACTCCAGGACCGATTTCCCGATGGTGGTGCTGGTGAACGGCGGGAGCGCCAGCGCCTCCGAGATCGTGGCGGGGGCGCTCCAGGACCACAAACGGGCGCTGGTATTGGGCACGAAGACCTTCGGCAAGGGGTCCGTGCAGACGATCCTTCCGCTGGACGACCGTTCGGCGCTTCGGCTGACCACGGCGGAGTATTTCACGCCCAATGGCCGGTCGATACACGAGACCGGCATTCAGCCGGACATCGTCATGGAACGAAGCACGCCGGCTCCGCAGGCCGCGAACGCGGAGGGGACCCAGGGGAAGAGCCCCGGGGAAAGCCCGGCGACGGTGGCCCCGGGCGGCAAGACCGAGCCGCCGGACAGCGTCGTGCAGAGGGTCAAGAACGATCCCCAGGTGGCGCGGGCGCTGGAGCTGCTCAAGGGTTGGGAGATGTTCCGCGGGCTTGCGGGTTCGGGCAAGGCCACCTGAGGCGGACCCGTCGATGTCCCGCCCCTTCGTTCGCGATCCCGACGCCGGCCCGTCCTCGGTGCTTACGGTCAGTGAGCTGAACGAGATCATCCGGGATCGGCTGGAGACGGGACTCGGTGCGCTGTGGGTGGCGGGCGAGCTCTCCAACGTGCGTTTCCCTCCCTCCGGACACGTCTACTTCACCCTCAAGGACGCTCAGTCGCAGATGTCCGCGGTGCTGTTCCGCCGGCACGCCGAGAGCCTGAGGTTCCGGCTGGAAGACGGCATGGAGGTGGTCTGCTCCGGGCGCGTGGGGCTGTACACGGTGCGGGGGGCGCTCCAGTTCTACGCCGTGGAGATGGAAGCCCGCGGCAAGGGCGCGTTGACGGTCGCGTTCGAGCAGTTGAAGAAGCGGCTCCTGCAGGAGGGGTTGTTCGACCAGGAGCGCAAGAAGCCGCTGCCGTTCCTGCCGCGGACCGTGGGGATCGTCACGTCGCTTCGAGGCGCGGCCGTGCGCGACATGCTGCGCATCATCGGCGACCGGTTCCCGGATCGGCGGGTCGTCATTCGGCCCGTGCGGGTGCAGGGGCCGGGATCCGCCGAAGAAATCGCCCAGGCGATCCGGGAGCTCGACGAGAGCGGCATGATCGACGTCATGATCGTGGGCCGCGGCGGCGGCTCGCTGGAGGACCTCTGGGCCTTCAACGAGGAAGCGGTGGCCCGTGCCATGCACGCCGCGGCGGTTCCCATCGTTTCGGCGGTGGGACACGAGATCGACGTCACCATCGCGGACTTCGTTGCGGACTGGCGCGCGGCCACGCCCACGGCCGCCGCCGAGATGATCCTGCCGGAGAAAAGCGGCCTGGTGGAGCACATGGAGTTGCTCGCGCGGCGCCTGCGCCGGGGCACGGCCGGCCGGCTGGAGCGCCGGCGGGAGAGCCTGCGGCATTGGGCCGGCCGGCTGGCCGATCCCAGCCGGGGCCTGCGCCAGGGGCAGATGCGCCTGGACGATCTCTCGCTGCGCTTGTGGCGCCGCCAGGAGGATTCGGTGGCAAGGTTGAGGGAACGTTTGGGCCACCTCGCGGGACGACTGGAAAGCGTGAACCCGCTGGCGGTCCTTAGGCGCGGCTACAGCATCGTGTACCGGGTTTCCGACGGCAGCATCGTCACGGACGCCTCCGCGCTCCGCCAGGGAAATCAAGTGAAGCTGGATTTCGCGGCCGGCCGGGCCGTTTGCCGGGTGGAGGAGGTGGAGGAGTAGGCCGGCGCAGGTCGCCGCCGACGTCGCCGTCAGGGAGGATACAGCATGTCGGAGCAGGACAGGGCGCATGACGACAAGAGCTTCGAGGAGTGTCTTCGGGCACTCGAAACCGTGGTGGAACGCATCGAGAGCGGAGAACTGAACCTCGAAGAGTCGCTGGCGACCTTCGAAGAGGGAGTGGGACTGGTCCAGTCCTGCAACCGCAAGCTGAGCGAGGTCGAACGCCGGATCGAGGTGCTGACCAAGGACCCGGACGGCCGCCCCAGGCTTCAGGAATGGACGGAGGAGGAGTCTCCCGACTAGGCCGCCGGGACCGGCCGACGAGAGAACGTCATGTCCGTCGCGAAAGGGCCGGAGGCGCGAAAGGCTTCGCGCAAGGAACGTCTCGACCGTGTGCTGGTGGACGCGGCGCTGTGCCGGAGCCGCGAGGAGGCCCAACGGTACATCCTGGCGGGAGCCGTGTTGGTGGACGACGTGCCCGTCACCAAGGTGGGCGCGTTGGTAAGACGCGATTCCCGGGTGCGCGTCAAGGCTTCCTCGCGTTACGCCAGCCGCGGAGGAGAGAAGCTCGAGGCGGCCCTGGAGCACTACGGCCTGGAGGCAGCGGGCCGGGTGGCGCTGGACGTGGGAGCGTCCACCGGCGGTTTCACCGATTGTCTCCTGGCCCACGGCGCGGCGCGTGTCCACGCCGTGGACGTGGGTTACGGGCAACTGGAGTGGCGGCTTCGGCAGGACTCCCGCGTGGCCGTGCTGGAACGGACCAATATCCGCCGTCTCGAGCCCGGCGCGCTGGGTGAGAGGCCGGATCTGGCCGTCGTGGACGTCTCCTTCATATCGCTGCGGCTGGTGCTCCCGCGCGTGTGCGTTCTGCTGTCCCGGCCGTTCGACATCATGGCGCTCATCAAGCCGCAGTTCGAGGTGGGCAAAGGCAAGGTCGGCAAGGGGGGCGTGGTACGTTCGGAACAGGAACACCGGCGCGTCATCGGCGAGATCGAGGAGGCGGTGGACGCGCTGGGGCTGACGCGCCGGCCGGTTTTCCAGTCGCCGCTGCTGGGGCCCAAGGGCAACAGGGAATTCTTCATCCACTGCCGTTCGGGGGCCGTCCCGAGCCCCGATTCAAATGCCGTTGACGGGGTTGACTTGGATGACTGATTGGCTATAGTTCGACTGACCCAAGGAGTGAACAAAGCCTATGACAGGGGTTCGAATCAAGGACAACGAGTCCATCGAGAGCGCCATCCGGCGTTTCAAGAAACAGTGCGAGAAAGCCGGAATCCTGGCGGAGTTGCGCAAGCGGGAACACTACGAAAAGCCTAGCGTCAAGCGGAAGAGGAAGGCCATCGCAGCCAAGAAGCGTGCCATGAAGCGGGCTCGAAGCCACCAGTGGTATTAGCTGACTGCGACCGGGAGCTCGGGCACAACACAATGGCAGTGACTGGCCGAGTCTGATCGGGGAGGGACTCAGGAGGTTCGCACTGGATCTCTTCCGGGTCCCGGAGACCGACAACTCCGAATAGGCCGTTGTGAACATCGTCGACGCAGTGTTGGCAGCAGTCCTTTGCGTGTTTGCCGTAAGGGGATACGTCAAGGGGCTGTTCCGGGAGGTATTCGCTTTGCTGGGCCTCGCGGTTGGCTTTATCGTGTCCGTACGATACTACGAACCGGTCTCCCTCTGGATCGATTTCTGGCCCTATTCGCCGCTCTTCCTCAAAGGCTTGGTTTTCGCGGTTCTTTTCTTCCTCGTCTACATCGCCCTCAACTGGGTGGGGTTCACGCTCCACCGGTCGGCCAAGGTGTTGTTCCTCGGCGGGTTCGACCGGCTCGGCGGGGTGCTGGTGGGCGGCTCCAAGGGCGCGTTGTTTCTCGGGATCGGGCTTTTTATCATCATCTCCCAGTCGTGGGTTCCTCAAGACTACCAGCAGCAGTTCGGTAAGGCGGCCTTGGTCGCTCCTCTGTTCGGCTTCGGGGCATGGGTGGCGGCGAACGGTCCCGGCCTCGCGTGGCCAGGCCCATCCGGAACGGATTCGATGGCGGGCGATCGCCAACGCGGCGCATGATCTCGAATCAGACCACTCAAGAGGTTCGCACGCGGGCCTCCATCGTGGAGGTTGTCTCCGATTACGTCACGCTCAAGAAGGCCGGCCGGAACTACTCCGGGCTGTGCCCCTTCCATTCCGAAAAGACCCCGTCCTTCACCGTCAACGAGGAAAAGGGAATATTCTACTGCTTCGGATGCCAGGCAGGCGGTGACGTCTTCAAGTTCCTGATGCTGTACGACGGACTCACCTTCCCGGAGTCCATCGAACGGCTGGCGGAACGGTACGGTATCCGCGTGGTGCTCTCGGGGCCCGCCGCCGGCGGGCGCGAGACGCGGCGCGGAGACTTCTACCGGTTGAACGACAAGGCGGCGGAGCTTTACCACGCGTTGCTGCTGGACCCCTCCCGGGGCGCCCGGGCCAGGGCCTACCTCAACGACCGCGGCGTGGATGAAGCCCTGTGGCGGCGCTTCCGTCTCGGCTTCGCGCCCGGGGGAGACGTCCTCGCCGGCCGGTTCCGGCACGAAGGCGTTGCGCCGGCGGACGCGGCGGAGGCGGGGTTGTTGGCGGAGAAGGGGCCGGGCAACTACCGGGACCGGTTTTTCGAGCGCGTCGTCTTCCCCATCACCGAGCCGGGCGGCAAGATCACGGGCTTCGGCGGCCGGGTCATCGGAGAGGGCGGACCCAAATACCTCAATTCCCCGGAAACGCCGCTCTTCCACAAGGGCTCGCAGGTCTACGGCCTGGCGCAGGCCCGGGACGGCATCCGTTCCAACGACCGGGTGGTGGTGGTGGAGGGTTACCTGGACGTGTTGGCCCTGGCGCAGTTCGACGTGACCCACGTGGTGGCCACCCTGGGCACGGCCCTGACGGCGGATCATCTGCGGCTTCTGGGGCGCTACACCGGGAATGTCGTGGCGCTGTTCGACGGCGATACGGCGGGGCGCAACGCCGCGGCCCGGAGCTTCGAGGTCTTTCAGCAGGCCGGTCTCTGGGGGCAGGCGGCGTTCCTGCCGGAGGGCGCGGATCCGGACACGTTCGTCCGGACCCAGGGCAAGGCGGCGCTGGAACAGGTCCTGGAGCGGGCCGTGCCGATCGTGGACTTCTACCTGAACTGGCTGCGGGACAACCACGGGACCAGCTTCGCCGGCAAGAGCCGTTTGGCGAGCGAGGTGAGCCGGATGCTCGCCAAGGTGACGAATCCCCTGGATCGGGACCAGTTGGCGCGGCGGGCGGCGGATCTTCTGGGTATCCGCGAAGAGTCGCTGCGGCGTCACGCCGGCGGCGCGGGAACCCCGGCGAGGGGCGGGGATGCGGGCCGCCGGGCCCGCGGCGTGGCCGACCGTGGGTCCCTCGGCGAAGACCGCGCGGAGTCCGTGCTGGTGGCGCTGATGCTGCGGTTCCCGTCGGTGGTGGAGACGCTGCGCGGCCAGAAGATGGAAAAGCTCGTGACGGAGAAGTGGCGGGAGGTGATCCGGCGGATGCTCGAGGACGGGCAGGCCGAGGTGGGCGTGCTGACCGAGGGTCTGCCTCCCGAGCGCGTGTCGGAGATCAGTGCGCTGGTGCTGGAAGGACAGGAGATCGACGAGGAGGAGCGGGACCGAATGAGCGCGGACTGTCTGTTCTTTCTGCAACGACGATACTTGAGGGGGCTCGAGCAGGAACTGCGGAGAGCCATCCGGATCGCGGAAGAGACCAGCGACGATGAGGTCAAGAAAGAGAGGATGCGGCAATGGCAGGAGGTCGTGCAAAGAGAGCGCCGGTTGGAGCGCGTGAGACCGAGTTTGTAGACGCCATCCCAGCCAAGACCGCTCGTGAGGCATCCCGGGCACGCTTGGTCAAGCGGGAACAGGATGTCAAGCGGCTGATCGATCTCGGCAAGGAAAAGGGCTATGTGACCTACGATCAGGTCAGCGACATGCTGTCGCCGGACGTCGTCTCGCCGGAGCAACTGGATGACGTCATGTCCATCTTCGGCGAGATGGACATCGAGGTGGTGGACGCGAATCAGCGGATGGCGCTGAGCGCCCAGACGGAGGACGGACCCGCCGAGGAGCCGGAGGATGGCGAGGCCGAATTCGACGCCGAGGGCGACATGGCGGGCAAGACCGGTGATCCGGTCCGCATGTACCTGCGCGAGATGGGCAACGTGTCGCTCCTCAGCCGGGACGGAGAGGTGGAGATCGCCAAGAAGATCGAAGAGGGCGAGGGGGTGGTGGCGCACCACGTTCTTTCCTGTTCCGCCGCGGTCCAGCACGTCCTCGAGATCGGAGAGAGGCTCGAGCGTGGCGAGGTGCGGGTAGGCGAGGTGGTCAAGGGGGTCGACGGCGAGGGCGACTACACGGAGGAAGAGGAGGCGCACGCGCAACGCGTGTTGGACCAGATCGGCAAACTCCGTCGGGTCGTGGCGGAGCGCGAATTGGCCAAGCAGAAGATGCGCAAGCGTTGCGCCGCGGATGTCCGGCTGGCGCTGGAACGCCAGTCGAAGCGGTGCCGGACGAGGATTCTCAACGGCCTGAAGGATCTCCGGCTCAACCGGCTCCAGATCGACGCGGTGGTGGACCGGCTCAAGCGCGAGTTGCGCCGGATCGAGTCGGCGAACTCCAGTGTCGTGCGCTACGAGAGGGAAACCGGACGCACGGCCCAGGAAATCCTGGAAATGTCACCCGGCAGCAACGGCAAGGAACCCTGGCAGAAGACGGTGGGCACCTTTCGAATGAGCCTCAACGCCTTCAGGCAGATGCAGGACAACATCCGGGAGGCCAGGGAGCAGGTGCAGGGAACGGAGCGGCGCCTGGAGATGTCGGGCGAGGAGATACGCCAGCGCGTGCGTTCCATTCACGCCGGGGAGATCCAGGCGGACCAGGCCAAGAAGCAGTTGATCGAGGCGAACCTGCGTCTGGTGGTGAGCATCGCCAAGAAGTACACCAACCGGGGCCTTCAGTTCCTCGACCTCATCCAGGAAGGCAACATCGGCCTCATGAAGGCCGTGGAGAAGTTCGAGTATCAACGGGGGTACAAGTTCTCCACCTACGCCACGTGGTGGATCCGCCAGGCCATCACCCGGGCCATCGCCGATCAGGCCCGCACCATCCGCATCCCGGTGCACATGATCGAGACCATCAACAAGCTGATCCGGACCTCGCGCTATCTCGTCCAGGAGATCGGCCGCGAGCCCACGCCCGAGGAGATCGCCGCCAAGATGGAGATCCCCCTGGACAAGGTCCGGAAGGTGCTCAAGATCGCCAAGGAGCCCATCTCCCTCGAGACGCCGGTGGGAGAGGACGAAGACAGCCATCTGTGCGACTTCATCGAGGACAAGCGTGTTTCGACGCCGTCCGACGCGGTATCGAACCTCAACCTTTCGGAACAGACCAAGAAGGTGCTGGCCACCCTGACGCCGCGCGAGGAGCAGGTCCTGCGGCTGCGCTTCGGCATCGGGGAGAAGTCGGATCACACGTTGGAGGAGGTCGGGCAACAGTTCTCGGTCACCCGGGAACGCATACGCCAGATAGAGGCCAAGGCGTTGCGCAAGCTCCGCCATCCGAGTAGAAGCAAGAGGCTCAAGAGTTTCATGGAAGGATAGCCGCCCGTGCGGCCTCGGCGCGCTTCCATCGACCAACCCCGACGCCTTTCGGGCCCATAGCTCAGTTGGTTAGAGCCACCGGCTCATAACCGGTAGGTCCCTGGTTCGAGTCCAGGTGGGCCCACCATTTCCGCCCGCGACCGCCGGCGCGCGGTCCCGGGAAGCGCAACGAACACGGGAGGGGCGGCCATGGCCGAGAACTTCGAAGCGGGCATCGAGAACTGCGTGGCGACCTGCGCCAGCGTCCAACGCGGCCAGAGCGTCTACATCGTCACCGAGGAAGGGGTCGCCGACGCGGCGGTGGTGGAGGCGCTGACGGAGTCGGCGCGGGAACGGGGGGCGGACGTCCGCGTCGTGAGCGGTCCCGTCATCCCCAGGGACCGGCCCGAGGCGATTCCGTCCGCCGTCCTGGACGCCTACGACCGGGCGGACGTGCTGTTCGCCCACTACCCCTCGCTCAAGCGGGAGGTCCTGCACCCCCATTTCCCCGGAGAGTCGCGGGTGCGGGTGCCGAACCGGGCGCGGACCGTTTCGCTCATGTCCTCGGAGTGGGCAGGCTTTCCCTACTCCGTGCAAAGGGCGCTCGCGACGACCCTCGACACCTTGTCGGCGCCGGGAAAATCGTGGCGCATCACCAGCCCCAACGGCACCGACGTCAAGGGAAGCTTCGGCTCGCGCGAGAGCACGGTGGCACAGGCCTATTTCGTCGAGGACGAAGGCGGCCGCGCCCGCCGCAACTTCCCCGGCGGCGTGCACAGCCCGGTGGTGGCAGTGGCCACGGAGGGAGTGATCGTGGCGGACCATATCGCGGGTTTCGGCGGAATGCCGGAATCCGTGCGGTTGGAGCTGAAGGATGGACGCGTGGTCTCGTTGCAGGGCGGCGACCCGCTGATGCACCAATCGCTTGGCGGCACCGACGGTTTCATCGACTCCTGGCACGCCGGCGTCAATCCCAAGACCATCGTGCCGATCGCCCGGGCCAAGAACCCCGGGCAGTGGTACAGCTATTCCCACTGCAGCCCGGCGATCGTGCACTTCCA
>LXNJ01002372.1_pt1 | contig 10399 bp, 9 predicted proteins | sample 809081 | NCBI WGS metagenome assembly LXNJ01 (sample SAMN04870510, study PRJNA318959) | sponge metagenome | biome: sponge; feature: marine sponge reef; material: water | host: Petrosia ficiformis | place: Greece: Milos, Mediterranean Sea | collected 2013-05-29 | depth 5-7 m
ACCCGGTGTATTTCGGCCGAAACGCAACGATGAGCGCCGCAAAGCGGCGCGGTTCAGCCGGGATGGATCGCCCGTCGAACGCCGCGTGGGTTTTGCCACGGGCTGCTAGGAATACTCCAGCACGGTTCGCACCGGTGGGCCGAGGCTTTCCAGCCGCGCCAGTCCGCCCAGAGGCACGAGCGCGAGCAGGAAAGAGAACCCCACCACCTCCGCGCCGAGCCGGCGGCAGAGACGGAACGCGGCGTGCGCGGTTCCGCCGGTGGCGATCACGTCATCCGCGATCAGGACTCGCTGCGCGGTCTGGAGCGCATCGGCGTGCATTTCGAGGGTCGCCGTGCCGTATTCGAGTTCGTAGTCCTCGGCGATGCTGGCCACCGGGAGCTTGCCCGGTTTGCGGAGCGGCACGAAGCCGGCCCGGAGCCGCAACGCGATTTCCGGGCCGAACAGAAAACCGCGGCTCTCGATGCCGGCTACGGCATCGATCCCGGCGTCTTCGAACGGTGCGGCCATGGCTTCGACGGCCTCGGCGAAGGATGCGGCGTCCCGAAGCAGGGGCGTGATATCCCGAAAGAGAATCCCCGGACTCGGGAAGTCGGGCACGTTCCGGATCCGCGCCTCCAGGCGGGCGGCGAGCCGGGGATCAGCGGACGATGCGGAAGTCATCCGGCGCCTCCCGTGATTCCGGCGATTCCGCCGGCTGCTCCGCAATGGAATCGACGCGTCCGGGCATGTCGGCCCGCAACCCCTGCCGGAAGCGGTCCAGAACGTCCGGGGTCGCGACGGCCCGGACCTCCACCGTCCCATCCGGCCGGTTGCTTACCGTGCCGCGGACCCCGAGCGACCGCGCCAGGCGCGCGGCGCTCCACCGGAATCCCACCCCCTGTACGAAACCCGCGACGACGTAACGGCGGACCGACAGGGCGTCCACAGGCGGCTCAGAGGGCGGAGAGTGCGTCTTCCAGGTCTCCAAGAAGGTCGGAAACGTCCTCGACGCCGACCGAGAGGCGCACCAGGCCGTCACCGATTCCGATAGCGCGGCGCATCGGCTCCGGAATCGAGGCGTGGGTCATGGTGGCCGGATGGTTGGCGAGGCTTTCCACCCCACCGAGACTCTCGGCGATGTGGAAGATCTGGAGTGCTTCCATGACGCTCCGGGCGCGGTCCATCGCGCCGACATCGAAGGACAGCATCCCGCCGAATCCGCTCATCTGGCGCGAGGCCAGTTCGTGGCCGGGATGGGCGGGCAGCCCAGGATAGTGGACCGCCTCGACCCTGGCGTGATCGGACAGCATCCGGGCGATTTCCCGGGCGTTTGCGTCGTGGCGCTCCATGCGCAGGGCCAGGGTCTTTGCGCTCCGCAGCAGCAGCCAGGACTCGAAGGGCGAAAGGATCGCGCCGGCGGCATTCTGGAGGTACTTGAAGCGTTCGAGGTGCTCGGGATTCCGAGCCACCAGGATCCCGCCAACGCCGTCACTGTGGCCGTTCAGGTACTTGGTGGACGAATGGACCACCACGTCGGCGCCCAGTTCCAGCGGCCGCTGGAAGTAGGGGGACATGAAGGTGTTGTCCACCACCACCAGGGCGCCGGCCGCATGAGCTGCTTCGGAAAGCGTCCGGAGATCGGCGATCCGGAGCATCGGGTTCGTGGGGGTTTCGAGAAACAGCATCGCCGCGCCCGCGTCCAGTTCCCGGATCGTGGCCTCGGTGTCGCTCGTGTCCAGCCAGGTGAAATCAAGTCCCCGGGGCCGCAGGACGTTTTCGCCAACCCGGTAGGTGCCGCCGTAGCTGTCGCTGGTGGCGACCACCCGGCCGCCGCTCGGAACCAGATCGAACGCCATCACTATCGCGGCCATCCCCGACGCGCAGGCAACCGCTCCGGCGCCTCCCTCGAGCGAGGCCATGTTCGTTTCCACGGCGTTTCGGGTGGGGTTCCCCGTGCGCGAGTACTCGTAATCCCCCGGCCGGCCGGGAGACTCCTGGATGAACGTCGCCGCCTGCACCAGCGGGACGACCACGCCCCCGGTGCCAGGGTCGGGGTGTTGACCCTCGTGAATGGCGCGCGTGGCGAAGCCCCGCGGGCGGGCTTCGGGGCGGCCTTTGTCCTTTGACAAACGCACGGATTCTACCGGTGGAGCGGTGCGATAATCCGTCGCGGCCCGGATCTCCTTCCCTGGACCTCCTTCCCTGGACCTCCTTCCCAAGACCCCATTCATGGATGTGAGCGAGAACACCATCTACCGCGTGACCTTCCTGAACCAGGGGGAGGTCTACGAGGTCTATGCCCGCTCGGTCAGCCAGGGAGGAATCTTCGGGTTCGTCGAGATCGCGGACCTGATCTTTCGGGACGAAACCAGGAAGGTCATCGATCCTTCCAGGGAACGCATTGCAAACGAGTTCAAGGGCGTACCCCGCACGTTCGTTCCCCTCCACGCGGTGCTTCGCATCGATCAGGTCGAGCAGGAGGGAGAGGCCCGGATCACTCCGGACAGCGGCCAGGGACCACGCGGGCAGGTCCGACTGTTCCCGGCTCCGATGCCGGCGCCGGCTTCGGATTCCTGACGCGGGGGCGGCGGGAAGGCAGGCGCGTGCCGCATCGCCTCGTGGGCGTGGTGCCCGCGACCCTTGTCGTTTGCCTCTTCGGGTGGGGGGATGCCGCCGCCCAACCGGCCCCGGCAGACCTTGACGGCGTCTTTTCCGAGTGGGACCGGGAAGACTCCCCGGGGTGCGCGGCCGGCGCGCTCCGGAACGGAGAGTTCGTGTTCCGCGGGGCCTACGGGATGGCGAACCTGGATCACGCCGTTCCCCTCACCCCGGACTCGATGTTCCGGATGGCCTCGGTGTCCAAGCAGTTCACCGTGGCGGCAGTACTGGTGGCCGAGGATCAGGGGCTGCTGTCGCTCGAGGACCCGATCCGGAAGCATTTCCCCGACCTCCCGGACTGGGCGGATCCGGTGCGGATTCGGCACCTTGTGCACCACACGAGCGGAATCCGCGACTACCTGGTGGTCATGTCGCTGAGGGGTTTCGGGGACGACGCGCACTACACCGATGCCGACGTGCTCGCGGCGCTCCGCCAGCTCGAGCGGCTGAACTTCGAACCGGGCGCCGAATACCTCTACTCCAACTCGGGCTACTGGCTCCTCGCGGAACTGATTCCCCGCGTCTCCGGACTGACGCTCAGGCAGTTCGCCAGCGAGCATCTCCTCGGGCCGGTGGGCATGAAGAACAGTCACTTCCACGACCGTCACCGGGAACTCGTCCCCGGCAGGGCCACCGGTTACCGGCCCCGCCCGGAAGCCGAGGGCGGCGGGTTCGAGGTGGATGCGACCACGCTTGAAATGGTCGGTGACGGCGGCCTCATGACGTCGATCAACGAACTCGCCCACTGGGAGCGGATGTTCCTCGATCCGGCGGCGCTCGGGCCGGAGCTGGTCGGACGCCTGCTGGAGCCGGGGCGGTTTGGCGACGGCTCGGTCCAGGACTATGCCGGCGGGCTCGTGCTCGGTAGCTACCGGGGGCTCGCCACCGTTGCGCACGGGGGTTCGTGGGTGGGGTTTCGGACCTACGCGCTCCGCTTCCCGGAACAGGCGTTTGCGGTCTTCGTGCTCTGCAACTCCGCGAGCGCCGATCCCGGCGCGCTCTCGCGGCGGGTCGCCGATCTTTTTCTGGAGGAGGAGCTGGCCGCCCCGCCGGCGGTTCCTGCTTCCGGCTCTACCCATGACCCCGGGCTGCGGCCCGGACGGTTCTGGGAGTCCGCCTCGGGGTCGCTCGCGTCGGTCGAGCGGCGGGATTCCACCGAGGGCGCCGGCCTCGTACTGGTCCGGGGCGGCACGCGAACGCCCCTTTTCGTGGTCGAGGGAGAACTCTCCGGAAACGCGGGAGACACCCGGTTCCACCTCGCGCCCCTCTCCGGAAGTTCCCCGGAGGGGTTCGCGCTCCGCCAGTCGGGACAGCGGGACTTCCGCTACGTTCGGGTCGAGGAGTATCGGCGCGACGAGGGACAGCCCGCTCTTGCCGACATCGTTGAGCTGGCCGGCACCTACCGCTGCCGGGAGCTGGACGTGAGCTACGAAGTGCGGGTTGACACCCGTCCCGGACTGACCCTGGTGGGCGTCGGCGGGGAGCGGCCCCTGGAGCCCGTGTTCCTGGACCTGGAGGGATCCTCACCGGTGTACGCCTGGGACCGCGGGACAGTACGTTTCCTGCCCGACCCGGGTGAAAACCGTGCCCGTGGGTTCGAGCTGTCGGCGGGGCGGGCTCGGGGATTCCTGTTCGTCCGGGAGTGAAAGAACGGCTCCGGTCGCCAGCCGGCCGGCGGTTGACCCGTCCGGCGAGGCCGTCCATGCGGTAACGCCACGGGCGTCACCCGGCGATAGCCGCGGGCGCCAAGCGTGCCCGACCGTAACGCGGCCCGGATGCTGGTAGCATGACCACCGAAAGCAGCAGGCGACCGGGGGCTTCGTCGCGACGCGATGGGGCCGCAGTTCCAGGGGAGAGACTCATGTCGAAACAGACGACTCGTCGCGAAGTTCTGAGGGGCGGTGTCGCCCTGGCCGGGATCGGGGTTCTCGGCGTGCCGGAGTGGGCGTTTCCCGCCCTCGCGCAGGGCGAGGAACTCGTCGAGTTCACCGACCTGCCGGAAGAGCTCGTGCTGGCGCCGACGCCGGACCGCCGCATCATCGACGTCCGGAAGATCGACGGGCCGATCACGCCGGCCGACCAGTGGTTCACCACCCAGCACTATGGCCATCCGGAGGTCGATCCGGACACCTACCAGTTGAAGGTGTCGGGCATGGTGAACAGCGCGCTGAACCTGTCGCTGGCCGACCTCCGGGCGATGCCCAGCCGGGAGCTGGTCTTCGGGTTCGAGTGCTCGGGTAACCGGGGCCCGCTGAACGGACTGTCGAGCAACGGACGCTGGACCGGCGTCCCGCTGCGGGCGGTGCTCGAACGGGCGGGCGTACAGGATCGCGCCCGCGAGGTCGTCTTCTTCGGGGCCGATCACGGCGAGGAAGAGGTGGTGTTCCGGGGACGGACCTACAACGTCGATCAGCAGTACGGCCGCAGCCTGCCGCGGGACAAGGCGCTGTCGGACGAGCCGCTACTGGCCTACGCCCTGAACGGCGAGCCGCTGACCGTGCACCAGGGCCGCCCGCTCCGGCTGCTGGTTCCCGGCTGGTACGGCGCGCCGAACGTCAAGTTCCTCTCGGAGATCCATGTGCAGGAGGACCCCTATCTCGGCAAGTACCAGGCGCGCTGGTACCGCACCCTGAAGGGGCAGATGATCAACGGCGAGATGAAGTGGGTCGAGACGGCGATCACGAGGATGCGGCTGAAGTCGTACATCGCCCGGGTGACGAAGGTGAACGGCCACCACCGTGTCTTCGGGGTGATCCTGCACGACGGCACTCCCATCGAGTCGGTCGAGGTGCAGGTGGACGACGGTCCGTGGCAGGCCGCGACCCTCGACCCCGGCATGACCGAGAAGTACTCGTGGAAGTTCTTCACCTACGACTGGCACGGGGCGACGCCGGGCGAGCACACCGTCACCTCGCGCGCCACCGACGCAAGTGGCTACCGCCAGCCGACGTCAGAGGAGCTCGAGGTCAAGCACACCTTCCTCGAGCAGAACAACCAACATCCGCGGACGCTGATCATCGCCTGACGGAGCGCGCCGGCGCTCCCTTGTCCTACAGGCGGCCCGTGAATCCCCGGGCGCTGGCGGCGCTTGTGGCGCGGTCGATCCTCGGTCTGATCTTCTTCATGGCCGGGTGGTGGAAGGTGTTCAGCCTGGGGCCGCTGGAGCACGCACGGTCGGGCTTCGTGGAGCCGTACGCCGAAAGCGGGCTGCCGGCCTGGGCGCTCTGGGCGACCGGGACGGCGGTGCCGTTCGTGGAACTCATCGCGGGCGGGCTGATGCTCGTGGGGTGGCTACGGTGGCAGGCGGCCCTCGGTTTGGGCGGCGTACTGGTTCTCGTCACCTTCGGACATCTGCTCGCCGAACCGCTCTTCGCCTTCGACGCCCACGTCGTCCCACGCACGGTCCTGCTGGTCGTGGCGCTGGCGCTCTTCGAGGAGGATCGGTGGAGCGTGGACGGCTGGCGGCGCCGGCGCCGGGCCACGGGAAACTGACCGGGACGCCGCGCCGCCGCGGCCCCCGCCGGTATTCTTGGCCCCCGCGGGGCCCACAGGTTCCGCCTTTCCTCTTCCTGACCTGCTTCCGACCGGTTCCGCCATGACTACCACTTCCGCCTCCCGCATCCTCCGCTCCCTCGGCCTCGTGGGCGCTCTCGCCCTCGGCAGCTTCGCCACCCAGGCCGCCGCCCAGATCCCCACTCCGGAGGAGTTCTTCGGGCACCGGATGGGGGCGGACCGCAAGCTCGCCAAGTGGGACCGGCTCGTCGAGTACTACGAACTCATCGGCCAGGAGAGCGACCGGGTCCGGGTCGAGAACGTGGGCTCCTCGACGCTGGGGCGTCCCTTTCTCGTGTTGTATGTCTCCTCTCCGGAGAACCTGGCCCGGCTCGACGACTACCAACGGATGAACGCGGTCCTGCAGGATCCGCGGGGACATTCGCAGGCGGCGGTCGACGAGGCCATCGCGGAGGGCAAGGTGGTCTTCGTCCAGGGCTACGCGCTTCACTCGACGGAGGTCGCTGCCAGCCAGGCGGCGGCGGAGATCGTCTGGCTGTTCGCCACCCGGGCCGATCCGGAGATTCACGAGATCCTCGACAACACCATCTCGATCCTTGTTCCCTCCATGAATCCGGACGGAGTGGATCTGGTCAACGAGTGGTACGACCGGTGGGTGGGGACCGAATACGAGGCGGCCCAGCCACCGGGGCTCTACCACCACTACATCGGCCACGACAACAACCGCGACGCCTTCATGCAGAACACCGTGGAGTCGCGTTACGTAGCCGACATTCTCTTCCGGAAGTGGATCCCCCAAGGATTCATCGACCACCACCAGATGGGGGCCTACACGGCGCGCATCTACCTGCCGCCCTACGCCGAGCCCATCCGTCCCGGAGCGGACCCGCTCGTCTGGCGGGAGATGTCCTGGTACGGCGCGCACATGGCCTACCGCATGGAGGAAGAGGGCTTTCAGGGGACGGTGAACTCCGCGATCTACTCGGGCTGGGGGCACTTCGGGTTCCACTGGATCACCCCCTTCCACAACATCGCCGGAATGCTCACCGAGTCGGCCAGCGCGCGGCTCGCGACCCCGCTCTACGTGCATCCGGACCAACTCCGCGGTTCGCGCCAGCTCCCGGAATATGAAGCGCAGACCACGTTCCCGAACCCCTGGCCCGGCGGCTGGTGGCATGTGCGCGACATCGTGGACAGGCAGATCTCGGCCACTTTCTCGCCGCTCGAGATCGCGGCCCGGAATCGCGAGACGGTCCTGCGGAATGCCTGGCACAAGGCCAGCCGCCAGACGCAGCGGGGCGCCGAGGGCGAGGTGAAGGCATACATCGTGCCGGCGAGCCAGCACGACCCGCTGACCATGGGCAAGATGGTGGACAAGCTGCTTCTGCAAGGGATCACGGTGGAGCATTCGGCCACGGGTTTCACCCACGAGGGCCGGATGTACGGGCCGGGAAGCTGGGTGGTCTCGATGGCCCAGCCGAAACAGGGTGTCATCCGCTGGTTGCTGGGACGGACCCTCTACCCGGACAACTCCTATACCCGGAACCGCGACGGCGATCCGATCCGTCCCTACGACATGTCCGGTGACGTGATCGCGGAGTTCATGGGCGTGCGCGTGGACGAGGCGCGGACACCAGTGGAAGCGGATCTCGAAGTGGTCACCGAGTGGGAGCTGCCCGCCGGAACGGTCGCGGCTTCGGCGCCGAACGGCTACCGGATCGACGGCGCTCTCAATGACGCCTTCCGGGCGGTCAACATGCTGTTCGGGGCCGGCGCGTCCCTCAGCCGCGCCACCGAGGATGCCGCCGGGACGAAGCGCGGGGACTTCATCGTCGCCGCGGGGGTCGCCAGTGACACGCTGAACGAGGTGGCGGCGGCCACCGGGGTCAGCTTCGCCGCGCTCGATTCCGCCGCCGGCAGTGCCCAATCGCTCTCGCAGCAGCGCATCGGGATGTACCAGCGCTACTACGGCGGGAACATGGACGAGGGCTGGACGCGCTGGCTGATCGAGGACTTCGGGTTCGAATATACGAGCCTCTTCGACGAAGAGCTCCTCATGGGCGACCTGCACGAGCGCTGGGACGTGATCGTCCTTCCCGCCGACTCGAAGGAAGGGATGCTGGGGCGGGAGGATCCCGGGCAAACGCCGCCGGACTACCAGAGCGGTTTCGGGGCGGAGGGCGTGGAGGCGCTCGAAGCCTTTGTGGAGAACGGCGGCACCCTCGTGACGTTCGCCCAGGCGGGACAGCTCGTGCTCGACGAGTTCGACGTCCCGGTGCGCAACGCAGTGGCCGGCATGTGGGGGAACGAATTCTGGGCGCCAGGGTCGACGCTCAAGGTGAGGGTGGACACCTCGAGTCCGTTCGCCTACGGGATGCCCGAGGACGCGCTCATCGCCTACCTCGCCGGCGGGCAGGTGTACGAGACGGTCGCGGGGGCGCGCAGCGCCGACGTCCGGCGGGTTCTGACCTACGTGGACCGCGACATCCTGCAAAGCGGCTGGCTGCTCGGCGAGGAGGCCATCGCGAACAAGGCCGCCATGGTCTCGGTGGACCACGGGGAGGGGCAGATCGTGATGATCGGCTTCCGCGCGCAGCACCGGGCCCAGACCCACGGAACCTTCAAGCTGTTCTTCAACGCCCTGGTGGGCGAGTAAGGCTTCCCGAATGACCTACCGGCCCCCGCGTCTTCTTTTCTCCAACTGGCGGTGCGCCGTCGTCGTCTTGACCGGTTGGCTGGCTGCCGCACCTTCGCCCGCGCAGGAGCCCGCGCAGGAAGAGATTCGGCCCGTTCTCCAGCTCGAGGATGTGTTCGGCCTCGAACTGGCCACGGACCCCCAGATCTCCCCGGACGGCTCCCGCGTGGCGTACGTCCGGAATTCCATGGACATCCTGGTGGACCGCCAGCGATCCCGCCTGTGGATCGTGAACGCGGACGGCTCCGATCATCGGGCCCTGACCGCCGGAGAGAGCGGGGGCGACGAGCGTTCGCCGCGGTGGTCTCCGGACGGAGACCGACTTGCCTACGTGTCCTCGGGGACATTGCCTGAGGACCGCTCGGCGCAAATCCACGTCCGCTGGATGGATACCGGGCAGACCGCGCGGCTCACCCAGCTTCCCCGTTCGCCGTCGAGCCTCACCTGGTCCCCCGACGGACGCTGGCTGGCGTTCTCCATGCTCGTGCCCGAGCCGTCAGCCCCCTACGTGGAACTCCCCGCCAAGCCCGCGGATGCGAACTGGGCGCCGGCGGCGAAGGTCATCCGCAAGATGATCTACCGCGCCGACGGCGTGGGATATCTCGAGGACGGCTACAGCCAGATCTTCGTGGTCCCCGCCGAGGGGGGCTCGCCGCGGCAGCTCACCACCGGCCCCTTCCACCACCGCAGCCGGCTCTCGTGGACCCCGGACGGGGCCCACATCGTGTTCTCGGCCAATCGGTGACCCGACGCCCGGAAGGAACCGGCGGACAGCGAGATCCACGAGGTGGCCGTCGCCGATGGAGCGATCCGCACCCTGACCGCGCGGCTCGGCCCCGACGAGAGCCCGGCAGTCTCGCCCGACGGGGAACGCATCGCCTATCTGGGGTACGACGACCGCTATCAGGGGTACCAGGTCACCAAGCTCTACGTCATGAACCGCGACGGGTCGGCCCCAGCGGTGGTGACCGGTTCGCTCGATCGCGATGCGGCGCTTCCGCAGTGGAATGCGGACAGCGACGGTCTCTTCTTTCAGTACGACGACGAGGGGGACACCAAAGTGGCGTTCGTGCCGCTCGACGGTGAAGTGGCGGTACGGGCTTCCGGTCTGGGCGGCACTTCGCTCGGCCGGCCCTATGCGGGGGGTTCCTTTTCGGTAGCCAGGAACGGGTCGTTCGCCTTTACGTCCGGGACCACCGCCCGTCCCGCCGATGTTTCGGTCGGGCCGCAGGGGGCCCAGGTAACCGCGCTCAACGAGGATCTGCTCGGCCACCGGGAACTCGGGGAGACCAGGGAGATCTGGCTCGAGTCTTCGTTCGACGGGCGCCCAATCCAGGCTTGGGTGGTGACCCCGCCGGGATTCGACCCCTCCGGGAAGTATCCGCTGATCCTCGAAATCCACGGCGGCCCGTTCACGAACTACGGATCCCGGTTCACCGCCGAGGTCCAGCTCTACGCCGCGGCGGGATACGTCGTGCTCTACGTGAACCCCCGTGGCAGCACCTCCTACGGCGAGGAGTTCGGGAACCTGATCCACCACGCCTATCCGAG
>LXNJ01002373.1_pt1 | contig 10399 bp, 10 predicted proteins | sample 809081 | NCBI WGS metagenome assembly LXNJ01 (sample SAMN04870510, study PRJNA318959) | sponge metagenome | biome: sponge; feature: marine sponge reef; material: water | host: Petrosia ficiformis | place: Greece: Milos, Mediterranean Sea | collected 2013-05-29 | depth 5-7 m
GGCGACCCGACCCGCTTCGACCGCGAATCCAAGTTCGCCCGCTGGTGCGGCACCGGTGCCGTCGCCCTGTCCTCAGGCGAAGGCGCCGGCAGCCCCGTCAAGCACCGGCTCGACTTCAGAGGCAACCGGCGCATCAACAGCGTCCTGCACATCGCTTCGGTCACCCAACAACGAAGCCAGCCCCAAGCCGCCACCTACCTCGCCAGAAAAGCCACCGAAGGCAAGACCCGACGCGAAGCCCGACGAGCCCACAAACGCCACCTCGCCAACCGCGTCATCCGACGAATGTGGCGCGACGAACAGACCCGAAACCAGCCCCTCGCGCTCGCCGCTTGACAAGGGAGCGTCTGACAGTCCCAAGAAACTTGACACGGGACATCTGTGGCAGGGACCTCCGCTCGGCTCTTGTGGCGTCTGTTAGACAGCGTGAGTGTTCCTACAGACATACGGAGACGACCCGCCGGACGAGTATCTCCCGTTTCAGCTTGACGGCGTGGTGTCGCCCGGTGAGCGCGGGCCGAGTGTCGTACCGCTGTGGGAGCAAATTCTTGATTGGACACTGCCGTGGGCTATCGGGCTGTTCCTTGTAGTGGCCGTTTGTCGGTGCCTGTTCTCTTTCGGCGATTGGTTGGTGTTTGAGTTGGGTGACTGGATTCGGCGGCGGCGACACTGACGTCCCTTGGTGCCTTCGTTACTTTGAGCGCGCGGGTGTTCTGCGATTGCCGCGTGGGCTCCGACCCAGCCCGGTTGACGATTCAGCACGAATGCGTGCAGGGCGCGATTGAAGTCGCCAACGCGCTCAGCGGGTGCAGGTCATGGCTGATCAAGTCGATTGAGCAAACCGGACGATCAACGTCTACTGGATGGACTCCACTAACTGGAACCCCGTGGCAGCCGTCTACATCTGCGCCAATCGCAACGCGCAAGGGCAGTAGGTCGCCCTGTGCGTGCGCCGAACCGAGCCGCTGGCCGACGGGATGCCCAACCACGACGTGTGGCCCCAAGCAGCACGACACGGGACGAGACACGTCCACACATGCTGCGGCCAGAACGCGTAGGATCGTGCCCACTTGGAACGCGCGGTGTGCGACAAGTGCAGGCCCCGGCTGAATCAGCGCCGTCCCGCCTGACAGCAGGGCCGCTAGGTGTCGGCGCGAGTGAGGTTGCGTGCGCATTCGCGTGCAAGATGAGGAGAGCGTCGAGTGCCTGCGGAATGCACGATCGAGTTGAACAGAATCTGCGAATACCTTGCCGAGGGAGAGCGGTCGTTGACGCTACATCGCGTGTGCGACCGGCTTCACGATCTGGTTGACGCGGATGAGCGGACCAGTGCCCTTGCACTGGTGCTCGCTGCGTGCTCGTATCGCTCAGAGAATCCAGGGGAGGACAGTCCGTTCAAATGCGGCCCGTACGTTCCGCTGTTCACTGCACCGCTCTGCGAGGGCGATTCTGAACCCTGGCCGTGGAAACTGGACGAGGCCCCTGACCGAGCCGTTGATGTCTGGCGCTCTCACGCTCGTGACGAGGGACTGCACCCGATGATCCGTGCTCGTATGGCTGATCTGCTGTGGGTTCGCGGCGAGAGCGAGTCCTCGCAGCCTTGGCATCGCATCGCAGTGGAAACGCATCTGAAGGCGGCGGTCAGCGATGCAGGCGACATGGAGCGCGTCGATGGGCTGGTCCGGGCGCTAGCGATCACCAAAGAGTCGAATCAACGCGATCTTCAGCCAGCCGTTCTCGATGCCTTGTGCGCCATGGCCGAAGTAGCACTGTCGGACGAACAGGGACCGTACGGAGTCGTCATCCGCTCACTGGAAGCGCTGTGCGAAGGCGGCCGTGAGTGCACGGACTTGATCGAGCGAGCACTTGATGCCTACGGCAGCGTTCATTGGAAGTCGGTGAGCCTAAACCGCCTTGCCGCATCAAGAGCTACCGGCGAAGAACGCCGCGCCTATGAGAGCGCACAGATTGCTGCCACGGAGGCCGCTGCTGACAACACCACGGGCCTGCTGCGCTTCAAGCTCCTGGAAGAGGCTGTTCACATCGCTGAGCGACTCGGCCATGCGGATGAAGCAGAGCGGCTGCGAATCATCCTCGAACAGGTAGACACGACGGGCGACACGCATACGATCCGCGCCGAGGCCCCGATCGACCAAGCCAAACTCGACCACGAGATCGAGCGCATCGTTGGGGACGACGATTTGGCAAGCGCGTTTCGGCGACTAAGCGAACACCTCCCGTCGGGTGACACCGAACACAATCGGGCCGTCCTGGGCCAACTGCTGAGCGGCGCCGCATCGGCGTCGCTGTTCACCGAGACGGCAATCGGCCCCTACAACAGCGCCTCCACGACAAGTCCCGGGACACAGGCGCGAGACGAAGCAGAACTCGGCCGATACGAGGCTCGTTGCATCGAGGTCTTTGCGGTCTGCGTCGGATTGCCGGCCATCAAGGCGAACGCTGTTCGCTACCAATCCACGCGAGACGAAATTGCGGACATATTCGAATCCGAGTTCATCGAACGCGAGCTAGCCGAGCGCATCGCAAGGGCTTTTGAACGCTGCGTCAATGACGACTGCATCAGCGCAGTCTCCGTGCTCGTTCTGTGCATCGAACCCATCATCCGCGAGATTGCCCACCGGCTCGGTATCGCTGTCACCAAAAGCGTGCCTGCCCGAGCCGCGACGACGAGCGAGTTGCGACCGCTCGGCGCATTGCTGTCCGATCTCGAAGGGCACATCGGGACTTCGTGGACGCGCTACTACCAGGCAGCGCTCAGCAACCCCGACGCGCTGAACTTCCGCAACGCAGCCACACACGGCATCGTCGCCGAGTTCACCCAGGAGCAATTCGCGGTGCTCTTCCACATCGTGTGCACTCTGAGAATGAGACTCCGTGTCATTGAGCGGTCACCTGGCGAACAAGGTGACAGCTCGGAATCATCGACGGAATAAGACGACGGTGCCGACAAGAAGCGACAGCGAAAATAGGCGAGTGTCCATCATCACGGTGATCGTTGGCGCACATCACGCTTGCGTCTGGTCTCGAGCATAAAATCTTGGCGGATCGTTTCGTAGAGAGACGCGCTTGCGCGGAGATTCAGTCTGATGCGGTGAGGTCGGCGGGTTCGTTCGACAGCTGGTTGTTGTCGGCTTCTTCGATTCCTGCTTTGGCGGCGCTCAAGAGTTGTTCCCATGGGATGGTGTTGAGGCTGAAGCTGTGGCTGAGGCGGGCGACTGAGCGCAGAGCGCCTTGACAGTGGGCCTTGCGGAGTTTCACGGTGACGCCGTTGCCGAGCGTGTCTCGCTGTGCGAGCGCCGTGATCGCGGCTGCTCGTGCATTGGATGCACTCAGCGAGGTAAGGCGTTTGACGGACAGGCCGGTGAGTTCTGCCCAAATGGTCGGATCGTGCAGGACTTCGTGCGCAGTGGCGAAGTCGAGGCTTCCGTTCGTGCCTGCTGTAGCGACATCGCGGGCCGTCCGCACGCGCCACCATGCCATCGAAATCGGGCAGTTCACGAGAACGCTGACTTTTCCTCGGACCCGTTCGAGTCCTCCTGTGCGTCGAAGGAAGTTACGGGTCCGAGCTTCGGCGTTGTCGGCCTTGGGGCCTTCGAGGAAGCCGGCGACGAGGTCGTCGAAGTTGCCTTGCGCGATCCAGACGGCATGGCAGGCGGCCCAGAAAGCGGGGGTAGCTGCTTGTGCCGGGGACACATTCGAGAGGCTTTCTGCGATTCGCTCCTCGGCGTATCTGGGCAGGCGCAGCAGTTCTGATGCCGTCAGGGGATTCGGCAGCGACGGCACGGCCGATCTCAGCGTTTCCTCGTCTGTGACGCGAAGCTGTCTCAGTAGGTATCGCGAGCATTCGGCGGAGCCTGCTGCGACTGCTGCGACGAGTTCCAGCTGACGGGCTTTGACTTCGCTGCGATACCGCTGCTCGTCGCTGGAGTCCTCTTGGGATGCGTCGGCGCTGTCGCCTCCTGCGAGGGAGCCGTTGGCCTGACCTGCAGATGACTGCTCATCAGAGGCGCGCACTCGGTTCGTCTCATAGATGATGTGCTGTTGCCATGATTGGTAGGCGACCTCGTCGACCAGCGTCAGCACGCTGTTTGTCGTCACTCGTCGTCTCCTGTGTCGATCCAGAATCTCTCCATCGATGTGGCTGCTCTGGCGGGATCGAAGAACTCGCTGTCCCAGTCCGACAGGTCGGCGTCTTCGAGCCTTGCCCGAAGTGCTTGAGCGAGCGGGCAATCAGCGTTCACTCCGTCGTCTCCGTCTTCGGCTCTTGCCATCGTGCTGCGAGGAAGCTGCCCGAATGCGGCGATCAGCGCAGCTATCTGGATGTCGCGGTGCTCACGGCGATGGTCGTACAGCTCGGCTGCGAGCGTCACCTTGAAGTACGGGTTGCCGGACAGTTCGGCTTCCTCGACAGACATTGTTCCCGGTTTGAGCCGATCGTCGCTGTCTTTGACAAATCTGAGCAAGCTGACAAGAAGCGGTTCGAACTGGTACTCGCCGCCGCGCGCCAGCCACCAGCCCGCTGGAATATCCACAGCGGCTCTTTCTCCGCGGACGAGCGGATGCAGTCCTGAGGCTGAGATGGAGGTGTCGCGGACGGCGACGATGCCGGGAATCAGATACAGGTCATCGTTGCGCTCAGCTTCGTGCAGTTTGACGACTTGGCTGGTGCCTTCTGCATGCTCGACGCGGCTGAGCATCGTGCGCGGGCAGCGAATCTCGGTCGCGTAGGCGGCGTCACCGCTACTCAGAAGCGTCTCGATCTCAGGTGCGTCGTGAAGCTCGTGGATGACGGCGCTCGCCTGCCGTTGGAGCGCAACGGTTGCTGAGTACCGTGCTGCGACCCAGTCGAGTCGTGACCCGTCGTGAACCAGAACGGGCAACGGCTCGGCGCTGGTTCCGATCGCATTGGTCGCAGGCATCAGACTTGTTGCTCCGAGATTGCGTAGTGCTGGCCGACCCGCGCTGCGGGCTCATGGGAATCTGGGGACTCAGAGTCGTCGTCTGCATCGGCCGGTGATGGCCGAGCGCGCTTGACGATGTCGATGCTCAGCAGGTGCGGAGCCGCCGCGAGTTCGCGAGCTTGGCCGTCGGCGAGCTTGATCCGCAGGGTGCGTTCGCCCGCAGAGGCAGGCAGCACAAGCTCGGTCTCGCCATCGCTGCCCCCAGTGGCTGCCACGCCGCTTTCGGAGTCCTCCACGAAGGCGAGCGACAAGTAGTCGTCGGGGAATGGCTGCTCGCAGGTGCCGTCGGCGCCTGAGGCGCGACGCACTCGGATTCCCATGGAGTGTTGGTCGTCTGTGTTCTCGTCGTAGTCCAGCCGGACCTCGACAATTCCCTGGTCGGCATCAGATCGCAACGCATGCCGGTAGCTCGGTATCGACCCAGGCCGTGGAGTGCCTCGACGGCGTTCGCGTTTGACGCCGCCTGTCTTCTTGTTTCCTCGTTCGACTTTGGTCCTCTGGCTGCCGCCGCCTGCTTGGCGCCGCGGTCGACGAACGGGTTCCGCCTTTCGGATGTGGTGGCCGTCGAGTGTCGCGAACGACTCAGGCGTGTATTCCTCTTCGTCGTTTCGCTGTCCGACTGCGGCGCGCAGGGCGTCAGCGATTGTTGCGAGGTGTTCTCGCAGCAGTCGCTTTTGGTCGTTGTTGAGTCGTTGGCGTTTGATTCCGCGGTGCTCGGGGCCTTCTGATGCGCGGACCAGCTCTTCGAGTTCGCCGTCCGTGAGTGTCACAACGGCATCAAAGGGCCAAGTTGAAGCAAAGTCGCGCTTCAAGAGCCGGTCGACGCGTGACGAAATCCACATTCCCTTGCGGAAGAGATGAACTTGGGTCTGTTCGCCACGAGCGGCATCAAGGGAGCGCCACGCCACTCTCACTCCCGGCAGCGGAGTCAGCTGAGCGCCGTCACGCAATGTCATCCACGCTGCGTGCGCCTGTAAGCCTGCAATCTGCCCCGCTGGCGAAGTCTTGCGGTTGGCGATCGCCTCAAGCGCAGAAGTGAGAGTTTCTCGGTTGGTGATGCTGCTTCGGCCGTCTCGGTCGACGATTACCACGGTGAGGCGCCCCTCGTCGACCGCTGCCGAGAAGTTCGCGGCAGCGACTTGCATGATCTGCTCGGCGGCGGTCGCGTCGTCGTGGTCGCGGTGAAAGTCGTTGAATCCCGCGATTGCGACCACAGTGCCTGTGGTGTCTCGCTGCAGATGCGACGCGAGCATCTCGGGCATCTCGGTCGGGAATTCGTTGCCGTCTTGCCACAGCTGGCCTGACCAGCTGGCGCGGCGCCAGTAGCCCTCCGAAGCGAGCAATTGGCCGTCTCTGTCTGTTCGTGTAGCCAAGATCGCGTGGCCCGAAGCGATCGTCCCATTGGAGCCGTTGTGGCTGTATCTGCTTCCGTACAGCACATAACGCAGGTCAGAAGCCCCGAACGCAGCGTGATGACCCAGGCCGTATGATCCTACTCCGCCTTCGCCCTTGTCGGTATTGCCGACGGTTAGCAGCGAGATCATTCGCTGAGGGTCCAGTCCGCAGCCATTGTCCGCGCAGACCAGCACGGGCACCTGTTCGTGAGAGATCAGGCCGCCGATGCGCTCGACGATCATCTTCTCGTCATGAGAGGGTTTGGTGCGTCGCTTCTGTCTCTCGCTCTTTGCCTGAGAGAACGCTTCGCAATATTCGGACCATCCGGGCAACTGCGTGGTTACGACATCGGTGATGGTGAATCGCACTTCCGCGGGCCGTCCCGCTTTGTCTGCAGCGTCGAGGCAGTTCTGGATCAGTTCGCGTACGACAGGCTCAGCCGACCCGTCGAACTGCGACACTTGCGCGCTCGTGAAGCCCACGGGCGCGTGCGTCATTCCGAAGTGCAGTTGTCCGTCAGTCTGTGCAGTCACAAGCTGGGGTTCCTTGTTCGTAGCGGCTCAGGCCATCTGTGCAGCCCTGGGCCAGATCGTCAAAAGTTCCGGCGTTCACACCAAAAAAACCGAAGGTGGAGATGCCGTCGCCGTTGCGTCGAGGCTCAGTGCGCATGTGGCGCTGCTCGATCGCTGCCCACCACCCGATGTCAGAGGGCGTGCCCGGGCTGCGTCGAATGTCGGGGGTCGCTGACAGCTCAACGAGCTGCTTTGTGCCCTTCATGAAGCAGAAACTGCAATTGCCCGCACCGGGCGGAATGTCCAGATCGAAGTCGCGTCCACGCCAGAAATCAGCGACGGCAGCGGCGTCGATCCCGGCGTGGTGCAGCGGGAAGTACGGGCGCTCGCCCGGAGGCTGCGTCTTGACGGTGCAGCCTGCAGCCGTAGCGCCTTCGGCGTACAGGCAGCGCAGCAGCACGCGATCGACGCGTCTGGGCTCATCGGCACGAAGACCCAGCAGGCGCACATGCTGAGCGGCTTCCAGTCCGCGCATCGGAGCCGGACGAGGCTTCACACCAAGCCCCTCACGCAGGCCGTTCTCGCGATGGCCGAGCGGCACATCGCTGAAATCGGCGAAACGCTGCGCAAGACGCTGCGATGGCAGCGACGCCAGATGCTCAGCTCGACGCAACGCCTGCTCGCGCGGAGCGCTGCCGCCGCGTCTCACATAGCCATCGGCGAATTGCTCCGCGCGCACCAGGTTCGCCCCCGATGCGCAGTCATTGTCACCCGGCCAGTAGTGACCAGCATGCGCTGGTCCCACGGTTCCGCCGATCCAATCCGCCAATAGCTTGTGCGACGGGTACAGCTTCAGCTTCGCGGTGCAGGTCCGCGAATGCGGATTGGGCAGCATCCCCTGGAAGCTGAGCAGCTCCTCGAACACCTCGCCGCCACTGCGAAAACCGTCGGGGTCGTCCTCGACAGGCACCGGCTTGACGAGACGATAAGTCTCCCGCCGCCAGTAATCGCCTCTCCAGGCGTCCTCCACCGTGCAGAACTCCAGCCACAGAAACGGCAACCCGAACTCGCGCTCGATGCGCTGCTTGCACTCCGCAGCGAACTCATAGGTGCCCGGATGCTCAGCTGAGGTATTCGCAAACAGCAGCAAGTCGCCGCGCTCAGGGCGCAGCAAACCCTCATCAGCAGCCATGAACGCCAACGCAGCCGACGAGCGGCCGCCCGAGAAACTCAGAATGTGAGGAAGATCACGATGAGCGTCGTCTCGGTAGTCCAGCGGGCCGAGCCGCCAGCCTCCGAGTCGGCCATTGCTGCTCATGAACTCGACCTCCGCACCCGGCCGCGTGACAGTAATACGCACACAACCGCCTCGCGGCCGGCGCGACAGAACCCATCGCTGCGGTCAGACTCGGCAATCGTGCAAGTCTCTGGGCGACCACTGCGATCGGTTAAGGCGGCTGCCCGAAGTGCGCTCAGACCGAATTTGTCAGGTAAACGCAGGTTCGTCGCCGTGCAGTCGATAGTTCGAATCGAGTACCTCAAGCAGAGCATCCATGTCGAACGCAGCCGACGGCAAACCCCACGAGGCGGCGAACCTGTCGCAGCTGGGCCTCATGATGCAGATCGCCATCGCAAGCGGCAGGAGGTAGCGATCCACTCTGATGTTGAAGTTCTCCAGCATGCCCTCGCCCGCATGCAACTCCATCAGCTCAGCAAGGCCCGAGTGCGCTATGCCGGAGAGGTATCCGTACTGCACAGCCCCGGAGCTGAGATTGGCATCGGAGACGCTCACAATCTCGTTGACGACCGCTCGCTTGGAGGGGTAGGTCTCCACTGTTTGGCCCGAGGCGAGTCCGCGAGCTGCCGACAAATCCGCATTGATGTGGCGGAGCTTCTCTTCGTTGCCGCCAATGGCAGAGGCGACGATCGCCGATGTCTCGTCCGGCGCTCCTGGTTCCTGCAGTCGCTGCAGGTTCTTGATGTACTGATCGACGCCGTCTGCGTGGTCGAGGGCACCGCGACACGCTCGCCGTGCCGCGCCGATGCCGGGCTCAAGAATCCATGCGGCGTACGCGAAGCTCTCCATTGCTGAACGCGTCAACGCGAACACCGAGTAGACGGAAGCGGACGACTTCGCTAGCGACGCTGTGCCGCCCATGAAGTCCATCGCCGCCAACATGCGGATCTGGACCGCCATCTCAGCGTGGGCGAGTAATGACCCTGCCCCGGCACGAGCGCTCGTCGGCAACTGCTCGCTTTCGGACTCAAAAGGCGAGCCTTGCTGCGGATGCACACCGAAACTTGCGGGGCTGTAGCGCCCCACGAATTCCCCGAGCGCATCTGCGACCTCCGCAATCGCAGGATGACGGTCTCTGTAGATCATCTGTACTCGCTAACCATCCAGGTTCATGTTCGACAGGAACGGCGAACTCTAAGCAGCGAAGCAGCCTGTGGCGCTCAACCTTCTTCTCGACGAGAACGCAGCCACCGTCCCCGTGTGGCTCTAGCCGTTGCTCGGCCGGTCCTCCACCGTTGCGGCGTTTGCGTCGGTCAGTCTGATTCCTCCCGCGGCTCCACGAGGATGTGCCCGATCTGCGTGAGCCAGCCTCGTGGAATGCCTCGCTCGTCAGCGATTTCTGCAGCGATTTCACCGACGATCGCTGGCCCGTCCCGTATCGCGTCATTAATGGTCGACTCGGTGTCTCCTTCTCGCCATGCCATGACGATCATCATGGGGCCGAGCGCGTAGTCGGCTGGCGACGGCTCGGCGTTCTCGGCGGGTGTTTCGTGGTGATCCTCGGAGTCTGAGTCAGGCATCGCTGGCACCGCTCGTCGGTCCTGCGATGTCGACATGCGCGACTGCAATCGTGCTGTTGTCATCTGGGCCAGCGGCTCGGGCTGCACGCATGATCCGCTCTGCGATGGCCTCGGCGGTGTCATCGCCGGGATCGAGGCAGCGTGCGACCGTTTTGCCCAGCACGCTCGTCGGCGCCGGCTTTCTTGCGTGCAGCTTGTGGATCAGTGCTTCCCATACTCCGTCGCTGAGGATCACGATCGCGAACGATTCAGATGAAGGCGCAATCTGGTCTTGGGTGAGCAGTTCCATGCGCTGATCGTGGTGATCGGGGTCTTTGGACCAGCCGAACGGCGCGCCGAGATAGCGCGTGAGATAACCCCAGTCGCCGCCGCTGCGATGCGGCGAGCACAACAGACGACCGCGCCACGATCGAGATATGCGGCGACGCCAGATCAGCAGAGGCAGCGTGTCTCCGGACGTGGAGGTGGCGGGAATCGAACCCGCGTCCTTCAACGTTTCGGTGAGTCTTCTCCGAGCGCAGTCGCTAAGGGATTGTCGGGAGACTGAGGGCAACGACACCCTGCATGTCTCCGTAGCCGTCTGTGCGTGTCCCCGCCGCCCCGTCGGCACGGGCGGCGGGCGAGCCCTGCAGATGATGGCACCGACGCCCGCAGGACTGGGGCAATCGGGCCGAACTCACAACCTGAGATCAG
>LXNJ01002374.1_pt1 | contig 10398 bp, 10 predicted proteins | sample 809081 | NCBI WGS metagenome assembly LXNJ01 (sample SAMN04870510, study PRJNA318959) | sponge metagenome | biome: sponge; feature: marine sponge reef; material: water | host: Petrosia ficiformis | place: Greece: Milos, Mediterranean Sea | collected 2013-05-29 | depth 5-7 m
GCGCTATATTTGCCGCATGTGAAGTTCCCTGCGTAGACAAGCATGCAGATCACTCCAGTCCCCGGGAAGGTCTTCGGCGCGACCGTCACCGAGGTCGCCTTGGCCTCGCTAACGGACGAAGCGTTCGCCCGGATTCACGCGGCTTTCCTCGAGTACGGGTTCCTGCTGTTCCCAGGCCAGTTCCTGACGGACGAGGCCAGCGCGGCATTCGGGGCGCGATTCGGCGAGCTTGAGTTCGCGGCCAGCCCGATGTCCAACCTTGAACGCCGGGCCGACGGCCGCTACGGGCGCATATTCGGCTTGAACACGCAGCGGATGCGGACCAACGTCGGCAACGAAGCGTGGCACACGGACTCCACCTACAAGCCCATCAGCAGCAAGTGCGCGATGCTCTCGGCGGTCAAGGTCCCCGCGACCGGCGGGGAAACGGAGCTTGCCGACATGCGGGCGGGCTATGCCGCGCTTGATGCGGCGACCAAGGAGCGCATCGCCACGTTGAGCGCCTATCACTCGACGCAGTACTCGCAAGCCAAAGACGTTGGCGACTTCCCGCCCCAGGACCAGAACAGCATCTACCACGGCGAGGCGTACTTGCGACCGCTGGTGAAGGTGCATCCACAGACCGGCGTCAAGAACCTGTTCGTGGGCCGCCACGCGTTCGGTATTCCGGGGCTTGAGCGCGATGAGAGCCGGAAGATCCTGCGCGGCCTAGTGGACTTCGTCGTAACGGATCCGACCCGGGTGTACAGCCACAAGTGGCAACCCGGTGACACGTTGCTGTGGGACAACCGTGCATTGCTGCATCGCGCCAAGCCCTACGACTACGGCGATGCGCGGGTTTTGATCGGGACGCGGGTCGCTGGGGATGCCGCGACGGAACTGGCCTACTACCCGACGGACCCGGCGGCGCAGGCCGGGCGAGACGCGCTCAAGGCGGAGCTCACCTTTCTGCGGCGCGAAGTCGACGACCGCCGATATGCGGGAACGACGGCCGCTGCCGGCGAAAGAGCAAGCGGCTACACCGCGTAGGCGCGTCGCCTGGCGGCGAGGCGAGATCGAGGCGGACCGCATGCGGTCCGAGCGGACCGCAAGGCGTTCGCGAGCGGCACGCCGCTCGATGCTCCGCACTTCTCCCACCGGCGTCGGAAATACAGGTAAGAGTGTCAACATTCGGCGCTCTCAAGGCACCCAGACGCGCCTCGTTTGGCGTTTGCACTGCTAAAAGGCGCTATTATGTAGCGTCCTGAAATCGGGAGTCGCCCATGTTCGATAAGCGCAAGGATCCCGCCCGGACGACGCAGACGCCGCCCGTGCCGGGGGGTGGATCGGCGTCGGAGTCGCCTCCGACCGCAACGCAGCAATCGCCGCCAGGCGACCCCGCGATCATCGGTGCCGGCTTGCTCGTCAACGGGGAGTTGTCTGGCGAAGAGGACGTAACCGTCTCAGGCCGGTTCCAAGGCAAGATCTCGTTGCCGAAAAACTCGCTCCTAGTCTCCAAGGGGGGCCATGTCGAGGCGGACGTCTCGGCAAGCGAAGTTCAGATCGAGGGCCGTGTGGCGGGCGACATTCGCTGCGCCGACAAGGTCGTCATCACGGCCACGGGTCAGATGGAAGGCACGATCGTCGCGCCGCGCGTCATCCTGGTCGACGGCGGCAAGTTCAAGGGCAGCATTGACATGGATCCGCCCGCCGAGGCCAGAAAACCCGCACCGCAAACCCGACCGGCGCAAACCGAAGCGCGCAAATCCGGGGACGTAACGACCAGGCAAGCTGCCGGGCAGGCCTGACTTTGGCGGCGGATAACGCCGCTGACCAGCGCAGTGAACTGGTCTCGCGGCTTCTGCCGCAGATTCTACGAGACGTTGATCCACGCCGCCGGCTGACCGTCCTGGACGTTGGACCAGGCCGTGCTGCCAGCGTCCGTTTCTTCGGCGGCTTCCGCTGCCATGTCGTATTCGCGGACCTGTTCGACGATCTCGGCGAAGGCGAGCCGGGGATGGCGGCCGCAGGACGATTGTTCAAGGACATGGGGGACATCCGCTACGACATCTGCCTGTTCTGGGACTTTCTCAACTACCTGAGTGCACCGGATCTCCGGGAGTTCGGTCGTGCGTTGCGGCAGCACCTGCACGGTGGTTCGCGCGCTCACGCCTTCGCGGCGTTCACTACGGTGTCGGACTTGACAGGTCTGCGGTTCGAGCTGCGCGACGAGAGGCGCATCGGCATCTTGTCGGAACGTGGGCCAACACCCCATCGACACACCAATAAGGTGATCGGCCGAGTGCTGTGGCCGCTTAGCGTCAGCCGGGCGGTACTGCTCGAACACAACCGCCAGGAGTTGTTGTTGGCCGCAGGCCCAGGCTGATCGTCCCGGGTATGTGCGGTCAGGCGTGAGCGGCGGCGGCCATCGGGGGAGCGGCGGTGTCACCTGTCTCACTCGCGGCATCCACCATCGGCAAGGAGACCGTGACCGCCACGCCTGAACCGTCGACGAGGTTCATGGCGCGGACCGATCCGCCGTGTTGTTCCGCGATGACCCGCACAACGTACAGGCCGAGGCCGAAATGGAGCCTGTTCTCGGCACCGCGCCGCGACACCATGGACTCGAACAACGACGCCGTGATGTCCGGCGCCAGCATGGGCCCGCGGTTGGCCACGGTGAGCCGCAGGCTGTCCCGGCGGACGTCGACTTGGACCGTGATCGGACTGTTTGCGCGATGGAAGTCCACGGCGTTGTCGATCAGCTTGTCGAGAATCTGTTCGATGCGGTAGTCCTCGACCCGTGCGTACGCCGGCTCGCGGGTGCCACGGTAGACGAGCGCGCAGTCGCCGTGCATGGCGCTGTAGTTGTCGACGTAGCTCTCGACGATTTGCTGGACGTCGACCACCTCGGGATCTTCGGCGACCAGCGAGTCCTCGAGATTCGCGGCGTCAGCGAGGTTCTCGACGATGGCACCGATGCGCAGAACGCCACGCATCGCGCTCTCGAGGTACTTGCTGTCGCGCACCACCTTGGACTCCTGCGCCAAGTGTTCAAGCGACGTGTGAAGCGTATTCAGCGGGTTGTTGATTTCATGGCGCAGCGTGCGCGGCATGCGTTGCAGGAAGGTGTTGTGTTGCGCGAGCCGGCCGAGCATGCCCGACACGCTCCGGGCCAGATCGCCGATTTCGTCCGCGCTGGTCATGCCGCTCGCCACGGCATTGGCCCGGAGCCGGCCGAAGTCGTCAATCGCTGCGGTCGTCTCCTGGCGCAGCCTGCGGATGCGCCAGGTCAAGCGCCCTGCGAATACGATGAGGCAGAACAACACCACCAGGAAGCTCGACACGGCCACGAGGGCAATCTTGTCGATCGATTCCCGTTGGTAGAACAGGATGTCGTCGATGTTCTTCTCGACGGCGATCAGGCCGATGACGGCCCCGCCAGAGATGATCGGGTGGCCTGCGATGATCGTCTCGATCTCGCCGACGCGTCGACGCAAAGCTCTCGACTCGCCCGCCAAGGCCGAGTCCATCACTTCCTTGAGTGGCACCTCGGCGCCGCCGGCCGCAGGCTCCGGCTGCTGGCGCAGCAAACCACTGAGCGCGTTGCCACCGGCTGCGAGCCAGCCCATGGCGCGTGCTTCCCATGATCGCTCGATCACCGCCTCCGTCGTCCGGTAGCTGCCTGTTTCGGCGCGGATACGGCGCTCGGCGTCGATCACCCGGATGTGGAGATCGGCATACGCGAGACGGTCGAGGATCTTCAGGGTCTCGGGCGAGCGCAGCGATACCAGCCCGAGATTTTCACCGTTCCGCGAGGTGGGTAGCGTATGGGTGACCGCGCGGATCGTCCGCGAGTCCGGGTCGTCGACGTCGACGACGGCGAGGCCGAATACGCGGATCCGGCCCGCCTGCTCGTCGACACTGGTGCCGAAAATGTCGAACGGGGCGCGCAACTCCAATGCGTAGCCGGCGTCGGTCTCGCGCACGAAGCCCTGCACGCGCGTCTCGGGCGGGCCTGCTAGAGCGGCTTCGGGATCCAAGGCCTCGGCGAACTGCCAGTCCGCGTCCATCCAGAAGGCCGTCGTCTGGCCGGACTCGGACAGCATGACGGCGATCCGACCGTCCTCGCCGTCGCCCCGGACGAAGCTGAGGCGCAGTTGGTCGGCGTTGTCGAGACGCAGGTATTGCAGGTCGCGATAGACCCGGCTGTCGTCGACCACTTCAACGTAGATGAAGAGCATGTCACGGCGGTTGCCAAGACTGAGCGTGAAAGACCCATCCTCGCCGGGGAGGCCGAATACCGACGGCTCGGCGGGCGGCCCGCCCCAATCGGCGACCCTTCCGTCGAGCCTCACGGTTCCTTGGATCGGCGTTGCGAAGAGCGATTCGTAGTCGCTCAGGTCGACGGGGAGGTCGGCGAAAAGATCCTCGCGACCGTTGAACACCGTAGCGATGTTCTTGGCGGTCAGGAGTTGCTCGTGGGACTGCATCTGGCCCAATGCACGGCCGACCTCGTCGAGGGCGAGGAAGGACAGCCAGGGCACTAGGACCAACGTAAGGATGAGCACAAGCAGCATCAGCTTCGTGCCCAGGCGCAGACCACGAATCCGGCGTTCCCGACCCGTAATGCGCAGGCGCACCCGGCGTGTGGCGGCCTGGAGGCGCGGCCGGATCGGCGTGATCACGACGACCAGCGGTAACCGAAGCCGTATTCGCTCTTGATGCAGGCGAATCCGGGGTCAACCTTCTCGAATTTCTTCCGGATATTGCGCATGTGCGTGTTGATGGTGTTGTTGGTCACCAGGGATTGCATGGTGGCGTTCATCAAGGTCTGGTAGCTCACGGCATGGCCCGGAGCGCGGACCAGCTTGGCGAGCATCCTGAACTCGGTGGCGGATAGGTCGATCCGCGTGCCCCGCCAGGACACCAAGAGGGCGTCCTGGTCGAGCATGAGGTCGCCGACCTGCTTGGCCGCGGCGCTGCGGTTGTCGACGTTGGCGCGCACTTCATGGATGCGCAGCAGCGAGGATATGCGTTCGGCGAGGTAGTCAAGCGTGATGGGCTTGGACTGGTAGTCCCATGCGCCGAGGCGGAGGCCGGAGATCTTGTCCACCTCCTTGACGCGCTCGGTCAGGAAGATCACGGGCAGGTTCGGATTGCGGGTGAGCAGATCGCGGCAAAGCTCGAAACCGGCGTCGACCTCCTCGCCGAGAATGATGTCCAGCACGGCAAGGTCGGGCATGCGCGCATCGAACCCGTCCAAGGCTTCTTGACGGCTGGCGTAGGCAGCCACTTCATAGCCCTTGGACGTGATCGCGTCGCTGTAGTTGGCGCGCTGGTCGGGATCGTCCTCGACAATGGCGATCAGCTTGGGCATGAGGCGATTCTACCGCGTTTGGGTGGTTGCGCACCCGGCCGCCTACCGTAGACTGAAACGTCGGCGACGGCTTGGGGACCGGCCTTGAAGGTGATCCGTGTCCCTGGGCAAAGGAGACGAATCCATCGAGGGTGCTGTTGAACCGTGCGCATAGTGTGTCTCACAGGTCCCGAGTCCACCGGAAAGACCACGTTGAGCCAAGCATTGGCCAGGCGCTTTGGCGTCCCGTGGCTCGCGGAGTACGCACGCGAACACTTGACCACTCGTCCCGCGGGAGCGTCGGGCTATGACCGTGACTCGGTCGCCAGCATCGGGCGGGAACAGTGGCGCCGCGAGTGCGACCTGCTGCGGCGGACCGAGAGTCCCGTGGTTCTCGACACGGACCTGTCGGTGATATTCGTCTGGTGGCAGGAGAAGTACGGGTCCGTGCCAGACTGGATCGATGGTGCCTGGGCCGGTCAGGCGCCGCGCCTTTACCTGTTGTGCCGCCCGGACATCGGCTGGCGGCCGGATCCGTTGCGCGAGTCGCCCCACGACCTCGATCGGCTCTTCGATGTCTATCGGGATCTGCTGACCGAACGGGGTTTGCGCTTTGTCGAGGTCCACGGCACGGGCAACGCGAGGACCGCCGCCGCGGTTCGCGCCGCAGGAACAATTCTCAGCGGCGGTCCACGATCGCACGGCGCATCGCCACCGCCTGCTCGATGATTTCGGGCCGGTCGTTTCCGGCGGCGATCTGCGCCACAGCCCAAGCGTACTCGCGGATCCGGTAGGCACAGACCGTGTCCGCCAGGCGTTTGCGCGTCGCGCGCAAGGGGCGTGCCTGTCCGGCCGGTGTTGCCGCGTACGACGTGGCACAGGCGGCGAGTTGGGCAGGGGTCCATTGCAGACCGAGTCCTAGGCCAACAAGGTCGAACAGCCGGTCGTTGTCGCCGGCGAACTCCCAGTCGAGAGTCCTGAATCCTGGTCCGGCGACATCGCCATTCGGCGGTGTTCGGATCACGTTCCACGGATTCAGGTCGTTGTGACAACCGTATTGCTCGGACGCGGACCATCCAAGGTCGGATAGGCGGGAGACGACGTCGGGATCGGGACTGCGCACGTCCGCAAGGAGCGCCCCAATCTCGGCCTGGAAGTCGTAGCGACGGATTCCCGACGGAATTCCGGCATGCAGTTCGGCGAGGTAACGACCGCCTTCGGCGGGGTCTGCCGGGCTCGACGCCAGGATCTGACCATCGATCCACCGCGTCAACATGTGACCGGTCTGCTCGTCGTAGCCGACAAGGTCCGGGGCATGGGCCGCTGCGAGGTATCGGCGCTCATGCGGACGGGGCTTGGCGCCTTCGACGATCCGCAAGGCGTATTGCGACCCGCCGATGTCGAGTCGGTAGTTGCGATTGCTGTAGCCGCCGGGAAGATAGTCGATGCGGCACGCTGCGCCAGCCGGCCAGGCAGGCAGGAGTTGGCGGGCCACCGCGAGGACCTTGTCCCGATCATGATCCACTGTGTCGCAAGCTCCTGTTTGTGGATCGGAATCAGGCTACAGCGTACAATGCTCGGCGCATTTTTCCGAAATCATGGACCGGAGACCACGGATGGACATTCGCTACGTCGACAGTGCCCCCCGCAAGCTCGCGAGCTTCGATCCGGAGGTCGACTTTGAGCTGGCCGACGTCGCCCACATCGCCGAGTTGTTCCATACGCCCCTCGACGGTTCGTACAACTGGGACTATCGCGTTGCCGACAACCGCATCAAGCGCCTCTACGAACTGGGCAAGGAGCTCAACTGGAACGCCAGCACGGCGATCGACTGGCGGCAGAATCCCGACGTCGGCGACCAGCCGCCGCTGCCGCCGGATGCGGCCGACGAGCTGATCGAGGGCAATCCATGGACCGGCTACCGACCGTTCGACGAACTCGCAACAGGCGACAAGCTGAAGTTCATTAGCCATGACTTCACCTGGTCGCTGTCGCAGTTCCTTCACGGAGAGCAGGGCGCCTTGCTGGTGGCATCGCAACTCGCGTCCTGCGCGCCGAGCTTCAACGCCAAGCTGTACGCCGCCTCGCAGACCTTCGACGAGGCCCGCCACGTGGAGGTGTTCAACCGCTACCTGCAAACCAAGGTCGGTTTCGCCTATCCGGTGACGCAAGGCTTGAAGGACCTGCTCGACAAGATCCTCACCGACCAGCGGTGGGACCTGAAGTTCATCGGCATGCAGATCATCCTCGAGGGATTGGCGTTGGCGGCCTTTCACGTCGCCCGCAACGACACCGACGATCCGGTGTTGGATGAACTGCTCTACCTCGTGATTCGCGACGAGGCGCGACACGTCACGTTCGGGGTGAACTACCTCGAGGAGTTCATCGCGACCTTGTCGGACGAAGAACGCGAGGCGCGCGCCGAGTTCGCCTACCAGGCCTGTATCGTCAGCCGGGACCGCCTGATCAGCAACGATGTCTTCCGCTATTTCGGCTGGGACGTCGAGCACGCCAGGGGAGCGCTGGTCGAGCGTGGCCTCAACGCCGATTTCCTCAACATGCTCTACGCCCGGATCATCCCGAACTTGAAGCGCATCGGTCTCCTGACGGAGCGCGTGCGCCCCAAGTTCGAGGAGATGGGCGTGCTCGACTTCGAGAACCTGGCCACCGACGGCGACATCGACTGGCGGGCGCTGGAGCGTCCCTTGGACGTATCGAGCTAAAGCGCACGCGCGATGACGCGCCCCGGACGACGCGACCCACGATCCTGATCGACCCGTGGACGTCACGTTTGCGCGTTTCGTCGCCGCCCTGCGCAATGCCGATGTCCGCGTCTCGCCCGCCGAGACCTTGACCGCATTCGACGTCGTACGCCGCGTCGGGATCGCCGACCAGGCCCTATTGAAAGACTCGCTGGCGTTGGCGCTCGCCAAGTCGAAGGCCGAGAAGTCGCGGTTCGACGATACGTTTCAGCGGTTCTTCTTCCAACTGGCATTCCAGGAGCCCGCCAAGCGCACATTCCTCGCCAGTTTCGATGCCAAGGCCGATCGCCAGGCAGCGCTCGAGGCCTTGCAGGGCGAAATCTCGGCGGACCTGGTTGATGCCGTCGCCGCCGTGCTGAATGACGACCGTACCGCCTTGGCTGTGCGCGTTCAGCAAGCCGCTGACGCATTGAATATTCATGAAATCCGCAGCTTGCGTGAGAAATCTATGTTCTCACGACAGATCGCGGAAGCGCTGGCTGTCCCGGAACTGGACACCTTCGCGGCCGGCGGAGGTCAGGGCGACGGCGAGATTTCGGACGACTTGCGCGGCTTGCTGCGCTACCTCCGGCACTACTTCCATGACGAGATCCGGGCCTACGTCGACGCGCAATACCGGTTGCATGCGGACGCATCGGGCAAACGGGCGATCCTCGAAGCGGCACTCAAGTCGAATCTCAACCAGCTTCCCCAGGCCTACCACGACGAGGTTCGCCGAGTGGTCCAGAGACTCGCCGACAAGCTCGCGAAGGAGCACCGTCGGCGCGCCCGCCACACCGACAGGGGCGTCCTCGATGTCAAGCGCACGTTGCGCCGCAATGTCGCCTACGACGGCTCGGTGTTCGATCTCCGATGGCGCCAGCGAAGGCGCGAACGGGCGACGGTTTTCGTGCTCTGCGATGTCAGCAATTCGGTCGCGCGGGTGGCACGCTTCCTCCTGTTGTTCCTCTACGAACTCACCGACGTGCTGCCGAGCATCCGGTCATTCGCATTCTCGAGCCGGCTGGGCGAAATCACCGACGTCATGCGCGCGGAGCCCTCGGAACAAGCGATCGAAGAGGCCCTGTTCTCGTGGGGCAAAGGCAACACCGATTACGGGCGCGCCTTCATGGACTTCCGCGAACTCTGTGGGATGGACCTGGACGCGCGTTCGACCCTGATCGTGCTCGGCGACGGCCGCAACAACTACTACGATCCGCGACCGGACTTGTTCAAGGAACTGGCGCGGCGTGTGAAAAAGACCTATTGGCTCAACCCGGAGACGCGCGATCAATGGCGTGAGGGCGACTCGGAGATGCGGCGCTACGCCCCGCATTGCTTCCGCGTGGAGACCTGCAACAAGATCCGGGATATCGAGCGCTTCGCCGACCAGCTACTGGTTGCAGCGCGATGACGCCCCCACGGGCGGATACGCCCGGAGCTAAGGCCCGTCCGCCTGGCCGGAGTCAAGATCCGGGCAGCGGATGTTCTGGCGCCGCGAGGACGTACCGGCCGGCGCTTGCACTTCGAACTCGTTGACACCGGGGTAGGTGGCCGCGAGATTGGGCCGGTCCGTGCCACCCTCGCTGGCGATCGGTTCCTCGATGCCCGACCCGAGCGCCGCTTCGAGGCTGGCGTCGTCGAGCATGTCCCGTGCGCGGAACAGCCGCGGAAAGACGCAGTCGACGGCTCGAGAGCCGCGACTGACGCGCAGCGACGCGACGCCGTGTCCGCGTTGGCCCTTGGCCCGTCGGCAGGCCATACCACTGGCGTCACGACCGTACAGTGCGACGTACTCGTCAACGACCGCGTCGAACTGCTCGCCGCATTCGTCGCGTCCCTCGCACAGCGACTTCTTCATCTCGCGTAGCATCCTCGGGGCGTTGGGCTTGAGCTGGCCGTCGGCGGCGACGCCGAGCCAGCCGACCGCCGCTGTCCAGTTCTGCGGCACGTGCTCACCACGACCGAGCATGCTCGCCGCCCAGAACTGGCTGTCCACGTCGCCGTAACGGGCACCCATCCGCAGATACGGCCACGCGGCGGCTTGCTGGCCGTCGGCGAAAAGGCGCTTGCCGCAATCGACGGCCAGCGTTACGAACTCCATGTCTTCAAAGGACATCTCGGATGGTGGGATGCGCTCCGCGGTTACCGTGATGTCAGCTTCTTGCCGCTCTTCCGCCGTTGTGGCGTGAACGCACGTGGCAAGCGACACCGTCGCAAGAGCCATGCATTCGCGCGTACGCATTCTCAGTTCACCCCGACCACATAGCTCATGGTTGGTCCGATCTCTTCGTGCAGGACGAGGTCGGCGATGCCGTC
>LXNJ01002375.1_pt1 | contig 10397 bp, 11 predicted proteins | sample 809081 | NCBI WGS metagenome assembly LXNJ01 (sample SAMN04870510, study PRJNA318959) | sponge metagenome | biome: sponge; feature: marine sponge reef; material: water | host: Petrosia ficiformis | place: Greece: Milos, Mediterranean Sea | collected 2013-05-29 | depth 5-7 m
GCCCGCCATCACCCTCCACGCCGGCGAGCTGACGCTGCGCTACGCGCCCGTGGCCTCGATGTGGGACCGCATCCGGCGCAGCATCGACGAGGGCCACGCACGGCGCATCGGCCACGGCATCTCCGTCGCCTGGGAACGCGACGTGGTCGGCCTGCTCGAACAAATGGCGCGCGACGGCGTGCTGGTCGAGATCAACATCACCAGCAACGAGAGTATCCTCGGCGTGCGCGACGACCGGCATCCCTTCGAGATGTACCGCCGCGCGGGGGTTCCGGTGTGCCTGACCACCGACGACGAGGGCGTCAGCCGCTCGAACCTCACCATGGAGTACGTCAAGGCTGTCATGCGCTACGATCTCGGCTACGACGACATCAAGACGATCTCGCGGGACTGCCTCGAGTACTCCTTCCTGCCCGGCGGGGTGAAGGGCGAGCGGATGGCGATGCTCGAAACGGCGTTCACGGATTTCGAGGCGTCGCTGGTTTCCGGTTATCGTGAACACCAATGAGTAGCGCGCCAACCGAATCCGAGCGCTCCGCGGCGCTCGAAGGGCGAGAGCCGAGCGGCGCGAATGTGCGCGACTACCTGGTCTACGGCCTGTCGCTGCCGGAACGCGCCATCCGCGGCACCGCCGGCGTCCTCGGCGGCACCCTGCGGGAGTCCGCCGCCCTGCTCGTACCCCAATCGTTCCGCGACGCCAAGACCTACCAGGTCTTCATCGGCCAGATGCTGGACTTCATGGCCGAGGACATGGGCGGCGTCGACGCCGAGCATCGGCCCGACCAGGGGACGCGCCCGCCCCGCATCGACAACTTCATCGCAAGAAAGGCAACCGGCAACTTCATCGAACTGACGACGCTGGCGACGCTGCACATGTCGCCGATGCTGCTGCTCGCCGTCGTCGGCGACGTCGCCTACGGTTCGAAGGCGTACCTCAGGGAACTCGCCGAGGACCTCGAAGCCGAGGGGGTCATCGAGGACGCCTCGGCCATCGGGCAGGCGGACGATCTCCTGGACGCGGTGGCCGCGACCAGCCACAAGACCGCCCAGGCGTTCGACACGCCGCCGACGTCGGTGGAGGGCCTGCGCGAGACCATCCGCGAGACCCGGGAGTCCCTCGCCGACATCGATCCGTCCAAGGTGCTGCCGCGGGCCGACCTGGACCGGCTGTGGGAGGGCATCCGGTCCTCCGCCAAACGCCAGGGGGTGAGTCGGCTCGACGTGGCCGGGCTCATGGCGTTGGGTTCCCTCGACCGGCTCGGCACGCTGGGAACCGGCGCGCTGTCCACGGTCCGCGTCGCCGGGCGAATGTTCGACCGACATGTGCTGGACCACTACCGGTCGGTGCTCGCGGACATCGACCGGGACGGCTTCTATCCGACGCTGGCCGCGTCGAGCCGACCCTACGTCGAGGCCCTGTGGCACAACTTCGCGACGGATCGGCCGACACTGACCGAGACCTTCATTCGTTCCGGCGGGCCCGCTCGCGCCCTGAAACGCGTGCGGCGTTGGGTCGCCGGGTCCCGGGAGGGCTGACCACATGGGCCGCTACGTCCTTCGTCGTCTGCTGCTGTTCCCGACGCTGGTCGGGATCGTCACCGTCAACTTCTTCATCGTGCAGCTCGCGCCGGGGGGCCCGGTGGACCAGATGATCGCCCAGTTGACGGGCCAGGACGCCGGCGCCGAGAGTCGCATCGCCGGTGCGCAAGCCGCCCGGCCCGTGGACGCCGAGAGCTTCCGATCCCAATACGCGGGCGCCCAGGGACTCGACCCCGAGCTCATCGAAGCCATCGAGAAACAGTTCGGTTTCGACAAGCCGCTCCACATCCGCTACTTCAAGATGCTCCGCGACTACTTCACCTTCAACCTGGGCGACAGCTACTACCAGAACCGTCCGGTCATCGAGCTGATCAAGGAACGGCTGCCGGTGTCGATCTCTCTCGGGTTGTGGTCGATGCTGATCATCTACCTGATCTCCATCCCCCTCGGCGTCGCCAAGGCGGTCCGCGACGGCACGCGGTTCGATGCCGTGACCAGCGGCTTGATCTTCGTCGGCTACGCGGTGCCGAGTTTCCTGTTCGCGATCTTCCTGATCGTGCTGTTGGCGGGGGGCTCGTATCTCGACCTGTTCCCGCTCAAGGGCCTGACGTCCAGCAACTTCGACGACCTGTCGATGCTCGGCAAGGTCGCCGACTACTTCTGGCATCTCGCCCTGCCGGTGACGGCGCTCACCATCGGCGGCTTCGCGACGCTGACCATGCTCACCAAGAACTCGTTCCTCGACGAGATCGCCAAGCAGTACGTGCTCACCGCCCGGGCCATGGGCCTCAACCAGCGCCGGGTGCTCTACGGCCACGTGTTCCGCAACGCCATGCTGATCGTCATCGCCGGCTTCCCGGCGGCGCTGGTCGGCATCCTCTTCACCGGCGCGCTCTTGATCGAGGTGATCTTCTCCCTCGACGGGCTCGGGCTCCTGGGCTTCGAGGCGGTGCTGCGCCGCGACTATCCGATCATGTTCGGCACGCTGTTCGTGTTCACCTTCGTCGGCCTCGCGATGACCCTGGTCGGCGACATCGTCTACACCCTCGTCGACCCCCGCATCGACTTCGAGACGCGAGAGACGTGATGCGAACCTTCACAATGCGTGTCACGCCGAAGTTTCGCGCCAGCGAAACTTCCAACGCGCCCGCCAGGGCGCGCCGCATCGACTTCGAGACGCGGGAGACGTGATGCGAACCTTCACAATGCGCGTCACGCCGAAGTTTCGCGCCAGCGAAACTTCCAACGCGCCCCCCAGGGCGCGCCGCATCGACTTCGAGACGCGGGAGACGTGATGGCGGAAGTGACCGCACCGCCCTCCCCCGTCGTGCCCACCGACGGATTCGTCGTCGGTACCGATCACAGGCGCCGGTGGGCGTCCCCGCTGACCCGGCGCCGGTGGGCGAACTTCAAGGCCAACCGGCGCGGCTACGTCAGCCTCTGGATCGTGACGACGCTGGTGGTGTTGAGCCTCGGCGCCGAGTTCATCGCCAACGACAAGCCGATCATCATGGGCTACAAGGGCGAACTGTATGCGCCGATCCTGCAGTTCTACCCCGAGACCGAGTTCGGCGGCGTGTTCGAGACCGAGGCGGTCTACAGCTCCCACCACGTCCAGGAACTGATCCTCGACGGCGACGGCTGGATGATCTGGCCGCCGATCCCCTTCAGCCACGACACCATCGACCTGTACACCGAGGGCACGGTGCCTGAAGCGCCGAGCCGCCGGCATTGGCTGGGGACCGACGACGTCGCCCGCGACGTGGTGGCGCGGATCATCTACGGCTTCCGCCTGTCCGTCCTGTTCGGCCTCGGCCTGACGTTCCTGTCCGCCATCATCGGCATCGCGGTGGGTGCGACCCAGGGCTACTTCGGCGGCATGATCGACCTGATCGGCCAGCGCCTGGTGGAGATCTGGGCCGGGTTGCCGACGCTGTTCGTCATCATCATCCTGACGAGCCTGATCGAGCCCAATCCCATCGTCCTCATGCTGCTTCTCCTGCTGTTCAACTGGATGGCGCTGGTGGCGGTGGTGCGCGCCGAGTTCCTGCGCACGCGCAACTTCGACTACGTCAACGCCGCCCGCGCTCTCGGCGAGGGCAACCTCACCATCATGACCCGCTACGTGCTGCCCAATGCCATGGTGGCGACGCTGACCTACCTGCCGTTCATCCTCAACGGGTCCATCACGACGCTGACGTCCCTCGACTTCCTCGGCTTCGGACTGCCCGCCGGCTACCCGTCCCTCGGCGAACTCCTCGCCCAGGGCAAGGCCAACATCCAGGCACCCTGGCTCGGCCTCTCCGGGTTCTTCACCCTGGCGATCATGCTGACGTTGCTCGTGTTCGTCGGCGAAGGCGTACGCGACGCTTTCGATCCGAGGCGCTCCGCCGTATGAACCGAATACTCGAAATCGAGGATCTCGCGGTCGCGTTTCGCGGCGAAGGGGTGGTCACCGGCGTCGGTTTCCACATCGACCGGGGCGAGACCGTGGCGGTGGTGGGCGAGTCCGGATCGGGCAAGTCGGTGACGGCCCTGTCGGTGATGCAGCTCTTGCCCTACCAGTACGCCAGCCACCCCCGGGGATCGATCCGGGTGGATGGCCAGGAGGTCCTAGGCGCGTCCGAGGACGACATGTTGAAGATCCGCGGCGAACGCGTGGGCATGGTCTTCCAGGAGCCGATGACGTCGCTCAACCCGCTGCACACCATCGACAAGCAGATCGGCGAGATCCTGTTCGTGCATCGCGCCATGGGCAAGCGCGAGTCCCGCGAGCGAGCCCTCGAACTGCTGGACATGGTGGCCCTGCCCGACGCCAAAGAGCGGCTCGGCGCCTATCCCCACGAACTCTCCGGCGGCCAGCGCCAGCGGGTGATGATCGCCATGGCGCTGGCCAACGAACCCGACCTGCTCATCGCCGACGAACCCACCACGGCACTCGACGTCACGGTGCAGGCACAGATCCTGAAGCTCCTGAACTCGCTGAAGGACCGCCTCGACATGGCGCTGCTGCTCATCACCCACGACCTCGGCGTGGTGCGCAAGATGGCCGACCGGGTGTGCGTCATGACCCAAGGTGAGATCGTCGAGCAAGGCGCCACCGCCCAAGTCTTCGACGCACCGCGGCACACCTACACCCAGCATCTGCTCGCCGCCGAGCCGGGGGGGCAACCGGTCCGCGCCGAACCCGGCGCCGAAGAGGTGATGACCGCCGGCAATCTCTCGGTCGAGTACAAGGTCGGCCGCGGCTGGTTCGCGCGCTCGAAGGCCTTCCGGGCCGTGGACGACGTCGCGGTTCAACTCCGCAGGGGTCAGACGCTGGGCATCGTGGGCGAGTCCGGGTCGGGCAAGACGACGCTGGCGATGGCGCTCCTCAGGCTGCTCGCCAGCAAGGGTGAAATCCGCCTGGACGGTGACTCGATCCAGGGCATGAAGGCCAAGGAGCTTCGACCGTTCCGTCGGCAGATGCAGATCGTCTTCCAAGACCCCTACGGCAGCCTGCCGCCCAGGCTGTCGGCCAACCAGATCATCGAAGCGGGCCTCAAGATCCACCGCCCCGAACTGTCGGCGGCACAGCGGCGGGAAGAGGTCGGACGCGTGTTGGTCGACGTGGGCCTCGACCCCGAGACCCAGGATCGCTACCCCCACGAGTTCTCCGGCGGCCAGCGCCAACGCATCGCCATCGCCCGGGCGATCATCCTGCATCCCGGACTCATCGTGCTGGACGAACCCACCTCCGCGCTGGACGTCTCGGTGCAGGCCCAGATCGTCGACCTGCTGCGCGACCTGCAGCGCCGCAACAACCTCGCCTATCTCTTCATCAGCCACGACCTGAAGGTGGTCCGCGCGCTGGCCCACGATCTCATCGTCATGAAGGACGGCGTGATCGTCGAACAGGGCCCGGCGGCCGAGGTCTTCGACGCGCCGAAGACGGACTACACGAAGGCGCTGATGGCCGCGGCGTTCGAACTGGAGGCGATCGACGCGTAGGGCACCCGCGTTCCGCCCTCTTCTCCCGCCGGACCCATCCCGGCATCCTTTATTATGCTGAAACGCATTATGTCTTGACGCATAATAGTTATCATGGACTTCCTGAATCGCAAGGAAGAGATGCAACGGCTGAACGCCGCGCTTCGAGGCGGTGCGTTCGCCGTCATCTGGGGGCGTCGTCGCGTCGGCAAGTCGCGGTTGCTGATCGAGTGGTGCAGACAGCACGACGGGCTGTACACGGTTGCCGACCAATCGGCGCCCGCGGTGCAGCGAAGGTATCTCGCGCAAGCGGTCGCGACCCGGTTCCAGGAGTTCGACGACGTCGAGTACCCGGACTGGCGCGCGTTCTTTCAGCGTCTGGCCGGCGATGCCCGGCAAGCGGGGTGGCCGGGACCCGTCGTCCTCGACGAACTGCCCTACCTGATCGCGGCGGACCCCGGCATCGTGAGCGTTCTGCAGAACTGGCTCGACAGCCCGAACCCCACGCCGAGCCTCGTAGTGAGCGGCTCCAGCCAGCACATGATGCATGGTGCCGTCCTCGACGCGGGCGCGCCGCTCTACGGCCGGGCGGTCGAAGCCTTTGCCGTCCGTCCCCTGCGGGCGGGCTACCTGGCCCAAGTATTTCCGCAGTCCTCGCCGGTCGACCTCGTCTCGACGTATGCGCTCTGGGGTGGCATGCCCCGGTATTGGGAACTGGCGTCTGGGTTCGGCACGGATCTCGACAGCGCCGTCGACGGGTTGGTGCTGGACCCGGCCGGTCCCTTGCACGACGAACCCCACCGGCTCCTACTGGAAGAGACACCTCCGGCCGTTGCGCTTCGCCCCGTGCTCGACGTCATCGGCGCGGGCGCCAACCGGGTGAGCGAGATCGCCGGTCGGATCGGTCGTCCGGCGTCCAGCATGTCGCGACCCCTGGCGACGCTGACCGGCATGGACTTCGTGCGCCGCGAAATACCCTTCGGAAGCAGCCCGCGATCCGACAAGCGCAGTCTCTATCGCCTCGCCGATCCGTTTCTCCGGTTCTGGTTCCGCGTCGTGGCCCCTCACCGTGCGGCGCTGGCGGAGGCACCCCGAGAAACCCGGCTTGGCTACTGGCACCGTCACCGCGCTGGACTCGAAGCCCAGGCCTGGGAGGAGCTCTGCCGCGCAGTGGTGCCCTTGTTGCATCGCGCCGACACGCCATTGGCAAGCCAGGGACCCTGGGAGTCGGCGCGACGCTACTGGCGCGGCAATGACCCCGAACTCGATGTCGTCGCGCGTTCCGCCGATGGGCGACGCGTATTGGTGGGCGAAGTCAAATGGCGCGTCGACGTGTCCGCCGCTTTCCGGCCGTTGGCGCGTATCGACGTAGGTGCCACCCTGGGCATCGCGAACCGCGACGTCGTGAAGGTGTTGTTCGTGCCCGACCCCGCGGGTATCTCGGATACCGACTCCGATGTTCACGTCGTCGGCGCGCAAACGGTGTTCGAGTTGCTCCGCTAAGAATGTTCTGATCAAGCCATCCCTGGCTTCAATTCCTTGCGTCATTGAGTTTGGCGGCACATCCCTGTGCCGCGTTGGGGAAGGTCTTAATCAGACCTTCCCCAACGGCTCTGGTCACCCGTCGTCGTCTGCGGACAACGCCAGCACTTTCTCGACCATCCGCGTGATCGAGACCTCGCCGGTCAGGTCTTCGACGCCGTCCAGGGAAACCCAGCGCAAGGCCAGCGACTCCTTGGTGACGTCGAGCGGTCCGGTCCGCTCGGCGCGCAGCAGGAATCGCACGTCGTAGTGGAAGTGGGCCGGGTCGCCGCCGCGTGGCGGGATGGTGTGGATGTCGAGATCGAGGATGTCGTCGTGGACCGGCGTGACTGCGAGCCCGGACTCTTCCGTGGCTTCCCGACAGGCCACGGACAGGGGGTCGGTATCGCCGTCCGCATGGCCGCCCAGCTGCAACCAGCGGCCGAGTTTGGCGTGGTGGGTCATCAGCATGGTCGTACCGGCCGGGTCGAGAACCACGGCGGAACCGGTGACGTGGCCGTCGTCCCAGCAGTCGCGTTCGAAGCAGCGGGGTTGGCGTTCGACGAATTCGCGAAACCGTGCAACTCCTTCGCACGGATAGCGATCCGCGTAGTCGTCGAGCAGGGCAAGCAGCTTGTTCCGGTGCATTCCTTCCGCCGGACGTACCGTCAAGGTATGCTGCCGCACCTTCTCGTCGATTTGGAAGTGCTGCCAAGATGATTGCGCTACTCGCAAAGTTGAACGTCGCCCCCGGCAAGGAAAAGGAATTCGAATCCGTCATGCTGGAACTCGCCGCCGCCGTTCGCGCCAACGAACCCGGCAACCAGCTCTACACCCTGGTCAAGGACGACGAAGGCTACGCGGTCATGGAGCTCTACGACGACGACGAAGCGCTGGCCGCCCACGGCGCCAGCGACCACTTCCGCGCAGCCGGTGCGAAGTTCGCCGGACTGATGGCGGGCCGACCCGAACTCAAGCGGTTCGAAGTCATCGGCTGACTGACCCCGCGTGAAGTACGCGCGGTACCACGACGAAGTCCTCCACGCGCTGCAGGCGCTGGGCAAACCCTCGTTCGGCCGACACATGGCCAAGGACCGGGGCTCGGCGCTCAACTACGTCGGCATTCGGGTTCCGGCTCTGCGTCGGCGGGTCCGGGAGGGCTTCTCGTTCTACGACCTCGACCCGGAGACCGTGCTGGCGGTCTGGGACGACCTCTGGATGGGCAGCGACTGGGGCGACGTGTTGTTCGCCGCCCAGGAATACTATGGGCCCATCGTCCGCAAGCGGGTGGACGAGGCTTACTGGCCCGTGATGAAGCGCTGGATCGACCGGGTGGACAACTGGTGCCACTCGGACGGTCTGAGCGGGACCTATTCGCGACTCCTGGAGGCGGACCCCGCGTCCGTCATGCCGGTGCTGGAGCGCTGGAACAAGGACGAGGCCCTGTGGCCCCGGCGGGTGTCCATCGTCAGCCTCATCCACTATTCGGGCAAGAACGCGGTGTTCCTCACCCCCGACGAGGTGCTGCCCATGGTGGACCGCTGCGTCGAAGACCGCCGCCAGCCCATGCAGAAGGCGGTCGGTTGGGTGCTCCGCGAAATGTGGCGGGCGTATCCGGGGGAAATCCAGACCTACCTTGAAACGAATGCCGCAAGAATCGCCCCGTCCGCCTTCACCCGGGCGATCGAACGCATGGATGTCGCGACGCGCCGGGAAATGCGTTCCAGGCAGCTCTAGGGAAGCTCTGAACAAGAGCTTCCCTAGCGCGGCACAAGGATGTGCCGCCAAATTCATGGAAGGGCTTGATCAGAGGATACCTAGGTTCCTTGAGCGGGGCCAATGTTCACGGTCAGGTTGCATTTCACTGACGGGCGCTACGAGTCGCTCTTGGACGGCTCGCGTACTCGCGAGACGCACTAGTAGTGATATCGGGCGGCCAGGAAGTACACCCGGTCCTTTTCCTCGTAAACCAGGCGGTGCTCCTGGTCGATGCGGCGAGACCACTTGCTGCTCAGTTGTCCACGGAGCGGTTCCGGCTTGCCAGCCCCGGTAAACGGATCCCGGATAACATCCTCCACCAATCTCAGCGTCCGCATCGCGCGTCGACGGTCGGTTCGTGTCCAATATTCGAGATCCTCGATGAAGGCGGGGTCCATGACCGCAACACGCGATCCTGCGGCACTCACTCTCTGGCCAATCCCAAGTGCGCCCTGAGGTCACCGATCTCCATTGCTTCGCCCTCGCCGAGCGCGGCCCGTTCGCTGGCAGCCTGCAGGCGTCGCGCGTTCTTCGGCGAACGCAAAAGGTAAGCCGTCTCGAACCAACTCGCCAGTTCGTCGGCAGCGACCAACGCGACCGGTTCCCTGCCGCGGCGGCGAATCAGCACCGGCTCACGCGTGTCCGTCACCTGATCCATCAACGAAGCGAGGCGTTCGCGTGCCTGTGTATAGGTGGTCTCACGAATCATCATTCGGGCATCCTTTATGTACAGACATACGGTACAGGTAAGACCCCGGGTTGGTCAACAAATCAAGACAAATCAAGACAAATCAAGACAAGGTTTCGTGACGACGCAACACCGCAATCTTCTCAGCGTCGTAGCCGAGGATGTTGCGTAGCGTGTCGTCGGTGTCGGCGCCGAGACAGGGTGCCGGGAAACGCACGCCGTTGCGGCGGCGGGTCAGGCGCCAGGGGATTCCGGTGTGCCCTTTGGTGCCGACCGCCGGGTGCGGCAGTCGCTCGATGTAGCCGCGGGCGTTCAGATGCGGGTCTTCGACGATGTCCTCGCAGGTGAAGGTCGGAAAGGCGGCAATACCCGCGCTCTGCAGCATCGTCGCGACCTGCCAGCGGTCCCGGTCCCGGGTCCACTCGGCGATGATCTCCTCCAGGGCGTCTTCGTTGGCCTTGCGGGGCTCGAGCGACTCGAATCGGGCGTCGTCGACGAGCGCCGGGTCGATCAACGCGGCGAGCGTTCGCCATTCGTCGTCGGTGGCGCAGGCGATGGCGACCCACTCGTCCTCGCCGGCGCAGGGGAAGCAGCCGTGGGGCGACATCCCGGCATCGCGGTTGCCGGCGCGTTCCGGCTGGGTGCCGTTGAACACGTACTGCATCCACGCTTCCACGCCGAAGGCCGCGCTCGACTCGAACAGGGTGACGTCGAGGTGGTCGCCGAGACCGGTCTCGTCGCGCCGTTCCAAGGCGGAGACGACGGCCAGCGCGGCGGTGATGCCGGCGTTGGGATCGGGCATGGACAGGCCGACCTCCTCCGGGCCGCCACCGACGTAGCCCGTTACCGCCGAGATGCCCGTCAGCGGCGAGGTGGCGGGGCCGTAACCCATGTAGTCGCGGTACGGTCCCGACTGGCCGTA
>LXNJ01002376.1_pt1 | contig 10396 bp, 8 predicted proteins | sample 809081 | NCBI WGS metagenome assembly LXNJ01 (sample SAMN04870510, study PRJNA318959) | sponge metagenome | biome: sponge; feature: marine sponge reef; material: water | host: Petrosia ficiformis | place: Greece: Milos, Mediterranean Sea | collected 2013-05-29 | depth 5-7 m
CAATAACGATACCAGTCCGCTCAGCCTGGCCTCCGTGTCCGGCATCCTGCACCGGGGCGGCACCATCCTGGGTACTTCCAGGACCAACCCGATGAAGGACGAAGACGACATCAAACGGATCAAGGACAACGTCAGGAAACTGGACCTGGAAGCGGTGGTCGCCATAGGAGGCGAGGATACCCTGGGGGCCGCCGCGGCCCTGAACGAAGCGGGCATTCCCATGGTCGGCCTGCCCAAGACGATCGACAACGACATCGTCGGTACGGACATGACCTTCGGCTTCGACACGGCGGTGTCTATCGCCACCGACGCCATAGACCGCCTGCATACCACCGCGGAGTCCCACCACCGGGTGATGGTCATCGAGGTGATGGGCAGGCATACGGGCTGGATCGCGATCAAGTCGGGCATCGCCGGCGGAGCGGACTGTATCCTGATACCCGAGGTGCCCATGGACCTGGACGAAGTCTGCGCGATCGTCAGGCAGCGCATAGACCGGGGCAGGACGTTCAGCCTCGTCGTGGTCGCGGAGGGTTTCACGATGAAGGACGCCCAGGGCCATGTAACCCAGGACGACCAGGTCGACGAATTCGGACACGTGCGCCTGGGGGGCATCGGCGAAGTGATCGCCGCGGAGATCGAACGCCGGGCCAGAATAGAAACCCGGGTAACGATTCTCGGGTACATTCAGCGCGGAGGATCTCCTACGCCCTACGACCGGGTACTGGCGACCCGGTACGGGGTTACCGCGGCCGACCTGGTGCACAGCGGCGACTTCGGCAAGATGGTGGCGCTGAAGGGATCGAAGATCGGCACCGTGCCGCTTTCCGAAGTGACCGGCCGGATACGCACGGTCGACATGGAACTGTATGAAATCGCCCAGGTGTTTTTCGGATAGCATTCCTCCGGAGTGAATTTGACAACAGTACCGCGCCGGCTGATTGTCGCCGGCAACTGGAAAATGCATACCGACGTGGTCGAAGGCGCCTCGCTGGTCGCCGAGGTGATCGAACGTACGGAGTCGCTCGCCCTGGCCGCCGACCTGGTGTTGTGCCCGCCATTCACCCATTTGACCGTCGCCGCTACGCAGTTGTCCGGCAGTACCATCTCGCTGGGCGCCCAGAACATGCACCCGGCCCGGGAAGGCGCGTTTACGGGGGAGGTGTCGGCCAGAATGCTGTTGACTTCGGGGTGCGGGTACGTTATATTGGGGCACTCCGAAAGGCGGACATATTTCGACGAAACGAACGAGTCCGTCAACGGGAAAGTAATATCGGCGATGTCCGCGGGCCTGACCCCCATCCTCTGCGTCGGCGAGACGCTGGAGGAGCGGGAAGCCGGCCTTACCGAGACGGTGGTGGATGAACAGGTCCGCCAGGGTCTCGCCGGAACGAAGCCCGAGACGGCGGACGATCTCGTCCTGGCTTACGAACCGGTCTGGGCGATCGGAACCGGAAGGGTAGCCACTCCGGAACAGGCGGACCAGGTGCACGGCCGCCTGAGGACGATTATCGCGGATATGTTTGGCGATGATTTCGCCGGCCGGATTCGAATTCAGTACGGAGGAAGCGTAAAGCCGGATAACGCGGGCGCGTTGATGGCCCGGCCGAACATAGACGGTGCGCTCGTGGGTGGAGCCAGCCTGGATGCCACTTCTTTCGAGGCGATCGTCCGGGCCGGAATCGACGGACGCTGATGCAGGCCGGCGGACCGCAGGCGTCCGCCAATCGAAGGATATAAACCGTGTTTACCACAGTAGTTACGATCCATGTACTGGTCTGTCTCGTATTAATCCTGTCTGTCCTGTTGCAGTCGGGCAAGGGCGGAGGCTTGTCCAGCGCCTTTGGTACGGGCGGTCCATCCGGCGGCATGGCCGGCCAGATGTTCGGCGGCCGGGGAGCCGCGACTTTCCTGGGCAAGGCGACGACCATACTCGCGACGCTTTACATGCTGATCGTCATCGGTCTGAACCTGTTGCCCGACGATGCGCAACGCACGCGAAGCATCATTCAGGAAGAAGCCCTGAGAAACCAGCAGACATCCCCCGCCCAGGGATTGCCCGAGGCAGAATCGGGCCTGCCCGCCGCTCCCGGGGAACAAGGGTCCACGCCCTGACCCGTCGACCGTCGAGCGGCAGTCTGAGCCGCAGGCGGGTCGACGTGACGCCGAAGTGGTGGAATTGGTAGACACGCTGTCTTGAGGGGGCAGTGGGAGAAATCCCGTCGCGGTTCGAATCCGCGCTTCGGCATCCTTACCTCAATTTAGTTCCAACATACCCGTCCACGTAGATCCGGAGGCGTCCCGTGCGTCCGGTGCGTTCATTGGTCCCCCCGATCGCTGCCCTCGCGATTCTGGCATTCGCCGCCGTATCCCCCGGTCAGGCTCAACGCATGAATTCGGTGGGCAAGATCATGCCGCCGGACGCCGCGCCCCTGTCCCGACAGGTCATTCGCGTGATGAACATGGAGCCGCGAAGCCTCGATTCCGGGATCCATCCGTACGATGACGAAGGGCTGGTCCTCAGGCCCTTCGAAATGCTGATGTGGCGCGACGAGTTCATGCAGCCTATTCCGGGCGCGGCCGAGCGCTACGAACGATCCGAGGACGGCCTGACCTGGACCTTCCACCTGCGGCCCGGCGCCCGGTGGAGCGACGGACGCCCGGTCACCGCACACGACTTCGTATACACCTTCCGGCGTAACATCGATCCCGCTTCGGGCAACATCTACGCTAATTTCTACTACGACTTTAAAAACGCCCGGGCGATCAACCAGGGGCAGATCAAGGACATCGAGCAACTGGGCGTACGCGCGCTGGACGACCTGACGCTGGTCATCGAGACCGAGCAGCCGACACCCTACCTGTTGCATATCATATCCTTCCCGGATACCTTCCCCGCGCCCAGATGGGCAATTGAAAAGCACGGCCGAAAATGGACCGAGCAGGGTAACATCGTTACCAACAGCGGGTACAAGATGGCCGAATGGGTGCCGGGCAGTCATATAAAGTACGTCCCGGATCCGATGTACAACGGCCCTCACAAGCCCTTTCTGGAACAGGTCGTCCAGTTGTTCCGCGAGGCCGCGGTGGCCAACATTCTGCCCTATGAAAACGACGAGGTGGACATGGAAGCGGTCGATCTCGCGGAACTGAGCCGCATCCGGAACGACCCTCGCCTCGGCAGGGAGATCGTCCGATCGCCGAGTTACCAGACCTGGTACCTGATTTTCAGAACCCGGGAACCGCCCTTCGATGACGTACGGGTAAGGGAAGCCTTTACCCGGATCATCGACCGGGAATCCATCTGCCACGTGATTCTCGGCGGAGCGGGCATCCCGGCCTACTCCATGATTCCGCCGGGTTTCGACGCCTACGCGGGGCCGGAATACGAACCGATACAGGGTTACGATCCGGACCGGGCCAGGGAGCTCATGGCAGAGGCCGGCTACCCGCGGGGGCGTGGATTTCCGACGGTCGAAACGTGGCTCCGGGCGCCCAATCCCATCACGCGCCGTATTGCCGAGGCGATCCAGGGGATGTTGCGGAATCACCTCGGAGTGAGCATCGCCTTTCGCAGCGCCGATATGGGTTCCTATATGAACGCCCTGTTCGACTGGCGGATTCCCCTCGGATTCATCGCCTGGGGAGCCGATTACCTGGACCCGAGGAACATGCTGGACATGACCTGGCATTCGCGGCCGCGGGGGGCGCAGCGCCAGGACTGGATCCATCCCGCCTTCGACGATCTCGTGGACCGGGCGATCGCGGAAAGGGATCCCGCCCGACGAACCGAGATGTACAAGCAGGCCGAACGGGTCCTGGTGTCCGACTACGGCGGGGTATTCGTCTATCATCCCATCGGTTACGGCCTGCGCAAGCCCTGGTTGAAAGGGTATTCCCGGCGGCCCGACGGCACGGTCGGAAGCCTGATGTGGACGGAAGTCTACATCGGTGAACGCTAAGGAAGGGCAGAGAGGCGCGAATGACCGGTGGGCATACTCTACCGTTCGTCCCTTTGGCCGGAACCGAACAGCCACTGCCAGAATCCCTCGCTTCGATCCTCGGCGGCCCCGTCCTCCAGGATCTCCTTCGTGACGTACAGCGTCGTCGACAGGTTGAGATGCTTGTCGACGCGTATCGCGTATCCGCCCCGGTCGTTGCGTTCGAGCGCTTCGCCGCGCAGATAGGGCTTCCACAGTTCGTTGTGCTGACTGTGCCACAGGAACACGCCGGCCGCGTCCTCGACCAGAACGCGTTCGGCCTCCTGGTAAAGCGCAATACGTCGTGCCGGATCGCCGATCAGGTGATTGGCGACTGTCATGATAGACTCGAAGCGTTCATTGTGCCAGGCATGGCGGCCCGTTGAACGCCAGATGCCGAGCAGGTTGCTGGGATCCATGTAGTCGTATCCGTAGGGGATCATGGCGAAGGCTATATTGCCCTGGTACATGGTTTCCATGAACAGTTTGGCCTCGGTGTTCTGCACGCCGATATCGATGTTCAGGTTGCGTTTCAGCATGGCCTGTACCGCCTGCGGCGCCTGGCCCCCCTGCAGGCTGGCCCCCCTGATCCACATCACGGTCCGCGGAAATCCCCTGCCGTCCGGATAGCCGGCTTCCGCGAGTCGCTTTCTCGCCAGGTCCGGGTCGTACCGCTGTACCGGCGCGAGTTCCCGGGTATTGGCCGCGGGAAATCCATCGGGCAGCATGGACACCGCGGGAACCGCGACCCCCTGGAGGGCGGACTCCACCAGCGCCTCGGTGTCGATAGCGTGGCTGAATGCCTGCCGCACCCGCAAATCATCGAAGGGCGGTTTGAAGGTGTCCATCATCAGGTAGGTGGTCCCAAAGGCCATATAGGTATCCAGCTGGTCCTTGAGCCTGGAATCGGTCTTTATACGATTGATTTCTGCCTGGTTCGCCAGTGAGACGTGATCCGCCGCGCCCGCTTCGTAGGACGACAGCATCGGCGGGGGAACCGCGGCGTTGTAGAGCTTCGAAACCACCCGTTCCAGGTAGGGTTTGTGGGGTCCCCGGTAGCGGGGATTCGGCTCCAGCACGATCCGGTCCAGCTTGGACCATTCCACCAGTCTGAAGGGTCCGCTGCCCAGCAGGGTTTCCGGCCTGGTCGACCAGCCTGGACCGTGCTTCTCGAACAGATGCGAGGGCGTTACCCAGCTGAAGGTCAGGATCAGCGGCAGGTAGGGTGTGGGATCCTTGGTTGCAAACGTTATGGTGTGATCGTCTACCGCCCTGACGCCCAGGGAATCGAGGGGCAGTTCGCCGGCCACGACGCCTCCCCAGTTCCGGATCGAACGGTAGAACCATTCGAGATCGAACCCCGTGGCAGGATCCGCCCACCGTTTGAACGTGTCCTCGAAGTCGTGGGCCGTGAGGGGGTGTCCGTCGGCGAAGACCAGGTCGGGTTGCAGGTAAAACGTCCAGGCGAGTCCGTCATCGGACACCTCCCACCGCGTTGCGGCGGCCGGCAGCAGGTTGTAGTTCCGGTCCATGCGCACCAGCGGTTCGTTGACCAGGGCGTAATCGTGTCCGATCACCTGGTAGTGGGAGGTTGCCATGTCCAGGTAGCGGTTCTCGGCCTTGAAACTGGTGAAGACCTGGTACTCGGGCGGGGCCGCGCCGGGCGGCAGGGGTATGCCGATGGAGTTGGGGTCGGGAGCGGGCGGACCCGCGTCGGGCCAGGCCAATGCGGCCGTACCGGCAATGCATGCCGCGGAGAGGAGCGCAATTGAGACCCGGATCTTCACGGCAGATCTCTTCTTTCCTGGAGGGTGATTCGAGTTACTCCAGGTACAGGATCACCTTGCCCTCTTCAATCTCCACCCGGTACGTCTTGACCCGCAGGGCGGGATCGTAGAGGGCCTGGCCGGTGGCGAGGTCGAATTCCCACTGGTGCCAGGCGCACTTGAGCACCTGGTTCTCGTGATGTTCAACCGAGTATACTTCATCGGCCTTTACATGGGGACGCAGGCGACCGAGACAGAGCGGCCCGCCCTTGTGCGGGCAACGATTCCTCAGGGCGTAGAATCGACCTTCGACGTTGAACACGCCGATCCCGCCCCGTCCGCCCGCGGGGACGATCCGCCGATCTCCGGGGGGCAGGTCATCCACGGCGGCGACCTCGTATCGCTCGCTCATCTGGTGGGGTTTCCCTGTTCGTCCAGGCCGTACAGCTCCCGCGCCGTATCCACGAATACCCTGCGCTTCAGCCGCGAATCCACGCCGGGAAGTACCGCATCCGGCGATTCCCAGTCCCAGTGGGGATAGTCGCTGGCGTAAACGAGGATCTCGTCCGCGTGAAGCCAGTCCAGGAAGGTCTTGAGGTCCTGGCGGGTCGGCGGCTGTTCCATGGGCTGGCAACCGAACCGCACGTGACCGCGAATATACTCGCTGGGCAGGCGCTTGACCCACGGCGTGTAGTCGCGGACCGCCTTCCAGTCCGCGTCCATGTGCCACATCAGTCCCGGTACCCAGAAGGTGTCGTGCTCGATGAAGAGAAACTTCAGATCGGGGAATTTCTCGAAGGTCCCTTCGCAGATCAGGCTCACCACGTGGGCCATGGCGATCTGGGGCCGGGCCATGCGCATTTCCAGGTAGTAGGAAGGATATCCCGCGGCCGTGGGCGCATTGGCCACCCCCGCGCCTTCGGCTCCGAAATGTACGCACATGGGCAGCCTGCATTCCTGCGCGGCTTCGTAGATCGGGTCGTAGAACCGGTTGCCGAAGGGCATGCGTCCGCCGGCGGGCATGATGACCTGGAGCACCTCGGGACGGCCGCCAATGCGTCGTATCTCTTCCGCGGCCTGCTTCGGGTCCGTCGGCGCCACGGCCACCGAAGCCCGGAAACGACTGTCCGCCTTGATCCAGGTCTCCAGGGTCCAGTCGTTGAAGGCCCGGCACATGGCGGCGCCGTAGTCGGCGTTCGGATGCACTGCCGCGCCGTATACGGTTACCCCGGTCAACAGGGCGACATCGATGCCGTATTCATCGAGATGGTGCTTGCGGGCCAGCTCTATATTGCTGCTGGGATGGGTTTCGGTGTGTTCCCAGAGTTCGGCCCGGCAGCCTCCCTTCGGGAGATTGGTATATCCCACGCCGGGCATCATGGCCCCGAAGTCCTTCACGTATTCCACGTAATGACCGGGAAGAAACGGGAACAGATCCTCGGTTTCCACTACGCCGTGATGCAGGTCGCAGTCGATGAGATTTACCTTCGGCGCGGACAGCGCTTCGACTTCAGCCATGGCCTGAGACCACCTTCCCGGACCTCCGTGTAACAGGGCAAACGGCGTTTCAGCCATAAACAAGCAATCCAGCGGTCCTGTCAAGCTGATTCATTGGTTTCTCGCCTCGGATCGACGCCGGGTGCCCGGCACGCCAAAGCCCGCTCGAATGAAACGAATGGCCTGGTTCCAGGAGCCCGCGGGACCAGCTCTACCGGTGACCGTGGCGACCCGGTGAAATTTGTACTTTTCATTTATTGGCCAGACACTAAATTCCCATACCGTTTCGTACTTGCGCCTTAAATCGACTACGTAGCCAAATCTGCATTGGACGCCTATGATATCCTGGATTTACGACCCCGAGGCATGGGTCGCCCTCGTCACGCTTACGACCCTTGAGATTGTGCTGGGCATCGACAACATCGTCGTGCTCTCGATTCTCGTCGGGCGTCTGCCGGTCCACCGCCGGCAACGCGCGCGCATTATAGGACTCGGGCTGGCCATGATCATGCGGCTGGGGCTGCTGCTCACCCTGGCCTGGATAATGACCCTGACAGCAACGTTGTTCACGCTGTTCAGCGAAGCTATTTCGGGCCGGGACCTCATTCTGATATTAGGAGGACTGTTCCTGCTCGTAAAGAGCACGACGGAGATCCATGGCACGTTCGAGGAGCATAGCAAGACCGAAACTGCCCCCAAAGTGAGTTCCTACGCCGGCGTGCTGATACAGATCGCGCTGGTCGACATCATCTTTTCGCTGGATTCGGTCATTACCGCGGTCGGCATGGCGGAACACGTTCCCGTGATGATGCTTGCGATCATCATCGCCGTACTCTTCATGATGCTGGCCGCCAGATCGATCGGGGAATTCGTCGATACCAATCCTACGGTGAAAATGCTGGCGCTGAGTTTTCTCGTGCTGATAGGCGTAGCGCTCATCGCCGACGGACTCGATCTACACATTCCCAAAGGTTACATCTACTTCGCCATGGCCTTTTCGGTCGGCGTGGAGATGCTGAATATGCGCCTGCGGCGCCACCAGGACGGTAACGGCGGTTAGCTGGTCCCGAAAACCGAAACTGGAGACGATCACATGGAGTACCGGCAGCTCGGTCGCTACGGCGTGCGCGTGTCTCCCATCTGCCTCGGCACGGCATTCCGGGGCTTCTGGGCCGGCCAGACGGACGAGAAGACCTGCATCCGCACGATTGAAACGGCGGTGGATCTCGGGATCAACTTCATCGACTGCGCGAACTTCTACTTCGGCGGCAGGTGCGAGGAAGTACTGGGCAAGGCCCTGGCCGGCATGAAGGACAAACGGGACAACCTGGTGATCACCAGCAAGGTCTGGAGCGACATCGGGCCGGGTCCGAACGACCGGGGCACCTCGCGCTACCATATCATGCGGGAGATCGACCGTTCGTTGAGCCGCCTGGGCCTGGACCATATCGATCTCTATCTACTGCACCACTTCGATCCCGACACGCCCCTGGAAGAAACACTGGACGCCATGAACGACGTGGTCAGGCAGGGCAAGGCCCGGTATGTCGGCATGTGCAACTACACGGCCGCGCAGGTCGTCGAGGCGTTGTGGGTAGCCGATAAACACGGGTATGCCCGGCCGGTCTGCCTGCAGAACCACTACAACCTGATCGATCGTTCCGCCGTGGAGACTGAACTCCTCGACCGGTGCCGCCGGCATGGCCTGGGGATGATGACGTACAGTCCCATCGCCGTCGGCCTGCTTTCGGGCCGGTACCGGAGGGGCGAGGAACCGCCCGCGGACTCGATATGGGGCAGGGATGCCGAAAGGTTCAGACAGGTCATGACCCCGGGTGTCGATCGGCTCATCGCCACGCTGATTGAAGTCGCTGCCGAACTCGGCAGGACCCCCGCGCAGGTCGCCTTCGCGTGGATCCTCGATCACCCCGAAGTGACGGTCGCGATGACGGGACCGGACCTGCCGGAACACGTGGAAGAGGTCTGCGGTGGCGCGGGCTGGGCGCTGCCTGCCGAGATACGAAGCAAACTGGACGAGGCTTCCGCCCCGGATCGCATCGGCCAGGAGAAGTAAAGCGATCGCTGACAGGCGCGGCAGTTGACAGGTGTTGATCGCTGACAGGCGTGGTCCCGGACAGGCACGGGGGGAGGCGCGGCGGTCCTATTCCCCTGTCGTCAGTCGTCGCCGGCGTCGTTTTCATCCGAACCGGACATTCCGGCCATACGGTCGATTCTGAGCCGCTGGACGCGGGTAGGCTCCACGCGCAGGGCCGTCATCAGGTGTGCGCCGGCGCGCACCTGCTCCCCCTGCGTGGGAATATGACCGAGCAGTTCGGTCATGACACCGCCCGTGGTGTCCGAGGTCAGTTCATCGGGAAGTTCCAGTCCGCAGGCGCTGATGACCTGGTCGACCGGACAACTGGCTTCGACTTCGAACCGGTGGGGCCCGGTCCGCACGATGAGCGGCGCTTCACTATCGAACTCGTCCTGTATGGGGCCTACCAGTTCTTCCAGGACGTTCTCCAGCGTTATCATCCCGGATACCGTTCCAAACTCGTCCACCAGCACGGCCAGAACCGTATTGCGACGCTGGAATTCCAGCAGCAGCGCGTCCAGCCGGATGGTCTCGGGCAGGAAGAGCGGTTCACGGGCAATGCTTTCGAGGGACGTGAGCCGGTCTTCGTCGTATAGCCCCTTCATCAGGTCCTTGACGTGAATGATGCCCGTGATGTGGTCCAGGTCCTCGTCGCATAACGGAAAACGCGTGTGGCTCGAATCGGACACGATGCGCAGGTTCTCGTCCACACCGTCGTTCTGGTTCAGGTATACGATCTGGTTCCGGGGCAGCATGTGCCGACGGGCGACCTTTTCTTCCAGGTCGAGCACGTTCTCCATGATCAGGCGTTCTCTCCGGGTGACGTGCCCGCCGGCGGCCATGCCGACCAGGGTGAGTCGCAGTTCCGACTCCGTGAACGACGCGCCCTGGTCGTTGGAGACCCGCATGCCCAGGATTCTCAGCATGAGGTTGGCGCTGACGTTCAACAGCCAGATGAATGGCCGGAATACCTTGTAGAAAACGACCAGGGGGATCCCGATCGTCAGTGCCATCTGCCGGTGCTTCTGTAGCGCGACGAACTTCGGGACCAGCTCTCC
>LXNJ01002378.1_pt1 | contig 10387 bp, 9 predicted proteins | sample 809081 | NCBI WGS metagenome assembly LXNJ01 (sample SAMN04870510, study PRJNA318959) | sponge metagenome | biome: sponge; feature: marine sponge reef; material: water | host: Petrosia ficiformis | place: Greece: Milos, Mediterranean Sea | collected 2013-05-29 | depth 5-7 m
ACGGAATCTTCCTGTCGAACGGACCGGGCGACCCCGAACCGCTTACGTATGCCGTGGAGAACATCCGGCAGCTCATGCGTGTCAGGCCGACTTTTGGCATCTGCCTCGGCCACCAGTTGCTGGGCATGGCCCTTGGCGGGCAAACGTACAAGCTGAAATTCGGTCATCGCGGCGCCAACCAGCCTGTCAGGGAACTGGATACGGGCAAAGTGGAAATAACGTCCCAGAACCACGGGTTCGCCGTCGACGCGGACTCTCTGGACCGCCGCGACGTGGAAGTCACCCACATCAACCTGAATGACAACACGCTGGAAGGGTTGAGGCACAAACACCTGCCCATCTTCTGCGTACAATACCACCCCGAAGCGTCCGCGGGTCCGCACGATGCCGAATACCTCTTCGATCGGTTTGTGGAACTGATGGAAAAGGCCTAGTGTCCTGTCCCAGAAATACCTCACCATTCTTCCGCCTGTCTGCGTGCGTGAGATAGCACGCACAGGCAGGCCGATTCATCCCGTCTCGCTACGTTGCCTTCGCTCACCGACCTGCCCAGGTCGGAGGCGCCTTGCGAGCCGGGCGACTCGACGGCCAAATTTAGGCAACTTATTTCTGGGACAGAACACTAGACTTCCGATTGGGGAGACTCGGACACGCGACAGAACGAACATGGTGGGGTTAACCCCAATACCAAAAAAACAGCAACCCGGCAACGAGACGAAAAGCCCTGAAACGGGGTGAAACGGTCGTAAAAAAGGACATGCTTTCAGTTCACGTCCAGTGACCCGGTGTATCCTGTTTATCAGAAGTTAAATCGCCTTTATCGACTTGCATCTATTCGGTTTTACTTCCCCGAAGAATTGCAAATCAAGGTTAAAGGTCGAGGGACGCCAGACAAGAAGAAAGGTCAACCATCGCCGCGATTGGACTGCCAGTTGGTTTATGGAACGCTTTTCACGCCTCAAACGTCCAACAGGTGTTATGGTGATTGAATTCAATAGCGCTTGACAAGCCATTTTTATTGTCGTATTCTTTGTCGGGTATTACTGAATACGATGTTACGCGCCGGGAATGCAGGAGGAAGACCGGATGAGAATGCTAACGTGTCTGCTGGCCAGTCTGTTTCTTGCGGTCGCTTCGGCGTGGGCTGAACCGCTGCTCCAACCTCAGCCTGCGAAACTTCCCGCCCTGAAAACCATCGATTTTTCGCCCAAACCGCTCGGACTGGGTGAAAAGTTCAAGGGCCTGTTCGACTCCGGCAGGCTTTCGTTCAGGAACACGGTCGGGTTCAACTTCCGTTCCGGCGCCTTCGGCGGCGCAAGCCAGTACTATCTGAATACCATCAGTTACCGTGCAGATACAAAAAGGCCCCTGCTGATCGAGGCGCAGGTCGGCCTCGAACACGTACTTCAGGGCAACTCCGCCTTCGGATCCGCAATGGGTAACAGCACAAAGCTTGTCATTCCCTACGTGGGGATGTTTTACCAGCCGAGGGAGAACATCCAGATCGAAATTCAAATCAGCAATTCGCCCTATTATCGATCCGGCGGCCGATATCGGTATTGAAAGTCGTCTCCCGGTCACTATTTCTCACGGGACACTGGGCTTCGGGCAGTGTCCCGTTCCGTTTTTCGGGCATTGCAAATGTCACGAAAAATCGTCTTGCTGGCTGCGGCAGTATTGACCTTTGCAGGGATTGCGGCCTTCGACCTTCAACGACGGCTGCATTACGAACCCCATGCAGTCGTATTGGCGCCTGAACCCTTCACAGAGCCGAAGCCGGATTCTTTCACCGTTCAGAAGCGGGATTCCTCCGCCGTGCCGAAGGCGGAACATTCCGCGATTTCCAAACTGGATTCGATGCGAACGATCCGCATCGAGGTACTCAACGGCTGCGGCGTTGCCGGGGTCGCGGAAAAGGCGGGGCGATACCTGCGGGAAGCGGGTTTCGACGTGATGACGTGGAAAAACGCCGATAGTTTCAACTATCCCGAAACCATCGTCATCGACCGGACCGGAAATATCGAAAACGCCCGCAGCGTGGCCAGCGCGATGGGACTTCAAACGCACATTCAACAGATCGTACACGACCCCTATCGCATTGAGCAGGTCGCGGTCATTATAGGCAGGGATTACGACCGCCTGGGTATCTTTTCCGGGGACCGGCCGCGACGGTAGCCACGAACGCGGCGCCCGCGACAACAGAGAGTTTTTCATTCTCGGAACGGAACCGCATTGTCCAATCAGATACGCGAAATACTGGACCTCTGCATCGAATGCCTTCAGTCCCGAAAGGGCGAAGACCTTCTTCTGATCGATCTGCGCACGGTCTCCGACGTTGCCGACTACTTCATCATCTGTACCGGCAATTCGGACGTGCACGTCAAGGCCCTGGCGGACGCGCTTCAGGAAGGCACGAAAGCGGCGGGCTACCGGCCGTGGCATATCGAGGGACAGGAGTCGCGCACCTGGATTCTGTTCGACTATATCGACGTGGTCGTACACATCTTCCAGCCGAAGGCGCGGGCGTTCTACCGCCTCGAGCGCCTCTGGGGAGATGCTCCATCCGAACGGATCGAAGAAGATCCCTCGCTCGTCGCAGCGTCCCCTGCGGAACTTTCTTAGCCAACGGATCGAACAAACGGATCCGACCGATGCCTGTTCCAACCATCGCCTGGGAAGACAACGCCCTCCGGCTGATCGATCAGACCTTACTGCCCGAACAATACGTCCGGATAGACTGCGGTGACGTGGAAACCGTTGCCGAGGCCATTGAGAGCCTCAGGGTCCGCGGCGCTCCCGCGATTGGCGTGGCCGCTGCATTCGGCGTTGTTATCGGCGCGCGGGAAGCTCTGGCCTCCGGGTCTGATATCGTTTCAGGGACAAGGAAAGCAATTGAGAGACTGGCTCGCACCCGGCCCACCGCCGTGAACCTCTTCTGGGCGCTGGATCGGATGGGCAGGCGGCTCAGCGAAGTCGCCGACCGGCATCCCGCTCAGATTCGGGATTCGCTGCTGGAGGAAGCGCAGGAGATCTTCGAGGAAGACAGGAGGGTCTGCAGGCAGATCGGAAGGAACGGCGCCGGTCTGCTCAACGCCAACGCCACCGTACTCACCCACTGCAACGCGGGCGCCCTGGCCACTGCGGATTACGGTACGGCGCTGGCCGTGATCTATGCAGCCGTTGAAGCCGGCAAACAGGTCGCTGTTTTTGCCGATGAAACCCGCCCTTTGCTGCAGGGATCGCGGCTCACGGCGTGGGAACTCCGGCAAAGCGGCGTCGACGTCACGGTGATCTGCGACAGCATGGCGGCGTCGGTCCTGCGGCAGAAGAACATCGACAGCGTCATCGTAGGCGCCGACCGCATCGCCGCCAATGGCGACGTTGCCAACAAGATCGGCACCTACGGGCTGGCCATTCTGGCACGTGAACACAAGGTGCCCTTTTACGTTGCCGCTCCGCTCTCCACCATCGATATGTCCCTGCCCCGCGGCGAGGAAATTCCCATCGAAGAACGCAAACCGGACGAAATCACCCGCGGGATGGGCAGACAGACCGCGCCGGGAGGCGTCAACGTGTACAATCCTGCCTTCGACGTCACGCCCTCACGGCTGGTTTCGGCCATCGTCACCGAAAAGGGCGTGGCGCAATCTCCCTACCAACCCGCCTTCCACGCCTGGTTCCAGGGCAAATGACGCATCGAAGCAGCAAGAGCGGCTTGCGGCAATCAGCCGTCAGGCACAGCAGCGATCAGCTGTCAGCTCCCAGCCGTCAGATTGAACCAAAAACCCGTTCCGTCGATGTCAGCGCACGACAGGGCAGGATGCCCCCGATATGGGATAAACCAATGATTGGGATCTGACCCACCTTCGCGAGAGGACGTTATTGCCACATGTTCACGCCGTCGCAGCCGAATGCCGGCAACAACACGAAGTGGTCGCCGGTCTCAATCAGCCGTTCTCTGAGAAGCTTGTGGTGCCGCGCAATTTCGTCCCGGAAGTCGGGGTGATCGATCAGGTTCCGCCGTTCGTACGGATCGGCTTCCAGATCGAAAAACTGCCACGCGCCAGCGCCCATTTTGTCACCCCGGACGGTGTACTTGTACCGCCGGCTGCGAAATCCGCGCCACACCCACCTGTTGAAGGCCATTCCCTTGCGGAGTTCCGCCACGAATTCCAGCAGCACGCCTTCCCGATCCAGCGACTCGATCTCACCGTGAATCAGCGGAGACAGATCCGTACCCGGCAGATGTTCGCCGGGGGTCAGCCCCGCCAGACCCAGTAGCGTCGGGAAGAAATCCTCCGTGCAGACCGGATCTTCGATGGCGGCGCCCGCACGGCCTGGAAAACGGGGGTCCTGGACTATCGCCGGAATGCCCACGGATTCCTCGTACGGCCACTGCTTCCCCTTCAGTCCGTGGCTGCCGCCCAGTTCACCGTGGTCCGAGACGAATATCACAACGGTATTTTCCGCCAGGCCCTGCGCCTTCAGGAAATCCGTCATCCGCCTGACGTTCTGATCGAGATTCTCCACCATGGCGTAATACCGCTTGCGATCCAGCACAAATGCCTCGGAGCTTGCGACGTCGGATGCCTCGAAATTGGGCGGCAGTTCAATCTCCCTGGCTTCCCATGCCGCCTGAATGTCGGGTGGTGCTTCGAACGGGTCATGCGGGGGCTCAACCGAAATGACCATACAGAAGGGCCTGGTTGAATCCCGTTCCGCCGCAAGGTAGTTCATTCCGATATCGTACAACCCGTCGGTCTGATAGCCTTCGATGGGCCTCGGCGTCGGGTCGTCGTCCTTGAAATAGTACGTGTCGAAGGGCGCGTTTCTGAGTTCGAATCCGAACCACTTCTCCCAGCGGCCCTGATATGCCCGCGGTACCGGCGTACGCCCGCATTCGAGCGCAGACCCCATTCTTCCGTGACCGCCGTCCAGGTGCCACTTTCCCACGTACACCGTCTCGTACCCCGCCTCGTTGAACGCGTCGGCCAACGTATATTCGGTGGGTGACATCCGGTACTCGATACCAGGGACTTTTCGGCTGTGGGCATATTCTCCCGTCATGAACGTAAAACGGAACGGCACGCAGATTGGATAGGTCGAACAGGCGTGTGAGAATCTGACGCCCCTTGTGGCCAGCGCGTCGATATTCGGCGTCCGCAGGTTCACGTCGCCGTGGATCGACAGCGCGTCGCGCCGCAGCTGGTCGCACATCAGTATCAGTATATTGGGTCTTTCGGTCATCACGTCACCCGTACAGGAATCTGTTACCGCACCGTGGACGCAGTCATGCCCGCGATGCGTTTCTTCGCGGACGTGCGGAGTTCGTTCTTTCGGTGCGCCTGGACGTCACCCGCCCTCCCGCCGGTATTCCGGATTCACGAGGTTCTCCGGCTCTTCTCCCTGCAAGACCCTGCGGGTCTCCTTAGCGGCGCGTTCCCGCAGTTCGATCAGGGATTCCGCCGAATAAAACGCCGCGTGGGGCGTATGGATCACCTGGGGCATTCCAATCAGCCGGTCGCCTTCGCCCGGCGGTTCTACGACACGCACGTCCAGGGCGGCCCCCGCGATCTCCCCCGCGTCCAGCGCATCGGCCAGCGCAGTCTCGTCCACGATATCGCCTCGTGACGTATTGATCAGGCAGGCCGTGGGTTTCATCCTGCGCAGGGCGTTTGCATCGATCAGTCCCCGCGTCGCTTCCGTGGAAGGGCAATGGACCGAAACGTAGTCCGACGTGTCCAGCAACACCTCCAGCGTGACGGCTTCGGCGCCGCCTGCCGCGGTGGTTGCGGGCGTCAGCGAGGGCGCCGTAGTCAGAACACGAAGCCCGAACGGCGCCGCGCGGACCGCGACCTCCCGCGCGATGCGGCCGTAACCGATAAGTCCCAGCGTCCGCCCGGTGAGGCGATTCAGGGGCTGGCAGGCCTGAATATCCCATACGCCTCCGCGAACCGACCGGTCAAAACCCGCCACCTTGCGCGAAAGCGCCAGCAGCAGCGCCATCGCGTGTTCGGCCACGTCCGCCATACAATAGTCCGGCACGTAAGCCACGGGAATCTTCCGGGCGGTTGCGCAGGCCACGTCGATATTGTCCAACCCCACGCCGTAACGCGTGACCACCTTCAGATCCGGCAGCGCGGCCTGAATGACCCGCTCAGTGGTCTGGGCCCAACAGGTCATGATGCCGCTGGCGCCGGCGGCCAGCCGCGCCAGCGTTGATTCGCTGCCATCCGGCGCGGCCACCAGTTCAACCCCGATGCCCTCAAGGACGCTTTGTTCCACGCTGAGGTCGGCCCACGCATAGTCCGTTACCAGGACCCGCATCAGAATCCCTCCGATCGGTCTGCACCCAGACGCGCTTCGACGGGTATTACCCGCAAAAGCGACACACGATATCGAAAAGTACTTTGGTGGCGAAGGCCAGGTTCTCGACAGAGGTGCGTTCGTCGTGCCCGTGAATCAGCCGCCACTCCTCTTCGCCCGGGGCTGCCCGGTAGGGCATGAACCCGTACACCTGCGTCGACGGCCTTCGCGGGCAGATGTGTTTGGCATCCGTGCCCCCCGTGGATTGGGACGGCACAACGCGCGCGCCCGGATCGTGATCCGCCATCACCTCCACGATGGTCCGGTACAACGGCGAGTCGACCCCGGCCTCCAGAGGGGGGCTGTACTGGTCCACTTCAATCCGGACTTCATCTCCGATGAACGGACGGATCTCCTTAAAGAAACTCGCATCCGTCTGCCCGGGCGCCAGCCTGCCGTCCACCCACGCGGCGGCCTCGGCCGGAATCACGTTGATCTTCTGCCCGGCCTCCAGCATGGTCACCGAAGCGGTGTTTCGCAGCGACGCACGCAGGTTCGACACGATATCGGACGCCAGCGGAAGCGATTCGAGCGCCGTCTCGCTGTGCGCGGGCTCCAGGACACGATGCAACCGTTCCGCGGTGCGGGCATCCTGCGTTTCGGCGATTCGCTCCAGAAACTCCCTGATGGTCCGCGAGGGATGCATCGGCAATTCGGCCCGTCCCAGGGCGGCGACCGCTTCCGACAGCCTCACCACGGCGTTCTCCCGGTGCGGCCTGGAACCGTGCCCGGGCTGCCCGCCGGCCGTCATCCGGAACCTGCAGATCCCCTTCTGCCCGGTCTGGCAGGTATAGAACCGGGCATCGCCCACACGGAATTCCGCGCCGCCGCCCTCGGTCAGCACAAACGGCGCGTCCACCTGCTCAGGATGGTTGTCCAGCAGCCAGCCCACGCCGTGGTTTCCCTTGCCCGCCTCTTCATCCGCCGTGGCCGCGAATATCACGTCACGCTTCAGACGGATCCGCTGCCGCTTCAACAACAGAAACACCATCAGCTCAGCCGCGACCATGTTCTTCATATCCAGCGCGCCGCGGCCCCAGACGTACCCGTCGTGCACCTGCCCGCCGAACGGCGGACGTCGCCACCGGTCGGGTTCCACGGCGACCACATCCGTATGTCCCAGCAATACCAGCGGATCGCCGCCGCCGGACAGACGGGCCGTCACATTTCCCCGTCCCGGCTCTGACTCGGTCACCAGGGGCTCGAAACCCTCACCATGCAACACGCCGGCGAGGTACTTTGCGGCGAGAATCTCGTTGCCCGGGGGATTGGTCGTGTCCAGGCGGATCAGATCCTGAAGATATCCCGTCACCTCCCTGCGGACCGCATTCCAGTTGATCTGTTCCAAACCTGCCTCTCTGAAAACGGGAGAATTTACTTGCGCAAGCCAGGGTTGCTGAACGGCCCCGTCCGGTGGCGGCCCGAGGCGCCAGCGACACGCTCCGGCGATACTCAGAGATCCAGAGATGCCGCCGACCAGTCTTCCAGCGGGGTAAACCGGGTGGTGTCCAGATCGAACCCGTAACCGAACGGCGAATCCACCACGCTGCCGATATCCAGGCGGCCGCCCCGCACGTCCAGCGTCGGATATCCGGCTTCGTGACGGCGGTAGAGCGCGCCATGATGCCGGAGAACCTGCGCCTGTACGTCCTGCGGATACATGCTCAGCCCGGTGAAATAATGATGCCCGTTGCGCTCGGTATGCCCCACGCCGAGGCTCGCGGCCACCGCCAGGTCCTGCAGCAGCGCGACCGGGCCGACGTTTCCCAGGTCCTCGCTGCTGAGAACGTATTTCCGGCCGGGGTCCTTCTTACGTCTGTTGGCGATAAGACAGGCGCTGGCGACGCCCTTGAAGATCCCCTTGCAATTCTTGTGACTGGTTCCCGCGTATCCCAGTTCCAGGGCCTCCGCGGCGCTGTTCAGCGTCCCGTCGGACTCGTCGATAATCATCGGCGGGCGGCCCGGCCAGTCGCGCAGCGCGTCTCCCACCCCCGCACCGAGGGCGACGTCCCGCCTCAGCGGCTGCTCCACAAACAACAGCCGTTCCATGAATCCGTCGAGCGACGGATCCCCCCCAATCGCTTCCCACAGCGCGCGGAACGGATCGATTTCGGCGTATTGCTCGTTCCCGTCCAGCGTAAACGCGTAGCCGGATCCGGAATGTCGCTCCATCAATGCGGCGATGTCCCTCAACCTTTCCGCGTCCCGATCCGAATCCCCGCACAACTTGATTTTAAGGTGCGACAGACCGTACGCCTGTATGCCGGATTCGAGTGATTGCGGCAGTCCGTCGTCCACGCGTTCGTCCGCCGGGACGTCCGCGTCTGTCAGGGGATCGGTCAACCCCACGGTATGGCGCGCCAGTATCGATCTGCTCGCACGTTCGGGCAGCAGTGACCGGGGCTCGGATCCCTCCAGATCGGGCTGTATCTCTCCCAGCCGAACACCGAATAAATCCTCTCGCAACGCAACCTCGAACGGGGATCCGGCCGCCCGGCAGAACGCGTCGATAAGCGCACGCTCCACGAGGCTCACGCCAAAACCCCACAGCAATGGCGGGTACGGTGTGGATGCAGCCCACTCCTCCTGATTGTTGTAGATTTTCCGCCAGAAATCAAAGACGGATTCCGCCGGATCCGCCGCCAGAGCCAGCCGGCACGCCTGCCGGATGACCGCCAGCATTTCCTCGAGGTCATCCTCGAACGACGCCTCGGGGTTCTTGGTAAACCATTTGGGCGGGAGCCCGTCCGCGGCGAGGCCCACCTCCCGGCGTCCATCGACCTCCGCGGTCACCCGGACGAACAGATGGGGCACGGCGACGAGAGACGCGATGCCGTATCGGAAGGGCATTCGCGCTCTCATATTCAGGACGTTCAGGTCGATTTCCTTTATCGCGATCGACATAATCGCTCAATCCCCCTCCAGGCCGATCACGCGCACCGCGTTCCGATGCAGAATGTCCTCTAATGCCTCCGGATCGTTTACCATCTGTCTGAGGAAGGGCAGACTCTTCGCCGCAAAACATCCCGGCGGATAGTCGGTTCCCTGTCCATCCACACACGGACAATCCGTGGCGAACAGCAGCTTCCGCCGGTGGCGCATCAGAAAGTCCCTGCCGAACGCCTCGTCTCGGGTGATGGCCCCCAGTCCCGACCCGGCCGAGAGGTCCGCGTACACGTTCCCGTAATCGGACAGCAGCCGGTCCGCCAGTCCGCCCCGGACTACCGGCCCCGTGGGGTACAATGTCTCCTCCGGCGGCGGGACGTCGGCGCTGATATTGGCCCACCAGGACTGCGCGTGTCCAATGAACCTGATGTCCCGGAACTTGTGCACCAGCGTCTCCAGATGCGCGATTCCCTGGTTGTAACCCGAGCTTCCCTCCTGAAAATGCCAGGTGACGGGCCAGCGCATCTCGTTGCAGAAAGCCAGGACGCGCTCCAGACCGGGATGGTTCAACGGCACGTGCTGTTTCTGTTCCCCGTATCCCTTGAACATACCCGTTGCGGCGCGTCGCTCGAGCTCCGCAACCGCGTCGTCCCGCGTCACGTCCACGTGGCAGAACGGAATGACTCTGTCCGGGTAGCGCTCATACGCCTGAGCCACGGTTTCGGTGAGCCATTCGTACTCCCTGTCGGCCGTCTCGATCGGAAGAAATACGGCTTTCTCCGCCCCGATACCGTCGATATGCCGGATCGTATTCCCGATACTCCTGCCCAGATGTCCTATATGCAGATGGGCATCGATCATCGGTTCAACACCTCCTTCAACCGACGGCCGACGATTTCTTCCTCGCCGGGCGCCAGAGTCATCGGATCCACCACAATACCCTGCCCGCTTGAACGGACCACGACCGGCGGCTCTCCTTCCCGCATCGCCCGAATCACCCGGAGGGTTTCAGATTCATCGAGATCGACATACGCCCTGGGGGCGAAATCGGGAGAAGCCTGCTGGCCCTCGCCCAGTACGTATGACGCGGCGCCCGGTAACCCGCCCACCAACTCCACCACCCGCTCCGCCTGCC
>LXNJ01002379.1_pt1 | contig 10386 bp, 11 predicted proteins | sample 809081 | NCBI WGS metagenome assembly LXNJ01 (sample SAMN04870510, study PRJNA318959) | sponge metagenome | biome: sponge; feature: marine sponge reef; material: water | host: Petrosia ficiformis | place: Greece: Milos, Mediterranean Sea | collected 2013-05-29 | depth 5-7 m
ACGTGATCTCTCCAATGGGCGTATGCCCAAGCGCAAACGGTGGCTCGAAGATCGCGCGCATAGCAGTACAACGGGCGAAGGTCGGGGCAGAAGCGTACGAATCCCACCAAGAACAAGCCCAGGATCAGAAAACGGTGCAGCATTCGCTAAAACAACGTAGGCCGCCGTTGGGGGGAACGGCCCCGAAAGCAGCCGCTCCACACCCCCAAATGCCCAATCTTTCGCCGCTTGCACCCGTATATCCGCCCCCTATGCGCCCACAACTGCTGGTCTGCAGGACCAATCAGGCATTTTTCGGGCAAGCAACAATTAGGAATCCATACAGCGTACGCCCTAGCCTTGCCGAGTAACCAAAAACAGAACGTAACATTAGCATGTTTGCCGGTTAAGTTATCGGCATGGCGGGGCAGCATCAGGTACGGACGACGCTTCGGGCATCGGTGCCGGCGTTTGTAAGATGCGCGCGCAGCAGGGCAGCTTTGTGAAGGCGCTGCGGGTTTTGGAGGCGGAAGGCCACATCACACTGCCCGCGCCGCAGTGCACACTGCAGATCACCGGTCCGCGGCTGCTGGAAAGCTCGGTAGCAGCGCCGGTTGCTGTGCCCGACACGGTGGGGGCGGTTGAGGGGCTGGCGATCGTTCTGGTCACCAGCCGGCAAGATCGTGCGATATGGAATACGCTGATGGACCGGGAGCATCCGCGCGCGGTGACGATCTTTGCGGGGGCGCAGCTGCGCTATTTGATCAATAGTAGACACGGCATCCTGGCCGCCGTCGGACTCTCGGCGGCGTGGTATCTCAATCCCCGGGACTTATGGATGGCTTGGATCCCTGGTAGCGCAAAGCGTGAGGCAGGCAGAAACAGTGAGCCGTACACATCAGGAAGCGATGCTCCATCGCCGCAATAGCGCTTAGGCAAGAGGCGTCGTTACGCGGGTCCGATGCCGTGCACGGACCCGTTTTCCAGTCGTTTTTATGAGTAACAGGCTAGGGCTAGCGCAAACTCCGATACTTTGCCACATAGGCCGCCGCACGCGTGCGGTCGCCGCTCCGCCGATGCAATTCTATCAGGTGACGATACAGGTTCTTGCGCTCGCCCAGATCCAGCTGATCTATGTGGGCCTCGGCGCGCAAAGCTGCGTCCAGCGACGCTGAAATGTCGTTGGACAACAGGCGCGACGCCGCAAACGAAGCCCGTGCAGACTGGCTGAACTCCGTCGCCTCGCTCTGCAGCAGGTAGCCAAGAGCGGCGTGCAATTCGCCTTGCGCATGGCGCTGCATTCCGATGTTGAAGGCCATGACACCGTAATCCTCGCGAATCTGTGCCCGGCGACTGTTGTCTGCATCACCTGATTCCAGTGCCAGGGACTGAAGGCTCTCAATGGCTCTTTCCTCCTGACCGAGACGGTACCAGCGCAGCGCCAGCTCATGTCGAACCTCCAGACTTGCACCGGGACGCGATACAACTGAAAGCAGCGCCTCCATTCCCGCTGCTGCAGCCGCAGCATCCGTGGTGTTCAAGAGCGTATCAAAGCGCGTGCGCGTCACAAGGTTGCCCCCGTCCCAGAGGATCCACTGGCGCTCCGCTTCCACATAGGCGCGATCATCCGGTTGCGCAGCCCAGTGCGCGGCAGCAGTGAGCGCATCCAGTGCCAGCTCACTGCGCATCGCCTGCACAAAAGCGCGGCTGCCGCGTGCGTAATGCGTAAACACGCGTGCAGAATCCACAACGACCACACCCTCAGGATCGAGCACAGCCTCGTCAATAATGACCTGGGCGGCGCGCTGCCAAAGCGCTCCGGCAGCCAGCCCCGCTGCAGGCGTGCCGCGCCGCTCATGCGCGTCAGCCAATAGTGCGATGTATGCTCCACGATGGCCCATCAGCGCGACGAGGCTAGCGAGGACCGCAATGCGGGCTTCTACAGCACTCGCCTCATTCAGTGCGTCGGCCTGCAACTCGTACACCCTGGCGAGCCAGTAGTGTGCATCTTCATCGGCCGGATTCGCCTGAAGGGCGGCCTTGAAACTCTCTGAAGCTTCGCTCAAAAGGCGCGCAGCACGCATGCTGTCGGGTTCCTCGGCATAATTCGTAAGTGCCCGCGCACCCCGGTTGTAGGACTGCGTAGCGACGCTCATCTGACTGATGCTGACTTCATCGGCGGGCAACGCAGCGAACACCTCCGTGCCCAGGAGGCTGTCTGCCAGGCGCGCGAGCACCATCGCCGCGGCGGCCTCCGCGCGGCTCGTCTCTAGGGCTTGTCGGCTGACAAGCGCCTTGGAGGCTAGCGAATCAGCAGTCACCGCCACGGCGTTGTCTACACCGGCCCAGACGGGCGGCGGCTCAGGCGCAGAGTCCGGTGTCGGTACCGGCACCAAAATCAAGGGCTGCGGGCGCTGGCAGCCCGCACCACATAAGAAGACCGCGGCCAGGAGGCCATAGGCAGCTTTGTGCATCGCTATTGCAGTTTATATCGTTCACGGTCCCACCACTGCAGAAACACGTTGTAGTAGTGACGTGCCTCGGGACTTGAGGCCGCACGCTCCTCGGATACAATGCCCGTGATTACGCCACCATTGCGGCGAACGGCTCCCACGCGAAACTTGAGTCCCTCCCGTTGAAAGCTTCGATCAATCAGGTAGTACGAATTCTCGTCCCTGACCAGGACGATGTGCACCTCGCGCAGCGACAGGTGCGCCATCAGATACAGCTCATACGAGGCGCCCTCATGTTCCAGCAGTGCCGCCGAGGTCAGGCTGCCCTCTCTGTATTCGATGTGGTGCCTTATGCCGATGGGAAGTGTCGATGGCTGAAGCCGCATCCAGTCCATGATCGCGTCGGTGCGCGGAGCATCGGGCGCGGCAGAAGTCTTTGCCGCCCGTGACTGGACCGCCGGTGCAGGCATTTGTGGCATCGGTGCATGAGGCTTGGGCGTCCTGAGTGGCAACGCAGTCCGCAGCTTCTCGTTCGGCGCCGTTACCACGGGGGTCAGAACGATACCACGCTGCATTGAAGTCCGCGTGCGCGGCACAAGGTTTCGTGAGGCGCGCGGCTGCTCCGCGCTGCCCTTGGGACTCTCCGTGCGCTGCAGCGCCAAAGTGGCAGTTTTTGAACCCATTTCGCGTAACGGTCGCTTGAGTGCAGTCACCGTACGCTGGGTACTTGGAATTCGCATGGCATCGATACCCATGCGGCGGGGCGCAGCCGAAGCAGTCGGTGCGGCCATTGGCATCGCGGGCCCTGAGGCACCGCGCGCAAACATCAGCGCTACGTATTCAGGATGGGCCTGGCGCACTTGGTAGGTGCCGGCCAGCACAAACAGAAAGAGCACCAGCAGGGCGGTAAGCGCCGCTGCCAGGACGCGCTCGTAGGTCCTGCGTTTCATGGCTTCAATAAGACAATGCGCATATCAAGTGCGCCTGCTGGCAAAGGTCCAGGATGCGCACCAGGCGCTGTGTGCTGGCTCCACTCAGCGGCGTGAGCAGCACCGGCGCCGGTGCCGCACGCAGTGTGCGCAGGCACGGCACAAGGTCGTCCAGTGCAGTGATCTGGCATAGATTCGTGTCCGATGGCTCGCGTCGTACTGTCGCACCGGCAGCGTCAAAAGCGATGCGATAGGCCAGCGCCGACTCGCCTGCGCCCCGTGGTAACGGCACCTGGATCGCAGGCCTGAGCGCGGCCGTGGCCAAAAACGCCATCAAGAGAAGGAGGCCGAGGTCAATGAATCGGATCAGCAGTCGGTATGAAGCGTGCATGGATTGGGCAGGGTGTAGGCTTGGAGCGTCAGGGCGCGGAAGGAGCGCGCGCAACCAGGAAGGCGGCAGCAACGTCGTGTGCATCCAAGGCGCGGTGCAGTTCTAGAAGCCGCCGTGCGGGGGCCTTTTGGTCTACGGCCACCTCGACGACCTGGCCCGCTGCGCGGATGGCAAGTGCCGCCGGGGACAGCGCGATAAGGTTGCCGGTGTCGTCGTAGGCCTGGATTTCGCCCTGGGCGCTGATTGCCACCTGGAGCGGCTGGTGCAGCGAACCTGTATCCTCCAGCACCTCGCTGTAGGGCAGGGTCACCGCGTAGGGGTCTATGCTGGCTATGGCCATCAGGCTGAGCAGCAAGAGCAGCGTGATGTCGACCAAACGCACGATGAGTGTATGCTTCATGGTGCATCGGAATCTTGTCCGGTGAGCGACAACAGTCGATACCGTACGGCAGCGGCCCATTCCTCTGCTCGCTCCATGTAGCGGCTGGCCCAGTGGTGCAGCAGCGCTTCCAGAAGCTCCAGGATGATCGAAACCACAATGCCCAGAAGCGTCGAAACAATCGCGATGGCAATCCCCGCAAAGATGGTCTGCGCGTCGCGGGTTTGCGCCGAAAAGAGTGCGTAGATGCCGACCAGCGTGCCCAACAGGCCTAGGCCGCCGGCGGTGCTCGAATAGAATCCCACCAGACGCTGGGTGCGTCCCAAGGCCGCCCGGGCGGCCGCCAGTACGGTGCCTGACTCGTTGCCAAGCGCCTGGGGCGTGCTCCGCCAGACCTGAAGCATGGCTTCTAGGAGACGGCGATACAGGCTGTCGTCGCTTGCAAGCGCCGCGGCTTCAAGCTCCGTAGCATGTGCTGCGCCAACGCGCAGCGCACGCATCTTGCGCGCTGCGTAGTGGTCCGCCAGCAGGCGAACTGCCGCCAGCGCCAACGTCAAAAGTCCCGCCAGAAGCACTCCCAAAATCGGCCATTCAAAGCCGCCTGCCTGCGCAAAAAGGTCGTGCAGCGAGTCAGACTGAATTGCCGAAAGCTGCGTCGTATCCGCAGCGGCCTGCATAGTGATCAGCATGAGATTACAGTGTTGGTTCGTCCGATTGTCCCTGATGGCCGCGCCGCTCTGTGCTTCCCTTGCATTTCCAGGTACTGCAGATCACCTGCATGCGATGCGTGATGGGCAGCGCAAATGCAAATCGGTGTGGCACAGTCAACGCCCTTTGGATGCATCGAGGCCTGACATGCTGGGGGCAGCGCTCGCAGCAATGGGCAATCATCCAAGGTTCTGAAAGTAGGCGCATAGGCTATTGGCTGGTGATTGTCACATCCACGATGCGCGCACCGTCAGGCACATGCAGGGTCTGCACTTTCAGCAGTGAGCCGTCCACCACATCCTGCAGCCGCAAGCGGTAGGGTCCCCGCTCCAGGCGCAAGGCGAAACCGCCATCGCGAAACACCTCCGCGCTGTCCACCGCCACGCCATCACGCATCGCGTGCACACGCAGGCGAGACGCAGCACGTTCGAATCCACTGACCCGGCCCCGCACCAGCGGGGCACTTTGCAGCGGGATGTCCAGCACCTTGGTGCGGCCGGGATCAGCGATGAAGCTGAAGGAATAGCCGGTGGCTGGCCGCAGCCACGGATCGCGGATGGATTGCTCTAGGATTCTCACCTGGTACGTGGCGTACGGCTCCAGGTAAGAGGCCCGAAGCAGGCCGCTGGCCGTTCGCTTCAAGGGCGCATGAAAGAGTTGCACATCGACGCCTGAAAGTAGCGGCTCGCCGCTGTCCAGCACGCCATCGCCATCCATGTCTTCAAAGATGCGGAGGAGGGCGGCTGTTTCGTCGCTCAGTGTGCTCGTGAAGCGAAGCCCGGGCCCGATGCTGACGCTTCCGTAGGCGCTGTGGGTATGCGTGCCTGTGCTGGTTGCATGCGAAGCCACGCCCAAGGCGCGCGTACGTACCTGGACGGCAACCTTGCCCTGGGCGCGCCGCAGCGACGGATCATAGAATAAGACGGCCCCCACAGCTCCATGGCGCAGGCTGAAGAGCGCATCGACGCCGCCGTTTTGCACTCCCTGCATGCCGCGAAGGAAAAGCCCGATCTGCAACGCGCCGCCCAGGAGCGGCTGTGTCTTCGTCGCCGCAGCATGCCAGCGTACCGCGTGCAACCCGTGATCGTTCGCAGTTTCCAGCTGCAGGCGCACGGCCAAGCCTTCGGTCCCATGGTAGGCCACCGACGGCGCAAGCCGAAACGCGGTTCCGGCTCCCCCCTGCGTCAAATGGCCGGTAAGCTGCGCACCCATCCGATGTCGCTGTCCATAAACGACCAGGTGGCCATGGGATTGCCCATCTGAAGCTGAGAAGGCGGCCTCAGCGCGCAGATGGCGTCGCCAGAGGTGCGCGCTTGCTTGCACCAGCGCCAGCGGCCAAGAGGCCACATCGGCGCTCAGTACCATAAACGGCCACGGGCTTGCGGACGCGCCGAAGTGGAACTTACCGCCATAGATTCCATGGGCTTGCACAGTCAGACGCGGGCCCGCGCCATAGCGGATGCGAAGTGCATGTCGGGTACCGAACATGGCATCGTAATAGAGCCGGCCCGGCGGCACCAGGGCAGGCGTCGTCACCAGGTAGCGTTGCGTTTCGTACGGCGCAGCGCCGCCCATCGGCTGCACGCGCACCAGGGCTTCGGTGGTGCCGTAGTAGGCAGGAACGCGGAGTCGATATTGGCCGTCCGGACCCACCTGGACGCGATCCACAATCTGCCCGGCCGCTGTGACCTCCACCATGGCGTGTGGCGGAGCCTCTCCCCGGAGCGTAGCGGAGCGCTGCACATGCAGTGCAGCCAACGGGACATTGGAAAGTCGAAGCGCACGGACGGGCACCCCGTCGTGCAGCGTCATGCGGCCCACTTCCACGCGGGTGAGATGCGTTCTGCGGGGTCGGTCAAACAGGTAGGTTGCCTCGGCGGTGCGGCCTGCCAGGCCACGCACCGCGCCGCCCAGTGCGCTCGCAGTAAAGTGCACCACGCCATCGCGATAGACAGGCCTTCCGTGATGCCACTGCTGCGTGGCGTGCCAGGAAGCGGTTATGCCACCCAGGAAGTGGCGCTGGCGACCAAACTGCACCGGACCAGGCACTTCGCTGTCCAGGAAGGCCCGGCGCCCCAGGGCGTAGGTGTCAAAGTGCTCCGCAGCCGTGGACAGCGTCAGACTCAAGCGGGCCTCGTCAAAAAAGACATCGGCCCCGAACAGCCGGGACAAAGCGGATACGTCTAGGAGGTAGCGGCCCTGGCTGTATACGGCGTGGCCACTCATCGACACCGGTGGTGCACCGGGGCGCTGGATATGCATTTCTGCAAAGTCCATCACTAGGCGGTGCCTGGCGTCAGCGGCGGTGAGCTGCGCATCGGCGCGCGTGACGCTGTATCCGAGCTGCTCCATTAGGCGCGCAGCGTCCACAAAGAAGCGGTCGCCATCATGGTAGGCGTGCACCACAGACTGAAAGCCCGGTGCTTGCACCATCAGTGGCACCTCCAGAAATACGGTGCCATGCCCGGACGGCGCCTGCGCGTGACACCATACCGGATGCAGCACCAGCACCAGCGCGAAGGTGCGAGCCATAGATTAGTTCAGTACTGGAAATGAAGGGGTTCGGGGCGCTGCAGGGCGTGCTGCATCGCGCGCGAAAGTCCAGGATAACGGTGGTCGAAGTGGAGCACATAGGAGCCAGGCATAAGCGGCGCGCGCAGCGCAAGGTCTATGCGTCTTTGCGTATAGATGGCCGTGACGGTGCGGGTCAGCTGTGCGCCCTTGCGCGCCAGCGTGATGCCGCCCACAAACGGGAATGGTGACTCGTTATGCAGTAGGAGCGACAGTGCATCGTCACGGACGCTCAGGACTTCGGCGCGCAGCTTCGGCGCGCCTTGCCCGCTGATCACCACCAGTGGGGCCACCAGGTTGTATTCGATGCTGATGGCCGTGGCGATGGCAGGGACCGCTGTGTCGCTGACCGCGGCGCGTTCCTGCAGTCGGAAGTGCATGAGCGCGATATGCCCGCCATCGGGTAGTGCCTCCGCACCTTCCACGAGGTAGCGCACGACGCGCTCCTGCCCCGGATCAATGATCAGGCGCTCAGGAAAGAATGTCAGCCGATCCGTGAGGTCGCCGAGCAGGCCTGCGCTGCCTAAATGAATGTTGGTTTCGGACTTGTTCGACGCGATGACGCCGTATTGTGCGGTCACAATAATCTCCAGCGGCTGCGTGCCTTCGTTGCGCAGCTGAAAAGCGCCGTACGGGGCCGTCGCCGATACGTAGGCGTATGCCGGCGTCACGCTGAGCGTCGCCTGCGCGTGAGAGGGCAGGCTGCTCCACAAGAACGCCGCGGCGGCGAGGAGGTATCTCATAAAGAAAGGATGCGCACCTCAAGGCTGCCTTCGTAGCGGCCTTCGGGTGCGTCGTTGAGTGCGATCTGACCGCCGAAGCGCAAAGCGCTGCATCCCTCCGGTCCCAAATGGCCGGTCACAGCACCAGGGTTTGCAATGGCCTCGAAGGCGCCGCTTGCGCAGCTGAAACTCTGGGCCCATCGCAGTCCGAAGTCAATGCGTCCGTGGCTGCTCTCGAGCGCGCCGGACGGTGTCACGGTGATGGCGTACGCAGTGCCGGCCCGTCCGGCGACCTGGACCTGTCCGACCTGGTGTCGGCCCGCGGCTTTCCGGGAGATTTCTCCGGTGGCGGGGTCCAGCACGACGATGCCGGCGTTCGCATGCTGCTGTCCGAAGTCGACTGCTGCCGATGTGACGGTGATCCGCACCGCTGCGGGCAGCACTTCCAGCTGAATGCCTAAGTGGGCTGAAGACTGCGCGCCGGTCGGCGTCGCAAAAAGTCCTGCAGCCAATGCTAACGTGAGCCGCATCAGCTGCAGGTAGCGCTGGTGGAGATGGAGCCGGTGTAGGTGCCGTTGCCATCGGACCAGGTGATGCCACTGACCGTGCCGCCAAAGCGGAAGTAGTGTAAAAAGGTTGTCCCCGCGCCGCCAGCTGTGCCGGTATAGGTGCTGGTGCTGATGGATGTGTAGCCGCTGTTGGAGGTGGTAGATTCGGCCCATGTGCCGGCGAAGGTCAAAGGCTCCGTGCTGTTGGTGAGCGCACTGGGGTAGGTTCTCGACACCGTATAGCTGCTCACATGTTGTCCCAGCAGGCGCACCTGCCCGACGGTGCTGGATCCTGACACGACTGCACCCGAAGAGCTGCGTGCTCCGGATGTGGCGCTAATGGTCACTGATCCGGAGCCGGTGGAGGGCTTTTCGACGCTTCCGAAGTCCAGGTCATTGGCGACGGTGAAGGTGCAGGTCGCGCCGGGCGTAGTCAGCACGACTTCGGCATCTACGGTGGTGGACTGTGCCAGTGCAGTGCCCGCGGCGAGCAGGCAGGCAAAGAGAGAAGCGAGGGCTTTCATCGGCATCGGGTAGGGGTTTAGTCGTTGTCGCAGAGCCTGGTGATTACGCGGTTGCCATCCTGCCGCACCTCCATGCAGGTGCCCGGTTCACTGAAGGCCAGCACAAAACGCGGCTTGGCGAACGCGAACCACTGCGTTGCCGCGGGCCCGCATGCCGCCGCCGTTTGGGGCCGGTACTGGAGCGCATCCGGGTCGTAGTTCCACATTTCCAGACGCAGTCCGTCCTCGCCGCGCGAGAGCCTGAGGTCCATGTCCGCGCCATCGTAGTAGTTTGCGATCGTGCGGATGACCGACCCGCTGATGGCGGAGCGCGGATCCTGTTGGCGGTGCGCTTCGACTTCCAGGGTGTAGCTTTCTTCCAGCGTGGCATCCAGGCGATAGTCGGCTGCCAGTTCCCATGTTTTCATGATGTCCTGCAGCGTGCGCGGGACATCGGCACCCAGGGGATAGATTGCCTGGGATGGGTACAGGATGACCATGTCGTCAGGCCCGTATCCGTTGCCGGTCAGGTCTACGATGTCCACCGTGCTGACGGTGTCTGGTGGCGGAATGAGAAGCGCGTTGAGAAACGAGTCGATCTGTGCCGGACGCACGAGGGTGGCCACCGGGCGCGTCACCTGATCGAATGATTGTGCCCAGGCATGCGCCGGCACCACCAGTAGCAGCAAGAGGCCATGAATCGGTCTGACCATGAATCGGTCGGCTACGGTCACATTGGACGGGAACGAACGTCGGGGCTGACATCGCCCGCGGGTACCGCGCCTATGGGCGCAGTGCGCGGGTTAAGCCAAACGAAGGTCACTTGCATTGCCTATGGGCGTTGTTCTTTGACTCAATTACTTGCGGCGCAAACGCACGCATAGTACTGGTCGGTGCGCACGAAGGAAACACTGGTCGTGGCACGAAGGAGGCAAGAATTGGCAACCGTTCGGCTACGGCAAACGCGCACGGGCGGCAACGGAGCCACCGGTTCGCCTTTCAGCAACGTACAGGACATCTTCAGTGCGTTCAGCGACATCTTTTCCCAGTCTGCGGGGGGTGGGAGTCCTTGGAGCGAGTTTTTTGGGGGTGGCTCAGGTCCGTGTCGCCGCGCGTCGATCGGGCAACCCGGCGAAAATCTCAGAATAACGCTCAGGCTCACGCTTGCAGAAGTCGCCCAGGGGATTGCGGGCAAGAAGGTCA
>LXNJ01002380.1_pt1 | contig 10385 bp, 12 predicted proteins | sample 809081 | NCBI WGS metagenome assembly LXNJ01 (sample SAMN04870510, study PRJNA318959) | sponge metagenome | biome: sponge; feature: marine sponge reef; material: water | host: Petrosia ficiformis | place: Greece: Milos, Mediterranean Sea | collected 2013-05-29 | depth 5-7 m
GCGTGGCGCCGGGTTCGGCGGTGATGACCGTGTTCGCCAGCGATACCGGCGGACTGTCGGCCTCACAGCCCGTCCAGGTCACGGTCGCAGCCCCCAACCGGGCGCCGGAACCCATCGGGAAGATCCCGGACCAAGCCCTCGCCCCAGGGCATTGGGCATCCCTGGCAGTGTCCTCCTATTTTCGCGATCCCGACGGCGAGAGCCTGTTTTTTTCGGCAACGACGTCCAATGCCGCCGTAGCTGGTGTCGCGGTATCGGGCGAGGTCGTCACTATCACGCAGGTCGGCACGGGCACCGTGACGGTGAACGTCGTGGCACGCGATGCCGCCGGACTCTCTGCTCAACAAGGGATCACCGTCGTCGCGGGTCTGGATCGGGGGGCGCTCGCCCCGGCACGGCCCGCGGCGCCCGCGATAACTGAAGCCCGTGCCGGTGCGCAGGCTCCAGACGAAGCCCGGCAGCCCGATCCCTTTCCTCCACGACAGCTGACAGGATTCGTGGAGTCGACCGGGTACACCCTCGCCCGAGGCCGAGGTCAGGTGAGTGCAGGCTATTTGGGTGCCAGCCCGGCGGCGCAGCTCGGAGACTTTGGAGATGTGTGGCCGGGGGTCGGTCAGGCGTCCTATGGCGTGACGGATGATCTGACGATCACCGCAGGGTTTGGTTTCTTCTACTACAACGTGGGCGGCGGCGACTCAGACTTCTTTCCTCACGTCGCGACGAAGTACCGTGCATGGAGCAATGAGCGGGTCTCGGTCGCGGCTGGCGCGTACGCAGGACTGCTCCTCGAGGAGGAGGTATCGGCCTATTACGCCAGCTCCGTTGCGGGCTCGATCGCGGTGAATGACGCCCTCGGCGTTCATGCTTCGGGTGGAGTAATCGGGACTTCTGTGGATGTTTTTGGCGAAACCTGGACCGAACAGTGGGGCGTGTTCGCGGTCGGCGGCGACATCCGTTTGACGCCCGAGTTGGAACTGGCCGGCGAATACCGACGCGTCGGGTTTCATGATGGGTTTAACATCCTCACCGGCGGTATGCGGTTCCTCCGAGCCGCAATCGCCGCCGAAGCAGGATTGGCCTACTACCTCGAAGACGAGGCGGAGATCCGCCCCATCGTCAGCGTCGCCTACCGGTTCCAAGCGGGCGGTGGAGGAACAAGATGAACCCCGAACCTTTCCTCGCACAGCGTCATGATCGTGGCCCGATGAATTGCTCACACCCTCATGCCTCCACGCCTGGACGTGGAGGCTGCCATGCAACGGCATCACCGAGCCCGAAGACCCGACCCCAATCGGCACCTACGAGTTGGCCTCATTGGACGGCAACGCCGTGCCCTACTGGTTCATCGACGTATTCGAGGACACGATCACCGTCAGCCGCGCAACGCTGGTCATAAGCGCCAACCAACGGTTCTTTATCGAGATTTCGGGCGCGGACTCATCCCTCGGGAATGTCGATGAGACATATTCGGGCAGTTGGTCAACCACCATTCCGACGCGAATCGAACTCAGGTACACCGGGACTGCGCGGGCGGCTAGACCCGATCCTTGACACTTCCGGCCGGACATACATGTACGCCGACAACATCGCCATCAACGAGGGACGGCAGCAGCCATTGACCTTCCGGCTCGGCAAACCAGTGCGGCTCACGGACGCCCACGGCGCGGATTTGGCGGTCACCATCGTGGACATCTTCGGGAAGTCCGCCTTGGTCAAATATCAACCGTTCGAGCACTGATTGACGGTGTGCGCCATCGCCACAGCGCTAACGTCAAGCATATGCTCATACGCGAAGCCAGCGCCCAAGGCGAGTCGCTGAGACTGTCGGAGGACGAACTCGCGTTCTACGACGCGCTGGAGACGAACGACAGCGCAGTGAAGGTGCTCAAGACCGCAGCGTAAAGCTGACCGCGGCGAGGCCGGCTGTCAGGTGAATACCATACTTGTACAAGCGGGGCACGGCTCGGTCTATCATTCCCGTCGCCGGGCCGGTGTTACACTGCATCTCAGGACATCATCGTCTGGTGTGTATACTTCACTTGACCTTGCTGATGTCCCCATTTTCGGGTGCACTTTCATGCGCGACTTACATTCTGTCATGTTGCCTTTACGCTTGACGGAGGTGTTCCTGATCTGCGCGGCCCTCGCCGCCTGCAACGACACCCCGCCCAACCCCGACCTCTTTGCCGGATTCAGCCGCGTCCGCGTGGAATCGCCTTCGCCCGATTCATCGCTGGTTGCGGTGCTGATCCGCGAGTATGGGAGCATGTCGGGGGAGGACTCCTTCGGGATGCCCTGGGCGCTGGCAGTGCGGGATGACGGCAGTCTGGTCGTGTCGGACATCACTGATCCGTGCACGCTCACGGTCGTCGATCGCCCGAGCGGGGTGGTGCGCGAGAAGCTGGGGGTGTGTGGCGAGGGGCCGGGCGAGTTCAAGATGATCACGGCGCTTGCCACCGATGCGGACACGCTCTTTGTGTACGACCGGGGAACGTCGTACATCGTCGTACTGGATCCTGCGGGAACCGAGGTGAGGCGCTACGTCCCCACGGGAGTGGGCGCCTACCGCACGCTGGATGATCTGGCCGTGCTCGATGACTCGACACTGATTGTGACCACGAGCGACGTGGGCCGCGCGACGGTGGAATCGATCGACCGTGCAACCGGCGAGCTGCGGGAGGTCTGGCTCGAGACCACCGAGAACGCCGAAATGGCGGAGATGCTGAGGCACCTGTCCGCGTGCGTGCACCGGGACGCGGATCCCCCGATGATCGTCGCCATGAATGAGAGGGTTTTCGAGGGAGTCGGCGTAGCCGCGGATACCCGAGAGGAGCGGCTCCACTTCCAGACCTCCTTTGCCGATCTGCGGGAAGATGGGCTGGAGAACCCGGCGTCCGCTGGCGTCAGGTGCGGAGCCACCATGGCACTGTTCAGCGGCTCGACACCGGGTCCTGTAGAGAGGACTTCCACCTCGGTGACGTTTCGGTGGGGCATCGTGCTCCGCGAAGCCAGGGATTACAACGGTACGCTCAGGATGAGAGTGCTTGTCGAAGACAGCGGGTCGCTGTTGCACGGTGGCCTGGGCGCCATGCGGGGCGACACGCTCTTCGTGATGAACAGCACGGCCCGGGCGTACCCGGTGGTGGCGGAGTTCGTGTTGGAGCCGGCGAGGTAGCGGGCCAGTGGATAAGTCCACCGCGAGGGGTTTCCCTTTTGCCGGCTGCCGGCTTCATTGTCTGTCATGGAGAAACCCGAAACTGCACGTACGAGCAGATCCAGGCACTGGAATCGAACACAGCACCACGCAGGTCGGCAGATTCCAGTCCAACGGCTTCATCGAACGATTCCACCGCACGCTCCTGGAAAAGCACCTTCGGATCGAGGGCAGAACGACCTGGTACGAGACGGTTGCGGAGATGCAGAAAGACCTGGACGGCTATCTTGAGACCTACAACCCCCGCAGGCCACACCGCGACCGCGGGATGAAGGGCAGGACGCCCTACGAGGTCTTCAAGACCGGGATCCCGAAGAAGTCCCCGACCCGAAAAAAGCCAGCCAGAAAGGCGGTCAAAACCGCAGCATGGATCTGACCTCGGCGAGGCCCGGTGTCAGATGAATACCATACTTGTACAACTAGACACTAGAGTCCAATCTTCGAGGCTGTCTTCGATCACCGGCGATCAATCGTCCAGCGGATTACGATAGGTACGTCAAGGGCGTCTGTAAGCACGCCCCACGCAAAGTCTCCTGCCACGGCTTGAGGTGTCCCGTTGGGCCCCGCGCCAACCACACGGGCGATGGTTGATCCGTCTGAGTCCAATACAGTGAACCCTGAATCCCATTGGCCATCAGCCCATTGCACCCACAGTCTCCCGCCGGGCTCGCTAAAGGCCGAGCGAATCGGCGGAAAATAGCTTGGAAGTTTGACAGAGCTGTCGAAGATTCTATCTACCTCGCGTTTCGGCCTGTCGTCGAAGATTTCTGCAAACATCTGTCGGAGGGAAACTGAGAGCGAGTCCAACATCTGACTTGGAACCCGTACAGGATCATAGGGAACGTCCCGCATCCACAGTACGGTGCCACTTGGTGACCTAGCCTGGATCCGGGCGCGCGGTATACCCCGACCATTGTATGCCCGACGCTCTACGACAAACGTGCGTTCACCCCCGGGTTCGAATACAACCAGCGGTCCAGAGGGTAACGGATGTCTGAATACACCCCATTCATCGCTACGAATCCTGGCATGGTTCCCAGGCTCAGATACGCGCACCACTTCCTCCATGGTTCCATCGCCCCGTTTGCGGATGACCGGAAAAGAGTCCTGCTGCTCCAATCCCAACTGTGTCTCCGCCTCGGCGATACTCGAGCCGTCTGGCAGAAAGTGGTCAACCTGAGTGACGCGGTACGTCGCCGTGTAGGACGATTCCTCTTGCCTGAAGTCGCGAACATGCTCGCCGTCTGCCGTGAGTATCGTGATTCGACGCAGGGCCGCGTCTTGCACCCAAATCGAATCGCGTCCCTTCCACCACCCGAGGTGCGTGGGTGTGATGAACTCGCCTGGCCCGCGTCCCGACCGACCGGAGCGACTCCGGATACGGCCGGTCGGCCCGAGAACGATCAGTTCCTCGGAATTGAAGAACCTGAGACCTCCTTCTTCGTCCGGGAGCAACTGCCTGACGCGTGTCCACGCCAAATCTTCGTTGTCTCCAATTCGCAGATCGAGCGTAAGGGCCCATTCTGCTACTCCAGAATGAAGTTCGGTGTCTTGCTCGGACGGCGGGAGAAGCGTAACGGTGGCGGGCAATCCTGAGTGGTCTGCCTCGTCCTGAGAGCAACCGCTGCACACTGACGAGACTAGGACGACCATCATGTACTTGGGAAGTATGGACGATGCCGTCACACGACTATCCCCCTTGGAATCTCGGTACCCCTCTCTGCCAACGCCGGGCGAGACACGAGAGGCAAGAGCTATTCGAGTCGTTTCTGCCCTTGATCCTCAGGTGCTATTTGCCCATTCCGGCTTTTCCCAGGTTTTCATTCAGAGACATGGCTTTGCTCCCGAATACCGCCCTCAGGCGTACGGCATTTGCGGAGTCTTTCCGACCAGCCGGGCGTAGACCGTGAGCGCGCCCCGGTGGTGGGCGCTGTGGTCGGTGATCGCGGACACGATGGCCAGCCTGGGCGACCCCTTCATGATACGCTCATCGGGTATGGCGCCGTACAAATCCGAATCCGAAGCTGACTCAACCGCCTGGATTGCCCCGGCGTAGGCACGCTCCAACCATGCGTTTGCCTCTCCGAGCGACGTGACGGCCCTGGCCGCCGCCATCAACGCCTCGAAGTCCATGTTCCAGCCCTCGCCGAAGGCCCCCTCGACGAACCAGTCAACCGAATCGGCGGCATGCGCGATGTGGCCGGCCACGGTGTAGAGCCCGGGTTGAGGCGCGAAGCCCGAATCCTCCTCGGCAAAGCAGCTGGTTGTGACCTGGAGGTACTTGAGGGACCGGATCAATTCGCCGGCAAGACTAGCCTGTAGAGTCAAGAGACTCCCTTTCGTTGAGCACTGAATTGTTCAATTTATGCCGCGGTCGGCAACTCCCGGGCGATGGGCCGTGTAGATGTCCTCGCTTTCCACGGTCTCGTCACCCTCAAAGAACTTCTTGTTCAGGAACGGCACCGACAACACCTGGTCCAGCTCCAGAGTCTCCAACTCCCGGGCCAGGGCCATCGCCCCGGCTATCAGGCCCACCGCCACGGCGGTGATCAGGTCCACGAACGCCGGTCAGCAACAGGGACTCGACGCAGCCCAACACGGCGACAATGAACGCCAGTTCCAGTGCGCCGAGCAGGAAGCCCGACGAACGGGGCGCCGAGCTGCAAGGACGGCAGGCCGGTGGGTACCGCGCCGATAATGGGGGCTTCGTGCAGCCACGCGACCCCGAGCAACGTACCGGCTACCAGCGCGGCCAGAGGAGCCCAACCGCCAGGGTGAAACGCAGAAATCCCGAGCGCATGGGGGTTGCGACAACCAAGCTCCCGTCCTGCAACCGAATGGCCCCGGCCACGTTGCCGAACAGGTACTCTACCGGACCATCGAGCATGCCGACTCGGACTAGGGGCTCGTTTGCCAAGGTTAGGTCGGGACCTCTGGGGATTTCGCTCTCTACGACCGACTGCGCGGCGAGCATGGTGGCCGGAACCGTTGGGGGTGCGGCCAAGATCACGGCGCGGTGGGCAGCTCGGCTCAGGAAGTTGCAATGAGTCATTCCAAGAAACCTCCACGAATGCTGGATCAATGCGGCCGTCGGGATGCGCTGCCGATCTTTGGGTTCTCCCTCTCGTGGGTCAGGATGCCCCGGCTCGCCGAGGCGGCCTCGCCGCTCTCCCCGGGCAGATGTTGCCCGGAACAGACCGACCGAAGTTCAGCGCGCGGGCCTTCCTCAACAAAACCGTCGCGGTGCGTGGAGGTGATCCTGGCGGGCTCTCCGCAGGCCAAGGCGCGCGTGGAGCGCAGCTTCGGTACCGCCCAGGACCGGCTGGTCAAGGAGATGCGGCTGGAGGGGATCGCCTCGTTGGAGGGGACCAACCGCTTCCTCCAATCCGGGGGAGGACATTTCTATACCGGTACGATACCAGAACCCGCCGCACATGGCGGACTCCGGCGGCAGGTCGTATACTGGGAATTGAACCAGCTTTTCAGAGCCCCCCATGCATCCAAGAGCTTCGGAGACGGCCTCCGCCTCCACAAGGCAATCGATGGGTCCACCATCCGCGCCGAACTCCGCTTCGAGAAAGGACAACCCATGAAACGAACCCAACCGCTGGCATACCTGCTTACGCTGGTCCTAACCGTTATCGCGTGCGGCGAGCTCACTGGCACGTCGGGCTGGCAGTGCGACGTTACCCTCGGGATGGACAACCGGTCTGCATCCGGTTCGGGGACGGGTTCTACGTATGAGGAGGCGCGTGACGGGGCGCTTTCTGCGGCCTGTCCCTTGCTCGGGCTCAGCGGCGAGGCGCTGGACCGCTGCAATGCCGGGCAGAATCCAGGTGCATCGTCGTGGAGCATCGACTGGAAATGCGAAGGAGAATAAGCATTTAGCCCCAGGGGTTTCCGCGCCGATGTCGGCGCGGCGGAGGGCGGGGGCCGCCTCCAGAACATCGCCCCCATTCGACCTCATGGCTGACCGTCGTGCCAACTCCGTGACCGCGTGCGGCTGTGCGCTGGACCTGCGGGTTTTGCCCGGATGGCGCCCGTTGGTGCCGCTCAATCGCCCTGCCCTTCTTCTCCAGTTCCGCTTTCCCGATCGCGAAGTCGAAGGAGCGCATCCCGCCCGAAGCGCTCGGCGGCCGACAGGGTCTCCCGCACATCGTCCCAAGTCGTGTTGTGGTTGACGATGCAGAGCCTCAGCGAAAACCTTCCGCCCGGCATGGCCGAGGAGACGAACGCCGGGTCGTCCCAGAACAGGCGAGCCAGCACGTCGCGATTAATTTCGTCCAGGTCGTGATCCACGATGTCTTGGCTGGCCGGATCGACGCGGAAGCACACGACGCTCAGAGACGCGGGACTCGTGCACGCCAGCACGGGACTCTTGTCGATGTATGCCTGTGCACGTTCGGCTAATTCCAGCCCGTTGGAGATGGCCTGTCTGAATGCGGCCATCCCGAACGTCTGCACCGACATCCAGATCTTGAGAGCGCGCGCGGAGCGGCTCACCTGGAGGCCGCGGTCCCAGAAGTTGGGATGACCGGCGCCCCACAGAGCGTCTTGCAGGAAGTCGGGCCGTATCGCGAACGGCTTCTCGAGCGTCGAGATGTCCCTGACCATGAGACAGCCCGCTTCATAGGGCTGGAAGAACCACTTGTGCGCGTCGAGCCCGACCGAGTCGGCGCGATCGATGCCGCGCAGGATTCGCTTGCCTCGTTCGGTCACCACAGCGAACCCGCCGTAAGCGGCGTCGACATGCAGCCAGATGCCCTCAGACGCGCAGAAGTCCGCCAGCTTCTCCAGCGGATCGACGGCCCCGGTCGCGGTAGCTCCGGCATTCGCGCACACCGCGATGGGCTTCAGTCCGGCGGCGCGGTCCTCCGCCACCATTGACGCCAGCTCGCCCATATCGATGCGGAAGCGGTTGTCGCTGGGTACGATCTGGGCGTGCTCCGGTCGGATACCGACGATCTTGACGGCCCTCTGGTGCGCACTGTGGCTCTGATCACTCATGTAAACGCTGGCCCTCTCGGGGTATCCAGCGGCTTCCCGCGCGGCCACCAGCGCATCCAGGCTCGCGGCGGAGCCACCGCTCGTCAGCAGGCCCCCCGCCGTGTCCGGGTAACCGAGCCATTGGCGAATCCAGTCGATGACCACGCATTCGAGTTGGCTGGTGCCGCTCGCGACGAGCCAGTTGCAGGAGTTGACGTTGTAGCCTGCGGCGAGGAAGTCCGCGATGACTCCCGGCCAAGTGGCGGAGGACGGCACGAAGCCGAAGCAACGGGGATGGTCCTGGCGAAGTGCCAGTGGAAGGATGTCGGCCAAGGCCTGTTCCAGAATCTCCTCGGGCGCCCGACCGCGTTCCGGCGGATCCTCCATGAGCTTTTCGACAAGCTCGCCGCGAAACTCGCCGTCCCATGCCTCTTTCCGGCCCAACTCCTCGCTGCGCCGAACGAGAGCCTCGGCTGCCCTGGCGGCCAGGTCGAGCATGGCTGGGGCGGGCATCCGGAGGCCGTTCGAGAGTGCGGGGCCAGACGTGCCCCGCACTTGGTGCTCCGTGGAAGAGTCCTTTGCTTGTCGACGCATTCTCCGCCCTGCTCCTGTCACGATTTGGTCCAACGCTAGGTCTTCGATGCCACGGAGGATACGATATCAACTTGATCTTAACCCGTCATAGGATTCCAGGTTGCATCGGTCCATTCGATCGCGCTGCGGTCCGGCAAGAAGTTCCTCCGAAGAGATGGTTCGCGGGGTGATCGCAGGAAGATAATATCTTCGGTATTTGTTCGGCCGCCCCACCCCAGAGGTTAGCCGGTAACGGCGGCGGTCAAGGGGCAGCGTCCTTCAGTCGCGCACTATCTCCAGCTCGTCAGCCTGATACCCGAACGCCGTCAGGAGCTGGCGGCAGCGCTGCTCAATGGACTTGGCGGAAAGGTTGGTGTTGACGTACAGCCCGCTGTCACCGATTGGCCTTGCCCTGCGAACCGTGGTCGCGTTTTCCGATATCCACGGCTTCTTCTTTCCCCAGAGCGGTCGCACGGTTTCGAGGAAGCTGACGCCATGGCGCCTGTGCACCGCTGCGAACACGCCGACCAGAACTTCCGCCCAAGTCTTGACCCGGGTCTCCGACCCCCAGAGGGTCCACGAGGTGGGGCGGGGAAAATGTCGCTTGGACTTGGTCAATTTCCTGGATTCAGACGACAGTTGCCGGCTTGAAGGCTTCACCTTCCTTGGCGGCCCTGGCGCCGGCGCATTCCAGCCAAGCACATTTGCAATCAGGGTCGCGGGGGCGTCCAAGCCAATCTTGGACTGCACCTTCCCCTGAATCAGCCCCAGCAGCTCAGCGTCCGGCCCCACCCTCATCTCCTTCCAGACCTTGGGAATCTCGGACCTCAGCCGCTCCTCGGCCCGCAGGTTTGCCAGCGCTTCCTTCGCCTGCTTTTCGGCGCTTCCCAAGATCAGCGCCCTGCGGCCCAGGTAACGCCGCAGCCCGTCCGCAACCACTTCGGGCGAGTCCTTGCGAAGGTCCAGCACCGCGAAACGGCGATCGCTCGGCTTCCCTTTCTCACGGGGCAGATAAAACCACCACTCAAGCCCCGTGGTGAGCGCGCAGACATCGACGCCTTCGTGGAAAGCGTACTGCAGCACCTGGTCCACGTGATTCCCCAATTGCCTCCCGGGTGCCTTCGCTTCCACGAACGCGACGGGCCGCTTGCCCGCCACAAGGGCGATGTCGATCCGGCCGGACCCGGCGGCGTGTTCGAACGAGATTCGTGACGGGTCGTAGCTTGGCCAGTCGAGCAGCCCGAGGAGCGGCAGGATCACGTGCGCCTTGGCACTCTCCTCGTTGGGCGGCGCAGGCCGCGCGGCCATCTGCCTGATTGCCTCTTGAAGCGACACCCCTACCGCCCCACCGCTTCAAGCACGAGGGCCGGTACGCCGGCACATGCGGACACCAAGTTGCACGCGAAAAGGAACGAAAGAGACGGCATGGGCTGATGATCCTCAGGTTGGTCAACGGAACGGCCGATCCGACTGCAAAACTTGGCCCTGCGCGCTACAGCACGCCAGCCATTGAGCATCTTTCTCGATGAAGACGAAGACGACTTCCGCGTTAATCCGCTCCCTGGCCGCGTGCTCGGCCAACACGCGCATCGCGACGACTGGCGAGCCCTCC
>LXNJ01002381.1_pt1 | contig 10381 bp, 8 predicted proteins | sample 809081 | NCBI WGS metagenome assembly LXNJ01 (sample SAMN04870510, study PRJNA318959) | sponge metagenome | biome: sponge; feature: marine sponge reef; material: water | host: Petrosia ficiformis | place: Greece: Milos, Mediterranean Sea | collected 2013-05-29 | depth 5-7 m
GACGCTGCCCCCGACGCACCGGCGCCAGGTCGGAAGGGATATTGGGATAGACTGAACTCAGGCACTCAATCATCCTCGAAGTGCCGGTATAGTCCTCCTCCAGTTGCAGGTACTGGGGCAGGTGGACCATAAAGTTAATGGTCTCAATGCCCATGCGGTCAATGCCTTCAGATACCAGGTTCATTATGGTTGTAGGCCCCTGGTAATTGCTGCTGCGCAACTTCAGGTTCGGAACGGGCTTATTCTGCGTTACATCGCCAAGGGAACCCGTTACCAGCAGTGGCCTGGTATGGGGCACCGCGTCGTACATCGCTCCCAGACGGCAGTATCGCTTTACGCCAAAGTGCTTGACCACTTCCAGTATCGAATCAGTGTAGTCTTCGCTGCCGGCGTGGGGCTCCATCATGTGAAGGAACAGGTAATCGGGCCCTTCATCCGAAGTAGCGTACCGCAGGTGGCTGTTGGGGATTGTCACCCGTCGTTCGCCCTGCACCAGCCGTATGTTCGGCCGGTACCTGGTAAAGTCGAAGAAATTGCCAGGACGGGCCAACTTGCCCAGTTCCTTGGAACCCAGGTAGCGTTCCAGGCGGCTGAGCGTCAGTGTGCCCACGCTGCCCACGTCCACCCAGGGGCGAATCATGGCAAAAGCGTGGGGTTCCCGCAGCTCAGGTATGGGTTCTACTATTTCGAAAGCTCCTATTTTCATACGTTCATATTGCCAGAAAAGGCCCACCAATTCAACCCGCAAGCGCTCTTAAGGCCTGCGGATTCTATACATGCAAATACGAAACTTCGTATGAATATGGATTCAACGCAGGTTTCAGGCAACTGAACCCTGGCCGGTTCAACTTGCCCCGCCCTGATTCCGGGCGTATTCTTTCGTCCATTCCAGGCCTTTCCATGCGCTCATCTCATTCCGCCAAAGGACTGCCCCGATTGTCCACTCCGCCACAGTCCGATAGCCGCCGAAGAAGAAGAAGACTGCGATCTCCCTTCGTCAGGATGGCCGTAGCCCTGCGCTATCCCGACTTCCGCGTGCTGTGGCTGTCCACCGTTTCCAACCAACTGGGCTGGGGAATGCAGCAGGTTCTGCTGGGGTGGCTGGTATTCGATATGACCGGCAATGCGGGAATGGTTGGTGCCATCTTCGCAGCCCGCTCGGCACCCAACCTGATCGTGGGGCTGGTAGCCGGATCCATAACGGATCGTTTCGACCGACGGATCATAATGCGCATCTCCTGCGCCATTATGCTGTCTCTCTCGCTCCTCGCCTCCTGGCTGTTTTTCGCCGGACACCTGACCATCTGGCTGCTGATGCTCATGACCTTCCTGCTGGGGGCGGCCCAGGCTTTCTACATGACCTCACGCCAGGTCTATGTTTACGACATCGTCGGTGGTCACCGGGCTATCAACGGCATTGCCCTGGTTTCGCTGGCCCAGTGGATTGGCGGGATAATCGGCTCTCTCGTTACCGGTGCTTTGATTGCCTGGCAGGGTCCGGCGGCGGCATTCCTGGTCATGGGCCTCACCTACGGCGCCGGCATTGTCATCATGAACTGGCTCCGTCACGCCGGCGGCGCCGCTCCCCTAATGCGCGAACCCATCCTGGAAAACCTGGTCAACTACTTCAGGGCGCTGAAGAACAACCGAACAATGCTCAGTCTGATAATCTCCACCGCAGGCGCGGAGATACTGGGTTTTTCCCACCAGGTTATGCTGCCTGTCCTGGCAAAGGAGGTGCTGGGGGTAGACGCCTTCGGGCTGGGCTTGCTGACTGCCTTCCGGTTCCTGGGCAGCGCCATCGGCGTGTTCACCGTGGCCGCCATGGAACGGGTGCGCCGCAAGGGCGTCCTGCTCCTCTGCATCATCGGTATGTTCGGCGTTGGGGAAATCCTGCTGGGCCAGGCGCCCTTCTTTTGGGTGGCGGTGGTCTGCGTGATGTTCATCAACCTTCTGGCGTCGTCCACCGACATCCTGCACCATACGCTGCTGCAGTTAAGCGTCAGCAACGAGCAGCGGGGGCGCGCCATGGGTTCCTGGATTTTCGGTATCGGCATGGCCCCGGTCGGACAACTGGAAGTGGGCTTCCTCGCGGGCGTGACCAGTTCCAGGACTGCCTTGTTGGTAAACGGCGCGGCCCTGATCCTGCTGGCGGTCACCATGGGCGCCCTGATGCCTCGGCTGAGGAAGCTCTAGGGCCCTCCCGCCTTTCCCATTCCTGCCCGATAAACTATAATTTCGCTAACGCAATCCAACAGGAGGCGCGACATGATTACCAAGTTCGACAGCCTTTACGCCGGCCACGTGGATATGGACAACGTCGGTTACGGCGGCGTCCCGGTGAACGACCGCTCTTTCTCCGACGAGTACCTGGCCACTGTATTCGACAAGGCCACGGCCATCGCACAGACCATGGACCGCATGGGTTACGACACCATGTGGATGGCGGAGCACCACTTCCAGCCCGAAGGCTACGAGTGCATTCCCAACCTCCTGATGCTTAACGTCCACCTGGCCCACCTGACCAAGAATCTGAAGTTCGGGTGCGGCTTCAACATTGCCCCAATGTGGAATCCCCTGCGGCTGGCCGAGGACTTCGCCACCGCGGACATCTTGACCAAGGGACGAGTTATCTTCGGCGTCGGTCGCGGCTACCATACCCGCGAGGTGGAGACCTTTGGTTCGCCCCTGCTGGACCAGCCGGCCAACCGGGACCTGTTCGAAGAGCAGGTAGAAATAATCCTCAAGTCCTTCAATGAACGCGCTTTCTCCCACCAGGGCAAATACTACACCATACCGCCGCGGGTCCCCTACCGGGGTTACGAGCTGGAAGAAATCACCCTGGTGCCCCGCCCGGTTAATTTGCCAGTGGAGACCTGGCAGCCCATCCAGAGCGCCACTCCCCGGGCGCTGGACTTCATGGCCAAACACGGCATCAGGGGCATGATCGGCGGCGGTGTGTCCGAAGGCGGCGCCATTTACGACGTAATCGCCGCATATCGCGACGCCCAGACCCGAGCCGGCAGGGAGGACGTCCAGCTGGGCGAAGACCTGGCCATTGGCTTCCACTTCTTTTTGGCCGACACCCAGGAAGCAGCGATCAAGGAGGCCGCCAGGTACTACGAGGAAAACCTGAAAATGTTTGGCCCCCTGCGCCTGGTCCGTTCCCTGACCGAGGAGCAGATTGAGGCCATGGGCGATCCCCAGCGCGCTCCCACCGCCGGCCTGCCTACGATAGAGCGGGCCGTAGAGCGCCAGGGCTTCTTGTGCGGGCCGCCGGAACTAATAATCGAACAGCTCAAGGAACTGGAAGAGCAGTACCCGGGCCTGGAACGGGTGGGCATGAGCCACCCCGTCGGCACACCCGAGAAAGTGATCCTGGAGCAGTTGGAATGGCTGGCCAGGGATGTAATGCCCGCCTTCACCAGCAAGGTTGCGGAACCAGTACCAGCCGACAATTAGCGGTCCACTGGCCATTGCCTTGTTTGGAACGGAACCCGCCGAGGGGACGACCGAGAGGAAACCGGTCGTCCCTTCATTGCGTACTTGTCGTTAGTTGATAGTGAAAGGAAAGTGTCGGTTGTGAATCCCGATCCGCGCCTCGGAATTATGCGCTGGCTTCCTTTAACGGCGGCGGTCGCTATTATGGTCATAGTTGTAGGGCTCTTCTGGGTTGTATCTACGCCTTCCGCCACTCCGGAAAGCATCGTATCTGCAGGAGTCACGGAACCCGACCTAGTGCCGCCCCGTCCAGCGGCGACTCCCTATCCCACCCTCACACCCTCGGTCGTAACTCCCGCCGGCACGGACCAGGCCCCCGACTTTCGGGGCATTGTCCAGTGGATCAACAGCGAACCGCTGGCTATGGAAGAACAGCGGGGCAAGGTGGTCCTCATCGACTTCTGGACCTACACTTGAATTAACTGCAAACGCACCCTGCCGTATGTAAGGGAATGGTACAACAAGTACACCGACCGCGGCCTCGTCGTAATAGGTGTTCACTCGCCCGAGTTCGAATTCGAAAAGATCGAGGAAAATGTCCGCGAAGCCCTGCCCCGGCTGGAGGTCATCTGGCCCGTGGCCATGGACAATGACTTCCGGACCTGGAGGGCCTACAACAACCGCTACTGGCCCCGAAAGTACCTGATTGACCAGGACGGCATCATCCGCTTCAACCATATTGGCGAAGGCGCTTACCTTGAAACCGAGCTTCATATCAGGAACCTGCTGGTTGAGGCGGGCGCCCACGTGTCCGATATCGACGTGGGCGGGATTCAGTCCCGGTGACCAGGAGTAACCCCTTTCCAGGGATACCCAATGGCCGCTTTCAACAAAAACTGTTAAGCGGTCTTCTTATATTTTAAAATACGAACTTCAGGAGGATCAGCCACCATGCCGCAGCAAGATCGGGGAGAAAAACCTCCCCTGATACCCCGAAGGGCTTTCTTCGGTAACCCTGATAAAGCCTCTCCGCAGATAAGTCCCGACGGTACCCTTATCAGTTTTCTGGCCCCGGTGGACGGCGTTCTCAATGTCTGGGTCGCCCCCTCCGCCAATCCAACCTCGGCCCGTCCCGTGACGTATGACACGGGGCGGGGCATTCGGCGGTATGGCTGGACCTACAATGGCAATCAGCTCACTTACCAGCAGGACAACGGCGGAGACGAAAACTGGCACATCTACACGGTGGACCTGGAGACTGGAGACACCCGTGACCTGACGCCCCTGGACGGCGTTCAGGCCCAGCTTCAGCGGGAAAGCCACAAGCACCCTGGCCACATCCAGGTCGGCATGAATGACCGCGAAGCCCAGTTCCACGATCTTTACCTGATCGACTTGGACACGGGCGAGCGCGAATTGGTCCTGCAGAATGACGGCTTTGCCTTCTTTGTAACCGACGACGACTTCACCGTACGCTTCGCCGCCCGCCTGACCGCGGACGGCGGTATTGAGTTCCTGCGCCGTGGCCAGGCTGGTGAGTGGGAGCACGCCTTCACCGTTAATTCAGAGGACTCGGTAACTACGGGTCCCTTGGAGTTCGACAAGGATGGACGAGCCCTCTTCATGACCGACAGTCGGGGCAGGGATACCGCTGCCCTAACCTCGATGGACCTGGACACGGGCCACGTTACCGTGCTGGCCGAGGATGATCGGGCCGACGTGGCCGACACCCTGCTGCACCCCACCGAAAGGACGGTGCAGGCCGTCGCCTTTAACTTTGACCGCAAGTCCTGGCAGGTTATGGATGATGCCGTCGCAGCAGACCTGGAATACTTGGCCACCATATCCCCGGGGGATATTGAGATCGTCAGCCGAACCCTGGACGATTCCAGCTGGATCGTCGCCTACCTGCTGGACGACGGGCCCGTCCGTTATTACCGATATCTTCGGCTGGAAAGGGACGCCCAGTTCCTCTTCACCAACAGGACGGCCCTGGATGGCCTGTCGCTGGTCAAGTCCCATCCGGTGGTTATTCCGGCGCGGGACGGGATAAACCTGGTCTGCTACTATTCCCTGCCCCTGGAGGCCGACCCGGTACAGTCCGGCGCCGTCTCGGAACCCCTCCCGATGGTGCTGTTGGTGCATGGAGGGCCCTGGGCGCGGGATTCCTGGGGCTACAACCCGTTCTATCAACTGCTGGCAAACCGTGGTTACGCCGTCCTGAGCGTCAACTTTCGCGGTTCCACCGGCTTCGGCAAGAACTTCGTTAACGCCGGCAACATGGAATGGGGCGGCAGGATGCACGACGACCTGGTGGACGCCGTTAAGTGGGCCGTAGAACGGGGCATCGCCGATCCGGAGCGAGTGGCCATCATGGGCGGAAGCTATGGCGGTTATGCCACACTGGTGGGGATGACCTTCACCCCTGAGGTTTTCGCCTGTGGCGTGGACATCGTTGGCCCCTCGAGCCTGGTAACGCTGATGGAGACCGTCCCGCCCTACTGGCAGCCCATCATCGACCTGTTCACCAGCCGAGTGGGGGATTACCGTACTGAGGAGGGCCGCGAATTTCTGCTGCAACGCTCTCCCCTGTCCTTCGTCGACAACATCCAGAAGCCCTTACTCATCGGGCAGGGGGCCAACGATCCGAGGGTCAAGCAGTCCGAGTCGGACCAGATCGTCAAGGCCATGCAGGAAAAGGAAATCCCCGTAACCTACGTCCTTTACCCTGACGAGGGACACGGTTTCGCCCGGCCCGAGAACAACCTGTCCTTCTTCGCGGTGGCAGAAGCCTTCCTGGCCCAGTGTTTGGGCGGTCGCTGTGAGCCCATCGGCGACGCCCTGGCAGGCGCGTCCATCACCGTCCCCGAGGGCCCCGAGTACGTGCCTGGGCTAGCCGAGGCTTTGGGCTAGACCCACCAGGCGCCTGCAAAAGGAAAGGGGGCGGGTTCGTACCTGTCCCCTTTCTACTCGTAACTCTGGCGGCGCCCTGTCTCCCTGCGGCTACAGGTTAATGGCTGCCTCCACGTATTCCCTTTCCTTGGTGTACACCTGGATCCGGTGTCGCACCGTCTCAGCAACGTAGAGACGGTCGTCAGCGTCAAGCCTGACGGCAACCGGTCGGTTGAACCGCCACTCCACTTCCATGTTGGTGCGGCGGCGGGCCTTGGCCACGTCCGGATTGGCATTGATATAGTCCCGCACCCAGGGAGAGGGAGCCTCGGCATCGCCCACCAGGGTGGCGAGGAACTTTCCGTCGGGTTCGTAGATTTTGACCTGATGGTTGCCCCAGTCGGCCACGTATACGTCCCCGTCAGAGTCCACGGCTACCCCTGTTGGGCGGTTCAGGCCTCCCACGCCACCGGGAGTCTCCTTGAATTCCGTCTGGAACTGACCATCGGCGGTAAATTTCTGTACCCGATCGTTCTTCCAGTCGGCCACGTAGACGTTGCCGTCAGCGTCCAGGCATAGCCCCCAGGGCTTGTTGAACTGGCCCGGGTCGCTGCCCTGGCCACCCCAACCCGCCAGGTACTGGCCCTCCTTCGTGAACTTCTGTATCCGGTGGTTCTGGCTGTCGACGACGTAGAGGTTACCATCTGCTGCTACGGCAATACCGGCCGGGCCCCTCAGCTGGCCTTCCCCACTGCCGGCCTCGCCCCATTTGGCCAGGAACTGCCCGTCGCTGTCCATGACGGTGATCTTGTGGGTGTTTTCGTCGGTAACGTAGATGTTCTCGTCACTGTCCAGGGCAATAGCCATGGGCCAGACGAATTGACCGTCGCCCATGCCGAACCGACCAATGTCAGTGATGAACTCGTGATTCCGGGTGCACTTGCTGATGCGCAGGGTGATTTCGTCCACACCCCGGTTCAGCACGTAGACGGTGTCATCGCTTCCCAGGGCAAGATCCATGGGAACTAGGAACCCGATGCCGGAGGTGGAATACATGCCCATGCAGTGGCTGTAATCAAAAACTCGCCCGGCGGCTATGGTAGTCAGCATTTCTGCCTCCTTGAAAATTTCGACGAAATATTGCCAGGGTACGCTGGCATGCTATTTGTAGGGGCGGGTTTGTAACCCGCCCCTGCGTCAATCAACTTGGCTAGGCCGTGGAAGCCTAAAGGAAGTCCAGTTGCTCGTACTCGCCGCCTACAATAGGCTTGGCGTCCAGGCCCAGCCACCGCTCGGCGAAAGTGGAGTAGAAGCCCCGGAAGTCGTAACTGGGAACCATGTCCCCTTCAAACAGGTCTTCCGCCTTCAAGGACGGGTATTCGCCGTACATGCCCGGGTTGACCGCATCGCCCAGGGCAAACGCCACACCGCCCCTGCCGTGGTCGCAGCCGGTGCCGTTGTCATGCACGCGACGGCCGAATTCGGTGAAGACCAGCATCACCACGTTGTCCGCGGCGTCATGCTCCCGAAGGTCCGCAAAGAAGTCGTTGACGGCGCCGGAAACGTCGGTCCACAGCTTGGCGTGGGCGGGAAGCTGGTTGAAGTGGGTGTCAAAGCTGCCGTACTGGGTGTAAAAAATCTGGGTTCCCAGATCGGCCATGTGGACCTGCGCCACGCTTTTCAGGCTCTTGGCAATGGGGTTGTCAGCATACTCAATGGTGGACGAGTACTGCTCCGGGGCGACCTTGATAATGTCGGCGCCCTTGAGAGCATCCCGACCCGTCTGACCCAGGTAGTCCATCACCGCGCCCGTGCCAATGGCCGGGGAATAGACCCGGGAGAAAAGCTCCAGCATCTCCTCCCGATCTTCACCTCCGCCAATGGCAGGAATGTCCGTCAGGACGCCATACGAAGACAGGTCCGACACCGAGGTGACGGGAACGCCGCGCAAGGCCATGGCCCTGGGCAATCCCTGGCCAAAGTTCACGCCCTTGAGCACGTTTTCTCCGGCGGGGTCCAGGTCGCGAATGACGCGACCCAGCCAGCCCTCGGTCCCTACCTTGTCCGGCTCGCAGGTGTGCCAGATGTCCATGGACCGAAAGTGGGAGCGGGACGAGTTTTCGTAGCCAATCCCGTGGATGATGGCCATCTGCCCCTGGTCCCACAGTTCCTTCACCGGGCCCATGGTGGGGTGGAAGGCCAAGTCATCGGTAAACCTAATCAACTGGTTTGCGGGCAACCCCAGGTTGGGCCGGTTCTCCCAGTACAGGGGGTTGGTAAACGGGACTACCGTGTTCAGATAGTCGTTGGCGCCGGAAAGCTGCAAAACCACCAGCACCGGGTCTTTCTTGGTTGAAGCCATATACTTGTCCTCCCGACTTGGCTAGAGTGGCCGGCCCAGGTGGGTCGGCTTAAGCAAACTGAAATTCCCGGGTCGCGGCGACCAACGCCAGCATTACTCCGGTGCGGTTTTCCGATTCGGCGGCTGTCTCTTCCGTGTCCCAGCAGACGTCGCCACCCTGCTGGGCATGGCTCAACAGTTCCTGGAAAGTGCCCTCGTCCACTTCCACCGGACCCACCAGGTCCAGGCAGGCGCGGACGAATTCGGCCGGGCTCAAAGTTCCCCGTTCCTTCAATCCCGCCACTATGGCCTTGACGCCGGGCAGTGACGTGTCGGACAGTAGCTTGGCGGCGAAGTTGACCCGCCGGACCAGGGCGCCGCCGTCAATCCACTCGGAACCCGTGTGCCAGCTTTCCACGCTGGGGGGATTCATCAGTTCCTGGCCCTGCCAGCCGCACTCAAAGGCCAGCAGCGGGAACCCGGTCCTTGGCTGGCTGTAGTTGCCGGCCATGCGGGCAGTGCTGACCACCAGTTCGGCCGGGCTCTTGACATGCTGGTAGAGGGCGTTCTTGAAAAAGTCGGAATTGAACAGGGCTCGCAGGATGGTCTTGATATCGGCGTCCGACTCCATGTAGGCCTTGACCAATGTGTCGATAGCTGCCTCGTCATTGGGTGGGGTGATGCTCCAGGCCGGCACCTGCGGCTCGTCTGCAACAAAGTAGTTGTAAAGGTGGCGGGCCAGGAACCGGGCCGTATCTTCCTGTCTAACTATGATGTCGATGATGTCATCACCATCAAAATTGCCGGTGTGTCCCAGGAACTCCTTTTCACCGTAGTCGTGGTCTTCCGGTTTGAACTCGAAGTTCCAGTAGAACCGTCCTACGGGCTGACGGGGCGGCTTGGTTCCGATGGTCCAGCCGGTAAAGGCCCGCGACGCTTCCTTGATGTCGTCCTCGGAGTAGTGGCCCACTCCCATGGAGAACAGCTCCAGCAACTCGCGGCCCCAGTTCTCGTTGATGGAACCGTAGTGGTTGCCGTTGTTGTCCAGCCAGTAAATCATGGCAGGGTTCTGCGCCAGCTTCACCAGCAAGTTAGGGAAGTTGCTCAGCCCCTCCTCGCGGAACATGCCTATCTGGGCCAGCAGTTCCGGCGGATTGTCCACCTTGGAATTGCCGGTCGCGAAGAGCTGGTGCCAGAACAGGGCCATCTTTTCCTTCAGCGGCCACTTGGTGTTTACCATGCGGTACACCCACTCGGTCTGGGCGGCTACCGGCGCCAGCGAACTTTCAAACTGGGGAAAATAGCGGTAAAGCTCATCCTCGTCAATGCCCGAATCGTCTCCGGGGTTGAGCAGTTCCTCCACGGTGGATTCATACCCCCGGGCGCACCGCTCCTCCAGTTCGGCGCGGGAAGCGCCAAAACCGGCCCGACGCATCAGATGAGCCATCAAAGCAATATCTTCTTGGCTCGGCATACCTTCTCCTCCAAAAGAATCAAGAATAGCGTTGAATTTTCAAATACTCGACGGTCGCCCCTCTAGCGCGCGGCGGCCTGCTGGGTGGCCATTTCCTCGTCCCAGGGACCCGGGAACTGGCCGGTCATTCGTCCTTCACCCATGAAAATGTTCTCTTCCCGGTTCCACTGGCTGCGAGGCAACTCATAGGAAACTTCGATGCCGTTGCCGTCAGGGTCGTTGAAGTAGATGCC
>LXNJ01002382.1_pt1 | contig 10380 bp, 10 predicted proteins | sample 809081 | NCBI WGS metagenome assembly LXNJ01 (sample SAMN04870510, study PRJNA318959) | sponge metagenome | biome: sponge; feature: marine sponge reef; material: water | host: Petrosia ficiformis | place: Greece: Milos, Mediterranean Sea | collected 2013-05-29 | depth 5-7 m
CGAGGAGAACCTGGGGCAGCCCGGGTTTCGCGAGCTGCTGATGCTGGTCCACGACGTCGACGCGCGGCGCGACGTCGCCTTCGCTCTGCTCGCCGAGCCGTACCGCGGCGAGTTCCTGCAGGGGCAACCCGGTGCGGACGCCGCGGCGCGGCCGCTCGAGACGGTGGACTTGTCGCGCGGCGCGCAGCGGCACGCGATGGACGCTTTCGCCGCCGCGCTGTGCCTGCCGGTCGCCACCGACCCGCACCACGTGACGTTCGAGCACGACAGCGCCTGGCAGGGGGAGACGCACCGGTTCTGTGATCGGCCCGGCAGCACGGCGCGTCTGCTGGAAGAGGTGGCGCGGGCCGGCGTCCAGCAGGTCATACTGGTCTCGGCCGTACCGTCCGCCAGCGGGCCGCATGCGCTCGGCGCGGCGCGCCGGGACATCCGCGGCAAGGCGGGGGAATACCTGCTCGGAGTCGAGACCGTTTCTCTTCAGGAGGCGATCGACGCCCGGCGCGGGCTGTTCCAGTCCCTGTTCGAGGTCAGGCCGGCGCACAACCCGGTCGGCCCTTTCGACGTGGCCGGGTGCTACGACGAGCGGTCCGACCGGACGCAGACCCTGGCCGAGCTGGTCGATCGCGGCTACCAGGACGGCTCCCGGCAGTTCGTCGACGCCGTGCTGGGGGCCAGCGGCGAGCTCATCGAGGCGCCGCCGGTCGAGCGGGCGGACGCTCCGGTCTCCTTCTCGGCCCGTCTGGCGGGTCAGGACTGACGGGAGAGGCGTTCGGCGCGGCGTCCTCAGCCGCCGGGCGAACGCAGTTTCGCGGGGCCTCTGCCCGCGGTGCGCCGTTCGCCGCTCTGCGGCTCGCGCAGGAAGCGGGTGGCGAGGTCGGCGAGCCGGCCCGCGATCTCGCTGTCCTCGACCGGTTGGAACTTCGTCCGGAACGCGTCGAGCGGTACCACCGCCTTGGCCATGGCGCGATGTCCTCCCGCGTTGCCGATGTCGGTGAACCACCGCTTCACGAACTCGCCGGCGTTGCGCGAGTAGCCCAGATTCCGGACCGACACGACGAGCCGGTCGCCGACGATGCCGGACACGACGGACCACTTGACGTCCTCGAGCTGCAGGAGGAAGTCCGCGACGTACGGCACGAGGTCGTCCCGCGGCGCCTCCCCGATGTGCGCAGCGAACACCTGATCGCGCATCTGACCCGACTGCACGCCCCGCGTCACGTGCCGCAGCCTCTCCAGCGTGATCTCGGAGCCCTCCATCTTGCGGACCAGCGCCGGGTCGGCGAGGGGATAGAGATAGGTGAACGCCTCCAGGTCGCTGCGGTTCGTCTGCCGCGACAGGAACAGCGTGTCGGACTTGATGGCGTAGAGCATCGCCGTGGCGATGCGTTCGGAGATGTTCACGTCCGTGGCTCGCAGATGCTCCGTGAGGATCGTGGCCGTCGAGCCGTAGTCGGGGCGGATGTCCTTGAAGATCGTCGTGTAGCCGGTGCGTTCCGGATGGTGGTCGATTACCAGGTCCACGCGTCCGAGCAGGCCCCCGAAATAGTGCGGCTGGACGTCGACGGTGGCGATGCGGTCGAACTCGCCGAGCGACTCGGCGGTCAGGGCCTGCACCTGGATGTCGAGCAGGTTCGCCATGCGCAGGTTCTCGGGGCGGGTCACCCCGTGGAACGCGCCGATGATGGCGGTGGTCTTGGTGCGGTGGAGCAGCGCGCGCAGCGCGAGGCCGCTCGCCAGCGCGTCGGGGTCGGGATCGTGGTGCAGGAGAATGAGGACCCGGTCGGCGTCGGCGAAGTAGCGCTGGTACTGCTGGACCCGCGAACGGGTGAGCGCGCGGCCGAGCGCGCCGAGCAGCGAGCCCTTGAGCAGATCGCCGAGGCTCAACGCGCTGACTTCGGGAAAGGCGGCGAGGCACTCGTCGGATCGCTTCGAGCGGCGCTCGCCGACGTCGAGCACGTAGGTCAGCACCGCGCCGGCGTCGGCCAGCGCTTCCAGAATCCGCCTCACGCTGCGGCGCCCGCCGTCCTCGACGATGACGCAGGTGGCAGGCGTCACGTCCATTCGGAGGTAGGTGTCGATGCGCCGCGGATCGCCGGCCCGGGCGGGAATCCCGGCGTCGTGGAGGCGGCGGGACAAGGCGCGATCCTCTACCAGGAACTCGATGTCGAGAGACGGCACGAGCGCCTGGTGCAGCGTCCTGACGACCAGGGCATCCTGGCAGACCGCCACGCACCTCATGGCAGACTCGGATTATACGCCGGTCCGCTCCGGCTGCCTGTACGGGAAGTCCCGGAATTGGCCGGAACGACCGTCCGGGTGCGTTGCGGTGCGCTATCATCGCGACCATGAAGTGGCAAGGAATCGTCCTGGCGGTTCTGCTCCTCGCGCCTGCCTCGGTGCAGGGACAACAGCCGTTGTTCACGAGCCGGATCGATCTGGTGCACCTCGGCGTCACCGTGGTCGACAGGGAAGGCAACCTGGTGACCGACCTGACGCGCGACGATTTCGAGGTGCTCGAGGACGGCCGCCCCCAGCAGGTGCGCTACTTCTCGCTCGGGCTGGCCAGCGACGTGGAGACGATTCCCCTGCACCTCGGAATGCTGCTCGATATGAGCAGCAGCATGGAGCGGAACGACCGGTTCCAGAAGACCGCTGCGATCCGCTTCCTCAACACGTTGACCTATGCCGCCGATATCACGCTGGTCGACTTCGACACCGAGGTGCGGGTGGGCCGCTACGGGCAGCAGGACTTCGGGCGGCTGATCGAGCGTGTGCGGGGGCGTCGGCCCGCAGGCTACACGGCGCTGTACGACGCCCTGGGCGTCTACCTGGACGGCGCGTTCGAGCAGGACGGCCGCAAGGTGCTGGTGCTCTACACGGATGGCGAGGACACCCGCAGCCGCCTCTCGATGGGGGACGCGCGTGATCTGCTGCGGGCGTCCGACGTCACGGTCTACGCCATCGGCTTCCAGCGCAACCTGCGTTCCAGGGCGCGCCAGCGGCAGCGGATGCGGCTGGGCCGGTTGACGGAGCTCACCGGGGGCACCGCGTATTTCCCTCACTCGCTGAACGCGATCGAGGAGATCTACGAGACGATCGTCGAGGAGCTGGACGCGCGGTACTCGCTCGGTTTCATCTCGACCAACACGCGCCGGGACGGGAGCTGGCGCGAGGTCGAGGTCCGGCTGCGTCCGGAGCGCGCCGATCTGCGGCGCGCGAAGGTGCGGGTCCGGGAGGGGTACTACGCGCTCTGGAACGAGGACGAAGCCTCCTCCGACTCGCGTTAGCCGGCCGCCCATGCCGTCCACGTACGACCGGTTCACCCTCGTTTCCGACTTCGAGCCGCGCGGTGATCAGGAGCGTGCGATCGGCGAGCTGATCGAGGGCCTGAACCGCGGCGACCGGCATCAGGTCCTCCTCGGCGTGACCGGCTCGGGCAAGACGTTCACGATGGCCCAGGTCGTGGCGGCGGTGAACCGCCCGACGCTGGTCATGGCCCACAACAAGACCCTGGCCGCGCAGCTCTACCAGGAGTTCAAGCGCTTCTTTCCCGACAACGCGGTGGAGTACTTCGTCAGCTACTACGACTACTACCAGCCCGAGGCCTACATGCCGGCCACGGACTCGTACATCGAGAAGGAGGCGACGATCAACGACGAGATCGACCGCCTCCGGCTGTCGGCCACCCGTGCGCTGTTCGAGCGGCGGGACGTGCTGATCGTCGCCAGCGTCTCGTGCATCTACGGGCTCGGATCCCCGGAGGCGTACTACGGGATGCTGCTCGCGCTCGAGCGGGGGCAGCGGATCGACCGCGACGCCATCCTCCGCAAGCTCGTCGAGATTCAGTACGAGCGGAACGATCACGATTTCGCGCGCGGCGTGTTCCGGGTCCGCGGCGACATCATTGAGGTCTATCCGTCCTACGACGAGCAGGCCGTGCGGATCGAGATGTTCGGCGACGAGGTGGACGAGCTGCTGAGCTTCGACCCGCTGACCGGGCGCGCGCACCAGCGGCACGATCGCATAGCGGTGTATCCGAAGTCGCACTTCGTGATGCCGCGCGAGCACACGGTGCAGGCGGTCGACTCGATCAAGGCGGAGCTGGCCGAGCGCCGCACGCAGTTGGAGCAGCTCGGCAAGCTGCTCGAAGCGCAGCGCCTGCACCAGCGCACCATGTTCGACCTGGAGATGATGAAGGAGATCGGCTACTGCCACGGGATCGAGAACTACTCCCGGCACCTGTCCGGCCGCGCCGCGGGGGAGCCGCCTCCCACCCTGCTCGACTATTTCCCGGAGGACGCGCTGACGATCATCGACGAGAGCCACCAGACGGTGCCGCAGGTGCGCGGGATGTACCACGGCGACCGGGCGCGCAAGGACGTGCTGGTCGAGTACGGCTTCCGGCTGCCGTCGGCCATCGACAATCGGCCGCTGACGTTCGACGAGTGGAAGGGGCGCGTCGCCCAGGTGGTCTTCGTCTCCGCGACGCCCGGACCGTACGAGCTGGAGCGCAGCGCCGGGGTCGTGGTGGAGCAGATCATCCGCCCGACCGGTCTGATCGATCCGGTGGTCGACGTCCGCCCGGTGAAGGGCCAGGTCGACGACCTGCTGCACGAGATCCGGCTGCGCGCGGAGCGCCGGGAGCGCGTGCTCGTGACCACCCTCACCAAGCGGATGGCGGAGGACCTGACGCAGTTCTACCAGGAGCTCGGGGTGCGGGTCCGCTACCTGCACTCGGACATCGACACCCTGGAGCGCGTCGAGATCCTGCGCGACCTCCGGCGGGGCGCCTTCGACGTGCTGGTCGGGATCAACCTGCTGCGGGAGGGACTGGATCTGCCGGAGGTATCGCTGGTCGCGATCCTCGACGCGGACAAGGAGGGCTTCCTGCGGTCGGCCGGATCCCTCATCCAGACATCGGGGCGCGCGGCGCGCAACCTCAACGGGCGGGTCGTCATGTACGCCGATACGGTCACCGACTCGATGCGGGTCGCCCTGACCGAGATGGCCCGGCGGCGCGAGCGGCAGGAGGCGTACAACCGCGAGCACGGGATCACCCCGGCGTCGGTCAGCAAGGACATCGACAGCGTGCTGTCGAGTGTGTACGAGCGCGACTACGTGGCGGTTCCCGCCGCGGAGCCGCCCGGCCCGACCTACCGTACCCAGGCCGAGGTTGACGAGCGCATCGCCGCGTTGCAGAAGGAGATGCGCGCCGCCGCGGCGAATCTCGAGTTCGAGCGGGCGGCCGTCCTGCGGGACCAGGTGCGGGATCTCCGCCGGCTGGAGATTGGCGTCTCGCCGTAGTGTGATGAGGATGGGAGCGCGCCGGCTGGACAACCGGAAATCGGTCGTTGACGCCAACCGTCGCCGGTGGTAGAACGTGTGCACGGGCCGGCGCCGGCTCTGGCGCCGTCGAAGGGAGATTCACCATGTCGAGTTTGGAGATCCTCAGACGGGTGGCGGTCGTCGTCGTTCTGGCGGCGGTGGCCCTTGCGGGGCAGGCGCAGGCGCAGGAATCGGAGTCCGCGCCGCTGGCTGCCGAGCTGGCCGAGTTGCTGAACGCCTCCGGGATGGACGCCATCGCGGCGCGGGACACGGCGGATGAGGATCGGTTCGTAGCCGCGCTGGCGTTTCCCGGCACGCTGCTCGTCGTGTCGGCGCGCCTGGAGGTGGTGCTGTACGTGGAGCAGAAAATCGCCGACGGGCAGTATCGCGAGGCCTACATCGATCTCAATGCGGCATCGATCCCGGAGACGAAGGTGCTGATCACCGACACGGGGGCGGACGGCCTCTTCGGCGGAGACGATTCGGCCGACATGGTCGATACCGGTTCGGGAGCGGCCCGGTACGATGGTGACGCCGACGCCGACGCGCAGTATGCCCGGATGCTGCGGGCGCTGATCGCGGAGGCGCGCTGATCGCGTCTTCGACACCCATCGTCGAGGCGCGCCGAAGCAGCGCCTTGGCGATGGTCCACCGGTTCCGGTACACTGCAGATTCGATCCGGATCGGGCGCTTGGCTCAGTGGTAGAGCATCGCCTTCACACGGCGGGGGTCAGTGGTTCGAATCCACTAGCGCCCACCACTGCTTGGCTTTCTCGCGGCAGTGGCTTTCGACGGATCCCTTCCCGATCGCGTCACAGCGGCGAATCCGGCAGGCGCCGCTCCCCCGGCCCGTCGTAGAAGTGCTTCGACGGATCGATGGGGCGCATCGCGTCCTGGCGACGCTGCTCTTCGATGGCGTGCGTCACCAGACCGGGAACCCGCGAAATCGTGAAGAGCATCGTGGCGGTCTGGGCGTCGAGGCCGAGGTCGCCGGCCACGGCGGCGATGGCTCCGTCGGCGTTCAGCGACAGCCTCGGCCGGCCGGTCGCCGCCTGCCGCTCTCCCAGTTCCTGCTCGACGGCGCGGGCGAGCTGGGTGTGCCCGCCCTCGAGCTCCAGCTCGAAGGCGAGCTGCATCAGACGCGCCGCGCGCGGGTCGCGGCGGTGCCGGCGATGTCCGAAGCCGGGCGGAATCTGCCCGCTGCCGCTGCGTTGATCCAGCAGCCGGCGCGCGGCGTCGTCGTACGAGACCCAGTCGCCCACCAATGCGAGCCCGTCGTCGAGAAACCGCATGCAGCCTTCTATGCTCCCCCCGCCGCCGAGGGGCGAGCCGAGAGCCAGCATGCCGGCCGCGGCGGCGGCACGCAGCGGGGCGCCGGTGCCCGCGACGTGCCGCGCGGCCAACGTCGAGGGCGGAGTCGCTCCGTGATCCAGCGACGCCACCAGCAGGGCGTCCATCACGCGGCTCACCGTCGGCGAGGCGATTTCACCGGTGATCAGCAGGTAGATGGCGTCCCCGAACGACAATCGGCCCATCAACTCGTCGAGGCGGTACCCGCGCACCAGGATCTTGTCCGGCTCGACCCGGGTGATGGCGGTCGGCCAGTGGTCGGCCGGCGGCCGATTCGGGGGCGCGTGCGGTGTCTGGGAGCTGGACATCGAGCTTCTCGCTTCGGGCTATCATGCCCCAATGACCGCCAGATAGGGTAGATGACGGTGCTCCTCGTTGTGATCGAGGCCGTATCCGACCACGAACCGGTTCGGGATACGAAAGCCGACCAGGTCCACGGGAACGTCGGTCCGCCGGCGCGCCGGCTTGTCGAGCAGGGTCACGGTGTCGAGGCTCCTCGGCCGCGCCGCGATGAGGTTCTGCCGCAGGGTCTGCAGGGTCAGACCGGTGTCCACGATGTCCTCCACGATGACGATGTGCCGGTCACGCAGATCCGAGCTCGGGCCGTGAAGCAGCCGCGGCGTTCCCGACGTGGTGCTGCCGGAGCCGTAGCTCTGCATCCTGACGAAATCGATGGTGACCGGCCGCGGCATCGCCCGCACAAGGTCGGCCAGGAACATGAAGCTGCCGCTGAGCACGGCGACGAAATGCGGCGTGGCGCCGGCCGGAAAACGGCCGTCGAGGCTGATCGCGAGCTCGGCCACACGGTTGCGGATCTGCTCGGCCGTGTACAGCGGTACCGGAACCCTGGACATGGGACGACGCAGGCGAGAGTACACCATCGGGACGGCGGCGCGGCGCGGGCGGCCGTCGCGCGTCCGGATGCGCCGCAACGACCCAAAGAGGTGCAACATGAAGCGATCCATCGTCGCTGCCGCCGCCGGTGTCGTGCTGTTCGTCGCGGCAGGCTCGCCAGCGTGGGCACAGCCGGCGATCGCCGGTGGACATCCGGATATTCGCCTCTTCTTTCAGGCGATCCACGATGACGGCGACGTTGCCGATGCCGCGCTGGAGCAGATCGCGGCACGCTGGCGGCACGGCTACGCCGGGATCATCTGGGACCTCGTGCGGTTCATGCGGCCCCCCCAGCGGCCGGCGGTCCGGGCCCCGGGCCTCGGCGCTGATCCGACGAATCCCGACGCCGGCGGGCGACTGGAATGGATACGGCCGGAACACCCGAGCACCCGGGTGTGGCGGCGCCTGATGCGCTTTCTCGAGCGGCAGACCGGGCAGCGCTTCCGCGGGGACATCCGGCGGGCGCATCAGTGGATCTGGGACCAGCCGTACGATCCGCATCCGGACTACGGCTTCTTTAAGGGGCAGTGGTACGCCCAGATCGATCCCCGTTTCGCCGACTTCTTTCCGCGCCGGGTGTTCTCGACCATCCGGCTGGACGAGATCGACTGGGGCGGCGTGGACGTCAACGGCATTCCGCCGCTGGAGTACCCCGCGCACCTGGCGGCCGGCGAGGCGGACTACCTCGACGACGACCACGTCGTGTTCGGCGTCGCGGCGGGCGGCGAGACGCGCGCCTATCCGAAGCGGATCCTGGCCTGGCACGAGATGGCGCTAGATCGGCTGGGCGGCGTCGAGTTGACCATCGTCTACTGCACGCTGTGCGGCACCGTCATTCCCTACGAGAGCGTGATCGAAGGCGAGCACATCCGGTTCGGAACGAGCGGCCTGCTGTATCGATCCAACAAGCTGATGTTCGATCACGGCACCCGGAGCCTCTGGAACACCTTCGAGGGCGTGCCGGTGCTCGGCACGCTGGTCGGGTCCGGCAGGCGGCTGACGCACCGGTCGGTCGTCACCACCACCTGGGGCGAATGGCGCCGCATGCATCCCGATACGACGGTTCTCTCGCTCGACACCGGTCACCAGCGGGACTACCGCGAGGGGGTCGCCTACCGCGCCTACTTCAGGACCGACGACCTGATGTTCGACGTCCCGGAGCGCGACGATCGGCTCGACAACAAGGACGAGGTGCTGGTCATGCTTCTCGAGGACGTCAGGGGCGCCCGCCGGCCCCTGGCCGTCTCGGCGGATTTCCTCGAGGACCACCGACTCCACCTGGAAGAGCACGCCGGGCGCCGGCTCCTCATCGTGACGAGCCGCGAGGGAGCGAACCGCGTGTACGACGCCGGCTCGACGACCTTCGAGCGGCTCGCCGGAGACCTCGTCGTCGTCGACGCGGAGGGCGGCCGCTGGCAGGTGACCGAGGATGCGCTGATCGATACGTCGGATCCGGCGCGGCAAGCGCCGCGGGTGGCGGCCCAGCGCGCGTTCTGGTTCGGTTGGTACTCGCAGTTCCCGGAGACGCGCCTGGTCCGTTGACCCGGCCCAGGCCGACGCTACTCGGCGAAGGTCAGTGGGATGTATCCGTGGTCGGGCGTCCACTGCACCCGGCCGCTCGCCCGCGACGCTCCGGGGAGATGGAAGTAGACGAGCGCCTCCAGGAGTTGCGCCGCCGCCGGGGTCACCACCTCGCGGGCGATGGCGGTCATGTCGTCGAGCCGCTCCGTCTCGAGGATCACCATCAGCACGCCCGAGATCGAGTTGGTGCTGACCACGCGCCAGCCCGGGCCGCCCATGGCGGGCTGCCCCGGTCGCGGGCCGGCGGACGGGGGAGCGGGGACCTGCAACGTCGCGCCGCGATGCAGCGCCGGGGCGTCCACCGCCGGCGGATCGGTGGAGAATCTGCCGATCTGGATGGCGACCGTGGCCGCCGCGCCCAGGGTCACGACCGTAACGCCCGTTGCGGCCAACCGTGGCAGGCGGCGCCAGCGACTCCACAGCCGGCCGGCCGGCTGCGGGTCCGGTTGCGCGGGGGAGTTCATGGGATCCTTCTCGCCCGCGCGTCGTCCGCCGTGGCCTGTCGCAAGCGGCGAGCCGGACCGCTGGCCGAATCGGCCGCGGCTGCAATATCCTGTGGACAGCGAGAACCCGAGAGGCGCATGCAGGTGCGGAATGCCCCGCGCCTGCGCCAGCGAAGGAGTGCAGGAAGCATGAGACGACTGTGCGTTCTGGCGGCCGCCCTGGCCGTCGCCGCGTTCGGCGCCGGCGGTGCGCTCGCGGCCGAGCTCGAGGTCGGCGACGTGGCGCCGCCGTTCGAATTGCCGGGCAGCGACGGGAACACCCACACCCTGGCCCAGTACGAGGGCCGGACGGTGGTGCTGGCGTGGTTTCTCAAGGCCTTCACCGGTGGTTGAACGGCCGAGTGCGAGTCGCTGCGTGATTCCAGCGACCAACTGAACCAGTTCGACATTCAGTACTTCATGATCAGCGTCGACGACGCCGAGACCAACCGGCGGTTCGCCGAATCGCTCGACGCGAACTTTCCGATCCTGAGCGATCCCGGCCGGGGCGTCGCCGACGCGTACGGCGTTATGAACGCGGCGTGGTCGATGCCGAACCGGTGGACGTTCATCATCGGTCCCGACGGGAAGATTCTCAGGATCGACAAGCGGGTGAGCATGTCGCGGGCGGGACAGGAACTGGTCGCCCACCTCACCGAGCTGGGCGTGACCCGGAAGTAGGAAGCGCGCGTCGGATCAACTCGAACGGCGGGCGACGCCCCGCGCGTCGTCCGCCGGTTCTCGCCTG
>LXNJ01002383.1_pt1 | contig 10378 bp, 11 predicted proteins | sample 809081 | NCBI WGS metagenome assembly LXNJ01 (sample SAMN04870510, study PRJNA318959) | sponge metagenome | biome: sponge; feature: marine sponge reef; material: water | host: Petrosia ficiformis | place: Greece: Milos, Mediterranean Sea | collected 2013-05-29 | depth 5-7 m
GGGCGCGGAGGTGAAATCGCTCCGGGACGGGAAGGCGAGTTTCACCGACTCGTACGGGCGGATCGACGCCGGGGAGGCGTGGCTCCATAATCTCCACATTCCTCCGTACGACAAGGCGACGATCGACGCCCCCGACCCGGTGCGTCCGCGAAAACTCCTGCTCAGGCGGCGGGAGATCGATCGCCTGCGCTCGAAGACGCGGGAGGGCGGGCTGACGCTCGTGCCGCTGGATCTCCATTTTCGGCGGGGCTTCGCCAAGGTCACGCTGGGGTTGGCGCGGGGGAAGAAGCACCGGGATCGGCGGGAGGACCTGAAGAGGAAGACGATGCGGCGGGAGGTCGAGCGGGCCACGAGAGAGGCCGCGCGTGGTGGTTGACCGGGGAGCCCGCGGCGAACGCGGACGGGTCGGCGCGGGCGGGCGGCTGGTGGTTGCCGCCGCCGTCGCCATCGTCGTCGCGCAGGCCGTGCTTTCGGGGATCCTGACGAGACTCGAGGCGCAGGCGCCCCCCGAGACGGTACAGGCGGAGGTGTCGGGCCGTACCGTGAGTCTCGCCGTCGCGCGGCACCGGGCCTACCCCGCGGTGGAGGCGGCGGACCTGGCGCTCGCACTGGAGAGCGTCCTCGATGACGTCACGCGCAACGGCGTCTTTCTTCGGGCCCGCCTCCACGGCGAAGAGATCGCGTTCGAGGCGGAATCGCCCTTCTTCCGACACGGGGAACGCACCGTGCAGCTAACGAATCCGCCCTACGAGGAAGGCGGCGCCTTCTGGCTTCCCGCCGAGTTCGTCACGCGGTGGGTGTCGGAGGGACCGCCACAGGTCGCTGCCGTGTCCCCGGGGTCCGAACCGTCGGAGCCGTCCGCGTCGTCCCCGGCGTCCCCGGCGTCCCCCTCCGCCGCCCCGCCAGCCGACGATCCGCTGCCGGCCCGCGTCGACCCGACCGCGCCGTGGCGCGTGATCATCGATCCGGGGCACGGAGGCCGCGACCCGGGCACGCTGGGCGGCGCCAGCCAGGAGAAGGACATCGTGCTCGCGATCGCGAGACGACTGTACGAGGAGCTGGAAGGGCGGGAGATGGTCGAGCCCTACCTGACCCGGGACACGGATGTCTACGTGGACCTCGACCGGCGCTCCCAGTTCGCGGTGGACCGGGCCGGGGATCTCTTCGTCTCGATCCACGCCAACGCCGCGGCGGACGAACGAGCGCGCGGATTCGAGACCATCTTCCTCGGGCAGGCCCGCTCGGAGGAGGCGCGCGAGATTGCGCTGCGGGAGAACCGGGGCCCCGACGTGGACGCCGCGGCGGGTTCGCCGTCCGACGTCCGGTTCATCCTCGCGGGACTGGACCGGACCGAGAATCTTGCCGAGTCGCGACTCTTCGCCGGGTTCGTGCAGAACTCGATCCGGAGCGCCCGTCGCGGCGGGTCGCCCGACCGCGGCGTCATCCAGGGCCCGTGGTGGGTGCTGCTCGGAGCGCTCGTGCGCATGCCGTCGGTGATCGTCGAAGTCGGATTTCTTTCCAACGCGGAAGAGGAGCGCTACCTGAACGGCGCGGAGGGACAGGGAGCCATCGCGCGGGCGATCGCGGACGCGATCGTGGCGTACCGCGAGGACCTGCTGCGCCGGTACGCTCCCACGCCGGAGTCGGGGTGCTGAGCGCCGGCGGCGGTGTCGCCGTGGAGCGCGCGGTGCCGGTGAGCCGGCGGGCGACGTTGCTCTCCACGCGTCTCGTGGCCCGCGATACCTGGTGGCAGGAGTTCGACTGCCCGGACATCGCGGCTGCCGCGCTGCCCGGGCAGTTCGTCATGCTCGGCGTCGGCCTCGACGCGCCGGGGGCCTGGCTCCTCCCGCGTCCGTTCAGCGTCGGCTGGACGGGCCCCGGCGGCGAGGTCGGCATCCTGCTGCGCGCCTACGGGCAGGGCACCCGGGCGCTGGCGAAGTTGGAGGTCGGGCAGACCGCCCTCCTGCTCGGCCCGCTCGGCCGACCCTTCGACACGGAGGGCGCGGAAGCCGAGTGCATCGCCGGCGGCGTCGGGCTCGCTCCGTTCATCTTCCTCGCGGCGCGCGAGGCCGCCGCGGGACGGCGGGTGCGGCTCATTTACGGAGAGCGGGATGCCGGAGCCGTCTTCGACCCCGGGCTCATCGCCCGCCTCACGGAGCACGACCCGGAGTTGTTCACGGAAGACGGGAGCGCCGGCCGGAAGGGGCTCGTGACCGCCGGCCTCGACCCGGCGTCGAACGCGCTTCTCCTCGGCTGCGGTCCGACGCCGCTCCTCCGGGCGCTCGAGGCCTTCGCGCGGGAACACGGCCGCAGGCTCCAGGTCTCGGTGGAGGAACACATGGGCTGCGGGATCGGCACCTGCCAGGGGTGCGTGGTGCGCGGGGCGGACGGTCGCTGGGTGAAGTCGTGCATCGAGGGCTCCGTTTTCCCCGCGGAGGAACTCGACTGGGGGGCGATCTGACCTCGGCGGCGGCGTCCCCGGGCCTCGTCCAGCGCGTGTTCGGGGCGGAGTTTCCGAGTCCCGTGCTCCTGGCCTCGGGCACCTGCGGCTACGGACAGGAATACGCGGATCTCATCCCCCTCGATGAGATCGGTGGGCTGGTCACGAAGGCGGTGAGCCTCGAGCCGCGCCCCGGGAACCCGCCGCACCGCGTCGCGGAGACGCCCGGCGGGATGATCAACGCGATCGGGCTCGAGAACCCCGGCCTGCGCGGCTTCATCGCGGAGAAACTCCCGTGGCTGCGCGAGCACCTCCGCCGCGCGCAGGTGTTCGTGAACGTCGTCGGGCACTCGGCGGAGGACTTCGCCGCCGTCGTGAGCGGACTCGACGGAGAGGATGGCTTCCTCGGGTACGAGATCAACGTCTCCTGCCCCAACGTGAAGGGCGGCACGATGTTCGGCACCGACGAACGGGCACTGGCCGACCTCGTGGCGCGGCTCCGCGGCTGCACGGAGCGGCCGCTCGTGATCAAGCTCACGCCCAACGTCCCCGACGTGGGCGACTTCGCCCGCATCTGCGAGGAAGCGGGGGCCGACGGCCTGAGCGCGATCAACACCTTCCCCGGGATGGTCGTCGACGTCGCGCGCCGCGAACCGCTGATCGGCAACCGGTCCGGCGGCGTGAGCGGCCCCGCCATCCTCCCCATGGGCGTCTACGCGACGTGGCGGGCGCGGCAGACGTGCGAGCTTCCGATCATGGGGATCGGGGGGATCCGCAACGCGGAGGACGCGTTGCAGTACGTCCTCGCCGGCGCCTGCCTCGTCCAGATCGGGACGGCTTCGTTCGTCGACCCTGGCGCGGCGGTGGCGGTCCACGAGGGGATCTCTGAGCACCTGAAGGCGAACGGCGTCGCGCACCTCGAGGATCTCGTGGGCGCGCTCCGGGCCCGGCCCGGCACGGGCCCCGCGATTCCGGCCGGCTGATGGTTCCCGGAAAGGCGATTCCCGGCAAGGCGCTGGTCGACCTCGCGTCGGCGCTCTTCGTCGAGTGGCACGGCGAACCGCCGCAGGACATCCGTCCCGTCGCCGCGGATGGCTCCACCCGCAGCTACTGGCGTCTCACCGCGCGGGACGGGGCGTCCGCCGTGGGCGCCCACGGGCCCGACCCCATGGAGAACCGGGCTTTTCTCTCCTACTCCCGCACGTTGCGCGAACTCGGACTGCCCGTGCCCGAGGTGTACGGAGCGGACGAGAAGTCCGGCGTGTGGCTCCTCGAGGACCTCGGCGACACGACCCTCTTCGATGCGATCAAGGAGGCCCGCGAGCCGGGATCGGACGCCCTCCCCGACGCCGTCCTCCCCCTCTACCGGCAGGTGCTCGAGATCCTGCCGCGCTTCCAGGTCGAGGGAGGGAAGCGGATCGACTTCCGCCGCGCCTATCCCCGGGCCGCGTTCGACCGGCAGTCCATCCTCTGGGATCTCAACTACTTCAAGTACCACTTCCTCAAGCTCGCGCACATCCCGTTCAACGAAGCGCACCTCGAGCGCGACTTCTCGCGGCTCGCGCGGCATCTGCTCGCCGGCGACCGGTCCCGGTTCCTGTACCGCGACCTCCAGTCCCGCAACGTGATGGTGCGGCAGGGGCCGGAGGGTCCGGAACCCTGGTTCATCGACTATCAGGGCGGACGGCGCGGGGCGCTGCAGTACGACGTGGCGTCGCTCCTCTACGACTCGAAGGCGAATCTCGGGCGCCGGCAACGGGAGGCGCTGCTCGATCACTACATCGGCGTCATCGAATCGCACGGGGTCGCCCGGCGCGAGGCGTTCCTCGAACTCTGGCCCGGGTACGTCCTCGTGCGGCTGCTGCAGGCGCTCGGGGCCTACGGTTACCGGGGGTTCTTCGAGCGAAAGCCGCGCTTCCTGCAGAGCGTGCCCTACGCGGCGGAGAACCTGCGGGGGCTGCTCGAGGGAGATCTGCCCGTGGACGTCCCCGAACTCGAGGGGGCGCTGCGCGCGATTGTCGACCGCTGGGGCCGCGAGGCCGAGGAGCCGTCGGCGGTCGAGGGAGGACTGGAGGTGACGGTCTCCAGCTTCCGGTATCCCGGCGGATATCCGGCGGACACGTCCGGTCACGGCGGAGGTTACGTGTTCGACTGCCGCGGGCTCCCGAATCCGGGTCGCGAGGAGGCGTACCGCAACCTCACGGGTCTCGATGAGGAGACGATCGCCTTCATCGCGGCCCGGCCGGAGGCGCAGGAGTTCTGGGAACGGGTGCGGGGGATCGTGGATGCGCACATCGCGAACTACCTGGAGCGCGGGTTCCACAGCCTGAGCGTGCATTTCGGGTGTACGGGGGGACAGCACCGCTCGGTGTACATGGCGGAGCGGCTGCGCCAGCACCTGAGCGTGCGCCGCCCGGACGTGCGCGTGGAGGTCACGCACCGGGAATCGGCGGACTGGCCCCGCCGTCCCGCGCGGGTCTGAGCCGGAGGGCGGGGGCGGACGCGTGGAGGCGATGATCTTCGCGGCGGGCCGGGGACGCCGCCTGCGGCCGCTCACCGACGCGACGCCCAAGGCGCTCGTCGACTTCGGCGGCGTCCCCCTCCTGGAGCGCGTCGCCGCGAACCTCGTCGCGGCGGGCGCCCACCGCCTGATCGTGAACGCGCACTATCTCGCCGGGCAGGTGGCGGCGTGGGCCGAGGCGTCGTCGCTGGGCGTCCCGGTGTTCGTATCGCGGGAGGACGAGGAGTCGCCGGCCCCCCTGGACACCAGCGGCGGGCTCTTCCACGCGCGATCGCTGTTCGAGGCGCGGGAACCCTTCCTGCTCCACAACTGCGACGTCGTGACCGAGGTCGACCTGGCGGCGCTGTATCGTGCGCACCTGGAGGGGGAGGCGCGGGATGGGCGGCTGGCCACGCTCGCGATCGCGGAACGGGAGACGTCGCGCCCCCTGCTGGTGGACGGCCGGGGCGTGTTCGGGCGCGCGAACCGGATGGAGGGGTGGGAAGTCGTTGCGCGCGAGCCATGGAGCGCGGACGAAGCCCGGGAGTACGGGTTCTGCGGCATCCACGTGATCTCGCCGCGCGTGTTCGAACGTTATGCGGAAGGAGGCGTCTTCTCGATCATGGACTCGTACATGGACTGGATCGGGGACGGGGAGCACGTCGGCGTGTTCGACGCGACGGGCGCGGCGTGGTACGACATCGGGACGCCCGAGCGGCTGGACGCCGCGCGCCGCGCCTTCGGCGTGGCCGCCGGCGCGGGGTCAGCCCCTTCGGCAGCGGCCACACCGACGGCGGGGAGCGCGGACGCATGAGGGCGATCCGCATCCGGGAGCCCGGCGGCCCCGAAGTCCTGGAACTCGTCGAGCGGGACGACCCGGTCGCCGCGGCGGGCGAGGTGCGGGTGCGCGTGCGGTGCGCGGGGATCAACCGGGCCGACCTCCTGCAGCGGATGGGCCGCTATCCGGCCCCCGCCGACGCCCCGCCGGACATTCCGGGACTCGAGTTCGCCGGTGAGATCGAGACGGTCGGGGCCGGCGTCGCCGGCTGGTCGGCGGGTGACCGCGTGATGGGCATTCTCGGCGGCGGCGGATACGCGGAGCGGGTGACCGTGCCGGCCGGGCAGCTCCTGCCTGTCCCGCCGACGCTGAGCTGGACCGAGGCGGGAGCGATCCCGGAGGTCTTCCTGACCGCGGCGGACGCCCTCATCGAGCGCGGTCGCCTGCGCCCCGGCGAGAGCGTGCTCGTGCACACGGCCGGCGGCGGCGTCGGAACGGCCGCCCTGCAGCTGGCCCGGGCAGCCGGGGCGGGCGCGATCATCGCCACGGCGTCGGCGGACAAGCTTCGCCGCCTGCGTGAAGCCGGACTGCCGCACGACCTCGCCGTCGACCGCCGGGCCGGCTCCTTCGCCGACCAAGTGGCGCAGCACACCGCCCGGGCCGGCGCCGACGTCATCCTCGACACCGTCGGCGCCCCGTACTGGGAGGCGAACATGGGCAGCCTCGCCACGCTGGGCCGCCTCGTCATCGTCGGCGTCATGGGCGGCATGAAGGTCGAGGCCGATCTCCGCTATCTCATGGGTAAGCGCGCGACTGTCGTCGGCACCGTCCTCCGCGCCCGCGCGAAGGCGGAGAAGGCGACCCTCACGGAGATGTTCGCGACCCGCTTCCTCCCCGGCTTCAGCGAGCCGGAGGGCGACCCCTCCCACCTGCGTCCCGTCATCGACCGCGTCTTCCCCCTCGCCGAGGCCGCCGAGGCGCACCGCTACGTCGAATCCAACCGCTCCTTCGGCAAGGTCCTCCTCGACATCGACGCCTGACGGTCCCGGGGCTTTCGGGAACACGGGGTATGAACTTAGTTTGATAAACTAAGTTCAAGGAGGGTTGATGCGTACTGTCAACATGCACGAAGCCAAGACACACCTCTCCCGTCTCGTCCGGGAGGCCGTGAACGGAGAACCGTTCGTGATCGCGCGCGCCGGCAAACCGATGGTCAGGGTGGTGTCGATCGAGACGCCGGAGCCGACCGAAACTCGCCGGATCGGATTCATGGCCGGCGAAATCTCCGTCCCCGCGGACTTTGACCGAATGGCGTCGGAGGAGATCGAGACGATGTTCGACGGTCGCGGATGACGATCCTCCTCGACACGCATGTCCTGCTCTGGGCTGCGGGGCTCCCGGAACGCCTGACCCCCGACGCACGTGCGGCGATTGAAGACCCCGAGACTGACCTGTTCTACAGCGCCGCCTCGCTGTGGGAGATCGCCATCAAGAGCGGATTGGGGCGGGCCGGTTTCAGCGTGGATCCACGCGTCCTGCGCCACAGGCTCCAAATCGCCGGCTATACCGAAGTGTCGGTGGTCGGCGCCCACGTGGCCGCCGTGGATCTTCTGCCTCCGATCCACCGGGATCCGTTCGACCGGTTGCTGGTGGCACAGGCACAGATCGAAGGGTTGACGCTGTGGACGGCCGACGCCGTCCTGGGGCGCTACGCCGGTCCGATTCGTGTCATCTAGCCGCCGCTCAGGGCGGGGAGGACGACGACGTCGGCGCCGTCCGCCACGGGCGTATCCAGGCCGCTCAGGAAACGGATGTTCTCGCCATCCACGAAGACGTTCACGTGCGGCCGCAGGCGGCCCCGTTCCGTGACCAGGCGGTCGCGCACGCCGGGGTGAGCGGCCGCGAGTCCGGCCAGGATGTCCCGGACCGCGGCGGGCGCGCCGGGGATGTCGACCACCGCCCGTCCGCCGGTCAACTCCGTCAGCGCGGCCGGCAGCGTCACGCGCGCCACGCCGCCGGCCGGCGTCCCGGCGGGCATCAGGCCTCCCGGGGGGCGCACGCCTTCACGCACACCACCGGCGGGAGACCCTCGCACACCAGCCGCCAGGTCGTCCCCGCGTCGCGAGAGGCGTACACCTTGCCGCTGCGGGTGCCGAAGAACACCTGCGCGGGGGCGAGCGTGGCCAGCGCGTCGCGCAGCACGGTTTCGTACGCGTTCCGCTGCGGCAGTCCTTCGGTGAGCGCCTCCCAGCTCCCGCCGCCGTCCCGGGTTCGGTAGACGCGCAGCTTCGCCTCCGGCGTACACCGGAAGCCGTCCGATTCGAGCGGGACGATGTAGACCGTGTCGGCATCGCCCGGGTGCATCGCTATCGCGAAGCCGAAGTCGGACGGCACCCCGTTGGCGATGTCCGTCCACGAATCGCCCCAGTCGTCGCTGCGGTACAATCCCCAGTGGTTCTGCAGAAAGAGCCGGGCCGGGTTCGACGGATGGTGCACGATCTTGTGCACGCACTGGCCGAACTCCGGGTGCTTGTCGGGGAGGAACTCCGCCCGCACGCCTTCGTTGCGCGCGGTCCATGTCGTGCCGCCGTCGTCGCTGCGGTACGCCCCCGCCGCCGAAATGGCGATCGTCGCGCGCCCGCCAGGCTCGCCGTCCGTGATGATCGTGTGCAGGCAGAGCCCGCCGGCGCCCGGCTGCCACCGCTCCCGGTGCGGATGGTTCAGCAGCCCCTCCACCGCCTCCCACCGCTCGCCCGCATCGCGGGAGATGAACAGGCAGGCCGGCTCCACGCCCAGCCGGATCACATCCGGTTCGCGGACCGAGCCCGGCTGGATCTGCCAGATGCGCTTGAGAGCGAGCCCGGAGTCCTCGGGAAACCTGACCGAACGCTCGGCCTTCCCGGACCAGCTCGCCCCGAAGTCGTCGGAGAAGCGCAGCGTCGTGCCCCAGAAGGGATTGTGCGGCGCCGCCCACAGGCGCGACCTGCCGGCCCGGTCGTCGTACGCCATCGCGTAGACTTCCTCACCCGGAAAATGGGGGCCGTCCAGATCCCAGCCCCCGTCGCCGCCCACGTCGCCGCCCCCGTCGTCCAGTCCGCCGCCCGCGCGCGCCCGCGCCCGCGCCAGGAAGGCGCCCTTCGTCGTGCCCAGCAGGAGCGTGCCGCCCCCGTTCGTCTCGACGCCACTGTCCACGATCCGTTCCCTCGTCCCTTGCCAGTCGTTTCGCGACCGCAGTCGCCGGCGGCCAATGTATAACGTGGGCGTCGGCCGAGTGCGTCGGCCCGCTGGCGGGGCGCCCGGGCCCGCCGGCACGGTGCGTTGGCCCGCTGACGGCGGGACGGTATCATCCTCCGATGCAGGTCTGGATCGGCACGAGCGGCTACAGCTATCCCGCGTGGAAGGGCAGCTTCTATCCGGAGGATCTCCCCAACAAGGAGATGTTGTCCTTCTATGGCCGCCGGCTCGGGGCCGTGGAGATCAACAACACCTTCTACCGCATGCCGCGCGAGAGCGTGCTCGAGAACTGGGCCGAGGCCGTGCCCGACGGATTCCGCTTCGCGCTCAAGGCGTCGCGCCGCATCACGCACTTCAAGCGGTTGCAGAACGCGGAGGAGGAGACGGAGTATCTCGTGCAGACGGCCGCGGTGATGGCGGACCGCGCGGGCGTCATCCTGTACCAGCTTCCGCCCAACTTCAGGCGGGACGATGATCGGCTCGCGCGCTTCGTGGACCAGCTTCCGAACCCGGGAACGTCCGCCTTCGAGTTCCGGCATGCCTCGTGGTTCGACGAGGGCGTGTTCGACATCCTCCGGTCACGGAACTCCGCCCTCTGTCTCGCCGAAACGGATGACGGCGACGACGCCCCTCTCGTCGAGACGGCGGACTGGACCTACGTCCGGCTGCGCCGCAGCGCCTACTCGACGGAGGAGCTGGAAGGCTGGGCCGCGCGGCTGCGCGCCTCGGGCTGGGACCGGGTCTACGCCTTCTTCAAGCATGAAGATGCCGGCGTCGGCCCCGCGCTGGCCGGGCAGTTCACGGAGATGATGGCGGAAATGATGGCGGACGCGACGGAGACGACGGACGTGACGGAGGACCCGGACGCATGACCCGCGTCGTCGGCCAGCTCCTCCTGGTCAACGTCCTCGCGTATGTGTTCACGCGCCAAAGTCCCGTCCTGATGTCGGAGCTGTGGCTCGTCCCCGCCCAGGTTCTGACGAAGCCCTGGACGCTCATCACGTACCAGTTCCTGCACGGCGGCATGTCCCACATCTTCTTCAACATGCTCGCGCTCTTCTTTTTCGGGCCGAAGCTCGAGTCGCTGCTCGGATCGAAGAGTTTCCTGAAGCTGTACCTGCTGGCCGGGCTCGTCGGGGCCCTCGCCCACATCCTGTGGACCCTCCTCGCGATGTCGCAGGGAGGCCTCTACGTGCCGATGGTCGGCGCCTCGGCGGCGGTGTACGGCGTGCTCTTCGGCTACGCGCGCTACTGGCCGCGCGACCGGGTGATGATCTGGTTCGTCATCCCGGTGCAGGTCCGCTACCTCGTCATCGGGTTCACGGTGCTTTCCCTGTGGCTGGGCCTCGGCGGCGTCGGTGGCGGCGTGGCGCACTTCGCGCATCTGGGCGGGTTCCTCGGCGGCTGGCTCTTTCTGAGGTTGCGG
>LXNJ01002384.1_pt1 | contig 10373 bp, 8 predicted proteins | sample 809081 | NCBI WGS metagenome assembly LXNJ01 (sample SAMN04870510, study PRJNA318959) | sponge metagenome | biome: sponge; feature: marine sponge reef; material: water | host: Petrosia ficiformis | place: Greece: Milos, Mediterranean Sea | collected 2013-05-29 | depth 5-7 m
CGCTCGAAAAGAACCACGAGGGAGATGAATCCCACCGCTATTCGGGGTACACTAATTCGGCGGGAAGGATCGGTAGCCCGTCAGCACGGGAGGAGGATGCAGTGAAGACAAAAATGCGTGGTGTCCACAGCCTGGTTTGTCTGGGAGTCGTCCTGGCCTGTATGCCCACTGTCCCGGCGCTGCCGCAAGGTTCGCCCGATCCTTCCAAGGTGAACACGGTGAAAGCATTCATGGGCGCCAGGACGCTGAGGCACAACGTCGAGGCCCGCAAGCTCATGACGGCGGGTTTGGAGAAGCGCTATCTTCGCGGCAAACGTCTCTCCATCCGGGTGCGTAGCGGCCGGATCGCCGCCTTCAACTTCAGTCCTGCCGCCATATTTCCTCTGGGCAAGGACAAGTTTCAGGTCTCGGTGGAAAGCACCTGGGTCGACCTCAACAACCAGGTGAGCAGCCGGGTCAACGAGCAGATTCGATTCGTGAAGATCAGGGGTGCCTGGGTGGCCGAAGACATCAAGTTCCTCAGGTCCGATCCCCGCCGGCCGATCATGCCCTTCAACGTGGCCAGCGAGAAGCGGGCCAAGTTCGCCATGATGGTGGCCAAGCGTTTCATGAGGCACCTCATCGACCGCAACGTTGAAGCAGCCAGTCAACTGCTGACCCAGGGGTTTCAGAGCCGTTTCGAGAATCAGCAGGTAATGAGCGAATTCCTGCTGGGTTCGGAAGATCCGGCCTACGTTGCCTTTGAGGTCACCTCGCTGGTTCAGACCGACACCGATCGCATGACCATGGGAACCACCCTATTTCTGGCTGCCAGAGGCGAGACCGGATTCGCGAGGTTGGAAGCCTCGTTGATCCTGAAGAGAGGCAGCCTGGACTGGGTGGTGGACGGAGTGGAGTTCAAGGAAAGCTGAGCCCCGCTGGTACGGTTTCCCCCTCGCCTGACTATTCGTCATCCTTGCTGAATTCCGTTTGCACGCTGGCCGAGAGGGTTTGGATCATGGCCTTGGCCTGTGCGGCATACCTTCCCTCGGGCTCATACAGCAGGTAATTCTCGAAGGCCTCAACGGTGCCCGGCGCGGGAATCGTCGTGCCGTCAGCAGTGAATGTGGCCATGCCTACCAGGCCCATTCCGATCTGGTAGTGGGCATTGGCGTGCCGCGGATCTTCCTCCACGGCCTTCTTGAATGCCTCCAGGGCCGCCGCGTTCTTGCCGCTGTTGCTCAGCACCACCCCCAGGTTGTAAAAGGCCTGTCCGGCCCTGCCGGGATCGAGTTCGGCCGCCTTTTCCATGGCTTCCACCGCCAGGTCCGGCTCACCCTGGTTGCCATAGACAATGCCGATGTTGAAATAATACTCGGACTCCGCCAGGGGATCGGGTCTGTCGGCCAGAGCGGCAATGGCTTTCCGATAGCTCTCGACGGCCTGGTCATATTTCCTCAGCCTTTGATAGGAGATGGCGAGATTGCCCAACACCACATGCTGGCTGGGATCGATTTCCGCAGCCCTTCCAAAAGCCACCGAGGCTGCCTCGTAGTTCTTGGCCATGAAAAGCTTTCGCCCTTCGTCGAAAGCCGACTTCATGTTGGTGAACTTCTTTTCAGCGGCTTCCCTGCGCTTGCGCTCCTGCTCTCTGGCCTCTCTTTCCTCGTCAGTCAACTGGGCCAGGGCCGCCTTTCTGATTTCGGCCAGATCGAAGTCCAGCGTGTTCTCGTTTCCCAGCTTGATCTGGAACTCCTGGTAATGGGCTACCGGCTGGTCGTTGATGGCCAGGACCACCTTGTAGAAGGCCGGTCTGAGCCCTCCGATAAAGTAGCGCCCCTGCTTGTCGGTCGTGACTTTATAGTTTTTTTCGACCTTGATTCGGTCCAGGGTGATCGTGGCCCCTTCCAGGGGCTTTCCATCCTCGCCGATGACCTCTCCGGAGAGGGCGCTCTGGGCCGACAGGGCAGCCGGCAGCAACAGGGTTGCGACGGCCAACGTGGTCAAGGTCGATAGGACGCGTATTGTCTTGTTCATGGAAACCTCCAGCGTCGGATTCTGGCTGCTAGGCCAGACTTTCCCTTTTGGATGAACTCTACCGCAAAAAAGCCGTCCGGGGCTAGGTTTTCTCCGCATCGAGGTAGGGGGTCGGGTCCTCCACGCCGGCTTCCCGAAATCCCCTTCTCCGCAGGGCGCAACTGTCGCACCGCCCGCAGGCGATGTCCCCGTCCCGATAACAGGACCAGGTCAGGTGGAGGGGAGCCCCCAGCCTGCGTCCGGCCGCAACGATTTCACTCTTTTTCATCCGGATGACCGGCGTCAGGATCTCCAGGCGGGTCTCGGGCCGGGTTCCGGCTTCAATCAGGCGGTTGAAGGCCAGGTAGTACTCGGGGCGGCAGTCCGGGTATCCCGAGCTGTCCTCGAAGACGGCCCCGATGAATATGGAACGGGCGCCCAGCACCTCGCCCCATGAAGTCGCAATGGAGAGGAAGTGGGCGTTGCGGAAGGGCACATAGCTGCTGGGAATCTCCCGGCTCTCCAGATCGGCCTCTTCGACCGCTATGGAGGCGTCGGTCAGGCTGGACCCCCCGATCCGGCCCAGATGGGACAGCTCGCACACCAGCGTTTTCTTAATCCGGTAAAACTCAGCGATGCGTTGAAAGGCCTTCAATTCCTGGCGGGCGGTACGCTGACCGTAGGAGACGTGGAGGAAGGCCGACTCCTGCTGCTGCACAGCCATGGCCGCGCAAACGCAGCTGTCCATGCCCCCGCTCACCAGTACCACTGCCAGTTCTCTTTTCATCGTTCGGGGCATGGGAACTCGGACCGGCTACTTCAGCACCCGCAGTCGGAAGGACATGACCTTTCCCCGGATCAGGGTGCAGAGGTACTGCTCCCAGAACTTTCTCAGGAAGCGGAAGCGGGGACTGGTGTTCTGCAGGTTGATCAGAAACTCGAAGCCCAGATAGCGGTAGAGCTTGAGCAGCTTGACCTCGGAGTATTCCACCGCAAAGCGGGCCTTCGAGTAATAATTGGTCGGGGATGCCTCTTCGAAGTGCTCGAAGGACCGGCTGTTGAGGTGCCAGCGGTGGGAGGGATCCTGCCAGGACGAGGTGTCGGTGTAGTGGGGCGTCACCACTTCCACCAGGGCTCCGGGGCGGGCGATGCGATGAACCTCCTCCATGGTCCGAACGATGGACTGGATGTGTTCGACCACGTGAGACATCCGAACATGATCGAAGGAGTCCGAGGGAAAAGGGTAGGGAAACCGGTCCAGATCGTGGACCACGTCCACCCCTTCCAGGGGCGCCACGTCCAGGCCGATGCTTCCGGGAAGCTTGAAGCGGCCGCAACCGATGTCAAGGCTCTTTCGGCTCAATACCGGTATCTTCCAGGCGTTCCAACCGCGGATCGGGGAGCCTTGCCACGCTCCCATCAGCCGAATTGTAGTCGAAGTCCGAGACGGGTCGCATCCCTTATTAATGCGGTATACTGAGGTAAATCCGGAGATCGTCCGGAGGCGATTCCCTTGAGCCAGCCTACCGTTGCCATTATCGGCCGCCCCAACGTCGGCAAGTCCACCCTGTTCAACAGAATCTGCGGGCAGAGGCGTTCCCTGGTGGGCAATGAGCCCGGAATGACCCGAGACCGGGTGGAGGCCCGGGCCGAGTGGGGCGGGCGGCAGTTCGAGATCATCGACACCGGAGGCATGGTCCCGGGGGATCGGGATCCGATGCCGGGATTCATTTTCGAGCAAGCCGAGACGGCCATCCGGAAGGCCCAGGTCCTGGTGCTGGTGGTGGACGGGCGCGCCGGGCTTACGCCCCTCGACCGGTCCCTGGGCAAGCTGTTGATCGAATGCTCCAAGCCGGTGGTGGTGGCCGTGAACAAATGCGACAGCGCCGGCCAATGGATCCAGGCTCCGGAATTCTCTGAGCTGGGTCTGGGTGCAGTCATCCCGGTATCTGCCGTCCATGGTTTGAACGTGGGCGACTTGCTGGACGAAGTGGTCAAGCACCTCCCCAGGGGCGGCCGCTCCAAGCGGCGGCCGCCCGGCGAGATTCGGGTCGCCATCGTGGGCAAGCCCAACGTGGGCAAATCCACCCTGCTGAATCGCATCCTGGGCGAAACCCGCACCATCGTGTCTCCGATTCCGGGAACCACCCGCGATGCCGTCGATTCCCGAGCCACCCGCAACGGCAAGGTCTATCGGTTCATGGACACGGCCGGCATGCGCAAGAGACCTCAGACCTTTCTTCAGGCTGAAAAGCTCAGCGTCCTGGTGGCTCGCAAGAGCGTACAGCGTTGCGATGTGGCCCTGGTCATGATGGACGCCACCGAGGCGCCCTCGTCGCTGGATTCCGCCATCGCCGGCTACGTGCAGGAGGTCGGAACCTCGGCCATTCTGGTGGTCAACAAGTGGGATCTGATGCAAAAGGACAGTGGCACCATGGTGGCCTTCGAGAAGCGGGTGCGCTCCAGACTGCGGTTCCTGGCCTACGCTCCCATGGTGTTCATCTCGGCCGTCACCGGCCAGCGCGTCCCCAAGGTGCTCACGCTGATCGACCAGGTCTTCAAGGCACGGCGCACCCGGATCGGAACCGGGGTGTTGAACACGTTCCTGCAGCGGGAGGCCCTTCGAGACACGGCCGTGCCCTTCAGCCGGCAGGTCAGGGTGCAATACATGACTCAAGTGCACGATTCGCCGCCGACCTTTGTGCTCTTCACGGCTCGGAAGTCGCCGCTTCACCCCTCCATTCAGCGATACCTCGTCAACAGGATCAGAGAGCGCTTCGGGTTTGTGGGCACCCCGGTGGTGTTGAAGCACAAGGTGGAAAGGAAGGCGGGGTAGCGGTATTGGGTCGGGGCTTCGACCTTTGGGGAGAGTGACTCGATGCCTGTTTGGTTCTCCAATGAAGTAGAGTTGCAGTAGCGCGTAAGCCCGAAAGGACTGCCGGCCCGATCATGCCAGAACGATCTCTCAAGCTCGTGAATCGACAACGAGGCAGCACGGATTCCGAGGCTCCGGTCGAAATACCCGACAAGTTGTTTTTCAGTATCGGGGAAGTGCAGAAGCTGGTGAAGGTGGAGCCTTACGTCCTGCGCTTTTGGGAGTCGGAGTTTCCGCGCCTCAGACCCGGCAAGGGACCCAACGGCCGCCGCATGTATCGCAAGCGGGATATCGAGGCGGTTCTGGCCATCAAGCACCTCCTCTACGACCAGGGGTTCACCATCGCGGGGGCACGGAAAGCCCTCGCCGCCGGATCTGCTGTCGGCGGACCGCGTCGGCACGATCGGGAGCCCCTTCAAGAGTCGGGAGGGCCTCCTTCGGAGGCGACACCGGCCCCAGCCGAAAGCGCCGCGGAGAGGGTCCGTACACTCAAGTCGGAGCTCCGGGCCATCTTGACAATCCTGAATCGAAGGTGTTAGATTCCGAGTCGGTTTCGGGACGTAGCGCAGCCAGGTAGCGCACACGCTTGGGGTGCGTGGGGTCGGAGGTTCAAATCCTCTCGTCCCGACCATTTTTCTTCAGAGTCCATCATTGGCTGCAATCTTACTGACCAACGACGACGGGATCCACTCCGAAGGAATCACCTCGCTGGCTCGCTCTCTCGCCCACCTGGGACAGGTCATTACCGTGGCGCCCGACGGGGAGAGGAGTGCCTCCAGTCAGGCCCTGACACTTTGGCGGCCCATCCGCTACCAAGAGGTTGGAGTGGATCGCTACTCGGTGGAGGGAACACCGGCGGATTGCGTGATCATGGCCCTGAACCACATCCTTCCCAACAGGCCGGATCTGGTGATCTCCGGAATCAACCGGGGCTCCAACCTGGGCCATGACATCGCCTATTCCGGTACGGTGGCGGGGGCCATGGAAGGCGCCAGGCACGGGATCCAGGCGGCAGCCGTCTCGCTGGCGACGCGGGCCGACTTCGACTTTGAAGAGGCGGCCCAGTTCACGGCCCACTTGGCCGAACAACTGCTGAACAAGCCGATTCCGCGGGGTTTCATCCTGAACGTCAATGTTCCCGCCGGAGGATGGCAGGGAGTGCGGGTGACTCGCCAGGACACCAGCCCGATCGCCAACCTGATCGTGGAGAGTCGGGACCCTCGGGGCAGGAAGTACTTCTGGCTGGACCAGGAGCTGGAGCCCCGAGACCTGTCGGACGACGGGGACTCCGACTACGTGGCCGTCCGCTCCGGCTGCGTTTCCATCACACCGCTCAAGCTCGACCAGACCGCCCTGGAGTTGAGTTCCGAGTTGAAGTCCTGGGCGGAATTCCTTTCACCCGCGGCTTGCCGCTGATTCAATGACGGGGCGTGGCTCAGCCTGGTAGAGCACCTGGTTCGGGACCAGGGGGTCGGAGGTTCAAATCCTCTCGCCCCGACCATTTGAATCGGCGATGGACGCCGCACTCCAATGATCTGATAGCCGGCAGATGCCGGACAACTCCGGGATACGGACCCCAATGGCCGATCTCTCCTTGACTCCTCTCGAAGCGGTCGAGGCCTCGACAAGAGACCACGCCGCCCTGTCCCAACGCCTGCAGGCGGAGGGATACCTGTTCGTTCGGGGACTGATCGATCGGGACAACCTCGGGCGGGCGCGATCGGACATTCGCCAGTTGCTCATCCGGCACGGCTTCGCCGTCGACGATCCGCGACTGGAGCTGAAGTGGTCGGGCAGGATGCCGGAATCCAACGAGCTGACACCCAGCGGTCCCGTCGGCCGCATGATCGGCGACCTGCCTTCGCTGACCGAGGTGATCCATGACCGGGGACTCTTCAGGTTCCTGGAGGTCCTGTTTGACGGCGAAGTCTTCAGTTGGGTGGAGAACGCCGACCGCGTGCGGATCATTTTCCAGGATCTCACCCCCGCCAAGACCCGAGGGCAGCACTTCGACTACGTCACTCCGGCCCACCAGGACGGCTACCATTTTCGGGTGGCGTTCGTGACCTGCTGGGTGGCCTTGATGGACATTGACCGGGCCACCGGCGGACTGGCCATCCGCAAGCGTTCCCATCGAGAGGGCATGCACCAGCACTGGTACCGGGGTGCCCATTACCTGGGGATCCCGCAGGACCCCGACCAGGCCCGGGAGATGGCTCGAATGGGAGCCGTCCCGGTGGCCGGCGAGGCGGCTCCCGACGACTCGCCCAAGACCTGGCTGCGGTCAGACTACCGGGCCGGCGACGTGCTGATCTTTCACCCCCACATGATCCACTGCGGACTTCCCAACCGGTCGCCGCAATTGCGGGTTTCGGCCGACTTTCGCTACCAGCGCCGGGGCGACCCCACCGTCTGGCAATCCGGCCACCGCCTCTTCGAATGCCACAAATTCCTGGATAAAGCCCGGACCTGCCTGGAGCAGATGGACATCGAGCAGTCCGTAGCCGACCGGGCCTGGGAGCTGATGCGCCGCCACGGGCCCAGTCCGGACATGGACCTCCCCACCCAGGCGCGGCAGATGGTGAGCCGAGTGGCGTAACGGGCCGCTTGCCTGTTGCCCTTTTTGATCCTTATCATGCGTTTCCCGCGCTCGCGCGCCGTTCGGCCGCAGCCCGGTCCCGGCGCGCCTGCGCAAGCTCGTAGCTCGCCTGCATCCGCATCCAGTGATCGGCAATACCCCAGCCGATTTCCTCCAGCCACAGCGAGACCGGTCGCGGGACGTTTGGCGTTGGTATCTGCTACCATTCGTACCGGGAATGATCATGATTTCCGTTGCAGTGAGCGAGAGAATGCCTTGGACTCAGTGGATTGGGAAACTGGCGTTGTTGGCGGTTTTTCTCTGGTTGGTCGCGATGTTGAATCGGTGGGCTGCTCGCCGACTTCAATGCGAGATCGACGCTCAGGATAAGGAGGCCTGAACCTTCTCTTGACACATTCGGTTCTTTCCGCAACACCGATAAGCCGATTCAGAGCCGTGTTGCGTTGGGCACTGCCCACCCTGCTGGCCGTCCTGCTACTTCCCTCCTGGATACTCTTTTTCTCCGGGGGCATGCTGGCCGTCTACGGCTGGCTGGCGCTCGTTAACATCGGCCTACTCCTTGCTCCGCTGACCATTCTGGTACTGATGGTGCATGCTATCCGCAAGCGTCGCTTCAGCCGGCCGATGTGGGTCACTTTGGCCCTGGCGCTGGTGACCCTTTGGCCCGGTTTGTGGGGATTCGGCGTGCTTGCAATGCCCTTTCCCTACGATCTCGAACGGTCAGTACCGCCGGCCACCGTTCGCCTACCATCCAACGAGACTATCCGCGTTGCCTGGGGAGGCGATCGCCTGGCAACCAACTATCACGTATCGACACCCGATCAACGCTGGGCCTACGATCTCGTCGTCGAACCGGCGGCGCATGGCTCAGAAGATCCGGAGGACTACGGTTGTTACGGAACGCCGGTGGTAGCGCCTGTGTCCGCACGGGTGCACTACTCCACCGACGGAGCGCCCGACCATACGCCAGGCGCAGTCAGCAACGACATGCAAAACCCAACCGGGAATACGGTCGTACTCGCTCTCGACACGGAAACCTATCTCGTGATCGCGCACCTCAAGAAAGGTAGCGTTCTGGTAGAGGCCGGGGCCCAGGTTCAGGAGGGCGAACCTATCGGTGCCTGCGGCAACTCGGGCAACACCAGCGAACCCCACATTCACATCCACCATCAACGGCAGGATCCAAAGAATCGCCCTCTCAACTTCTCCGAAGGACTGCCACTCTATTTTCGAGACCACGACGGAGCGGCTATGCCGGAGGGTGGTGTCAAGATCAGCAATGGGAAGGTCACTTTAACCGGAGCAACGGTGAAGCACTCCCTGACCGAATGAGCCCACAATCAACCGGAGAGATTCCTTCCATGAAGCAAGCTGCTGTCTCCTCACTGGTTCTTCTGGTCTCTCTCGTTTTCCTTCCCGCTATCATCCTGGCAGAAGAAGGGATGTGGAGGCCTGGGCAGCTCCCCTCTCTGTCAGACAAGCTGAGAGCCTTGAATTCCGAGGTGGACGCCGCGGCGCTGTCGGACCTGACCGGCCATCCCATGAACGCCGTGATCTGGCTGGGCGGCTGCACGGCCTCCTTCGTCTCGCCCCGGGGGCTGGTGATCACCAACCACCACTGCGCCTACGGCTCCATCCAGCACAACTCCACTGAAGAAAACAACCTGCTGGAGAACGGCTTTCTGGCTGCCGGCCGGGCCCAGGAGCTCGCGGCGGCTCCGGGCAGCCGCGTCCTGGTCACGGTTTCGGTGGAGGATGTCACCCGGTCGGTTTTGGCGGCGGTTCCCCAGAGAGCCGGCGGGCGGGAACGGTATCAGGCCATCGAAGACCGGCAGAAGGCTCTGGTTGCCGAGTGCGAGCAGGACCCGGGCCATCGATGCCGGGTGGCTGCCTACTCCGGCGGGCTGGAGTATGAGCTGATCAAGCAGTTGGAAATCCGGGACGTTCGCCTGGTCTATGCCCCGGCTCTTTCGATCGGCAAGTATGGGGGCGATATCGACAACTGGATGTGGCCCCGCCACACCGGAGACTATGCCTTCTTTCGCGCCTACGTGGGCCCGGACGGAAAGCCGGCGGACTATTCCGAAGAGAACGTTCCCTATCGGCCCCGGCATTACCTGAGAGTCTCCACCCGGGGCGTCGATACCGGCGGCCTGGTCCTGGTGGCGGGCTATCCGGGGCGCACCAACCGGTACCGCCTGGGCCGCGAGGTGGAAGGGGTCATCCAGTGGGACTATCCCCGGCGCATTCGGGCCTTCCGGCAGTGGCACGACATCATCGACCGGGCGGTGGCCGGCCGGGAAGAAAAGGCCCTCAAGTATGCGTCGCTGCAGGCCAGCCTGAACAACGTCATCAAGAATTACCGGGGAATGCTGGAAGGCTTCGCCAAGAGCGACATCCTGGAGCGAAAAAGGGCCTTGGAGCAGGAGCTGCAGGCCTGGATCGAAGCCGGTCCGGCCTCGCGGTCCAGGCTGAAGAGTGCCGCCGCCGATTTGGGGAAGCTGGTTTCCGAGTCGCAGTCCGGCCGGGAGGCGGCCCTTTACTACGATTTTCTCGGAGGCCGGTCGGCGTTGCTGAGAGCCGCCCGCAGACTCTACCGCCTGAGCCGAGAGCGCCAGAAACCCGACGGGCAGCGGGAGCCCGGATACCAGGAACGGGACCTGGTCCGCATCCGAGAGAGGCTGAAGCGCATCGATCGGACCTTCGACCCGGAGGTGGACCGTGCCTGCTGGCGCCAGTTTGTCCTGAACTACGCCAAGCTCCCGGCAGAGCAGCACGTCCAGGCCTTCGACGACTGGTTCGGGATCCGACCGACCGGGTTGCAGGACGCGGAGCTGGATCGGCGCCTGGACGAGATGTACGGACAGACTCGACTGGGAGATCTCGAAACCCGGATTTCATGGA
>LXNJ01002385.1_pt1 | contig 10372 bp, 11 predicted proteins | sample 809081 | NCBI WGS metagenome assembly LXNJ01 (sample SAMN04870510, study PRJNA318959) | sponge metagenome | biome: sponge; feature: marine sponge reef; material: water | host: Petrosia ficiformis | place: Greece: Milos, Mediterranean Sea | collected 2013-05-29 | depth 5-7 m
GAAGAAAAAACCCTCACTCAAACGCAAAGAACTCAAGGATATTAATTATCCGTTTCCAATGACATGTAACAACTAAAACTATTTATCAAACTCACGTTACTTTATCATCACTTACCGAATTGGCAGCTTGATAATAAGAGAGTCCCTCAAAAAACTTTGCCTTCAATTTTAGGAGGAGGAACTTTGGTAATGGCGGATAATCCCAAGTTTGCGCATATTCTTCTGCTGCGTCGACATATTGTTTAAATTTTGTGCGCTTTATGTCGGCACTACGAAGTTGCACTTCCGCTGCAAAAATGTCAAATTCAGGATCATTTTGATACTTTTGAATAAAATCGTAAGCGGCTTTCTGAAAATCTGCTGTGTGTCCCAACTTGTCCAATGTCCAGATTGCACCATACGATGCATGCGGTAGAATCGGGTTATCTGGAAAGAGCTTAGCTATTGTTTGGTAAGATTTTAACGCGACTTCCAGGGTTCCGATTAACTCTTCGCTCAGAACTGTTTCGTTCTGAGAGGTGACGAATTTGTAAAACGCTTCCCCAACTTGGAAAAAACAATAAGGTGTAAAAACGTATTCGGTGCCGTCACCATTTTGGAGTTCATGTTGTATAACGGCTCGATAAGAACTAACTGCATCGTTCCAACGTTCCAATTGAAACTGACTGTCTGCGATTCCGAGTTTCGCATCTGCTACAAAGTCGCTTAACGGATAAGCATTAATAAGGGCAGTATAAACAGCGATTGCATTTTCATAGTCAGCGCGGTCAAAATACATTTGTCCAATTGCAGCCTGTATTTCTGATTGGAGTTGCTGGTCTGTTGTATTTTGAAGTGCTAACTCGTAGTTGACACGTGCGTTTTCATAGTTTTTCTGTTTAGCAAAAATTCCGCCCTGGTCGAAGTATACTGCAGTTACGAGTGGACTTTTCGGAAACTTTATGATGAATTTTATATAACGACTAATTGCTTCGTCGTGTCTATCCAATTGATTCAAACAGTATGCGGATTTGTACATCGCATCGGCATGCATCTCGGGATAGTTCTTAAATTCTTCTGTGGAAAATCTATCAAATTCCGGGTAGGCGAGCTCATAGTTTTCTTCATCAAGAAACGATTGGGCGATGAGGTAAAGCGCATCGTCTTTAAATTCGGAGGTAGGATAGGCAGCAAGAATATGCCTGAAGGCAATTCGAGAGTTTTCATAGTTTTGCGATTTAAAATTTAACTGTCCAATGGCGTACCACGCATTCTCTATCTGTGGACTGTTTGGAAAGTTTTCAATTAACTGTAAGAACTTTTCTTCAGCGAGTTCATATTGCTCTGTACGATAGAGAATATGCCCCCAGAGATATGTTAATCCCTCTTGATGTTTCGGCACAGTAGCCGTTGGTGCGACATTTTCCACTAACCGAATCGCAGTAGAGTAATGGCTAACGTTCCCTGTTTGTTCGGCAAGTCGGGAGTAAGTAACTGCAATCTTGAAATTGGCCAGCGTTGTAAAGTCTTTGTCAATATTTTCAGTTTTTACACCGGACTTTTCTGATTCTATAAGTGCTTCTGTATACTTGGTGATCGCCCCTTCATAGTTCTGTTGTGTGTATAACTGTTCAGCGGATTGGTAGAGTTGCTCAACATATACAGAACTACCTATTAACGTCATAGTACACGAAGAGAAGGTCAATGTCAGAATAAACACGCTTATGATGCTAAAAATTCTTGTATTCATTTAATCCTACTATGATTTGGATATGTTTAGGAATGGAATATGCAACAGATAGAATTTGAGGTGCAGCAGAGGAATTTCAAATGCCTAATAACTATTTAACGCATTTCGTTAATTTCCTTACAGTTTACCTTAATTTTGAATGAAAATCAAGTTATTTTTATTTTTATGATTCATCAAATGGCAAAAGCCCCTGGACGAATATACGCACAGAGGCTTGCCCTAAATTTATTTTCTACGTGTTTTATTCTTTTTCTTCAGGATAATCAATTGACCATTTGCCTTTACCTTCTCCTGTCGGTGGGTCTTGCCATAGTGCTAAGAAAGTTTCTGGTGCATTATGCTCCAAAAGGTGTGCCATAAAGAGCTGATGCAATTCGGCGACAAGTGCAGCATTGTCCTCAGCAAGATTATTAGTCGCAATCGGGTCTACTGATAAGTCGAACAATTCAGGTGTGCCGTGTTCACCTACCGGCGCGTATCCCCACCGTTCGGTTACAAGGAAGGGTGTTGTCGCGCGGCGTGGCACAGTGCCGTTGCGTGAACCTATATGCGTGCCAGTAACCGCATATTCTCTGTGTTGTGAGTCACCGCTGAGAAGCGCATCTGCAAAGGAACGTCCGTCAAAAGGTTTCCGAGGATCAAGCGTAACACCTGCTAAATCACATAACGTTGGCAGAATGTCCATCGGTTGCGCAATCATATCCAGACGTTGTCCTTGTGGAACATCACCGCCAGCAATCAAAAACATTTCATGGTTAATTTCAGGATAGGTAGGCCAATAACGCGGGTCTTCAGAATCAATGTTAGATTTTCCTGTCCTACCATGTTCCCCGATAGACATCCCGTGGTCAGACATTACGACAACAAGCGTATCATCCCAAAGTTCAAGGTCGTCAACTTTTTCAAGAATTCGTCCGATATGCCGATCAACCATCTCCGATTCGCCAGCGTAGTGTGCCCACAGATTATGCAACTCCGCATCGGTATAAATAGATGATCGCCCATAGTTTGGATGTAGCATTGGTGGTCCAGAGTAGGTTGGATCGTAGCGTTTGACAATATATTCGGGTGGATCCCAAGGTTCGTGCGGATCAAAGAAATCAACCCAGAGGAAGAAAGGTCCCGAGTGATAGTTCTCCTCTAAGAATCGGACAGTGGATTGCGATGTCCTCCCGGAAAACGTTTCTGCCTCGTATTGGTAGTATCTGTTTGTCCAACGGTGGGTATTAGGCAAAGTATTTCCACGGAAAGCAGGATTCGGACGCGTTTTGTCGTCCGGCATGATCGTCTGTATTTCGTCATTCAGATGGAGCAGCGGTTTATCACCCTCTTGTCCGCGATGTTGGAAGGCAGCTTGAAATCCTTGCTGGAACCGGGCGTTAAACAGATGCGGGCAATCGCAGATTAGCTGCGTTGCGTATCCTTGCCCACCTAAGAGCTGTGCGATATGGTTTGGACCGCTCTGATCAATTGGTTGCCACCCGTAGTGGGGCCATCCCAATGTGCCAGTCGCTACATCAGTGCGGTGCGGGATTGTAGGAAAACTACTCATATAGAATTTGTCAATAGCAGTTGCACGTTCCGCTTCAAATTTATCCAGCAGTGGTGTACGGATAGGTTTTTCAGCGCGTTCACCGAGGTTGTCATAACGGAACGTGTCAGTAATAAGAAAAACGATATTTTTCATATTTTATCCTTTATTGTAAAGTCTATCTTAAATCACTGTAGGGCGAGGTCTCTGTGCCTCGCCATTATTGATAAGAAACAACGGGCAGGCACGGGGACCCACCCTTACAGTACCCGATCTACTATATCGTTAAAAATCTACAATATTTATCTTCAGACCTCTTGTCGTGTAATTCTTAACAAGAACATTGTCACTAACAACAAAGGTAGAATCACAGCTGCAGAGATGATAACAGATACTTGTGCACCGATGAGGCACGGAAAAAACATAATTGAACCGATCATTGATCCCTGTAACGCAAAATAACCGTTTTTCTCGTTCGGTTGCAGATAGAGTGGGATACGGGTTATAATAGCAGCGAGTACACCCAGAATTACCCAAACGGCATAAGATTTTTGGATAAGCGGATCTTCCAGCCAATACGGTAGAAGCGCGACAACAAAAGCTAATATCGTTGCGGCGGCAGACAAAAACAGCGCTGGACGAATACCGAGTTGTACAGGTGTTGTTGTGATACCATGCTCTCTATCCCGTGAAATGTCTTTAAACGTGGTTGTAATATGTGTGCCTAAATCGTAAAGTGTTGTTGCCCCAAAAGCATACCACACTAACCGTGGCACACTTCCACTCACGACTAACGCGCCAAAGACATTCAACATTCCAATTCCCAAAGGCAGTGTTAAACTCCCTAAGATTCCTTTTGCTTTGAAAAACGCATTATAGAGATGCGAAATTGCGACTAACGCCATTACCAGTAAACCCGCTTTTACGTTTAGCAAAAATCCGCAGAGAACGCATAGTGCATAGATAATACTTGCGGGCACCAAAGCTTGTTTAGGCGTTAGGCGATTTGAAGGAAGAGGACGTTCAGGATTTGTAAGCGCATCTGTTTCACGGTGAAAATAGTCATTTTTTATCATACCCGCAAAGTAGCCGAACAACGCGATGATGAGTGCTGCAGCAACGCGCCATGTCAATTGTCCTTCGCTGGCAATAAGCGCGCCCGGAAGTGTCGCAACAATCGGAATTGCAAATAGTGGATAACGAATAAGTTCAAGATACGCTTTGATACGACTCATGAGGATTAAAAATTATCCTTCGGCACCCCTGCCTCTGAAACTGGCGTAGTTCTTGGGTCAAAAACCTCATCAACGCTATAAAACTGATCGCTCTGTGTTCCGATACTCAGTTCAGTTACATTGGGTCCTACCTGTTTATTCCCGCTGATGTAATTGTCCCGTAGTCTGCCACCATCATAGACTGCCCAGCCGTTGTTCAAAGTAATATTGTTGGACACAATCTCTGGAGAGGAGGTAGAGTAACAGATGATAGCATATTCATAGTTTGATCGGATATTGTTATGTTGGATACGTGGGCGTGAATCATCTTCACATACCAGCCCAAATCGGTTAGCATTGAATTCATTGTATTCCACTTCAGGTGCGGCGGCACCGCGAAATTGTGCCCCACTCCCATTTCTGTTGAACTCATTGGCGGATATAGTTGGGTTGGTATCCTCGCAAAGCACACCGATTTTGTTCTCGCTGAAAAGACATCTCTCAATTTGAACAGAATCCGTTGCGCATACAATAGCGTTAGTAGCGTGCTGAATCCGACAATACGTGAGTCGACTGTTGGGGCTCTGTGCTTCAATCCTAATACCTTGCCAATCTCCTGTTTTTGGCAGCGCTGCATCTATTCCTTGAGTTGGAGGTACAATCGGTGTCGTAGCTGTCTGTTCCATTTTAGATTTCGGTGGTGTTTTCGGAGTGCCTAAAGAACCGAAAACTATCATTCTATCAGGAGCGCCTTCAGCGTAGAGTTCACCATGCACAACGATTCCACTTGGATCGTCTGCTGGTTCAAACCCGATAATCGTCCCCGCACGGATCGTCAGCGTGATGCCTTCTGGGACAATAACAGTCCCTGTAACATAGATAGGTCCATCCCAGATTTCATTTTGTGTTAACTCGCCAGATTTTTCAATGATTCCTGAACCAGATCCGCCAGAGCCAGAATTGAATGCGCCACCTTGACATCCAAGATAGAAAACTGTTAAACAGACGGTGAAAATAAATTTTATTGATGTGTTTTTCATAACATGGTTTTAACATAGATATAGATTTATGTCAAGACGAAAAAAACTTGACAGAGACCATAAAATCTGCTATAATTCTATAATTGATTCCCTTTGATAAAGGACACATCGTCATGTTTGAGAGTTTAAGCGAACGATTACAAAGCACCTTCAAAAAGATAAAAGGGCAGGGAAAGTTGACAGAGAACAACATCTCTGATTCTCTGCGTGAGGTGCGTCGCGCTTTTTTAGAAGCAGACGTTAACTACAAGGTCACACGCGATTTTATAGAAAATATCAAAGTGCGTGCACTTGGCCAGGAGGTGATGGGCAGTCTCACACCTGAGCTCCAAATCGCAAAAATTATCAAAGAGGAATTGACAACTTTGATGGGGACTGAATCTGCGAAGATTCAAATAGCACCCAACGGTCCGACGGTTGTGATGTTAGCAGGCTTGCAAGGTGCTGGTAAAACAACAGTCGCAGCAAAATTAGCACTTAAATTCCGTAAAGAAGGCCGCAACCCGATGCTTGTTGCGGCTGATGTTTATCGCCCCGCCGCAATCAAACAACTACAGGTGCTTGGGGATCAAATTGAGACCCCTGTTTTTGCCCAGGGTACTGACGTGTCACCTGTTAAAATTGCCAAGGATTCTGTGCAAGATGCCTTAAAACGAGGCTGCGATTGTATTATTATTGACACTGCAGGGCGTTTGCACATTGATGAAACCTTGATGGGAGAGCTGCAAAGTATCAAGAATGCGGTAAATCCTTCTGAGATTTTGCTCGTGGTTGATGCAATGACCGGTCAGGATGCAGTGAACGTCGCAGAAAACTTCAATAACGATTTAGATATTAGCGGTGTTATTTTGACCAAAATGGATGGAGATGCACGTGGTGGTGCAGCGCTTTCTATCCGTTCTGTCACTGAAAAACCGATAAAATTCATTGGCGTAGGAGAGAAGATTGAGGCAGCTGCACTTGAGGAATTTCATCCTGAACGGATGGCGTCTCGTATCATCGGTCAAGGCGATTTCCAAACCTTGATGGAAAAAGCTGAAGCTGTTTTTAACGAAGACCAAGCACGTGAATTAGAACGCAAACTATCGGAGAGAAAAGGATTAAATTTTAACGATTTCCTCACGCAGCTTGAACAAATAAAAAATATGGGACCCCTTGACCAATTGTTGGATCTCGTTCCTTTTAAGAACCAATTACCAGTCAAAGACTTACAACCAGATGAAAGTCATCTGAAATATGCCAAAGCGATGATACAGTCTATGACACCTGAGGAACGGCAAAATCCTCAGCTGTTAGATCGGAGTCGGAAAGTCCGCATATCCAAAGGAAGCGGCACTTCGGTAAATCAGGTTAATCAATTGGTTTCGCAACTCCGCATGATGAATAACATGTTGAACCAACAAGCATCAATGGCAATGCCAAAGATGGCTGGAAAAATGGGTATGCTCCCTCAAACACAGCGAAAAAAAAGAAAGCCTCGGAAACGTAAACGCCGTAAATAACACAGTATTGTAGGTTGGGTAGAACGTAGTGAAACCCAACAAACACTATAAGCGCATTTAGTGTTGATTTGAACAAATGCAAAATAACAGAAGTGTTTGTAGTCGCGCAATTCATTGCGCTTCTTGCATTCATCCATCAGTAGTAAGTTAAAAGCCGCCAGAGCACAAAAATATAAGGATAATTATAGGTTTACTATATACCAGGAGGTATTTTTTGGCAGTTAGAATTAGATTACAACGGCTCGGCAGAAAAAAACGTCCTTTTTATCGGCTCGTTGCAGCCGATGCGCGAGCCCAGCGAGATGGTGTTTTTTTGGAACGTCTCGGTCATTACAATCCCATAACGAATCCAGCAGATGTCGTGATTGACGAAGAGAAAGCATTGAAGTGGTTAAGACGTGGTGCTCAACCAACAGATACAGCTAAAAGATTGCTTTCACAACAAGGTATCTGGAAGAAATTTACTTTTGAAAAACTTGGAAAACCACTTCCTGACGATGAAGCAGTTGAATCAGACGAAAATGAGGATATGCCTCTGTCTGCAGATGATCAGGAAGTTCTTCTCACTGAGGAAGCATCCGAATCCTCTGAAGAAGAATAGTTTTTCAGGTGCTACTGGTTTTTTCTATTTTATGCTTTATAACCACTGAAAGTTAGTTATGTTCAAAGAACTTATTGAATACATCGTAAAAGCCCTTGTTGACTATCCTGATGATGTAGTAGTCCGCGAAGTAACTGGCGAAAAGGTGGTTATTATTGAATTAAGTGTCGCAGAAGCGGATTTAGGTAAAATTATCGGTAGGTACGGACGAACTCTTAAAGCAATTAGAACGTTGCTATATACTGCTGGATTGAAAGCAAACAAAAAGGTTATTCTTGAACTACTTGAGGAACCGAGGACTAAAGAATAGCGATGACAGGCAAGCGTCAAGATGAAAATGGATGTGCTCGCGCTGTTTCCAGAGATAATCCTACCCGCCCTGCAGACAAGCATTTTAAAACGCATTCAGGACGCAGACCGACTCAGTATTAACGTCTATAATCTGCGGGATTGGGCAACAGATAAACATAGAACTGTTGATGACTACCCTTATGGTGGCGGTGCGGGGATGATTCTCAAGCCAGAGCCACTCTTTGCGTCTGTTGCAGCGTTGAACACAGAATCCAATGCACAAATTGTGTATTTAACACCACAAGGCACACCGTTGACACAATCGCTCGTTGAAGCGTTGTCTCTGGAATCTCATCTTATCCTTATATGTGGTCGCTACAAAGGGATTGATGAACGGGTTCGCCAAAAAATTGTCACAACTGAAATCTCAATTGGTGATTACGTTTTGAGTGGTGGTGAAGTCGCAGCACTTGTGCTAATTGACGCCATCGGGCGCGTTTTGCCGGGGGCTTTAGGAGACTTTGAATCGGCACATGAAGACTCTTTTAGTCAAGATTTGCTCGATCATCCACATTATACACGTCCTGCTGAATATGAGGAGATGAAAGTGCCAGAAGTGCTGTTAAGTGGGCATCATGAGAACATAAAAAAGTGGCGGCATGCAGAAGCAATTAAACGGACTGCCCAACGCCGTCCAGATTTACTTCAAAACCTTGAACTCACTGATGAAGAACTTGCTCTTTTGCAAACATCAGAAAATAAATCATCTTGTTAAAATACGAAGAAAGGAGGAATAAACAATGAATTTAATAGAATCTGTAGAAAATCAATATAAGAAAACTGATATTCCAGAGTTCAGTCCTGGAGACATTGTTAGAGTGAATACCCGTATCCGAGAAGGGCAGAAGGAGCGCATTCAAGCTTATGAAGGCACCGTGATTCGCCGTGCACATGGCGGAACCAGTGCTACTTTTACGGTCCGACGTGTTGCCTTTGGTACAGGGAGTGAAAGGACATTCCCACTTCATTCACCCAATATTGAAAGTATTAAAGTGGTTCGATATGGGGCTGTTCGGCGTGCAAAGTTATACTACTTGAGGGATCGCACTGGTAAATCTGCACGTGTCAAAGAACAAAGAAGATAACAAGATGGACTCCTTTGAGCGCGCCCGCAGACAAAATGGTTACAACCTAATTGCTGGCATAGACGAAGCGGGTAGAGGGGCGTTGGCAGGTCCCGTTGTTGCTGCTGCTGTCATCTTGCCTGTCGGTTGTCAAATTCACGGTTTAAAAGATTCTAAACAATTGACTTCAAAACAACGTTCCTTGTTGGTTGACGAAATCCACCGTGTTGCTATATCAGTCGGAGTCGGTTCGTTAGATAACCGTCAAATTGAGCGTTTCAATATCCTACAAGCTACACTATTAGCAATGGCGGAAGCAGTAGAACAACTCACGCCGAAACCTGATTATCTGCTTGTGGATGGTTCAAAGATGCCAAAAACTAACATTCCGGGGCAAGCAATTCCTAAGGGTGATAGCTTAAGTTTGTCAATCGCTGCGGCTTCAGTTATTGCAAAAACAACGCGCGATAGATTGATGATTGAATTCCATCAAACTTACCCGAATTACGGGTTTCAGCAACACAAAGGATATCCAACAGCACAACATCGTCTCGCAATAGCACAGTTTGGTGCTTCAGCAATTCATAGAAATACATTCAAATTGCTACCAGATTAGTCAAACCTATTCATTTGGAAATTTATCAACTTGCGGTGGAGTCAAGGAAACTCAAATGCGTCGTTCACTGCCGAACATTGCAAAAATAGGTGAAACATTCGCAGCAGAACATCTCAAAGCGCGAGGATATCAGATTCTTGCGCAAAACTACCGTTTCCAACGTGGTGAAATTGACCTTATCGCCCAGCAAGAAAAAAGAATCGTTTTTGTTGAGGTGAAGACTCGGCGTAGTCTAAAGTTTGGCTTGCCACAATACGCGGTAACCGAACAGAAGCAGCGGCAAATTTCTAAAATCGCATTGGCTTATCTACAATCACAAAACTTATTGGACGTTCCCTGCCGTTTTGATGTAATTGCAATCCATTTGTCGCCAAAGTTAGAAGTGCTAAGACTTGAGCAAATTGAGAGTGCATTTGATTTTCTGCCTGAAAGTGATTTATAGTAGATTCTACAATTCATAATACAGTGTCGTTCGCTGTGTTTACAAAGTGGTCTACAGTTTTATCATAAGGTCGCTAGCTGGAGCTCGCTCCTACAAAAAGAGGCACAATGAATTGTGCGACTACTAACGCATTAACTCATAGAAATGTTTCCTTATTCTCATAAGGTTCTATAGTTTAACACTCCCCGTCAAATCCCCATGCTTTAGCTTGTGGGATGTCCACGGCTAACAATGTGATGGACATCACAAAATGTCCAGCGAAAGCGGAATAAAACCCATCGC
>LXNJ01002386.1_pt1 | contig 10371 bp, 4 predicted proteins | sample 809081 | NCBI WGS metagenome assembly LXNJ01 (sample SAMN04870510, study PRJNA318959) | sponge metagenome | biome: sponge; feature: marine sponge reef; material: water | host: Petrosia ficiformis | place: Greece: Milos, Mediterranean Sea | collected 2013-05-29 | depth 5-7 m
GGCGATCCCGTCGAGATCCACCTGCAACGCCCGGCGAGCGACCCCGAGGCTCAATCGGGAAGCCTGGTCGGCAACATCTACCTGGGCAAGGTCGCGCGCGTCGCGCCGGCGATCCAAGCCGCGTTCGTGGACATCGGGACGCCAACGCTCGGTGCACTGTTCACCGCTGCGGACGGAACATCGAGTTCCGGCGAGAGCGGGCCACTCGCACCGGCGTCCCTGCCGGCCGACGGTGAGGGCACGCGGACAAAGCAGAACGCGCCCGACGGCCCTCGGGCAGTCCATGAGGGCGAGCACATCCTGGTCCAGGTCGCCAGAGAGCCCCTGAAGAGTCGCGGTGCAGGCCACGGGAAGGGGCCGAAACTCAGCGCCAATCCATCGCTCGTTGGCCGCTACGTGGTGGTCTTCCCGTTGGCGGCGCACGCGGGGCGTGGCGTCGCACCCGGGGTGCGTGGAGGCTCCCCACAAGGCGCCGCGGACTCGCGGGTCAACCTCTCGCGCCGGCTCGTCGCGGACGGCGAACGCAACCGCCTCGGCGCGCTGGCCGCCGACGTCCTGCAAGACCTCGGTCTGCCATGGGACTGCATTGTGCGGACCGCGGCCGCTGGCGCCACGCGCGCGGAGATCGCGGACGACTTGGCCTATCTATGTCGCCTCTGGCAGCAGGTCCGACACCGGTGGGAACACGCCCGAGCAGCACCGACGCTGCTGTTTCAGGAGCTGCCCACTATGCTGCGCACGGTCCGCGATTTGGCGGGGCCAGCCTTGAGTAGGATCCTCGTGAACGACGACGACGCCTATGCAGCCGTTCGCAGTCACGTCGAGGCACACTTCCCCGCCTATCGCGACAAGGTCATGCGCTATCGAGGCACGCGACCACTGTTCGACGCCCACGGGGCGGAAGCTGCCGTTGACGGCGTTCTCAATCCGCGGGTCCGACTCCCAAGCGGCGGCCAACTGGTGATCGAGCACACCGAGGCGATGACCACCATCGACGTCGACAGCGGCACGGCCGTGGATTCCGGCAACCGGGCCGACACCGCGCTGGTGACCAATCTCGAAGCGGCCACGGCCATACCGCGCCAACTTCGCCTGCGCAACATCGGCGGCATCGTCGTGGTGGATTTCATCAGCATGGTTTGCGACGAACATCGCGATCGCGTGCATCGCACGCTCCTCGAGGCCGCGAAAGACGACCCGGCGCGGTTCAGCGCCTCAGGGTTCTCCGGCCTCGGCCTCGTGGAAATCAGTCGGCGGCGGATCCGCGACAGCCTGCTCCGCCAGTTGAGCGGCGACTGCCCGGACTGCATCGGGCGCGGCTACACCAAGTCCGCGGAGAGCATGTGCTTCGACATATTCCGCAACGTGCTGCGCCGGGCGACCGTCGACGGCCGCGGCCTCTCAAGCTACGTCCTGCACGCGTCGGAAGCGGTCGTCGAGCGCTTGCTCGACGAGGACGCGCACCACCTTGCCGCCCTCGTCAACCAAACCGGGATGCCCGTGGAACTCCAGGTGGAACCGGGCTATCGAAATGACCAATTCGACCTGATCGGCGTGCCTAGGGCCGGGCGCGCATGAACGCACTGCTCCGCACGGCATTCCTCATTGCCACCATCGCGGCGGTCTGTTTCGCCCTGATGCAGGTGGGCAGCCGGGTGGCGTTCTCGCATTTGCCGCTGCTGCTTCAGAGCCTGCTCAACGATGTCCTCGCCGACCAGGGCATCTCGCTGCAAGGTATCGAAGGCCGTTGGAACGGAATCAACCCGGGTCTCTACGCCGATCGAATCCGTTTCCCGGCCGGCCACGCCAACGGTTTGGATTTCGAGCTCGACCTCCTGGAAAGCCTGGGCCGCAACCGGTTCGTCGCACGCCGCCTGACCGTGGCCGACGGACACATCGCGTTCGACAAGACACCGATGGGCTGGCAGTTGCGCGGTGCGTCAGGCACTGGCGGTTTCGATCTGCGCGCCCTCATGACGCATAGCGACGAGGTCTGGCTGCGAGGTCGCATCGGTCTCTACGGCGAGTCCCTGGCCGGTCACGTCCGTGTCGAGTCGATGCTCATCAACCAAGACGGCAACCATCGGTTCCACATCGGCCTGCAAACCGATGCGGGTTGCCCCGATTGCGCGCTGACCATCGACGGCGACATCACCGACGACGGCCCGGGCGTCGTGCGCATTTCTGCCGAGTCTGTCGTGGTCGACCGGGACCTCGTCGAGTTGGCCGGCCTTGGTCCCCTGTTCGCGGACGCGAACGGGAAGCGCGTCGGCACCGATCTCGGCGTTGACTGGCGTCGCGAAGCGGACGGCGCGGAACACTTGAGACTGAAGCTCGCGGCCAGCTTCGAGGGTCTTCCGGGCGCCTCGGCCCAAGTCGGACTCGAGGCCGAGGCCTGGCGCGACGGGCGTTCGGGGTACCGCGGCCGAGTCGGGTCGCTGACGCTTGCGAGCCGAGACGCCGTATTCCGGCTAGACCACGGTGGCTTCGTCGTCCGGCCGGGCGTCCGCGAGGCCGAGCTTTGGCTCCCGACGTTCGCGCTCGATAGCTTGGCACGACCCCTCGCGGAGGCTTTCGGCACCGAACACGCCCTCGGCCGGAACATCGACAGGCTGACGCCACGCGCCCGGATCAGCGCACTCGGCGTGCACGTCGACGCCCGCGGGGTGGCGTTTCAGGGCCGCGTATCCGAGGCCTCGACAACCGGACACAAAGGTGTGCCGGAAGTCGACAACGGCGCGTTGTGGTTCGCCGGCAGCCAACGCGCCGCGCGCGCATCCCTCGACAGTCGCGATGTGCTGTTGGCGTTTCCCGACTACCTGACGGCCTATACGACCCACGACGCGGCGACCGGCTCGCTCACGCTCGTCTACGGCGGCGAACGCCTTGGCCTACGCGGCACGGACATCCTCGTCCGCCAGGGCGGGATGCAGGCGACCGGCACCTTCGCGCTCGCTCGCCGCGTCGGCGACCCGCACTCCCACGTCATCGTCGATGGGGCGGTGAATCAGGTCGACGTCGACACAGCGCGCGGCTACGTGCCCACCACGCTTTCACCGGAGTTGCGCAAATGGCTCCTCGACAATGTGCAGGCGGGCGAGCTGGCCGGTGCCCGGATGGTCTACCAAGGCCGCACGACGGTCGACGACGACCTTCCGTGGCGCCGCTTCGAAATGAGCGCGCGTTTCGCCAACGCCACCGTTGCCTACCATGCCGACTGGCCAACGGCCACCGACGCCCAAGGACAATTCGTCGTGACGCCCCGCCGCACCAGGATGCACGGCCAAGCCAGGGCCTTCGGCGTCCACCTGCCCGATCTCGAGGTGAGCGTTCGTCACGAGTCCGACGGTGGTGCCCGAGCGGTCAACGCCGCCGCCGTTGGCTTCAGTTGTGAAACGACCGTGCCGCGCCTTTTTGACTTCGCACGCGCCACGCCCGTTCGCGACGCCCTGCCTTTCCTATCGGACACCTGGTCGGGCGACGGCAAGGTCAGCGTCACCGCGCAGTTGCGCATACCGCTTGACGACCGGCCAATGAATCCCGGGGACGTAAGCGCCGACTTCGTGTTCAACGACGCCGGTCTGGACTTGGCCGACATCGGCCTTGGCTTCGTGGACATCAACGAGCGCGTGCACTTCGAGTACCCGGCGAACCTGGCCAGCAACGCTCTCAAGGGGTCGCTATTCGGCGCGCCGGTGACGATCGGCATCTCCTCGGACACGGAAAGCGTGAGTTTCAAACTGACGGGCAGCGCGACCCCGCAGGACGCGTACCGGCTGCTGGACATCGACGACTTGGGTATTGCCGATGGCCGCTTCCGCTACGACGCCCTCTTCACGGTATTCCCCAACTCGGACCGCGCCATGGAACTACAGGTCACGAGCGACCTCGAGGGAGTGGCGGTGCGGCTGCCGGCGCCGCTCGCGAAGTCCTCGGACGACATCCGGCCAATGACCGCCGCAATGCAGTTCCTCGACTCCCACGTCGCCGTCGCCGCACGCTACGGCGAAGCCGATGGATGGCTGCACACCGACGACGGGGGTGTCCGCGCGGGTGCCATAGGCATCGGTGGCAGCGTGCCCATGATCGACGCGGCAGAGGGTCGGGTCGTTTTGGGCGGCGGAGTCCACGAGATCGACTCCGAGACGATGGCAGTGCTGCTCACACCCTCGGCCGACGTCGACAGACCGTTCGCCTGGGAACTGCGCCGCTTTTCGGTTGGCCGGATGACGCTCGACGATTTCACCGTCGCCGACGCCGTACTCGACGGCTTCTCCGACGGCGGCGAGGTGAGTTTCGTCATCGACGCTGACGAACTCAAAGGGACGATCGCCAAGTCCGGCGACAGCCCTTGGCGCGTGAAGTTGAGCGAACTGCGTCTGCCCGCGCACGACGACGAGGGCGACCCGCTGACGATGGCTGCAATGGACCGGCTATTGCCCGCCGACGTCGAACTCGACCGGGTGATCGTTGGCGACGAGGACTACGGCTCGTGGAAACTCGGCCTGCGTCCCGACGCCAACGGCGTAACACTGACCAACGTCGTCGCCGACGTGCGCGGCCTGCATATCGAGTCCGGCGGGGACGTGTACTGGTCCCGGGGTGGCGAAACGCGATTCGACGGCGAGGTCTCCGCCGGCGACCTCCTCGACGTCTTGCCACTGTGGGGTTTCGCACCGAGCGTCGAGTCGGAAGCCTTCCGAGCCTCGGGTCAGGTGCGGTGGCCGGGGTCGCCGCTCAACTTCGATCTGGCCCACCTCTCGGGCGATGCCCAACTCCGCGTGACGAACGGTCGCTTTCTCGACGTCGCCCAAGGCGCAACGCCGATCCTGAGCTTGGTCAATTTCTCCACGGTCGCCAAGCGGATGAACCTCGACTTCTCCGATGTATTCGGCTCCGGCGTGAGTTTCGAGAATGTCATCGCCGAGCTGAGCGTGGACGACGGCTTGGCCCGGTTCACGAAGGACGCCGAGATCGTGGGCACGGGGTCGAGCTTCCGACTCGCCGGGACCGTGGACCTCGACAGCGGCGCGCTCGACAACGAAATGGTGGTGACGCTGCCGGTGCATGACAGCCTGCCTTGGGCGGCCACGTTTCTCGCGCTGTCCAACCCCGCCGGCGCCGCAGCGGTGGTCGTAGGCCGACAGGTCTTCAAGGACCAGATCCGGCGCCTGACCAGCGGCAAGTACCGAATAAGCGGCACCTACGAGGAGCCGGTGGTGGAATTCGAGGGCGTTTTCGCCGACCATGCAACGGGAGTCGAAGAGTCGGCGGACCCACCAGGCAACAGCGGCGACGATCCCGTCCAATCCGCTCCACCGACGCCGACCGCCGCAACCCCGCGAACCGCGCAGGCGCCGCTGGGCGAGCGCGAGGGGCCCCCTCGCGATAAGGAGCCCGACCTGTGACCAATGCCATAGAAGACGCGACCCGTGCCCTGTGGGACGCGGGCGACATCGCGGAACGCGATGTGACCGGACTGCTTGGCCGCCTGAGCACTCCCGGTATCGATACCGGCGAGCTGTTTTTTCAAGTCGGCGAGTCCGAGTCCTGGTCCCTTGAGGACGGCACCGTGAAAAGCGGGGCGTACAGCGTCGACCGCGGCGTCGGCGTACGTGCGATCAGCGGCGAAAAGACCGGATTCGCCTATGCCGAAGAGGTCGTCCTGCCGGCGCTCGCGAGCGCCACCGATGCCGCTCGCGCGATCGCCCGCAGCGGACAAAGCGGTGCGGTGAAGGCACTCAGTCGAAGCCAACCGCCCGCGCGCTATGCCGATGCGAGCCCGATCGCCTCCGCCGACGACGAGTCCAAGGTCAACTTGCTGCGCGAGATCGACGCCTTTGCGCGTGCGCTGGATCCGACCGTCAAGGAGGTCAGCGTGCGAATCTCGCTGAACCACGACATCAACCTCGTGGTCGCGACGGACGGCACGATGAGCGCCGATGTTCGGCCGCTTGCCCGTTTCGACGTCATGGTGATCGCCGAGCGCAAGGGACGCCGAGAGCGCGGCTTCGCCGGAGGCGGCGGACGTTTCGACACCGCTTGGCTGTTCGGCACGGATGCTGCGCAGCGGTATGCCCGGGAAGCTGTACGAACCGCGGTCGTCAATCTCGACGGCGTCGACGCCCCGGCCGGGACGATGCCCGTGGTGCTTGGACCCGGTTGGCCAGGCGTATTGCTGCACGAGGCCGTCGGACACGGGCTGGAGGGCGACGCCAACCGAAAGGGCACGTCGGCCTTCGCCGGTCGCATCGGCGAAAAGGTGGCATCGGAACTGTGCACCGTTGTGGACGACGCAACGCTTCCCGACCGGCGCGGCTCGCTTACCGTCGACGACGAGGGGACGCCGGGGCAGCGCACCACCCTCATCGAGGACGGGATCCTGGTCGGCTACATGCAGGACAAGCACAACGCCCGGCTGATGGGCGCCGCGAGCACCGGCAATGCGCGTCGGCAATCCTACGCACACCTGCCGATCCCAAGGATGACCAACACGTTCATGCTGCCTGGCACAAGTGACCCGGACGAGATCATCGCCAGCGTCGACAAGGGCATCTACGCGGTGAGCTTCGGCGGCGGCCAAGTGGAGCCCACTTCCGCCAAGTTCACGTTTACGGCGACCGAGGCGTACCTGATCGAGGGCGGAAAACTCGGCCCGCCAATCCGTGGCGCGACCCTCATGGGCAACGGCCCCGACGTGATGGCAAGAATCTCCATGGTCGGCAACGATCTCGAACTCGACACCGGCGTTGGGATCTGCGGCAAGGACGGCCAGGTCGTGCCCGTGGGCGTCGGCCAGCCGAGCCTGAAGATCGACGAAATCACCGTCGGCGGCACGTCGGGAACATGACTCGCGTGTCAACGTCGGGCTCGCCCCATAGACCCAGGCGCGTCGCGGGCGCGATCGCTGCGGCTCCCGACCAGACCGCCTCAAACCTCAAGAGCCTCGTCGAGCAGATCCTCGGCGAGGCGCATCGACTCGGCGCCACCGCCGCCGAGGTGTCTGTGGGGAACACCACCGGGCTGTCGGTCGGTGTTCGGAAAGGCGAACTGGAAACCGTCGAGTTCAACAACGACCGTGGTTTCGGCATCACGGTGTACGTCAACGACCGCAAGGGCAGCGCCAGCACGTCTGATGCGAGCCCGCCCGCTGTCCAGAACACGGTCCGACAGGCATTGAACATCGCCAAGTACACCGAGCCGGATCCGTGCAACGGGCTCGCGGACGCCGACTTGATGGCGCACGCCTTCCCAGACCTTGATATCGACCACCCATGGACCGTCGACGTCGAAGACGCAAGCCGTCTCGCGCTGGCCGCCGAGGCGGCCGCCCTGGGCGTCGACAAGCGCATCGTGAACTCCGAGGGTGCAAGGGTCGCGACCCAGCGCGGCTGCCATGTCTATGGCAACTCGCACGGCTTCGTCGAAGCCGCGTGGGGCACCCGCCACAGCTTGAGTTGCAGCGTCATCGCTGCGGACAAGGCGGGCATGCAGAGCGACTACGCGTTCACGATCGCCCGCGCGGCCGACGACCTTGAAGACGCAAACGCAGTGGGCCGGGAGGCCGGCCGGCGCACCGTGGCCCGATTGGGCCACCGTCCGGTGCAGACGGGTCGGTATCCCGTGCTGTTCGACGCGCCGGCCGCGAGCGGCCTTTTCGGTCACCTGCTGTCGGCGATCAGCGGCACAAGCCTCTACCGCAAAGAGTCCTACCTGCTCGACTCCTTGGGGCGCCAAGCGACCGCTCCGGGGATCACGCTGACCGAAGACCCCCACCGCCGCAAGGGTTTCGCGAGCACGGCACACGACGGCGACGGCGTTGCCACCCGCGCCAAGTCGTTCGTCGACGACGGCGTGGTCACGAGTTACATCCTCGGTTCGTACTCCGGACGCCGTCTCGGCATGGCGACGACGGGAAACGCGGGCGGCGTATTCAATCTCGACGTGGTCACCGACGCCCAGCCGGTCGCCGACTTGATGCAGGCAATGGGAACCGGCTTGCTGGTCACCAGCCTCATGGGACAAGGCGTCAACCTGGTCACCGGCGACTATTCGCGCGCTGCGGCGGGAACGTGGATCGCGAACGGCGAACCAGCCTACCCCGTCGATCGAATCACGATCGCGTCAAACCTCGACGCGATGTTCAAGGGCATCGTGGGCTGTGGCGACGACATCGACAACCGCCACAACCTCCGCACCGGGTCGGTGCTTGTCGGGAACATGACGATCGCGGCCTAGGCGCGGCGGCTATTACGCATCTCTGCAGTCGAGAGAAGAGCCCTCAGCCGGGGAGCGCGAGGGGCCTGCCCCTCGCATGAGAGAGCCCTCAGCCGGGGAGCGCGAGGGGCCTGCCCCTCGCATGAGAGAGCCTCGCTTCAACCGGCGGCTTGGTGAAGTTCGGCCGGCGCCGCCGCGGGGACGTCGAACGTCACGATCCGGTAGCTTTCCTGGTCCGCCAAGAGCTTGCGCAGCAACGCATTGTTTGTCGTGTGTCCCGACCGGTGCCCTGTAAACGCGCCGATGATCGGATGCCCGCACAGGTAGAGGTCACCGATCACGTCGAGGATCTTGTGCTTGGCGAGCTCATCTCGGTAGCGCAGACCGCCCTCGTTGATGATGCCGTCGTCGTCAAGAACGACCGCATTGTCGAGCCCGCCGCCCAAGGCCAGCCCCGCCGCTTGCAGCTTGGCCACGTCAGCCAAGAATCCGAACGTCCGAGCGTGGCTGACGTCCCGCTCGAATGTTGCCGTGGCGAAGTCCACGGTCGCGTACTGGGGCCGGCCATCGAAGAACGGGTGGTCGTATTCCATGGTGTATTCGACACGGAAGCCATCGTAGGGCTGGAGCTTGGCGGCAGCCCCGCCATTGGCGACAGTGACTTCTCGAAGCACGCGGAGGAAGCGTTTCGGCGCCGGGACTTCCTTCACCCCGGCGGCACGCAGGAGCCGAACGAATGGTGCCGCACTGCCATCCATCACCGGCAACTCTTCTCCAGCGACGTCGACAAGCGCATTGTCGACGCCGAGGCCGGCAAAGGCCGCGAGCAGGTGTTCGACCGTCGCTACCCGGGTATCGCCCCGGCCTAATGTGGTGGCCAGTCGGGTATCCACGACGTTGGCAACGGTTGCCGCCACCAGGTCGCCGAGGCCATGACCGATACGACGAAAGACGATGCCTGTACCCGCGCTAGCGGGCCGGATTGTCAGGCGCGTGATGCGTCCGCTATGCAGCCCCACGCCCGCGATGCTGACCGCCTTTCTTGTTGTTCTCTGCCGGAGCAACCGAGCCAGCCTCCCCTTGAACCGGCCGAGGCAGTTTGCCCCCGCGGACGCTCTGAGGTCTGTTTCATTTTGTATCGGGAGCCTTCAGCCGGGGAGCGCGAGGGGCGGAGCCCCTCGCAAGGAATGAGCCTTCAGCCGGGGAGCGCGAGGGTCTGCCCCATGGGCGCTAACTTAGTTGGCTAGATTGGCAATAATGCTCGCAGACCGCCGAGTCACAGCTGTCGGCCCAGCACCTCTGCCGGATCCACCAGTCCGATCCGACGCCAGCCCTTCGACAGCAGCCACGTCGCCGCAACCTCCGCCGCGCAGTCCGCGTCCGCGTAGCGGCCCGGCGGCGGTCCGCGCCCTGGGCGGGTCGGCAGTGGCAACATGGCCGGAGGCCCGTCCAGTCGCCCTGCAACATTGGCCGCCGGCTTGGCCCGACCGGATGAAAAGGGCGATGTTCTGTTGGCGGACAATACCGCCTACATCGCATGGCAAGGGCGGCCTAACGTTTGAATGGGGCGATGTTCCGCTCGAAGCCTATGCGGCCCCGCGGGTGATGGATCAAGCGACATCGCAATCCGACCCGGCGGCGACGCCGAGAACCCAACCTGGGGCCATGTCATTGACGGGGCTGTCCGTGGTGGGGCCGGCATCGGATCGTGGCAACACCGTTGGCGGGGTTGGCCACGCCTTGTCCATGGTGCCGGTCCCCTTCGATCCAAGAGGCGCTGTGGGCAAGGGGTGGACAACCCCACGTCGATCCTGGCCCGTGGAAGCACCGCCCCACGCGCCCGCGCACGGCCGCCTCGACCTCGTCAGCCGCGACATTGGGATTGCCGTGGAAGCGCCGCCCCCACGCGCCCCCGCACGGCCGGACCCTGGGGCTTGCCCCTCGCAAGAGAGAGCCCTCAGCCCGGGGAGCGCGAGGGCCTTGCCTCCCCTCGCAAGGAAAAGAGCCCTCAGCCCCGGAGCGCGAGCGCCTCAGCCCGGCGAGTGCCCCTCGCTGGAGACTCCGGGGTCGCTCAGCTCGCGTTGCGGCGCAGAAACGACGGCAAGTCGAGAATCTCCGAATCGCCGGCCACGAGTGGCGGTGCAGGTTCGGCCG
>LXNJ01002387.1_pt1 | contig 10368 bp, 11 predicted proteins | sample 809081 | NCBI WGS metagenome assembly LXNJ01 (sample SAMN04870510, study PRJNA318959) | sponge metagenome | biome: sponge; feature: marine sponge reef; material: water | host: Petrosia ficiformis | place: Greece: Milos, Mediterranean Sea | collected 2013-05-29 | depth 5-7 m
TTATCCGGTAGCCTGCCGCTTCTGGTCCGCCTCGGCGGCGGCCTGGGCCTTCCGGAAGTCTTCCTCGTCGAACTTGTAGAGTCCGGCGCCGCCCATGAAGATGGCGGCGGCCGTCTCCCGTGACACGTTGCTCAGCAGGTTGCTGGAGACGTTGGGGAAGTTCGAGTCGAAGTGCGGGTAGTCCGTGGAGATGCACATGCGGTCCGCGCCGATGAGCTCGGCGGTGCCGGCGATCTCGGGCTCGCTCCCTTCCACCGCGGCCCAGCAGTTCCGCTGGAAGTACTCCTTGGGCGTCAGCGACAGGTACGGCGCGTGGGAGTCGCGATAGTTGGCGTAGTCCCACTCGATGCGCGTCAGTATGCCCGGCACCCACGAGTTCTGGGCTTCCAGGTAGCCGACCCGCAGCTTGGGATGGAACTCGTACACGCCGCCGATGATCATGGCGATGAGGGCCTGCTGCATCTCGATCCAGTGGCTGGCCACGTGGCGGTAGAAACGGTTCTCGCCGTACAGATCGTTCATGTGGGAGTTCCAGGCGCCGGTGCCTTCATGGAAGCACCAGGACACGTCCAGCTCCTCGTGCAGGCTGTACAGCGGATCCCAGTAGTTGGAGTGCCAGAAGTGGCCGTTGACCATGTTGGGCCGGATGAACGACGCCACCGCCCCGAGTTCCTCCACCGCGCGCTTCAGCTCGTGGCACGCCAGGTTGACGTCGTGCAGCGGTAGCATGGCGGCGAACTTCATACGCTCCGGGCGGTGCTGGCAGAAGTCGTGGATCCAGTCGTTGTAGGCGCGGCTCAGGGCGTGCGAGAGATGCGGGTCCATGTTGTCCCGCGCCAGCAGCCCCAGCCCGCCGGTGGGGAAGAGCACGCCGATGTCGATGCCCTCCATCTCCATGCCCATGATCTGGGCTTCCTCGTCGTATCCTCGCTCGATGGCGAAGTCGAGGCGCCCCGTGTCCGCGATCCGCGACGCCGACAGCACACCGGTGGCCGCCCCCATGATCGGCCCCGTGGCCTTTGACGAGGCGGCCTTCTTGCGGTGCTGCTGCAGCTCCGAGTCCGCGCCGCTGGGCAGGCCGTCAATGGTCCAGGTGCGGCGGCTGATCTTGCCCTTGCCGTCCACCGCCCAGGTGACCCGGTGCTTGAAGTCGGGATCCAGGTATTTCTCCAGCAGGTCGCCGGGTTCCTGAATGTGCATGTCGCTGTCCACGAAACGCAGGCCGTCTTTCATTTCGTTCCTCCTTGTCCGGGCGAACTCCGAGCCTCGCCTGTCCACGAGTCCCTTGCGCCGCATCCTTACGGACGACACTACAGGAAGTGGCGGCGCGCGGTCAACGACAGCCGGGCGCGGCGAGCTCTCCGTTGGCCACGCGTATGTGGTGGTAGCAGACGGTGATCGCCACCGCGCGGTAGACTCTCGCCAAGGTCTGCACCCCCAGCATCGCCAGCGAGAGCGCCGGCTTCGGGTCGATCCTCAACACGCGGTGCGCCTGTTGAGACAGCGCGAAGAACACCAGCAAACCGACGATTGTGGGCCAATGCCGGGCGGTGAGGCGCCAACCTCGTCGCACGGTATCGACGATGCCGGAGCGTTCGATGGCGGCGACCGGAATGACTACGAACAAACGGCAATTCATCAAGACGGTGAAGAGGAAACCGAGAATCCACGAGACGACGAAGGCGAACAGCTCCGGCCCGGCCTCCCTCAGGCCGGTCGTCGCGAAGAGGATGCTGACGATTTGCGTCGGTGACGTGAGAACGGCGTAGATGAGGGACACGACGAAGACCCTCGAAACGAATGCGTAGAACGGACGATGCATGACGCCGGGAAACGACCTCAGAACCAGACCGATGGATTCCGGCAACGTCAGCCGGCCAGTCGTGAGTTCCCGCCAAACGGCCATGGCGATGACCGCTTCCACCGGAATGTTGGCGATGACGCCCATCAACCGTCTGACGGGGTACATCTGCAAGTGCACGGAGGCCAGCGACGTGCCGGGTTCGATGAGGAGCCATTCGAGCCGCCAGTCAAGAGACGTTAGCGAAAACATGACGCCCAAGGTCAGGATCGCGAACGGCACGATGTTCCTGAAGAACACCAGGAACGATTGCCCTATGATGCGCCACATGCGGATCCGGACGCGGGCAGTGTCCGTGTTTCCCCGTCGCCTTCGTGGAGGTCAGTCGCCAGGGGAGCCCTTTCCGGGAGCGATCTCTCCGTTGGCCATCCGGACGCCGTGGTAGCAGATGCCGGCCACAACGGCCCAGTAGCCTCGCATGAACATGGACGCTACAGGGAACAGCGGTACCAGTGTCTTCAAAAGAGCACCGTCGCTCTCGCGCTTGGCCACGGCGGTCCAATATCCCGCTGAAAACGCGAGGCCCACAGATAGTATCCCGGCTAGCAGGAGAATCCCGAGTATTCTTGGCCAGTGACGCGCGGTCAAACGCCAGCATCGCCTGAAGCTGCCGACTACCCCCGTGCCCTCGACGGCCACGACCGGCATCAGAATCAACAGCCGGGTATCGATGAGTGTGTCAGCCACCCCATGCAGTAAGGACAGGATTACCAGCCAAACCCCCATCTGCCGCGCAGTCATGTCCAGGTGTCCGATCAGCTCGATTCCGAGCACCAACGGGAAGCTGAGGCCGGCGCGCAGGAGGGCGACCATGAAGACGCGCGAGACAAACGAACGGCACGGACGGTGCACGACGGCCGGAATCGACCGCACCACCCGCGCAATCGATCCCGTCAACGTCAGGCGGCGCCCGTTCATGTGGCGCCATGCGGCCAGCCCGATGACGGCCTCCACGGGAACCTGCGAAAAGGCTCCCAACACCGTCAATACCGCGTGTCGCGAAACCAATCCGAGCAGTCCCAAGCCCGTCAAGGAAACGATCAGGGGGGTGATGGGTTTCAGGAGGAATTCGACGACCAAGCAGACGACGGTCATCAGAATGGCGAAAGATCCGAAATTCCTGAAAAGGACCGAAAACGATCGGCCCAAGGTGCGCCACACGCGGATCCTTCCGTCGGGGGCATCCGCGCGGGTCGTCTCGAGGTGTGATGGGTCGGTTTCCAAGTTCTTGCCGCCGCCTGTCATGCTCCCGGCGGGACGGCTGCCTCTCCAGGAACGAGCTCTCCGTCGGCTACGCGTACGTCACGGTAGCAGACCGTGGCTACGACTGCCCAGCATGCTTTGATCGATCCCTTCACCAGGAGGATCGCCACTGCCACCAACACGGTAAGGTCGTGCTCTCCAAGGTAGCCTGACACGCCCTTGAGCAGGGTGGTCGATGAATGATCGAGCAGCGCGGTGACGCATCCGACCACCACGAGCACACCGAGCACTCGGGGCCAATGACGCGAGGTTAGACGCCAGGATCGTTTGAAGCTGTCCAGGACTCCCGTGCGTTCGATGGCCGCTACCGGCAAGAGCACGAGCAGCCGGCTGTCGACAAGGCCGTTGAATACGGCGCCCGCCACCGACAGGGCAAGGAGTACCCCTGTCGGTGGTAGTTCCAGCTCCGAAGTGACGACCAGGACAGCCGCCGCCTGTTGCGGAAGGTAGAGAAGGGCGCGCAGGATCGCGACCGCGGACACTCTTGAGACGAACAGGTAGAACGGACGATGCCGGATACCCGGTATCGCTCTTGCAACCGCGATCAGGGAGTCCTTCAACGTCAACCGGCGGCCGCTCAGGTGGCGCCAGACCGCCATGGCGATCACGGCCTCCGCCGCAACTCTCGACGCGGCATGCAAGGTGACGGAAGCGATCTGTCTGTAAAACAAGGTGGCGAAACCAAGGTTTCCCCGGACAAGGTTTCCCAGGACAAGAAAGGGGGCAAGCCCGGTGAGGAACAACACGAACCCCACCGTCCATGCGACAACGGACACCAAAACGACGAACGGCACCGCATGTCGGAAGAGCACCGAGAAGGACAGGCGCACGACGGGCCAGACCGCGATCTTGTCGTGGTGGACAGACGTGTTGAGTGAGCTTCGCTCGGACGGGTCAGGTTCCATGGTTCGGTTCTCCGGCTCCTGCAAACCCTTAGACTTTCCGACCGCTCCGTGCAATAAGGAACGATCGTTTCACCTTCCAAGGGGGGCGGCGCGGCACGGTCTTCGTCGCCGGTCGCCGTTACGATTTCACGCATGCGAGGGACCTCATGATGAAAAATAGGGCTTTGCGAGCCTTTCAGCTTCACGCCCGTCACATCCGCCTGCTGCCGGCGTTAATCCTGGGAATCGCGGCCGCGGGCTGCGCCTCGTCCACGGATACAGCCCGCCTCGACGAGGTCGCCGAGACGGGCATCGCTTATGCCGACAAGGTGCCGTGGTTGCTCGATCGGGCATTCGAGCTGGCGGCGTCAGTGGATTCGGGCGCGTTGGTGCAGGCGCGGCCTGGGCTTTCGGCGGAGCAACGCCGGAAGGCTCTGCGGGAGTTCGACGCGGCCATGGCCGAACGCATGGAGGGATACGTAGCGGCCAAGGGCCACAACGGCTTGTTGAAGTCGTACTTCCTTGCGTTACGGAGCCTGGTCGAACCTGAAGGGCGGAAGGGCATCGGCAATGCCGCGAAACGGCTCACGGCGGAGTTGGGCAAGCTGTCGCCAAGGATCAGGAAGGCCCGCATGGGCGATGTGTCGGTGGGCGGTCTCGTCGAGCCGGCGGCGGAGATCGCAATGGCGTCGTTCAGGTCCGCAGCGTTGCGGCGTGAGCTCGAAGCCCGCGGCGCAACCATCGAACGCGAGCTGGCCCTGCAGCAAGCCCTGGTGAGCGCCCTGGCGCGGCAGGTGCGCGCGGACCGGGAGGTCCTGTCGACGCGCTTTCGCGATGACGAGGTGGTGGAGCCTTATGTGAGCGCGGCGCGGCTGCCCAAAACCTGGCCGGCGCGGCGGCTCCGGAGCCTGCGGGGCGCCGGTGACGTGGAAGCGGCGCGGGCCGCGGAACGGGCCATTGGTTCGTTGCGGCAGGCATACGTGGCCGCGCTGGAGGGACGCCTGGATTCCACCCGGGCAGCCGAGCTGGCCATCACCGTCGAGGGTTTCGTCGAGCTGGTGTCGCGGCTCGGCGCCGAGGCCAAGGGGGCCGTTCGATGATGTCGGGAGAGATTCGAGGCAAGACGCTGTCGGAGTTGCGCCGGGCACGAAAGAACATGATGTCGGCGGAATGGCTCGCGGGATTGGAGGGTCTGTCCGCGGCCGAGCGCACGGTGGCGGCAACCACGCTGCTGGACGTCTGCATGGCCATCCGGCGGCTCGAGAACGTCGGCGTCGTGGCCATCCGGCGGCAACTGGCCGACAACGAGAATGAGTTTGAACGGGGTATCCGCGGTCTTCAGCGGGCTTCGGAGCGACTCCACCGGGTGAAGGCGTACCTCAGGGCCGCCGCCGTGCTCGCTGCGACCGTGGGCAAGGTGGTCAAGCCTTGATCCAGGTCGTCGGAGGATGGCGCGGAAGGGGCGCACGAAGCCCAGAGGCCGGGAGCGTCTTCGGTGTCGGACTGCGAGGCCATCGCCGTGGGTCAAGCCGCCATGGTGGCTACGTCGTATCGCGGGATGTGTTGATCACGGGTGACGAGTATCAATCCCTCGGCTTGGGCCTGGGCGATCAGAAAACGGTCGAATGGGTCACGGTGGTGCATCGGCAGCCTTCCGGCCTGCTCGGCGTGATGGAAGGTCAACGGCAGATGGGTGAATCGCTTTTCTTCGACCATCGCCAACAGATTGTCAGGCGCGGTCATGGTCCCTTTCGCTCGCTTGACGGCGACCTCCCAACCGGTAATGGCGCTGACGAAGACGTCGTTGCCGGCGTCGGCGATCGCTGAACGGGCCGTCCCGGTCAGCCGCGGGACGTCTGTCAGACACCATACGAATGTGTGGGTATCCAGCAACAGACGCATGACGTCAGTCCTCATCCGGGAATATCTTCGAGTTCTCGATCAGGTCCATGAGTTCTTCGTCGGGCTCGTCGAAGTTGGGGGCCATCCAGATCTGCCCTTCCATACCACCAAGTTTTCGTTCCTCCGCCGGCCGTTTGTACGGCTTCAGCAGCAGATACGGTTCACCGGCCTTGGCGATCACGATCTCCTCGCCCTCCCAGGCCAACTTGCCCAGCCTGGAAAGCTGGGACTTCGCCTCGTGCATGTTCACCTGCTTCATTTTGTGCCCTCTCTAGCTAAGTTGAGCTAAGTTCTATCAGGGGTGCCCAATCTCGTCAAGATGGTCGTAGTTCATTGGCGAGCCAAGCCAAGCCAAGCCCGTCGGCTGCCGCTTCCAGACGCTTGTCTCGGGTCCACAGTCGCGCTGGGGGAGCGAGGGCCGTGGCCGCCAGCAAATGTATGTCAATGTGATGCCCCGTGTCATCAACCCGTTTCGCCCAATGAAATAAAGCACTTCGGAGTCTTCTGCCGCGGGGATGGCGGGCAGATCCTGCAACATCGTCAGGATCTCTTGGCGTCGGGCAAGGTTGCCACACGCCAACTCGCCGATGACGAAGGGATGGATAAGCGCTTGATCGGTGTCGAGCAGGCGTGCCAGTTCGCTGACGAGCTGGTATTCGAGACCGGGCTGCTTCTTTCCGGTGGGGTCGACCCCGTGGGGATCAGGCATCAACTCGCCCGCTGGACCCGGGCCGGGCGGCTCCACCAACTGCGCCGTGAGCTGTACGCCTTGGCGCCGCCCTATCGCAAACAGACACCGCACCCCTTTCTCGTCGCCAACCGCCTTGTGCAAGGGTCCTACGTAAGCGGCCTTTCGGCGCTGGCGCACGCGCACTGCATTCCCGAATACGTTCCCGAGACCACCAGCGTGGGACCCGGACGGCCTCAACTCCGGCAGACCGCGCTGGGCCGCTTTTCTTTCCGTCATATCAAGGTCGATCTGCTTTACGGCTACCGGCAGGTCGATTTAGGCCGGGGACAGACGGCGTTCGTGGCCGTGCCGGAAAAGGCGCTGCTGGATCTCGTTCATCTGTGCCCCGGCGGCGACGAACCCGCCTACATCGAGGAGTTGCGGTTGGATCTGGAGACTCTGGACCTGGACCGGCTGGACGCGCTGGTCCACGCCGCGGCCAGGCCCAAGCTGTTGCGAGCCACCCGACATATTCGTTCCCTGGCCGAGGATCGCACTCTGTCCTACGAGCCACTGTGAAAGCCCATCTGATCGATCTCGTGCGGGCGGCGGCGGCGTTGCAGGGCCGCAACATCGCCCGCGAGTACCTTCAGGCGCGAATCCTGGGCGTGCTGCAACGGGAGGGGGCGATGGTGTCGCTCGCGTTCCGGGGCGGCACTTGCCTGCGCTTCCTCTTCGCCCTCCCGCGCTACTCGGAAGACCTGGTTTTCGCCCTTGAAAGCGATACGGACCGCTATGATCTGCGTGCTTGGCTGAAGGCCATTCGCGCGGAGTTGTCCCGGGACGGCTACAGCGTCGGTCTCGCGGTTCGGGACCACAACCCGGTTCATAGCGCGTTCGTGCGCTTCCGAGGGTTTTTGTACGACGCGGGCCTCTCACCCCATCGAGAAGAAAGCCTTGCCGTCAGGATCGAGGTCGATACCCGCGCTCCGGCCGGGGCCGTCCTGGAGACCCACCTCGTGCGGCGCCACGTGACGCTACGGCTGCGTCACCACGACCGCGCGTCGCTGCTCGCCGGCAAGCTGCACGCGATCTTGCAGCGTCCCTACACCAAGGGAAGGGATCTGTACGACCTGATCTGGTACATGAGCGATCCGACCTGGCCCGCGCCCAATCTCAGGCTGCTCAACGCGGCCTTGCGCCAGACTCATTGGTCGGGCGGAGTGCTGCGGGACAACACCTGGCGGGAGACGATCATCCAGCGTCTCGACGCCTTGGCGTGGAACCGGGCGGCCGCGGATGCGCGACCGTTCCTGGAGCAGGAAGAGGATGTGGAGTTGTTGACTCGGGAGAACGCCGTACGGCTTTTGACCGAGCACCCGTGATAGTGGGTAGCGCGGTAGCAGACGCAATACTATTGGGATACCAACCGAGTCCCGCCAAGTCCGGAACGGCAAGCGCGGCCTGTCAAGGGAAGGTGAATTATATCCACCGCTATTGTATGATGACTTGTCCCGACGGCGGCCGACGCTCCGGCGGGACGATCTGACATGGAAGCAGGTTCCTCATGAGCGTTGCCGATTCAGACGCTGTCCTTTCACAACACGAGCGCGCCACCATCGAGGCGGCGGCCGCGCGCATCGTCCCCTCGGACAAGGATCCGGGCGCGCGGGAGGCCGGGGTGATCGACTACATCGAAGGGCTGCTGGCCACGGATGACGACGTCGACACGGACATCAGCCCCCGGGAGAAGAAGGAGTACGCCAACTTCCTCCTCGGGAGCATGGGGGGCCGCACCGAGGAGCAGCAGGCGACTCTGTTCAAGCTCAACGGCCTGGGCAGCCGCCACCGGCAGGCCTACCGGGACGGGGTGGCGGAGCTGGACCGGCTGGCCGCGGAGCTGGAGTCGGGCAAAGACTTCCACGGGCTGGACGAGGCCGGGCAGGACCGGGTCCTGACCCTCCTGGACGAGCGCAAGGATCCGTTCTTCACGCTCCTCCTCACCCACACCATGGAGGGTTTCTACGGCCATCCCCGGCACGGCGGCAACAGGGACCAGACAGGGTGGCAGGTCTTGGGGTATCCCGGCCCGAGCTTCCCCCACGGCAACGAAACCCCCTACGGCTGGTACGACGCCAACGAGCCCGACGAGTTCCCTCACGCCAAGAAGGACCGCTCGTCCTAGGCCGGCACCCGGAGACACAGAGGAAACAGATGGCAAAGCGCGAAACAGTCGATGTCTGTATCGTGGGAGGGGGAGCATCGGGTCTGGTGGCGGCCAAGGAGCTCACCGAGGCGGGCATGACCGTGTGCGTGCTGGAGCGGGGCCCCTGGTACAAGCGCGAGGACTTCGCCCTGGGCGATGAGCTGATGTACAAGCGGCGCAACTTCTTCTGGCCCACGGTGGAGTTGGAGCCGCGCACCTGGCGGCCCGACGCGGACAGCCCCACCGAGCTCCTGTCCACCAAGACCCAGACCTTCTCCAACGCCATGTGCGTGGGCGGTGGCACCATCCACTACAGCGGGCTTTCCTGGCGTTTCCACGAGTCGGACTTTCGGGTGAAGTCCGAGGACGGCCCGGTGGCGGGCACCACCATCGAGGACTGGCCTATATCGTACGACGACATGGAGCCCTTCTACGAGAAGGCGGAATGGACCGTCGGCGTCTCGGGCCAGGGCTGGTCGAGCCCCTTCGACCCGCCCCGCAAGCGCGACTATCCGGTGGGGCCGGCGGCGCGCAACAGCCCGGGAGCGGCCCTGGAGAAGGGCGCCCGCAAGCTCGGCCTGCACCCGTTCCCCACCCCTCTGGCCATCCTCACCGGCGACTACGACGGCCGCCCCGGCTGCATCGGCAAGGGCATGTGCTCGTCCTACGGCTGTCCGGTGGGGGCCAAGTCCAGCACCCTGGAGTCGCTGCTGCCCAAGGCCCTGGCCACCGGCCGGCTGGAGATCCGGCCCCTTTGCCTGGCCCGGGAGATCACCCTGGACCGGGACGGCAAGGCTTCCGGCGTGATCTATTTCAACGGCGAGGGCGAGGAGGAGCACCAGCCGGCGCGCCTGGTGGTGATGGCGGCGGGCGGCGTGGAGACGGCGCGGCTGCTGCTCATGTCCGAATCCGCGCGGTTCCCCCAGGGATTGGCCAACCGAAGCGGACTGGTGGGCAAGAACCTCATGTTCCATTCCCCGGGCGTGACCCTGGTGGTGACCTTCCCCGAGCCGCTGGACGGCCACAAGGGAACTTCCAGCACCCGGGTGCTCCACGACTTCTACAAGACCGACACGAAACGGGGTTTCATACGGGGGGGCTTCATGCACCCCCGGGCCCACGGCGGCGACCCCATCGAGCTGGCGCTGAGGCCCATCCACGGCAAGCGCTGGGGCAAGGAGCACAAGGACTCCATGCGCGAGACCTGGAGCCACTACCTGCACAGCCACTGCACCGGCGAGAGCCTTCCGGTGGAGAGCAACGCGGTGGACCTCGACCCGGAGGTGACCGACTGCTACGGCCTGCCGGTGGCCCGCATCACCTACACCAGCCACGAGAACGACGTGCGGCTGGCCACCTACCTGGGAGAGCGCTCCCGGGAGATCTACGAGGCCGCGGGAGCCACCCGGATCATCGTGCCCAAGCCCGAGACCCGCAAGCTCCACAACCACCAGATGGGCTCCTGCCGCATGGGCAACGATCCCGAGTCGTCGGTGGTGGACAAGTGGTGCCGTTCCCACGACGTGTCCAACCTCTTCATCGTCGACGCCAGCGTGTTCGTGACCGCCGCCGGCCTCAACCC
>LXNJ01002388.1_pt1 | contig 10367 bp, 6 predicted proteins | sample 809081 | NCBI WGS metagenome assembly LXNJ01 (sample SAMN04870510, study PRJNA318959) | sponge metagenome | biome: sponge; feature: marine sponge reef; material: water | host: Petrosia ficiformis | place: Greece: Milos, Mediterranean Sea | collected 2013-05-29 | depth 5-7 m
GCCGTGCACCTCATCGGCCTGGCCGATCCACTGATGGTGGCGAGCGGCGGAAGTCCGTAAGCCACGTTGCGAGCCGGCGAGGCGGCTGATCCGGGCGTCGATCGATCCGGAAATCATCCAACCGGTTGCCCCCGGGTGGCTGTCCGGCGCGGACACGGTTCGGCGCGGGAATCCTTGACCGGGGTGTGGCGGGCCAATCTCTTGGATGAGGGGAGTCGCCGCGTTCAGGCTCGCCTCGCGGACCCCGCCCAAAGCTTCGCCCCGAACAAGGACGGTCTCGCATGTCCGACTCTCGACGACACGGCTTCATCCACGGCATCGCCGCTCTGCTTCTTGTCCTCACCCTCGCAGGCTGCGCGCCCGCCGACGCGCCATCGCCGGATGGCGTGGTCGCCTTCACCGGCATGCGCCTCATCGACGGACTCGGCGGCGCGCCGGTCGATGACGCGGCGATGGTGGTGCGGGACGGGCGCATCGAAGCGGTGGGCCCGGCGGCGGGGATGGAAATCCCCGAGGGCGCCGAACAGATCGACCTGAGCGGCCGGCATGTGGTGCCCGGACTCATCAACACCCACGGCCACGTGGGCCGCACGGCCGGCGGGCTGGAGGGAGAAGCGGCCGACGAGGCCATTCGCAACGAACTGCTGCTGTACGCGGCCTACGGCGTGACCACTGTGAACAGCCTGGGCGGGGGCGTAGAGCCGAGCATGCGCGTGCGCGACACCCAGAGGGAAAACCCCGACCTCAACTACGCCCGCCTGCTCATGTCCGGCCCCGTCCTCACGGGCTCCACCCCTGACGAAGTGCGCGCACAAATCGAGGAGAACTCCCGCCTGATCCCCGACTGGCTCAAGCTGCGCGTCGACGACAATCTGGGCTCCTCGACCAAGATGCCGCCCGAGGCCTATCAGACGGCCATCGACGAAGCTCACGCCATGGGCCTCCGCCTCGCTTCCCACATGTTCTACCTGGAAGACGCCAAGAACCTGCTGCGCTCGGGCAGCGACTTCCTCGCCCACAGCGTGCGCGACACGAACATCGACCAGGAGTTCGTCGACCTCGTCATGGAGACGGGCGTGTGCTACTGCCCGACCCTGACCCGGGAAGTGTCCACCTTCGTGTACCGCGAGCGCCCCGTCTTTTTCGACGATCCGTTCTTCACCCGTTACGCCAACGCCGAGGAAGTGGCCACTCTGCTGGACGAGGAGCGCATGAACTCGGTCCGGGAAAGCCGTTCTGCGGCGCTGTACGAGGAAGCGCTGGCCGTGGCGCTGGGCAACGTGAAGGCGGCCGTCGACGCGGGTATCATCGTGGCCATGGGCACCGACACCGGGCCGTTCGGCCGCTTCCAGGGCTACTTCGAGCACATGGAAATGGAGCTCATGGCCGCCGCCGGGCTCTCCCCGGTCCAGATTCTCGCTTCTGCCACCCGGGACGCCGCAGCGTGCCTCGAGCTGGACGACGTGGGCACGCTCGAGGCCGGCAAGTGGGCCGACTTCGTCGTCGTCAGCGACGATCCCCTCGCCGACATCATGAACCTGCGCTCCATCGAGTCGGTGTGGATCGCGGGAAACCAGGTGGAGCGCTAGGACGAGGAAATCCCCTCGCTATGGGGAATTATCCAGTGGGATGGGGAGCGCAGGCGTGGGCTCACGTGTAATCGTTTTGGGACGCAACACGCTCTTGCTAAGCGTTGTCCCACGATCATAACCGTTTTGCGATAGTTCCTAGAGATCGGCAACTCTCCAGAAAACCACCCCAAAAGGGAAGCTGTTGTAATCGCTTTGAAAACAGGATACCTTTTTCTAAGCGTTTTCAAGAAGCCGTAAGCGTTTTACGGTGCTCCCTAGCCACAGGTAAAGCAAGAGCAAGAAATTGGCACTTGGTCCGTTGTAATCGTTTCAGGAAACAGAAAAACGCGCCTTTCCTAAGCGTCTTTCACACGATCATAGGCGTTTGCGATGCCTGGACTCCCGACTAATCAAAAAAGAACACCCGTGGGTCAAGCATGGCTCCGCCGCGAGTTGAGCCTGGCCGTCCCTCAGCCAGCTGTGGAAAGCTACCTGGTCTCTGGAACAAGGCGTACGGAAGTACACGGTTCTCGCGTGATCGAAAGCTATCCCCGACAATACGCCCCTGGCGATTCAGTCGTGTCTCACCTGCGCTTCATGCTTCGTCGCGAGCCTTTCGATCTCGGAGTGCTGGCCGCCGCTCTCAAGACCATCGATCCCACAACGTTGGAAGATTGGGTCAGGAGCGAGCCTACGGGCGCGTACAGCCGCCGCGCCTGGTTCTTCTATGAAACGTTTACGGGACGCGCCCTTGATCTGGAAAACGTTCGTAGCGGCAACTACGTCGAGGCGCTCGATCCAGAGAGATTCATCGTCGCCGAACGCCGCAATTCCCGGCGGCACCGCGTCATCGACAACCTGCTTGGCGGACCCGGCCTGTGCGTCACAGTAAGGCGTACCCCGCGACAGAAGAGTCAGATGGAAGCAAGGGTAGATGAAGAAGCACGCCAAATTTGCGAGACTCTCGATCCTCTGATCCTCGTCCGCGCGGTTAACTACCTGTACACGAAGGAGACAAGGTCTTCCTTCGCCATCGAGGGCGAGAGACCATCCTCCACCCGAGCCGTGCGATTCGTGGCGTCTCTTCGAGCAGCAGCCACCTTCGATCCGCTGGACAAGTCCGCCTTGGTCCGGCTTCAAGGTACCATCGTTGATCCCCGTTACGCGGCTACCGATTGGCGCAGCATACAGAATTTCGTCGGGCGAACGGCCGCTGACTACAGCGAAGAGGTGGACTTCATCTGTCCTCGTCCTGAGGATGTGCCCATTCTGATGGAAGGGTGGATGGCGCTGACCCGGCGGGTCCTAGATGACGGCGTCCCGCCGGTCGTAGCCGCTGCGGTGTCTGCCTTCACCTTTGTCCTTGTCCATCCCTTCGAGGACGGAAATGGCCGCATTCACCGGTTCCTGATCCACCATGTCCTCGCCTCGACCGGCTACAGCCCTTCCGACGTAATCTTCCCCGTGTCCGCGGCCATCCTCCGTGACCGCCGCGGCTACGACCAACTACTCGAGGCCTTCTCGAGGCCGCTCCTCGAGTTCATCGAGTGGCGCTGGTCACCACAGCGAGAAATCGTGGTGGAGAACGAAACCCGTGATCTCTACCGCTTCGTCGATCTGACGGATTTTACCGAATACCTGTATGACCGGATAGTGGAAACCGTCCGGTGCGACCTGAAGGAAGAACTCGGCTTTATCACGATGTTCGACCGTGCCTTCAACGCGGTTTGCGAGATCGTGGACATGCCCGATCGGCGAGCATCGCTGCTCGTAAGACTCTGCATGCAGAACAACGGGCGTCTTGCCACCCGGAAGCGTAGGCAGTTCCCAGAATTGAGCGATGGCGAGTTAGCCTTGATCGAGACAGCGGTTCGGGACGCTGCCGAAGATGGCGCGAGTGACGCAGGGACGCCGGAAGATTCGCCAGCCAGCGGTAGTCCCCCCGTTGACCCCCTTCACGCCTCCGGCTAGAATCTCGCTTCAGTAGAGGCCGGAGGGGCCCACGGAAGCCGGTGCGAATCCGGCGCGGCCCCGCCACTGTGATGGGGTCCGGGTTTTCCCGGAAACTCCGGCTCCGATGTGCCACCGGGCCCCTGAAGGCGGCCCGGGAAGGCGAGACCGGAGGCCTCAAGCCAGGAGACGAGCCCGTCCGGCGCCCTTTTCGACCACCTCCGCGGGGAGGTGAGGGGCGCCTTCCAAGACGCGTTCGCGTCGGTCGGCATCTCCTCTTTTCTTCCGCGCGGCAGAGGAGAGCCGACATGAGCCGTGCTGGATCCACTCGCCTTGGCGCCATTGCCATCACCATGGCCTGCCCCGCCGTGCCCGTTGCCGCCCAGGGACCGGGCAGCCTGCAGGGGCTGGTGGTCACCGCCAACCGGCTGCACCAACCCGAATGGGCCGCCGCGGCCCACACGACCATCCTCCACGGCCCCGAATTGGAACGGGCCGGCATCGAGTACGTGGCCGACGCCCTGCGCCAGCTCCCGGGCGTGGCGCTGGCCCGGGGCGGCTCGTTCGGCGCCATCACTTCGCTCTTCCTGCGCGGAGGCGAGTCGGACTACGTGCAGGTGCTGGTCGACGGGGTGCGCGTGAACGAACCCGGCGGAGCCTTCGATTTCGCCTCCCTCACCACGGACAACGTGGAGCGCATCGAGATCGTGCGGGGGCCCGCCTCCGCGCTCTACGGCTCGGACGCGGTGAGCGGCGTCATCCAGATCTTCACCCGCCGGGGAAGCGGCCGGCCCCGGGGAGACCTGTCCTTCCAGGGGGGCAGCTACGGCACCCGGCGCTGGCAGGGGGGACTCTCGGGCGGCACCGGGTCGCTCTCCTATGCATTTTCCGCCGGGAGGAACGAGACCGACGGCATCCTCGATTTCAACAACGAGTTTCTGCAGACCACGGTCACGGGACTCGTGCAGGGGAGGCTCGATGAAGCTGCCGACGCATCGGTCTCGGTGCGTTACGAGGATCGGCGCTTCCACTATCCCACCGACGGCTCCGGGAACCTGGTGGACGAGAACGCCAACAGCTTCGGGGACGCCCTCTCGGTCAACATCGGCGCGGGACGGCGCTGGAGCGACGCCTTCGAGACCCGCGTCGGGTTCAACGTCCACGAATCGGACGAGGGCACCGACGACGCCCCGGACGGACCGGCCGACACGCTCGGCTACCACGGTTTCAAGAGCCTCGCCGACCTGCGGCGGACGACGTTGGGCGCACGGGCCATCTGGCGTCCCGGCGAGGGAAGGTCGATCGCCGCCGGATACGAGCTGGAGCAGCAGTCGGTACGCGATTTCAGCGAATCCCTCTCCCAGTGGGGCCCGAGTTCGGCCAACTCGCGGAACGAGCGCGGAAACCAGGCATTCTACGCCCAGCTGTCGGAGTTTCGCGGGCCGGCGGCGCTCAACGCCGGGCTGCGCCTCGAGGACAACGAGCGCTTCGGCGCGGCGATGACCTGGCGCGCGGGTGCGGCGTGGCGCTCGGCGTCCTCGGGCACGCGCATGCGGGCGTCGGCGGGCACCGGGATCAAGGAGCCGACCTTCTACGAGACCTACGCCACCGGCTTCGCGACCGGCAACCCGGAACTCGAGCCGGAGGAATCGACCAGCTTCGAAGCTGGGCTGGACCAGGAACTGGGGAGCATCGGCCGACTCTCGATCACCGGATTCAGCCAGAGCTACCGCAACCTGATCCAGTACACCTTCTCGCCTCTTGAGCCGGGGGGTCCCAACTACCACAACGTGGCACGGGCGCGCAGCCGCGGGCTTGAGGCGGAGGCGTCGGTTGCCGCGAGCGGCGTGCGGCTGTCCAGCTTCTACACGTACCTGGACACGGAAGTGGAGGACGCGGGCTTCGACGAGGGCCCTTCGGCGACGTTCGTGGCGGGGGAGCCGTTGCTGCGCAGGCCGAGGCACACCGTCGGGGCGAGCGCCTTGGTCCAGGTCGCGAGCGGGATCGGGCTGGACGCGAGCGTGCGGCGCACGGGAGAGCGCGGCGACCGCGACTTCAGCGGCTATCCGGCCGTCCCGGTAACGCTGCCGGCGTACACAATGGTGGATCTCGCGGCAAGCTTCGAGCTGGCCCCGGGCCCGGGACGCCCGGGGATGCGGCTGACCCTGCGCATGGAAAACCTGCTGGACGAATCCTACCATGAAGTGTGGGGATTCGCCGCGCCCGGGCGGGCCGTCTACGTTGGCGGCAGCGTGGCGGTGGGCGGCAGCGAAGGATAGGCGGGAGGGAGGCCCCGGCGACCCGGGATGGGACGCGGTCGGCGGGAAGAGAATCGACGGCCGGAAAGAGGCCGCTCATCGGACAAACAGAGAACAAGGAGGAAGGGAGATGAAACCGCGGCTTTCCGTGATCGTGGCGATGCTTGCCGTGGCCGTCTGCGTGCGGCTGGCCCCGTATCTGCTGGCGCAGTTCGGGATGTCGATCGACCCGGAGCGGACCACCTATCCGTGGAACTTCTCGCCCATGCTGCCGCTCTGCCTGTTCGGAGGAGCGTTCTTCGCGCAGGCGCGAACCGCGTACCTGGTCCCGTTCGCCGCATGGGTGCTCGGCGACCTGGGGATCCTGGCGCTGACCGGCCGGGTCGACTGGGCGTTCTACCCCAACCAGCCGCTGGTCTACCTGTCGCTCGCCCTGGTGGCGACCACGGGATTCGCGCTGCGCGGCGAGACGTCGTGGACGCGGGTGGCGGGCGCCGGGCTGGCGTCGTCGGTCGGGTTCTTCGTGATCACCAACTTCGGCGTGTGGGCCTTCGGCGACGGCCTGCTCTACCCTAAAACGCTCTCGGGGCTGGTGGACTGCTACGTGCGCGCGATCCCCTTCTTCCGCAACACCCTGATCAGCATGGTGGTCTTCCTGCCGCTCCTGTTCAGCCGCGTCGCCCTGAGAAACCCGGCGCCCATCCCGCTCTACCGGCTCGCGTCCAGCCGCACGTAACACGGACGTCAGGCACCGGGATGTCCCACCGGATCGTCTCGCTCATCGCGAGCGCGACCGAGATCGTGTGCGCGCTGGGCTTCGAGCGCGAGCTCGTGGGCCGGTCGCACGAGTGCGATCATCCGCCCGGCGTCGCCCAGCTGCCCACCTGCTCCAGCTCGAAGGTGCAGGTGGCGGCCTCCAGCCGGGCCATCGACGACCAGGTGCAGGCGATCGTCCGGGACGGCCTGTCGGTGTACAGCGTCGACCCCGTCCTTCTGGACCGCCTGGCGCCGACCGTGATTGTTACCCAGACCCAGTGCGAGGTGTGCGCGGTCAGCCTGAGGGATGTGGAGCGGGCGGTGTGCGACCTGGTGCGCTCGCACCCCGCGATCGTGTCGCTCGAACCGATGGCGCTCGCCGACGTGTGGAGCGACATCCGAGCGGTCGCGGGGGCCCTGGGGGAGCCGGCGCGCGGCGAGGAACTGGTGGCGCGCCTGACGGGTCGGCTCGAGGTGCTCCGCGCCGCCACGAGCACGCTGCGCCCGCGACCCTCCATCGCCTGCGTCGAGTGGATCGACCCGCTCATGATGGCGGGCAACTGGGTGCCGGAGCTGGTTGAGTGCGCCGGCGGGGTGGATCCGCTCGGGGAGGCGGGAAAGCACTCGGGCCATATGGACATCGATGAGCTCGTTGCCGCTGACCCGGATGTGATCGCAATCATGCCCTGCGGGTTCGATATCGAGCGCGCCGAGCGGGAGATGCCCGCGCTCACGGGGCGTCCGGAATGGCGGAGGCTTTCCGCCGTGCGCGCCGGGCGGGTGGTGATCACCGACGGGAACCAGTACTTCAACCGGCCGGGACCTCGCGTGGTGGAGTCGGCGGAGATCCTGGCGGAGTGCCTGCACCCCGGGCGCTTCGACTTCGGGCACCGCGCGCGCGGATGGAGGAACTGGGAGCCGGGCCGGTTCCGTTAACTGCTGCGGGCGGGTTCCGTAAACCGGGCGGAGCCAGGGGATCCACAGGCCCAACGTCGACTGGTATCAGCCGCGGCTCCACTCCACGCTGCGCTCCCACAGCTCGCGCGCCAGTGCCCCGTCGCGCGCCTGCGGGCTCGGAGTCTCCTCCCGCTGGACGTGGAAGTACCGTCCTGTCAGGGCGTCCCGGGAAGGATCCGCTACGAGGTTCATCACCGCCTTGCCGCCCACGTCCGGGCCTGCCATGAACCAGGTGAAGGGAAGAAGCAGCAGGCGCGGGGCCAGTGACGTCTTCTTCCAGATCTCCGTCGCCAGCACGCCGGGATGCACCGCATTGGCCGTGATTCCGCGCCCGCCCCAACGCCGAGCCGTCTCGAAGGTGAAGAGGACGTTGGCCAGCTTCGAGTCCCCGTAGGCCTGCAGGCACCCGGTCCAGGCGCGGCCGCGGGCGATGTCCTCCAGCCCCGCCCGCCTCAGATCGCCGCTCTGGTGACCCCGCGAGCTCACGTTGACGATGCGCCCCCGCCCGGCTTCAAGTTGGTGGCGCAGGAGACGGGTGAGCAGGAAGTGGCCCAGGTGGTTGGTGGCGAAGGTGAGCTCGAACCCCTCCGGCGAATGCACGCAACGCGGCCGCGCGACGCCGGCGTTGTTCACCAGGATGTCGATCGCCGGCAAGAGGGCGGTCAGCCGCCCGGCAAGCGCGCGCACGTCGTCCTGCCGGGAAAGGTCGGCGAGTTCGAGGTCGACCCGAGCTCCAGTGCCCTTTTCACCCGCTGTCCCGACCGCGTGAGCGCCCTTCCCGACCTGGCGCTTCGCCCCCGCGGACCCGCCCGCCGCGCTCTCCCGCAGCTCTTCCAGCGCGCGCTCGCCGCGTTCGCGGCTGCGGCACACCATCGTGACGTGCGCGCCCGCGTCAAGGAGCATCCCGGTCGCCGACCGGCCCACCCCCGAGTTGGCCCCGGTCACGACGGCCACCTGCCCTTTCAGGGAACCGGCCTCGCGTGTCCTCATCCGGCCATCGACCCAATCATGCATCCGGCCGTCCCAGCGCCATCCGGCCACGGGCCTGCCCTCCATACTTCCCTCCGACCTCGCCCGGACGCTTCCGGCATCGCCACCCTCAGCGGCCGTCCTCAGCCGCGCTCCTCTCCCGCTCTTCCCCGAAATGCTCGGCGAACCAGTCGAACATGCGCTGCCAGTGGTCCACGAAGTCGGCCTCGGTGCTCGCACGCCCGGCACCGTGCCCGCCCGCGGTGTAGTGCACCCACACCACCTCCTTCCCCAGCCGCCGCAGCGCGTAGTACATCTCGCGCTGGTTGGTGGCCGGCACGTTCCAGTCGCCCTCGCCCGAGAGCATCAGCAGCGGCGTCTCGATGCGGTCGGCGAACATCACCGCCGAGTGCTCGATGTACTTGTGCGGCTGTTCCCAGAGCGTCGCTCCGATGCGATCCTGCCCCACCTCGGCGGCCGCGTAGTTGCGCGTGGTGATCTTGGGCGAATCCCCCAGGAAGGAGATGATGTTCACCTTGCCCGACACGTTCGCCGCCGCGGCAAAGCGGTCGGTCTGGGTGATGAGCAGGTTGGTCGCGTAGCCGCCGTAGCTCTGACCGTAGACGCCCACCTTCTCCGGGTCGACCAGCCCCCGCTCGATGATCTTGTTGATCGCGTTCGGCACCGCCTTCAGCCAGGCCTCGCCCGGAAATCCCTCCTCGAAGCGCACCGAGGGCCGGAACCCGAACCATCCCTGCGCGGTGATCAGGTTCATGTTTTCGTTGAACCCGTTGTCGAAGTACTCCTCGTAGATCTCCGCCACCATCGGGTAGGCTCGTCCCGGCTGGTAGTTGGCCGGATAGTAGAGGATGCCGTAGAGGGTGTTGCCGTCCACGTCCAAGTACTCGACGAGCTCGCTTCGGGTCAGGGCGACATCCTCGAGCCGGGGATTGGATTCGGTCAGCTGCCGGGGTGAGGTGCCGTCGCCCCGGGCCACCCAGATCTCGTTGGGATGGTCCCCGTCCGACATGGCGTACACGACAGTGGAGCCATCCGCGGAGATGTTCCACGAACGATAGAGCGCGTCGTCCAGCATCAGCGTCTCGATGTCGCCGGAGGCCGTGTCGAGGCGCTTCAGGCCTCGATCCCAGCGATCCCGGGCCGAGTAGCTGAAGTAGAGATGCCGGCCGTCGCCGCTCCACCCGTGGACCTCGCGGCGGGGGCGTTCCTCTTCGTCCTCCTCGAGTTCGAGCAGGGTGAGCATGTCGTTGGTGTCGAGGTCGAGGAGATGCCAGGCATCCTGCGAGGTCAGGAGAAGAGCGTCGCCGGAAGGGCTCCAGCGCTCGACGGAGAACTGCGGGCCGTCGGAATCGGACTCTTCGTCGTCGGTCGGCGGATTGGCCGGTGTTGCGCCGTTGGCGGATTCGGCTGGCGCCGGTCGATGACCCTCGGTCACATCTACCGCCTCGTCCTCGTCGAGCCGCCGTACGAAGACGGAACCGTCCTCGGCGTAGGCGAAAGCGTCCCGGGCGTCGCTCCACGAGATGTTCAAGCGCTCCTCGCCCGTGTCCCGGAGCGATTCGGGCTCGGCCCCGGTTTCCAGCGCGAGCCGGAAGAGCTCGTACTCGGTACCGTCGCGCCGGGTATACGACGTCTTCGTGCGCGTGGCCGTCGAAAACGTGATGACGGTCCCGTCCTCGGAGAAGCCCGGAGCGACGAGCGTCTCGCCGGAGAGCACCTCCCGCACCGAGCCGTCGGCGACGGAGACGAGCACCGTTTCCTGCCGGTTGGCGAGGCTTCGTACGCGGTCCCAGGCGAGGAAGTCGTTCCGGGAGTCCTGCACGATGACGGACGCGTCGGTCAGGGCGTGGAACGCCGCGCGCGCCTCATCCGCCCAGCCCCGGGG
>LXNJ01002389.1_pt1 | contig 10364 bp, 8 predicted proteins | sample 809081 | NCBI WGS metagenome assembly LXNJ01 (sample SAMN04870510, study PRJNA318959) | sponge metagenome | biome: sponge; feature: marine sponge reef; material: water | host: Petrosia ficiformis | place: Greece: Milos, Mediterranean Sea | collected 2013-05-29 | depth 5-7 m
ACCGCGAGACGGGCGAGGACCTGTTCCCCGACCCGGCCGACGAGAGGGGCATGAGCCGCACCTTCCGCTCCTTCGTGGCGGGGCTGGTCGCGCTCGCGCCCGAGGCCATGCCGCTGACCCACCACACCGCCAACGCCTACCGCCGCCACGCGCCGGAGAACTGGGCGCCGAAGTCGGCGTCCTGGGCCGTGCAGAACTATGCCGCGGCGGTGCGCGCGGTGCCCGAGCCGGCGGCGCGCTGCCGGCTCGAGTACCGGCTTCCGGGCTCCGACACCAACCCCTTCCTCGCGCTCGCCTTCGTGCTGGGCGCGGGCCTCTGGGGCCTGGGGACCGAGGCCGCGCTTCCGCCCGAATTGACCGGCGGCGGACCCGGCCTTGGCGTGCCCGGAGGGGAGGCGCTGCCGCACGATCTCTACGAGGCGACCGGGCGCCTCGCCCGCTCCGAACGCGCGCACGACATCTGGGGAGCGACATTCGTGCAGCACTTCGTCGCGGCGTGCCGCCGCGAGGAGGCGGCGCTGCGCCGGGAGACCAGCGCCGCCGAGCGCGCCCGGTATCTCGAAGTCGTCTAGGGCTCGCACCAGCAATGAGTGACCTGCAGGACTACCTGAACGCACCCGGCCGCGACGGGCTGGTCGCCGAGGTCCGCAAGAGGATCGACGCGCTCGAAGTCGACGCCATCTACTACCAGTACATCTCGATCACCGGCCGCATCATGGGCAAGGTGGTCCCGGCCAGGCACTGGGAGCGCATGGCACGGGACGGGATGCAGACGTGGATCGGCGGGCTCACCAACGTCTTCGCCGACAGGGACGGGAACCTGATCGGCTATCCCGCGAACGCGCCCGAGCTTCTGGCGCTGCCCGACCCCGAGACCTTCTGCCAGCTCCCCTGGAACAAGCGCATCGGCCGGGTCTTCTGCACGCTCTTCCATATCCGGGAGGACCCGGACCGTCCCGAGGAATTCATCGACGCGGATTCGCGCGGGAACCTGCGGCGCATCCACGACGCGTTCCAGAGGGACCACGAGGGCCTGCACATGCGGGTCGGCTGCGAGCCCGAGATGCTGTGGCTCAAGCCGGGCGACGGCGAGAAGCCCTACTACGAGACCACCAAGCCCTACGCCTACCACATCGACCAGTTCGAGCAGCTCACCGATGTGTGGCTGAAGGTCTACGAGTACGGCACGGCGATGGGCCTCGACATGATCCAGGGGGACCACGAGGACGCCCCCGGCATGATCGAGATGAACTTCCAGTACGACGACGCGCTGCGCACCAGCGACCGGCTCACCACCTACCGCCAGCTCTGCGCGCAGGTGGCGCGCGAATGCGGGCTCATCGCGGTGTTCATGACCAAGCCCTACATGGCGCTCTCGGGCAACGGCTGCCACCACAACCTCTCGCTCTGGCGGGGCGGCGAGGACCGGGTCGAGGCGATCGGCCGGCAGGGCCAGCCGGCGATGGACGAGGTCTTCAGCTACCGCAGGGGCGGCACCAACGAGCTCGACAACCCGGACCACGCGTGGATGCCCTCTGAGCTCGGCCGGCACGCGCTCGGCGGCATGCTCGCGCACCTCAACGCGCTGACCGCCATCGGCTCGTCCACCGTGAACTCCTACCGGCGGCTGAACGACACGGGCCTGTGGGCGCCGGTCGGCGTGAGCTGGGGCCTGCAGAACCGCTCCTGCGCCATCCGCGTCTCGAGCCCGGACCGCTTCGAGTTCCGCTGCGTCGACAGCATGGTCAACCCCTACCTGATGCAGGCGGCGCTGCTGAAGGCCATCGACGACGGCATCGGGCAGCGCATCGACCCCGGCGAGCCCGAAGAGCGGAACTTCGTCGACGTGGTGAACGCGGGCGAACGCGTGGAGCGGATTCCCACCACCCTGCGCGATGCGCTCGACGCGCTGGCCGGGGACGCGGTGGTCAGGTCCGCCCTGCCCGGCGACCTCTACCGGGTCTACGACGCGTACAAGCGCGACGAGTGGGAAAAGTTCATCTGGCAAGTCTCCGACTGGGATGTGACCATGTACCTGGATTGCCTGCCCTGAGGGAGGGCCGGGAGGCACGGATGGCATTCGAACTCACGCCCGCACAGGTCGAGCGCTTCAACGAGGACGGCTTCCTGATCGTCGACAGGCTGATCGACGACGAGAGGGCGGAGGCGATCGCAGCCCGCTACGAAGGCCTCTTTCGCGGCGAATTCGAGACCGGAACCCTGCCGGACGAGGTCAACTGGCAGGAGGGCGAGAGCGACCCCTCGCTGACGCGGCAGCTCTGCAACGCATGGAAGGCGGACCGCACCATCGCGTCGGTGGTGATGCGGGCCGACCTGGCCAGGGCGATCGCCACGCTCGGCGGCTGGCCGGGCGCGCGCCTGATGGTCGACAACGTGCTGTGGAAGCCGCCCGGCACGCGGCCGCTGGCCTTTCACCAGGACTGCGCGTATCTGGAGTGGTTCCGGCCGACCGAGCTGCTGAGCTGCTGGATGGCGCTCGACGACACCACGGCCGACGGCGGGACCCTCGAGTTCGTGCGCGGCTCGCACCGCTGGCAGCACGCGCAGCCCGAGGGCGAGTTCCACGGGCCGAAGGACTACCGCAAGTACATGGAGCAGGCCGCCGCCAGGGAGGGCGTCGAGCCGGAGATCGTCCACGTGGAGGTGCCGAAGGGCGGCGGCTCCTTCCACCACGGCTGGACCTGGCACGGCTCGGGCGACAACGGCGCGACGGTCCCGCGCCGCTCCCTGGTGCTGCACGCCATGCGCAGCGACACGCGCTACGTGCCCGACCGCCTGGGCCAGGGCGTCGGCTCGATCTACAGCCGCTACAAGCGCTTCGGCGACGACACCATCGACGAGAACTACTTCCCGATTCTCTGGACCCGCGACGGCTACCGCACGCCCGGCATCGACGCTTACGCGAACGCCGCGCGCAACTGAGCGCCTGCCCGCTGCGCGCGCCGGGCCTGCTTGCCTCCCGATTCGAAGCCTTTTAGGCTGCCGTGACGAAAGAACGCCGCACGCCGGTCTGTTCAGGGAGCGCAGCCATGGCACGAGACCCCAAGTACGACATCCTCTTCGAGCCCATCCGCTTCGGCCCGAAGACGATGAAGAACCGCTTCTACCAGGTGCCCCACTGCAACGGCGCCGGATCGGAGCGGCCGGGCACGCAGGCCGGGTTCCGCGGCATGAAGGCGGAAGGCGGCTGGGGCGGCATCTGCACCGAGGCCTGCTCCATCGACCACGAGGCCGACACCGCGCCGAGCGTGCTGGCCAGCCTCTGGGACGAGGGCGATATCGTCAACCTGCGCCACATGTGCGACTCCCTGCACACGTGGGACGCGCTCGCCGGCGTCGAGCTCTGGCACATGGGCTCGGCGGTGGCGAACCTCGACACCCGGACCGCGCCCTCGTCGCCCACGCAGTCGACCTCCGACTGGTCCATCGCCACCTACTCGCACGAGCCCGACGAGGCCGAGATCGTCGAGCTGCAGGAGATGTACGTCGAGGCGGCGAAGCGGGCCATCCAGTGCGGCTTCGACATCGTCTACGTCTACGGCTCGCACGGCGTCCTGCCGGTGCAGTTCCTCTCGCGCTTCTACAACAAGAGGACGGACCAGTACGGCGGCTCCTTCGAGAACCGCGCGCGCTTCTGGCTCGAGACCATCGAGAAGGTGAAGGAGGCCGTGGGCCACGAGTGCGCCATCGCCGTGCGCATCTCGGTCGACCAGATCATGGGGCCGGAGGGCGTGCAGGCCGAGGACGACGGCATCGGCTTCATCGAGCTCGCCACCCGGCGGGGACTGGTGGACCTCTGGGACGTGAACATCTCCACCTTCAGCGAATGGGGCGAGGACGCCGGCCCCTCGCGCTTCTACAAGGCCAACCACCAGGCGCCCTTCACCAGGCACGTGAAGAGCGTCGCCAAGGTGCCGGTGATCAACGTGGGCCGCTTCACCAGCCCGGACGACATGGTCCAGGTGATCAGCTCCGGGCAGGCGGACATCATCGGCGGCGCGCGCCCCTCCATCGCCGACCCCTTCCTGCCGAAGAAGGTCGAGGAAGGCCGCCTCGAGGACATCCGCGAGTGCATCGGCTGCAACATCTGCGTCTCGCGCTGGGAGCGGGGCGCCCCGCTCGTCTGTACCCAGAACCCGGTCGCCAACGAGGAGTACCGGCGCGGCTGGCACCCGGAGGAGTTCGACCGGGTCGAGGATGCCGGCTCGGTCCTCGTCGTCGGCGCCGGCCCCGCAGGCTCCGAGTGCGCCCGCGTGCTCGGGCGGCGCGGCTACGACGTGCACCTGGTCGAGGCGGAGGCCGAGATCGGCGGGCACGTGCGCGACGTGATGCGCTATCCCGGCATGGCGGAGTGGGGCCGCATCACCAGCTACCGTCAGGCCCAGCTCGACAAGCTCGGCAACGTCGAGGTGCACACCAACGCGCGCCTGGACGCGGACGCCGTGCTGACCTACGGCGCCGACAAGGTGGTGCTCTCCACGGGCTCGCGCTGGGCCGCCGACGGCTTCAGCCACATCACCATGGAGGCGGTGCCCGGGATCGACGCGGCCGCACCGCACTTCGCGACGCCCGATCAGGTGATGGCCGGCAAGGATGTCGGCGAGCGCGTGGTCGTGCTCGACGCCGACGGCTACTTCACCGGCGTCAGCATGGCCGAGATGCTGGCCGACCAGGGCAAGCAGGTCTCCATCGTGACGCAGTTCTCAGACGCCGCGCCGCTGATGGAGTACACCCTGGAGGCCCCCAACCTGCACCGCATGATGCACGAGAAGGGAATCACCCAGTACGGCGGCACCTGGGTCGAGGAATGCGAGCCCGGCAACGTGGTCAAGGTGAAGCTCTTCAGCCTCTCCCGCGACGGCTACAAGCGCACCGTCGAGCCCAGGCCCGGCGAGCCCGTGCGCAGGGCAGGCAGCGAGACCACGATCATCGACGCCGACAGCGTGATCCTGGTCACGGCCCGGCTCGCGAACAACGCGCTCTACCGCTCGCTCTGGGAACGCCGCGACAAGTGGGCGGAGGAAGGGATCGAAGGCATCTACCAGGCCGGCGACTGCTACGCGCCGCGGCTGACGGGCGATGCCATCTTCGACGGGCACCGCATCGCCCGCGAGTTCGAATCGAAGAACCCGCAGCGGCCCCTGCCCTACCGCCGCGAGCGCATGATCTGGGGCAGGGACGAAGAGCCCCTGGCCGCGCACTAGCCGTGGCCGACGTTCCGCAAGGGGTCGAGGCGCGCCGATGCCGCGGGACGCCATGCACGGGGCGGGCCGCAAAGGACCGGGTGCAGGCGACGGCTGATCGGTTACAATCCGCTGCAGGGGTTGTGGGAGCCTTCGCCGCGGGATGAGCGACCCGCAACGCCGCGCACCGTGCCAGACACCAGCAACAACGGGAGGTCTCGTTCAATGAAGTCAAGCATCACACGACGCAAGTTCATGGCGGCAACGGGTGGCGTTGCCGCGGGCCTGACCGCGCTCGGCGCGACGCCGTCCAAGGTCTTCGCCGGGGAGAAGACGGTCAAGATCGGCTTCCTCGCGGCGCTCACCGGCGATGCCGCGGGCTGGGGCCTGCCCGGCCTCTACGGGGTCGAGATCTGGGCGGAGCAGATCAACGCCACCGGCGGCATCGAGATGGGCGGCGACAAGTACATGGTCGAGGTCATCTCCTACGACGACGAGTTCGACGCCGTGAAGGCGACGGTCGGCGCCAAGAAGCTGCTCTTCGAGGACGAGGTCTCGATCGTGCTGATGCTCGGCGTCACGCCGGTGCTGGCCGTGAAGGACTTCATGACCCGCAACAAGATGCTGACGACGACGCTGGTGCCGACCGACATCAGCGCCGACGCGCCCTACCTCTTCGCGCCGGTCGAGGTCCATCCCTTCTACAACGTGACCGCGGTGGACTACATCGCGCGCAACATGCCGCACATCAAGACCGCGGCGATCGCGACGCAGAACGACGAGCTGGGCCTGAGCTCGCTCGCGACCTACCGGGCCGCGTTCGAGGTCGCCGGCATCGAGATCGTCGAGGAGAACCTCTTCGGCTTCGAGGTGACCGACTTCGCGCCGGTGGTGTCGAAGCTGATCGCCGCGAACCCCGACCTGATCACCTGGGACACGGCCTATCCCGACTACGTCAACCTGCTGACCGAGCAGGCCTACCTGCAGGGTTACAAGGGCCAGTTCGTGAACTGCACGCTCGACCAGTACGACCACATCCTGAGCAAGACGAGCGTGGAGTTCCTGGAAGGCTTCCTCTGGCAGTTCCCGGATCTCGACGACCCGATCATGCAGGGCCCGGACACCCATTTCGACAACGCGGCCGCGTTCTACAAGACCTATGCCGAGCGCTATCCCGGCGCCTGGACGGCGGTCTCGTGGGAATACGCCGCGGCGCTCGAGATGTGGCGCTCCGCCGTGTCCCAGGCCGGCACCTTCGATCCGCCGGCGGTGGCGGACGCGCTGCGCGGGCTGAGCCCGGTGCCGCACGCCTTCGGCGACGCCGAGTGGTGGGGCGAGCAGTTCTTCGGCGTGAACAGCGCGGCGCTCGGCAAGTGGCCCGTCGTGCAGATGCAGAACGGCAAGGCCGTCATCGTCGAGATGGGCGATGTCAGGGCCTGGTGCGACCAGCATCTCGACGTTCTCAAGAAGCACTTCATCGAGCTCGGCGTTCCGCTCGCCGGCTGAGCGAAGCCCAAGGGGCGTGCCCCGCTCCGGCGGGGCACGCCCTTTCCTCCCGCACACCCTGGCGATCGGCCGGAAGGGACCCTAGCGCGACATGACGGATCTGGAACTCATCCTTCAGACCGTCCTGAACTCGCTGATCGCAAGCAGCTTCACCGCAATTTTCGCGGTCGGCCTGGTCCTGATCTTCGGCATCATGCAGATCGTGAATTTCGCCCACGGCGCCCTCTACATGGTGGGCGCCTACGCCACCTGGTACCTCTACGCCGAGGCAGGACTTCCCTTCTTCGCCGCGATCGTGGTGGCGACGCTGCTGACGGTGGCCATCGGCCTGCTGATGGAACGCGCGCTCTTCCGCCCCATGCGCGGCAACCTCTTCGGCGGGCTCATCGTCTCCGTCGGCATGATGTTCGTCCTCGAGGTTCTCGTCGTCTATCTCTTCGGCCAGGGGCTCATGAAGAACATGACGCCCTACTTCAAGGAATCGTGGCACGCCTTCGGCATCGAGAGCGTCACGATCTCCCACTCGCGGCTCTTTGTCTTCGCCATCGCGGCCTTCATCCTCGTCACCTTCTGGCTCTTCATGAGCCGCACCAGGCTGGGCTGGGCGATGCGCGCCTGCGCCCAGAACCCCGAGGCGGCGGCGCTGCAGGGCATCGGCATCGGCAAGATTTCGATGCTGGCGATGGCGATCAGCGCGGCGATGGCCGGCATGGGCGGCGCGGTCATGTCGCCGCTCGTGCGCATCACGCCGCAGATGGGCCACCCGGTGCTGGTCACCGCCTTCATCGTCATGATCGTCGGTGGCATGGGCAGCATCGAGGGCGCGCTGATCGCGGCCTTCGTCTACAGCTTCTTCCACACCTTCGTCACCACCTACATCGGCGGCGAAATCGCGACCATCCTCGGTCTCGCGCTGATGCTGCTGGTCCTGATCGTCAAGCCGACCGGGATCATGGGGGCACGCGAGAGTGTTTAGCCGGACGCACCTCAATCTCGCCGGCATCGCCGTCGTGCTCGCGGTCGTCTGCGTCCTGCCCTTCGTGGTCAGGCCCTATCAGCTCGACTTCCTGATCTTCATGTTCATCAACATCATTCTGGTGGTGAGCTACCGCCTCATCGCCATCACCGGCGAGTTCTCGCTGGCCCATGCCGTGATCATGGGCGTGGGCGCCTACGCGAGCGCGCTGCTCGCGTCGCTGCCCATCTCGCCCTGGATATCGATGCCCCTCGGCGGCGTGGCGGCGGCCGCGATCGCCTACATCCTGAGCTTCCCGCTCTTCCGCATGAAGGGCTTCTACTTCCTCATCGGCTCCTTCGCCGCGGCGGAGGCGATCCGCCTCTGCTGGGTGCAGTTCAACGACCCCTTCGGCGGCTTTCGCGGCCTGCGCGGCATCCCGGCCCTGGAGATCGACCTGGGCGAGCTGCTCTATCTCGATCTCGGCGCCCCGGTGCCCTACTACTTCTTCGCGATGATCGTGGGCCTGGTCTTCCTGATCGTCATGTACCGCATCGAGCATTCGCGCTTCGGCTTCGTCTTCCACGCGGTGCACCACAAGGACACGCTGGCGCAATCGGTGGGCGTCGACGTGCGCCGCTACCGCACCATCGCCTTCGTCACCGGCGGCTTCTTCGCAGGCATCGCGGGCGCGATGCTGGCGCACTACGTCACCGCGATCAATCCGGGCCTCTTCGGCCTCAAGCAGATGCTCTTCGTCCTGGTCTGGGTGCTGGTGGGGGGCCTCGGCCACTTCGCCGGGCCGATCATCGGCGTCACGGTGCTCTCGGTCGTCGACGAATCCCTGCGCGGCCTCGACGAGCTCAGGCCCGGCTTCTACGGCCTGGTGCTGATCGCGACGGTGCTCTTCCTGCCCGAGGGCCTAGTCAGCCTGCCCCGCAAGGTCCTGCAGTGGCTGGCCTGGCTGCGGAAGCGCGGCATGGCCGCTCTCGCGAAACGCGAGTAGGGCTGGAGCGTCTCCGTTTGACACGGAAACGCTCCAGCTTTTTGTCGCTCACGGCAGCCGGCCTGCGGCCGGCGCCTGCGCGGGCGCGCCGCATAAGCGGCGGGCCGCGGTCGCGGCCTGTCGCGCGTCCGTCAAGGACGGACGCGCTCTAGGCGCCCGCGCGGCGGCAGGGCGGGGCGAGGTAGACCGCCGCCGTCAGCTTGCGGGTATCGGTCATCTTCGGCCGGCGCTGCCTGCGGAAGTACGCGACCCCGGCGTGGAAGGGCTCGGCATCGATCTCGCGGGCGCGCGCTCGCGGCTCCTCCGCCTCGCCCGCCCGCCCGGCCTCTTCCAGCAGGTCCGCCAGGTTGTCGCAGATGACCGCCACCCCGGCCTCGCGGTGGCTCACGGATTTCTCGCGCATCTCCCGCGCACGGCGGTAGAGCGGCTCCGCCTCGCCCGCGCGCCCGCTTGCGTGCAGCAGCTCGGCAAGGTTGCCCAGCGCCGCGGCGCGGCCGCCTTCGGCCAGGGTGGCGTTGATGCTGCGCTTGAGCCGGCGCAGCTCCTCGGTCCGCTTCATCTCGAGGCGGATGTGCATCGAGGCGCTGCGGGCGGTGAAGTCCACGCCCATCCGCGCGACCCATTCGGGCACCCGCTCCCAGGCGGCGATCGCCGCGCGGTAGCGCGCCTCCGCCTGCCCCATGTCGCCCGCCTCGCGCGCGAGCGCCGCGAGGCAGTGCAGGCTCGCCGCGCGGCGCGGGTCCGTCTCGTCGAAGGCCTGGCTCAGGTCGGCGCCGGTCTGCCACAGCGGGGCGACCCCGTCGCCGGCCTCCAGGCAGATGCAGGCCTCCTCGGCGAAGCGCTCCCAGAGGACATCGACCAGCAGGCAGGGCCGCATGGGTCGGCGCGCGGTCCGGGGTCGGCGCGGGCGCTCAGGCGCCGAGGTAGGCGTGGCGAACGTGGTCGTTCTCGTGCAGCTCGTTCGCCTCGCCTTCCAGCGCGATTCGGCCGGTTTCCAGCACGTAGCCGTAGCTCGCGAGCGCGAGGGCCAGCTCGGCGTTCTGCTCGACCAGGATCACCGGCACGCCGCGCGCGTTGATGTCGCGGACGATCCGCGCCACCTCCTGCACCATCACCGGCGAGAGGCCGAGCGAGGGCTCGTCCATCAGGATCAGGCGCGGGCTGGACATGAGCGCGCGGCCGATCGCCACCATCTGCTGCTCGCCGCCGCTGAGCGTCTTGGCCCGCTGATTGCGCCGCTCCCTGAGCACGGGAAAGCGCTCGTGCACGTCCGCGAGGTCGCGTGCGATGCCCTGCTTGTCCCGGCGCAGGTAGGCGCCGGTGTGGAGGTTCTCGTTGACGCTGAGGTCGGGGAAGACCTGCCGCCCCTCGGGCACGTGGGCGATGCCCATGCGGACGATCCTCTCGGGCGCCAGGTGGTCGATGCGCTGGCCGTCGAACCAGACGCCGCCCGCGCTGGCGCGCTTCAGCCCCGATATCGTGCGCAGCGTGGTGCTCTTGCCGGCGCCGTTGGCGCCGATCAGGGTGATGATCTGGCCTTCGCCGATCCCGATGGAGATGTCCGAGACCGCCTCGACGCTCCCGTAGTGGACGGTGATGTCCCTAATTTCGAGCAGCATTGAGGTCGGTCCCCAGGTAGGCCTCGATCACGCCCTTGTTGTTCTTGATCTCGTCCGGCGCGCCTTCCATCAGG
>LXNJ01002390.1_pt1 | contig 10363 bp, 4 predicted proteins | sample 809081 | NCBI WGS metagenome assembly LXNJ01 (sample SAMN04870510, study PRJNA318959) | sponge metagenome | biome: sponge; feature: marine sponge reef; material: water | host: Petrosia ficiformis | place: Greece: Milos, Mediterranean Sea | collected 2013-05-29 | depth 5-7 m
CTGCAGAAAGGACTGGCCGAGGAAGTAGGCGGCGTAGGCATCCTGCGGGTCGAGGGCGGCGACGCGTTCGAAGCCGGCCGCCGCGCTCGTGGCATCGCCTAGGTACAACCGCACGATGGCGGTGGTATAGAGGGCCCGTAGATGGTTGGGATCGTCGTTGAGGACGCCGGCAAGGATGCCCAGGGTTCGTTGTTCGTCGCCTTCATTTTGGCGGTTCAGGGTCGCGATGGCGAGATTGACCCGGGCGTCGAGCCAGCCGGGCGCGTTGTCGACCGCTTCCGCGAAGAGTCGCTCCGCCTCGGCGTATTCGTAGCGGCCCATGCGGGCGGCGCCGGCGTCGTTGAACGTGGCCGGGTCGGGACCGCACCCGGCGACGGCGGCAACCGCGACCATCAGCGCGAGTCGGCGTACTCCGTCAAGCCGATACCGTGCTTGCCAGTCGGCGATCATCGTTTCGACTTTGCCCAACAAGCGGGTCAACGTTCCGCGATGCTTTGATCCTGGAAGTGTATAACGCCGCCGACGTGTCGAAGAGCGGGCGAATGAAGAGCGGGCGTACGACAGATCTTGGTGGATCGTAGGGGCGACCCTTGTGGTCGCCCGCGCCGACAATTTGTTACAGAATGTGTCGAATCGGTATTGACTCACCTTGTAGAGAGGCATATCTTCGGCCAAAGGTGGCTACCGAACCGGGAGGCCCGGTGGCCTGTGGGGATCAATTTATTGCACATCTCGAGGGGTGTCTAATGAGATATAGAAGATCGGTATTGACCGCATCCGCGTTTGCGCTGCTCTTCAGCTTCGGCATGGCCCAGGCCCAGGAGGTCGACGACCAAGTCGAAGAAGAGGAGACGGAAGAAGAAGCGGAAGAGGAGGGGGACGTCGAGGAGGTCCTTGTTACGGGATCCTTCATCCGACGCGACAACTTCGATCTGCCTTCGCCGACCGCCGTACTCACCGAGGTCGACCTGGAACTTGCCGGGACGCCCGACCTCGGCGACATCATCTACGACCAGACCTTCCAGGTCGGCGTCAATGCCTACTCGGCACCCTTCGAGTTCGGCGGCGGCGACGACCAGAACTGGCAGCAGGGCGGGGAAGTCTGGGCCAACCTCCGCGGCCTCGGTACCCGGGCCACCATGACCATGATGGACGGCCACCGGGTTCCGGCAAACGTCACCGGCTATAGCTGGTGGACGCGCCGCGCGGGTACCGACCTCACCAACCTCTACCCCGGCATCGCCATCGGCCGCGTCGACACGATTCTCGACGGCGCCTCGGCGTTGTACGGCTCGGAGGCGGTGTCCGGCGTGATCAACCTGGTGCCGCGGAAGACCTTCGACGGCCTCATGATCAACCAGGAGTACGAGCAACCGATCGAGAACGGCGCACCCTCCAAGCGGTTCAGCCTGCTCGCCGGCGCCCAGGGCGAACGCACCAGTGCGATCTTCGCGCTGGAGATTCGCGACCAGGAACGCATGAAGCTGACCGACCGGCCGGATTACATCATCAGTTCCGCGAATTGGAACGGCCAGTACCTGCCGCCGTACAACGAGACAGGCAGGGGCAATCCGGGCGACTGGATGGTGCCGGTTCGCGACCCGAACGGCGACTTGGTTCCCTATCGGGGCGACAGTTGGCATCAGATCAACGGGATCTGGTACCAGGAACTCGGTTGGGCGAACTTCGGCGACAACCAAGGCCGGCATGCCGTACGGCGCAGAGCCGACCCCGGCTGCGGCTATCCCTTCGGTGGCGGCAACGATGACTACGGCATGCGAGAGCCTATCGATCCCAACGGTGACAATCCGAACCAAACCGTCTCCAACGAGGACCACGTCGGCGGCTTGGGATACGCTGACCACAACCAGGCCGGAAGTTTCCTCAATGGCTTCATGACGGCGGGCACCGGTCAGGGCGAGGACTTTCGCGGCTACCGGGGCATCTCCTACTGGGAGGGCTCGGAAGGCGATTTCGGCGGCAACCGGGACGACTGCCGCCAGGTCTTGGCCGACTGGCAGGATATCCGCGAACAGCGAGATCAGCAGCAGGGCATGGGCTACTTCGAGCACACCCTGAACGATTATCTCAAGGTCAAGGGCGAGATCGTTGTTTCGACCATGGATTACGACACCCGGGACATTCCCGGCAGCTTGGACGAGTGGGACGGTCGCAGCCGTTTCGGCAAGAACGTGGCCGTCGCCATCGGCAACAACCCCGGCAATCCCTTCCGGGCTTTCGCCGATGGGTCGAGTGCTCTGGGATGGAATCCCGCCTTGAACCGCCGCAACGAACTGGATTGGGAAGACCAGAACGGCGACGGCGTCTACAACTACCTAGAGGAACCGGGCGAGTATCTGATATTCGCCATGGACTCCGACGGCAACGGCGTGCCGGATCGCGACGTGGACGGCGACGGTATTCCCGATTGCTCGGGCTCCGGTGCCTCGCTCGACTGTACGGAATTCGAGCGCGACCCCGAGTACCGCGTTGTCTTGTTGCCGGTTGATACCGACTCCGATGGCGACGGCATTCCGGATCGATTTGACCCCGACATGTTGGGCAACGGTGGCGTGCGGTTGTTCGAAGACGTGAGGCTCGCGGAGATGACGATCAGTCCGAAGCAGCCGCACGGCAATACGATTTCCTGGATCAACGAGGATATGACCTACAGCCGTCGTCGGCAGATCGACAACTTGCGCATCCGGCTGGGCACAGAATTGAACATCCCGGAAACGGAATGGATCATCGACTTCGACTGGATCTGGGCAACCAGCAAGCGCGAGGAGGACTACGCGGAACCCGTATCGCATTGGACCGTCGCGTCGATGCGCTGCCAAGGTGGCCAGTTTGGCGATCAGTGCTGGAACCCGTTTAGCACCGCATGGCTCGACTCCGACGAAGACGGGCAGATACTGCCCGCATGGCGCGACCCGGACGACGATGCCGCGAACACTACTCTCGAGCACCGCAATGCGGGTGTCCTGCTACGGCACGACCAGCGCAACCTCGGTATGAGCATCATCGACGCGACGGTGAGCAACGGCAGGCTGTTCGACCTTTGGTACAACGACAGCCCGGTAGGTTTGGCCGCCGGCATCCACTGGCGGATCGAGTCGGAGGAGTACCGGCCGAACCAATTCGGGGCATCCGCCCTCGGTTCGGCAAGGGCCGACTTCCAGTACACGGAGGAAGAAACCCGTGCCATCTACATGGAACTTCAGTTGCCGCTGATCAACAGTCCCAGGTGGGGTGACATGGAGGTGCAGATCGCCGGTCGGTACGCCGAATTCGAAGGCCGGGGATCGATCATCGCGGACAACGCAAGCGCCACGTTCGATACCACGATTCCCAAGGTGGCCATTCGCTACGCGCCGACGGAGTGGTTGGCATTCCGGGCCAGCCTCACGCAGGGATTCGTGCTTCCGGGCATGTTCCAGTTGTTCCAGACCACGCAAAACCCGGACGCGCGTGGCACGGTGCGTGACTACATCTGCGACCTGATGCCGGAAATGGCCGACTGCGAGAATCCCAACGGCAACATTACGAACGTGCTCACGCCCGATACCCGCAATGCCAGCCTCGGGGCGGAAGAGTCGGACCTCTGGAATGCCGGTATCTCATTGCGGTTCCTCGACGGTGATCTTTCGTTCGACATGGACTACACGACGGTCGAGTTCGATGGCCGCGTCGAGCGGCTGGGCCCGGGACAGAACGTGGGCAGCAATGAAATCTCCTTCCGTCCCTTCGTCGAGGCACGCTGCCCCGGGACGTTGCTCAACTATGACAACGTGAGTGCACTGGACCCGGGTGCAACGATGATCACACCAGCGGAGTTCCTGATGACCGGTTCGCCCGAATGGGACGGGACCGTCGAGTCGGAGCTGGCGTGTCGGCGTCAGGCGGCTATCGACTGGGTCGCGACCGAAGAACGGGGCCTCGGTGGTGCCGTGCTGGTTCGCGGACCGGGGGATGGCCAGACGACGAACAACATCAAGCTGCTCGAAGTGGGCGACCCCTGGTTGAACCAAGGCTCGCAGATCACGGATACGGTGATTTATGCGGGCCGCTTCCGGTTCGACTCCGACGAGATTCCCTTTGTCGGCGGCGACTACGGAACGTTTGAGACGTTCATGAGCGCGACGCAGATGCTGGAACTGAGTCTGCTGCGGTATGCGCAGGGCAGTGGTCACATCTTCGAGGCGATCCGCGTCGACGGTGTGGGTAACCGCAACAACGCGAACTGGAGCGGGGGGGTTCATGGCGGCGATCTGTTCTACCCGTTGCCGCCGACGCCCGAGTGGCGGGTCAATTTGGGTCTCCGCTGGCTGTATGCCAACCACACGATGCAGCTCAGCGTGCGGTGGCACGACTCGTTGACCGACATCTCTGCCGCTTGGGACGAGATTGAGGATATCCCGGGGGCCATCGACCGAAATGGCTCGCACAACGGGCGACCCATCGCGGATTGGGGGGAGGAAGACTCCTGTACGGACCAGGACCGCAACCCGTACTGCAAGATCGATTCCCGGCACTATTGGGATTTGAGCTATACCTACAACCGTCCCGACTTCCTTGGCTTCGGCTACGTGTCCTTGAACCTTGCGATGCGCAACCTCTTCGACACCTATCCCGACCCGATGCCAACGGGTGTTGGTCACGAGACCTACGTGGACAACATCATGGGACGCATCGGCTTCGCTCGACTCACCTTGGGCTTCTAGTCGAAGGATGGGAGCAGTTCAAGCCCGGCGACGGCCTAGCCGTAGCCGGGCTTTTTCTTGCCCGCCACGGAGACGGTCGGGACACTCAGGGGTGCGGTGGCACGCCCGATTGGCGGTCCTTGGCGCGATGGCGATGGTTCTCGCGGCTGGTCCGGTGGCCGAAGAGCGCGATTGTCTCGACCTGCCGAAGGCCGAGCAGCCATTCTGCTGGATGATGCTGAGTTGCGCGGTGATCGAAGACGCCGAACGCAGGCAGGAGTGCTTCGACAGCGTCATCGCACGCTACGAACGTGAGAGTGCGCCAAGTGACCCCGAGTCGGTGGCCGAGACGCCACCGGCGGAACAAGAATCGGAGCAACCCGAGCCGCTGGTTCAACCCGCACCCGTAGTTCGACCCCCGCCCGAGGAACAACGCACGCCAGATGTTTTGACCGAGTCGGCAACTCCGGCGAGCCCGGCGGAGGTCTCGCGCGCCGCCGCAGCGCCGACGCAAGCGGAGTCGGTGACTCGCGACGGAGAACGCCCTTGGTGGCAGAGGGTGTTGCGTAGACCCTGGCCTAGGCGCGATGAACCGGTCACTAGGCCGGAACCGGAGCCCGCCGTCGCCATATCGAATGTCGGCGTGGAGATGGTCCAGCGTGAGGTCCTGAACATTCCAAAGCGGTTCACGGCCGAAGTCACGGATGTCCATGCGCTGCTCCATGACCGGCAGCTTCTTGTTCTGGACGCGAAACTGCTGTTCGAAACCGAACGGGCATCACACAGCCGGATCAAGTCGGGGGAGGTGATCAAGGTCACCCGCACGTCCGAATTGTTCGGGGAGCGCTACAGCGTCGTGGGGGAGTCCGGCGGCGCGGTTCGAGCCTCGCGTTTACGTTGCGAGAGCGATGACCGCGGGCCGGAGACGGTGCGCAAATGTGCGCTGCTTGCCCGCGCTACAAGAACGGATGGCGATTGATCTCTTGGTGAACTCTCCGAATGCGCTTGGGGCGGCAAGGGCGTTGGCGTCGGCAGGCGAGGGTGCGCCGCCTCCATGAACCCCCGACGTAGGTATTCGGCGCGAAATGCAACTCCCCCAACGTCATTCCTCGGCCACACGGCACACTAGTAGCTCGCCGAAACTCCGGGCAGTCACCTCGACCTCCCGAATTGCCGTATTGGTCGTCGGCTGCGTGATCGTCCTGATCGCGGGAACCGGTTGCGAAGAGCGTCCTCGCTTCTCAATGACGCCGATTGGCGTGTCGCTGGAAGGATCCGATCCTGATCTTGCAGCCCGGCTTACGGAGTTGCTGGCGTCGACGCGGGGTGCGCCGCAATCTGGCGAACTGCGAGGTCGTCTGGCGATGGCCTACGAGATGAACGGTTTCCCGGATGCAGCCCTCGCGACGTACGCGCAGGCCGGAGCGCTGGATCCCGATGAATTCTCCTGGCCGTACTTTCGCGCACTGCTGCTCGCCAAGGACGGCGATCTGTCGGCGGCGATCGAACAATTGGATCGCGCCATCGACATCGACGCCGACTACGTGCCCACTTGGCTCTGGCGCGGCAAATGGTGCCTGGACCTAGGTGACGACACATCGGCGGAGGCGTCCTACCGTCGAGCTCAAGCACTTGGCGCGGGGTCGCCGGCGGTTGCCGGAATCGCGCAGGTCCGCATGCGCGCAGGGCAGCATTCCCAAGCGCTCGCTCTGCTCGAGCCCACGGCGAACGAGCAGCGCCATCCGCACTTGTACCGCATGCTTGGCGAGGTTTACCGCGAACTCGGTCGCGATGAAGACGCGCGGCTGGCCTTCGCGCGGGGCCGACATGCAACATCGCTGCAGTGGTTCGACCCTCGGCAAGGGACCAAGACCGAATACATAGCCGGATTCAAGAACCAGATGGCCTATGCCCAAGATCTGCTCTCGGTCGGACGCTACGACGAAGCGCTCAAGACTCTCCACCCTTGGCGGGAGCGTCATCCCGACGACGCGGCGTTGCTGACCAACCTTGGGTGGGCCTACATGAGCTTGGGTGATCTCGACCAAGCCCAGGAGGTCATGGAGCGAGGACTGAACGAGCACTCGAAGGACACGCCCGGATACTACTTCCACTATCACCTCGGGCGGCTCCATGCGATGCGCGGGCAAGTCCCGGATGCGTTGCACCACTTGGAAACGGCGTCTACGCTCAACCCCACGCAGAGCGAACCTCACGAGGAGCGCGCCAATCTGTTGCTTCGCCAGGGACGTCGCGACGACGCGTTGGCGGCGTTCGAGAAGGCGTTGGAAGTCGGATCTCGATTCCCAGAGCAGTTGCTGCAGACTATGGGCGTTGTCGAGGCGGCTCGTGGGCATTGGAAGGAAGCCATTGAACACTTCCGGGAGGCTGTTCGCGAGGATCCCTCCTTTGCCATCGCCTACGTCCAACTTGGCCGCAGCCTAGGGCAAGAAGGGCGTTGGCAGGATGCCCGCGAGGCGTTGGACACGGCTGATCGACTCGGGACGCATCCGCAAGACGTGGCGGCTGCCCGTCGTGTCCTCGCGGCAATGGAAAACGCCGGCGCCGACGCGGCGGAGGCGTCCCCAGAGGGCGTCTAGACCTCGCGAACGCCGTGGAAACCGTCGTATGCGTTGGGGAAACACACCGTATGGGTCAGTCACCCAATCGCGCCCGCAAGGGCGTGTGGACGCTGGTGCTGAACATGCCCGCTCCTCGGCGCAGGCGGGACGGACCTTTCCCTACGATTGAGTTGGTCCCCGGAAAGCGTTTCTCCGGTCCCGGCGTGGAGAGTAGCATGAGACGACCGCGACTGATCCGAACGGCTTACCGTGCAGCGACCTTGGGTTGGATTGCGGCCCTCGCGCTCATTGGCTGTTCCGATGCTCCAAGGCCGGTCCTGATCGGACAAGCTTGGTTCGAGGAGGACGCGGAGCCGCGTGGGATCGACTTCCGGCACCGCTCTGGATTTGCCGGGCGGCATTTGATGCCTGAGATCATGGGCGGCGGCGTGGCACTCGCCGACATTGATGGCGACGACGATCTCGATGTCTACTTGGTGCAGAGCGGGAGTCTCTATCGCATTAAAGCCGGCGATGATCGCCAAAACCGCCTGTATCTGAATGACGGAAGCGGCAACTTCGTGAAGGCCGACGCTAGCGGTGCCGAGGACACCGGCTATGGGCTTGGCGTCGCTGCGGGCGACTACGACAACGACGGCGATATCGACCTCTATGTGACGAACTTCGGTGCCAATGTGCTGCTACGCAACGACGGCAGCGGTCGCTTTGAGGACGTCACGTCACGTGCCGGTGTTGGCGACCCCGGGTACAGCACGGCGGCGGCGTTTCTCGACCTGGATGGCGACGACGATCTCGATCTCTTCGTCGCCAACTACGTGCGTTGGGACGTCACGGTGGAACGCGACTGTTTCATCGGGGGAGTCCTGACCTATTGCCCGCCGGCAAACTACAACGCACCGGCGACGGATCGGCTGTACCGCAACAATGGCGACGGAACGTTTGAAGACGTGACCGCCCAAGCGGGCCTTGCCCGTTCATTCGGAACGGGCCTTGGTGCACTGAGTGCGGACTTCGATGGCGATGGCCTACTGGATGTGTTTGTCGCCAACGACATGATGGTCAACCATTTGTGGGTGAATCGCGGTGGCCTTCGTTTCGTCGAGGAGGCGGCGTATCGGGGTTGCGCAGTAGATGCCCACGGCGTCGCCAAGGCGGGCATGGGTGTTGCCGCAGGCGATGTGGACGACGATGCGGACCCAGATCTCCTCGTCGTCAACCTGGCCGAGCAGACGGATTCCTTCTACCGCAACGAGGGCGACTGGTTCTCCGATGCCACGGAGTCCGTGGGGCTCGCAACCACCAGTCGGCGCTACACGCGGTTCGGCGTGGTGCTTGCGGACTTCGACAACGATGGTCGACTAGATCTCTACGAGGCCAACGGGGGGGTGGCGCCGAGCGAGACCAGGCACGAAGGCGACGTGTTCGCCGAACCCAACACGTTGTTCGGTGCCGCAACCGACGGCCGTTTCGTGGAGGTTCTGCCAGCAGGTGGGACGGCAAAGACCTTGATCCACACCAGCCGCGGCTTGGCGGTTGGTGACCTCGACGACGACGGCGGGCTAGATCTGGTCGTCGGCAATCGTGATGCAGCGCCATACCTGCTGATGAACCGAGTGCCCAACCGCGGAAACTGGACTCGCTTCCGCGTCCGCACGACGACGGGCCGTGATGCCCACGGCGCCACGGTGTCGGCCAGGGTTGGACCCCGACGCCAGCATCGCCGCGTCGCGCCCGAGGGCAGCTACCTGGCGACAAGCGACCCTCGCGTCCACTTCGGACTTGCCCATGAGACCGAAATCCGCGATGTCACCGTCCGATGGGTGACCGGGGAGTCCGAGTCGTTCGGCGACTTTGGGGCCGGTCACATCTACGATATCGTCAGAGGAGCAGGAACACGCGTAAGCCGTTAACCCGACTTTCGCAACCTCAGCCACTCGGGAGCCTATGATCCGGTGTGCCTATTGAAGGTTTCTATGATGGACCCTTGCCGAATGCGCCGCCAACGATTGTGTCGAGCCATCACCTCGTGCCGATGCCTGCATCGTACTGGACGATCTGTGGAAGGCCCGCCCGCGCCCTTCGAACCAGGTGCGGCGAGCCGTTGATCGCACCGATCCCCCCCGACTCCCGCCCGCTGCCGTGCTCGACGATGCAGAACCGGACATCGCTCGGTGGACAAGGGACCTCTTTGCCACAGATTTCGAAGCGGGCCGTACCCTCGGCATCGTCCAACGTAGTGACACGCCGTAAGCGTTTGCATCGTCGGTAAGCGGTGTTGTGGCCTGCGGTGCCGCGACGTCGACTCAACGGCGTTGAGGTCCCTTCGCCCGTGCGAACCCCGCACGCGCGATTCCTGCCCTTTGCACCGTAACGCCGTGGCGTTATGCTGAATGTGGAGCCTCGAAGGCAGTCGACATTGCAATTGAGAGGGAGGGGAATCATGAGGCGTACGACACTTGCCGTCCTCATGGGCGGCTTTGCGAGTCTACTGTGTGTTTCGGCGCTCGGGGAGGTGGACGACGCCCACGTCGCCGCGTTCTTCGGCCAGGCGCCAAACGAAAGTCCGGTCCTGTCACCCGACGGCCAGCATTTTGCCTTGCAGCGAATGAAGGAAGACGGCGTGGAGACCGTGGACGTGATCCGCGTCGACAACGGCGACATCGTGGCGTCGTTCCTGTTCAAGGAGGACGTCAACGTCTTCGACCATGGCTGGATCGACAACAAGACGTTGATCCTGCGGTCGAGGATGGGTGACCCGTATTGGCAGGAGTTTCCCAATATCGGTCGATTCCATCGCTTCGACATCACGAACAACAAGGCGGATCAATTGTTCGTGCGCGAAGAACACACCGTGGGTCGGGAGGACGGCGAGTTGCGGGGTCGCTTCGGCGGCTATCCCGTTCGCCTACGCCATCTCGTGTTCCCCGGCTCGTTCGACGCCCGGGTGATCGTGAAGCGCGAGACGGTCTCGGAAGTATTCCGCTACGACATGCTTCGCGAGTCGTACACCTCGCTGGAACGCATCGACGGCAACGTGGTGGATGTCCACACGGACGACGACGGCAACGTGCTCGTTGC